>Ga0224558_1000030_pt1 | contig 180106 bp, 134 predicted proteins | sample 714S32024metaG_FD_180682 | JGI IMG/M metagenome (GOLD analysis project Ga0224558, IMG submission 180682) | Peat soil microbial communities from Stordalen Mire, Sweden - 717 S3 20-24 | ecosystem: Environmental > Terrestrial > Soil > Wetlands > Peat | place: Sweden: Norrbotten County, Stordalen... | reverse complement strand
GCCCCAGCCGCCACCTTCCCACCCGCCCCCGCCAAAGGATTCTTCTGCGCCCGCGTCGAAGCCGGAGCATTATGAAAATGCGCATTCTGCCCCATCAGAGATGACGGCGCTCCCACCAACCCAATCAGCACCATCAAAGCCGTCAACCCTTCCACTCCACCCACCCACCGAAAAAAGTTTTTCATGATCCACCACCTCGTTCAGCAACTCAATTGTGGCGCGGGCGCCCCCGCCCGCGGCCTTTGCTTTTGATCGTGCTCCTGATCTTGTTCTTGATCCCGCTTTTGATTTGCCGTTGCTTTTTGATCTTGCCACCACATCGTGTCATCCTGAAAGTGTGAGTTTTTTGGGTGTCATCCTGAGCGGAGCGGGGCGAGCGTAGCAAACCCCGAGCAGTCGAAGGAGCCCTGCACTCTTCACCCAGGCAAGAACGTCTCAAGGAATTCTCGCCGAGCGGAGTAGACCCATTCCCGTGCGTCTTTTTGTGCAAGGGTGGGATTGCGCAGCCGCCTACGCCTTGGAATTCTAATTCGCCATCCATAGCCAGCAAACCATCCCCTCACCTGATACTCTCAATCAGAGCCCCAGGAGCACGCAAGCTTGCCGCCCATCGTCAACGCCCAGGAAATCACCAAATCCTTCGGCGCCAATCCGCTCTTCCAGAAAGTTTCCTTCACCATCTCCGAAGGCGACCGCATCGGCCTCATCGGCCCCAACGGCTCGGGCAAATCCACTCTCCTCCGCATTCTAACCGGTCAAGTCAACGCCGACGACGGCAACCTCTCCATCCGCAAGCGCACCCGCATGGCTTGCGTCGAGCAGGATTCCCGCTTCCCCTCTGGCGCTACCATCCGCACCGTAATCGAAAGTGCGCTCGATCGCAGCCACGTCACCGGCACTGAGCGCGGCGCCCACTTCGCCGAAACCCTCGGCCGCGCCGGCTTCGACGATCCCGACGCCCAAGCCACCGAACTCTCCGGCGGCTGGCAAAAGCGTCTGGCCATCGTCGAAGCCTTAGTCCAGCATCCCGACATCCTCCTCTTAGATGAGCCCACCAACCATCTCGATCTCCCCGGCATCACTTGGCTCGAAGACATACTCGCTTCCGCCCAGTTCGCCAGCGTCATAGTCAGCCACGACCGCTACTTTCTCGAGAACATCACCACCGATATGGTAGAGCTCAACCGCATCTATCCCGACGGCTCCCTCCGCGTCCACGGCAGTTACATCAACTTTCTCGAGAAGAAAGAAGAATTTCTCCACGCCCAGTCCAAGCGTCACGAAGCTCTGGAGAACTTGGTCCATGGCGAAATCGAGTGGCTCCGTCGCGGCGCTAAAGCCCGCACCCGCAAGTCCAAGGCTCGCATTGGTAAAGCCGGCGAACTTATGTCCGAGTTAGCTGACCTAAACCAGCGCACTCGCACCGCCACTGCCCAAATAGACTTCTCCGCCACCGACCGCAAAACCAAGCGCCTGATCGAACTGGAAAATGTAACCTGCACCATGGGCCAACGCGAGCTCTTCGTAGGCCTGAAGTTCATCCTGACCGCCGGAATGCGCGTAGGATTAGTCGGTCCCAACGGCAGCGGAAAAACCACCTTACTCCGCCTCTTACAAGGAGACATGTCTCCCACCGCAGGCAACATCCGCCGAGCCGACTGGCTCCGCATCGTCTACTTCGACCAGACCCGCAACCTGGATCCCGATGTAACGCTCCGCCGTGCGCTCGCGCCCGAAGGCGATTCCGTCGTCTATCGCGATCGGGTAATTCACGTAGCCGGGTGGGCCGCAAGATTCCTCTTCACCGGCGAACAACTAAGCCAACCCATAGGCCGTCTCTCCGGAGGCGAACGCGCCCGGGTCCTAATCGCTCAACTAATGCTCCAGCCAGCCGACATCTTACTATTGGACGAGCCCACCAATGACCTGGATATCCCAACCCTGGAAATCCTGGAAGAAAGCCTGATCGATTTCCCCGGCTCCTTAGTCCTGGTAACCCACGACCGCTACATGCTGGACCGAGTCTCCACAATAGTCCTGGGCCTGGACGGCAAAGGCAAAGCCGAACCCTTCGCCAACTACGCCCAATGGGAGCAATGGCAAGCGAAGCGCCAGAAGTCAGATGAACCAAAGTCAGATGCGTCAAAGTCGCACGAGGCGGCGCCGTTAATTTCGCAGGCGTCGTCGAGTTCGACAGCAACGGGAGCCGCGAAGAAAAAGCTGTCCTACCTGGAAGCGCGCGAATATGCCACCATCGAGCAGCGCATAGAAGAAGCCGAGCACTTTGTGCAATCCAAACGCGCCGAACTGGAAGACCCAGCCAACGCGACAGACGCCCCGCGTCTGGTAAGCGCCCAAGCCACCCTCAATACCGCCCGAGCCGCCTTGGACGCGCTCTACGCCCGTTGGTCTGAACTTGAAGGAAAGATCAAATGAAATCGTTCTGCTGCGGGTAGGGATCGTTGAGGGTGCCCCATTCAAGCCCGATTTTGGCTTGAGTGGGGCCTTTCGTCGGGCCCCACCCGGCGCCCAAAATGAGACAAGAAAACGACGTTCCCTATATCACAAAACACATCCCCCAACCCCGGCAAGTTAACCACAAAGTAACAATTTCTAAGCCAAGTTCAGGTGCCAAAACCGGTCAAGAATTCGGCAGTGCCGCCCAAAAAACTCAGCCGAAACCCCTCCAATCACCCCGCCCATGAAGCCGTCCCAGCCCCCTCATCGTGTCTGTTTTCACCCCACCCACCCAACAAGAAAAGTCCTCCAGGAACAGCCCGATAGGGCTGTCCCAGAGGACCAAGAAGGATCGAAAATCGACCCCTATCTATCTGATTAAAAAGAGAATTTGATCGCTAACTGAATCCCCCGAGGCCCGCCACCCCCAAGGAACGGATTCCCAATCCCGACATCTCCAGTAGCCGTAATCTGGTACCCCCCATTCCCCACCTCCCGGTTGTTCGGCCCTGCCACAAACCCAGGCGATCCACTAATGTAGTTAGCCGCCGGATCGGCAATAAAATTCGGCAACAACGGGCTGGAAAAATTCGGATGGTTCAAAATATTGAAGAACTCCGCCCGCGCCTGGGCCTTGACACGTTCAGTAATCCCAATGTTCTTGTACAGCGCAAAATCCCACTGCTTGTAGGTGGGGCCGACTAGAGAGTTACGACCCAAGTTGCCATAGTGGCGCGTGCCGGGAACGCAATCGGATGCGAAGCCAGAAACAGTCCCGTTGTTGGTACAAGGCATGGCGAAGGCGGATAGATCGATGTAGTCCGCCGGATTGTGCTTGTGATAGACGATGGGGCCTACTACATCTGGGCGGTCGTAGCCCTCGCCGCCACCGCTGTAATCATCCTCGGCGTTGTAGTTGAGCGTGAAGGGTTGGCCGCTCTGCAACGAAACGGTACTATCGAAGCCCCAACCATTCCTCAACTGCTGCATACTCCCTTTGGAATTGGGTATTTGATAGCTGAAAATCCAGGTCAATCGGTGGGGGATGTTGAAGTTCGAGGGTCCGTATTCGCGTTGCGGATTGTTGCTGTCCTGTGGCTGCGCGGCGTTTACAACGAAGTCTTCCAAGTCGCTGGAGTTGTCGAGCGACTTGGACCAAACGTAGTTGACTACCGAGGTAATGTTGTGCCAGCCGTTGACTTTGAAACTGGCTTGCAGCGAGTTGTAGTTCGATTTTCCGGTGGATTTTTCCTGGAAAACGTAGATTGCGCCCTCGGGCGTAAATGCATACGCGCCGTATGGCGAACTAAAGGGCCGCGGCACGCCAAAATCGTTGATGGAGTTGGGGACGCAGCCCGGCAGTGGCGTAGGTATGCCTGTGTCGCACTGATTTATGACCGCCTGCGTGGGCTGGTTAATGTCGTAGAAACGGAATAAACGGTGCCCCTGCGATCCAACGTAGCCCAACTGCAGCGTGGTCTTGCTCGTGATCTGCTGCTGGATATTGATGTTGTAGTTTTCCATGTAGGGCGTTTTGATGTGAGGGTCGACGCCGAAAATATCGCACTCGACCTCAAGACCGCAGGCGGAGGTTCCGTACACGGGTTGGCCGGGCTGGATTCCGGTAGCGAGGGTCTGAGCGCTCGCTCCAGCCGCGGTGATTGGATCGGGCCCGAAATTGCCATAAGCTGCCCCTGGAGCATAATAGGCGGGATAGGGCAGGTGGCCGAGGAACATATCCTGGGAAAAAGCGTCGTAGAAAAGGCCAACGCCGACGCGAACTACGGTCCGGCTCTTGCCGGTCACATCCCAAGCGATGCTGGCACGAGGGGAAAAATTTCTGTAGTTTGGCTGATAAAGGCTGTTTAATCCGTTGGTACCGACTTGCGTCAAAGCCCCGGTGCCGACGTCGGTGGCTGGATTGAAACTCGTCACCACATAGTTGGCAAAGAGGTTGTTTTTCTCCTGAATCACTCCGTAATAATCCCAGCGCATTCCATAGTTGAGGGTGAGGCGGGTATTCATGCGGAGGCTGTCTTGTACGTAAAGACCGTAGTTGTTCTCGAAGGTATGGCGCGCCGTGGAGCCGCCGGAATACTGAAGACTGCCGAAGCCGCCTCCTTCGGGCATCCCCTCAAGGAAAGATGTCAAGTTAGCGAATTTCAGACGGCCCCGGAAATACTTCTGGAATTCTTCCTGAGCAACACTGGTGCGACGGAATTCAAATCCCAGTTTGATATCGTGCCTTCCGATCTTCCAGGCGAAGCTATCCACAAACTGATTGTTGGTATCGACGCGATCGCGAGGATCGCCGGAGGTCGAACCGGGCTCGGCGAAGAAGCTGCTCGCTCCGGTTGGCGTGACGGAAACCAGCGTGATGGGCAAGCCGGAGTCGTGCGGGCCGCCCCCCTGGCAATCGGCGGTTGAACTGGCCGCGCAAAGCCCGATCGAGCTGGGATGGAAGCTCTGATCCTGCGGGAAGAAGCCTTCCGCAAAGCGGTTCCAGCCGTAACGGACCTCGTTTACCTTGTTGACGCCGATGGTGTGAACATACGAGAGGGCAACCAATTGAACGCGGGTAGGAGTGATGGTGTTGAAGCCGGGGAGTTGTCCTCCCGAAGATGTAAGAGCCAGTGGGAACGATTGCGTGCTGTCGCCGAAGAAGTAGCGGCCGGTCAGAATATTGTTGGTGTTGAAGTTGTGGTCGATCTTCGCGATCACGCTGCTCAGGTTGTTGTAAGAAGGAGTGATGAGAGAGGCATTGGGTCCAGCTGGACATCCAGCGTCTTCCCCGGTGCCTGGAGTGGAGCTGGGGTTTCCATAAGTTCCCGGAACATTTGGCGCCGGCCAGAACTTGAGCATCTGCGGAGTCACAGAACTGGCGGCGGCTCCGAGAGCTGCGAGGTCGACTGTGACTTGGGCCGGGTCCGGCACACAGGCCAGGGTCACCGTTCCCACGGCTTCGCGCTGGCCTTCATAGTCCATGAAGAAGAAAGTTTTGTCCTTGACGATGGGGCCGCCCAAAGCGCCGCCGAATTGATTGTTGTGGAACGGCGCCCGCTGCGGCACATTATCGAAATAATTGCGGGCGTCGAGAGCGTCATTGCGGAAGTACTCGAAAAGTTCGCCGTGCAGGGCGTTGGTGCCGCTCTTGGTGACAATGTTGACGACGGCGCCGGCGTTGCGGCCATACTCGGGCTGGAAGTTGGAGAGCACCTTCATTTCGTCGACGGCGCCGATAGGCAGAATGGCAGAGGGCACGGCGAAGACGCCGCCCTGATTGATGGCGGGATCGTTGCGGTAGCCGTCATTCATGTCGGTGCCGTCGAGCAGGTAGTTGTTGGAACGGCCGCGGGCGCCGTTCATGGAGAACTCGCCGAAGGAACCGGGAGAGTCAGTGATCTGATCGGGAGATCCGGCAACGCCCGGATTAAGGAAGATGAGCTTGGTGTAGTCGCGGCCGTTGATGGGGAGATCCTCGACGGCCTGGCTGGTGAGGGTGCCGCCGAGATCGTCGGAGGTGGTTTCGATTTGGGGAAGTTGCTCGCCAGAGACCTCGACGATCTGATTCACTTGGCCAATTGTGAGCTGCACGTCGACGCGGCGTTCGGTGGCGACATTAACTTCGACGGCGCTGGTGACCGAGGTTTGAAAGCCGCTCTGGGTTACGGTGACGGAGTAGGTGCCGAGCGGGAGTTCGGGGATGGTATAGCCGCCATTGGCAGTCGTAGTGACAGTGCGCTCAAGACCGGTGCCGTTATTGCGCACTTTGACGGTGGCGCCGGCGACGAGATTGCCGGCCGGGTCTGTCACTGTTCCCAGGATTGTTCCACGAAAGGTTTGACCAACCATGATTGCCGAGAGCAGGAAGAGGCAGATCACCTGAAAACGCAGCTTCATGTCAGTTCTCCTTTGTCGCGGAATGCAGCAGGGCTCCGCGAGCAACGAACGAAAGCAAGTTTTTAAGTTGGGGAATTATAGACGAGCGGGGCGGAAAGGTAAGTGATTTGTCAGGAAAAAATTGGGAGCGTGCGCGCCGTGATTTGGGTGTTAGAAGTTGAAGGCGAGGCCGCCGCGGATGGAGCGGGCGGAGGATTGCACTAGATAGACGGTGCGGCCATCGCTGCCCATGACGGGGATATAACCCTGCGCCAGGAGGTTGCGGATATCGACGAGAACCTCCATGTGACCGGCCAGAATACTGGAGGGAATGGGCTGGCGAACGAAAAGACTGAGGTAGGGATCGGTGGCGCCGGCCGAGGTATTAAAAAGATCGACGGGGGTGAGGGTGCGGCCGCCGGCGTAGCGATACGAAGTGACCCAATGCGTTTTCGACTTGGGAATGGTTCCGCTGAATTTTGCCGCAACCGCCTGGCGACGCTCACTGCGGATGAAGTCACGAGCATCCTGGAGTTCGACGCCGGGACGAGTGAGGTCGAGCGCGTTGCCGTAAGCGTAATCGAGGGTCGCAGTGAGATCGGACAGCAACTTGCGCTGGAGGACAAGACGCATTCCACGGCTGGAGAAATCGTTGCCCTGATAGCTGAAGGTGCCGGAGTAAATGTCGGGCAGCACGTCGCCGGATTCGGCGGTGAGGTCGCCGACGCCGGTGAGGACGGGATCGGCGATGCTATCGGAGAAGAACGCGACTTGGAGATTATTTTTGCCGATGCGCTGGGAGAGCGAGACTTCCTGGTGATGAGCGCGCTCGACGTCGGGCGTGAAATCGACGATGCTCATGCGCGGGCCCGCGGCGGCGGGGTCGGAGGAAGAGGAGTCGAGATTCTCGCTGGCGGCGGCGCGACCCTCGAGGCGCGAATCGGGAACGGAGCTGGCGTACTGGTATTCGACGACGGTGTTTGGCGAGATGTGAAGATCGGCAGAGCCGAAGGGTTTGAAGGCGCGGACGCGACCTAGGAACTGGATGGACTGAAGTTCGCTGCCGACCGTCATCTCAAAAAAATTGCCGAGCACCATGCGGTCAGAACTGGTGACGGAGAGAGCCTGCAAGGAGGCGCCCGGAATGGTGCCGAGATCGGGGGAATTCAGACGCAGAGCGGAGATGGAAAGTGAAGGCTCAAAGACGTCGCTGTAGTGGCTCGTGTACGTAGTGCGAAGGACGGCGGCCGGATTGGGAGCGCCGTCGAAACCGTAGCCGACGTCGCCGTTGAGGCGAACCGTACCGGTCGAAGCCAGAGAGCGCTCGACGGAGAAGGCAGCTGACATATCGGACGGGCTGCCGAAGCCTTCGCCGGGCGCGCCCGCAAGAAGGGTGACGTTGCCCTTGAGGTCGTTGCCATTTTCGACTATGGCGGTGGTGCCATCGGGGAGAATGCGGAGAATGGGACGGTTGGAGATGGCGCGGAGAGTCCATTTCCAGTCGTCCTGATCGGCCTGCGGCGGAACGGTGACGAGCTGAATAGCTTCAAAAAGGTTGGTCAGGGTGACATTGACCATGAGCCTCGCGCCGGAGCGGACGCCGATTTTTTCGCGCAGGGTCGGAAGAAACGCAGGGGCGCTGACCTTGAGGCTGTAGATGCCGGGAATGAGGCTGGAGATGGAATAGAAGCCGTGATCGTCGGTGAATGCTTTTTGGGCGGCGCCGAGAATTTCGACGACGGCGCCCATTTGAGGCGCGCCGCTGCGGTCGCGGACGTATCCGGAGATGGTGCCGGCAGAGATTTTCGCGGACTCCGGCCAAGCCGGGAGAGCCAAGGCCAAGAGGATCGCGAAGAACCCGAGCTTTCGGAACATCACGCCCACCACCTTTGACGGGGAGAAGCCCGTCCAATCGCAACAGCTTAGTCCATAAGGCCGCTTACTACAAGCCGCGACGGGGGAAAACCCCGTCACCACACCCACAACATTTTATTCGACGGTGAACATCGCCGTCGGGTCAACCGACTGCTTGGAAAGCTTATCGTTGACCTTGATCTCAATCTTGTACATGCCGGGCTGAAGGTTGGCCGCCGACAGAGTCTTCTGGAGCGTGACCTGATCGCCGACGTTGCCCATGGTGTCGGTCGACTCGATGGTATGGATGACCGCCTTGTTGTTGGAGTCGGTCACGTTGTACTCAATGGTGGCAGAAGGTTTGTGCGTCTTCTCGTCCACGCTGAGATTGTAAACCTGCATCCAGAAATTCAGTTTTTGGCTTCGCTTGAAGGAAACCGGTTTGCCGTCGGAGGAGGCGACGCGGGGACGAACCTTGGTTTGACCGATAACAAAGTTGCCGGTGCCGACGTTTTTGGCGGCGACGGGTTCCATCTGGTCGGCAATGATAAGCGATGAGTTGCTCAGGTGATCTTCGCTGAAGTCTGGGATGACGATGGCGCGGCTCCAGGTTCCGGTGCGATCGCCGTTGACGTCCTTAACGACGATATCGAGGCGGTAGCGATTCTGGCTGACGCGCAGCGGCAGAGCTTTCCAGTAGACGGAGGAATTTTCGGCGGTCTTCGGAAGCAGTTCGATGGGAACATCGACCTGAACGGGATCTTCGAAGGTCTGAACGATTTTGCCGGTCAGAGTGGTGACGCGACCGAAAATGTTGATGGTGCCGCGTTCGACGCCGTCTTTATTCTGGAAGGTGATGTCACGGTTCTTGACCTGAATGGTGATGGGAACGAGAACGGTGTCGCTGGTGACGCGAACAAAGTCGGCGCGCACATCGAAAGGCATCAGGTTGATGCTGATCTTGTGGCTGACAATTTCCTCAAGGTCCTTGAACTTGACCGCGGGCGCCGCTTGCAGTTTGGCGAATTGCTCGAGACGATCGAATTGCTTGGTCTGTATATCCTGATTGAACGGGCCGGCGCCTAACTGTTCAAGGCCGCCATTGGTGAAGCGGTTGGTCTTGTTGGACAGGCCCATCTGCTCGTAAAGCGTAAGGCCGGCGTTGGGCGTGTACTTCAGGGCGTCCTTTTCGGAGCGGTCGATGGTCATGTGAAAGTCGCCGCACATGCAGCTATCGACGAACTCAATGTTGACTTCCTGGCCGATGCCCTCGATGTAGCGGTAGCGCCAGTCCTCAAAGGGGAACGTGGAGGTCTCGCCGCCGCCCTCTTCCATGGGCCGCTGGTAGGAACCGCCGGACGGGTGAGCGTCGATTTCATCGGGAGGCCCGAAGACGATGTACATGCGGCCGCGATCGGTCTTCCAGCCGGGAATGCCGGCAGCAAAATGCTCGTTTGCGTAGGCGATGCGGCGGTAGTGCTCTTCTTTAAACTCGTTCTCTTCGGTATCGGGAGTGGGATCGCGGCGCTGCCAGAAGGCTTCGATGAACTGGTCGCGTTCCTCGTCGTTGGAGAGTTGCATGAAGGCTTTGCGCTCTTCGTCGGTGATGATCCAACGGACGTCCTCTTCCAGCCACTTCTTGTAGGTCTTGCTGAGTTCCTGCTTCAGGGCTTTGGCGTTTGCCTTTTTTTGATTTTCCGGGATGGGGCGCTTCAGGGGATCGACCGAGCTGTCATTTGACGGCGTCTGTGCGGTCGCCGCTTTGTCGGAGTCTTTATCCTTATCGTTAGCCAGCGCGGGCGAAACAGTGGAAAGGCCCAGAGCGAGGAGGCCGGCCAGTACCCATCCCAGCCGCCTTAGGGAAGCCAGCCTGAGAACCGCCACAACGAAATATTCACGAGATCCAACAGCGAGCATAGAAGGGGCCTGCCTTGGGAGAAACTGCGCTGCTAACGATTCTATGTGTTTGGATACGAACAGGCAAGAAAAAGAGGCCTGTGGAGAAAGATTTTCCGGGGGAAATGTTCTGTAAAATGCTCATAATTGGCAGTTTGCGGTGTGAGCCATGCGTCGCGAAGAGGGTTTTGAGCGCGCCCCGCGGACCCGGGACGACAGGCTATAATGACTTGGCTGGAGCGCGATCTGTTGGTTATGATCGAATCATCCGATGAGGCGGCTGACCGGGTATCCGGGATGGAAGATCGAATCGATGCTCGTTGCCTCCGTCTCCAACCTTAACCGGGGAACTTTGCCTCTCGCCAGTACGTAATTGATTGCAGGGGCTGAGTTGTGCGAGTCGGGGCGCGAGCAGTCAGTCAAGCAGTCGTACAACGGGATGTCGGAGTTCACTGTTAATCTAGTCTACTCACGAAGTCATGAAGACCTGGAAGAAAATTCTGATCGCAGTCGGGGCGGTGCTGGCGCTTGCCATCATCGTGGGCGTCACCGTGTACCAAAGCCGGAAGAACCTGGTCACGGTGCAAACCGGCAAGGCGCAAAAACAAAATTTGAGTTCGGTGGTCAGCGCGTCCGGCGAGATCAAGCCCAAGACCTACGTGAACATTGGAGCGAACGCCTTCGGAAAGATCGTCAAGCTGCACGTCAAAGAGGGCGACCGGGTGAAAAAGGGCGACGTGCTGGCGCAGTTGGAGAACGTCCAGTCGACCGCGGATGTCAACGCCAACAAAGCGTCCCTGCAGGCTGCCGAGACCGATTATGTGGCGGCGGAAGCGGGCTTGAAGACGTCGCGAGCGGACTTGAACCGGGCGCAATCGGATGCCGATCACGCGCGGTTGGATTGGGAGCGCGCGCAGGGATTATATAAAAACGCCCTCATCGCCAAGCAGGATTACGACACTAAAAAGGCGGCCTGGGAATCGGCCGAAGCCGGACTGGCGCAAGCGCGAGCGCGAGTCGAACAGGCTACGGCACAGAGGGATTCCGCGCAAGGGCATATTTCGCAGAATCAGGCGAACCTGACGCGCGTCTCTGACGTACTACAAAAGACCGTCTATGCGGCGCCCTACGATGGCGTAATTACGAACCTGCCCGTCCGCGAAGGCGAGACGGTGGTGATGGGGATTCAGAACGCTCCGGGCAGCACTCTGATGACGCTGGCGGACATGTCGGTGATTACGGCGGAAGTGAAGGTGGATGAGACCGACATCGTGAACGTCAGGATGGGTCAGCCTGCCGAGATAACGATTGACGCCATTCCGCGGAAGACGTTCCACGGGACGGTGACGGAGATTGGGGATAACGCGATCGTGCGCTCGACCGGCGTATCGACGTCACAAGCCACCTCGACGAGCGAGGAGGCGAAGGATTTCAAGGTGGTGGTGACGCTCACCGACCCCCCGGAAGATTTGCGGCCCGGACTTTCGACGACGGCGAAGATTACGACGGCGACCCGCAGCAACGTCGTGAGCATTCCGATCCAGGCCCTGACGGTGCGCACACAGGCGGACCTGGCGCCGAGAGATGCGAAGGGATCGGTGCAGGCGGCCGCCCCCGTCGATGCGGCGAAGGCAAAGGAAGAAGTTCCGGGCGTGTTTGTCATCCGCAACAAGAAAGCGGAATTTGTGCCGGTCGAGACGGGCATCAGCGGCACCACCGACATCGAGGTCACTCATGGCGTGAAAGAGGGTGACGAGATCATCACCGGGAGTTACAAGGTTTTGCGTACGCTCAAGCCCGGAACCAGCGTCAAAATAGATAACACGACGCCGAAGAAGGAAGAAGAAGAGAGCAGTTAGCGGTATGGCCCCGCAGCGAAAAAGCGCGGGGACGATAGACACAGGGCGGGATCGGGGTTCAATGCCAGCGAGGCGACTAACATCCGCCGGACTGGCGCGTCAAAGATAGAACGGCCAGAGGAGCGTGCGTGCCCGAGCCGGACAAGGAGAAAGACATGGCGACTGCGGAGATTCTCTCCATTCCAGGAACCGCGAATCAGGCTGTGCCCGACTCGTGCATGATTGCGACCGAGGACCTGTGGAAGACCTATGACATGGGCTCGGAACAGCAGGTGCATGCGTTGCGCGGCATCAACCTCAAGATTCGGCGGAACGAATATGTCGCCATCATGGGGCCGTCGGGATCGGGCAAATCGACATTGATGAACCTGATCGGCTGCCTGGATTCGCCCTCCAAGGGACAATACTGGCTGAACCAGCAACTGGTCAGCGAACTGGATGACGACGAACTCGCGCGGATTCGTAATAAGGAAATTGGTTTTGTGTTTCAAACCTTCAACCTGCTGGCGCGGGCCACGTCGCTGCACAATGTGGAACTGCCCCTGATTTATGCGGGCGTGCCGTCGGCGGAACGCGCCGAGCGCGCCAAAGCCGCGCTGGCGGCGGTCGGTATGGGCGATCGCATGAGCCACAAGCCCAACGAACTTTCCGGCGGACAGCGCCAGCGCGTGGCCGTGGCGCGCGCATTGGTCAACAATCCGGCAATTATTCTGGCCGACGAGCCCACGGGGAATCTCGACTCGCAGACGGGCAATGAAATCATGGCGCTGTTTGACCGGCTCCATGCGGAAGGCAACACCATCGTACTGGTGACGCACGAGCACGACATTGCCGAGTACGCGCATCGCATTATCTACATTAAAGACGGAATGGTGGAGCGGGACGAGGTGAAGGGTACTTAGCGCTTTTCACGGTTCGTCGCCGTATTTTTTGCGCGCCAGGTTTGCCCGCTGTATTGTGCTTGCGCGGGGGATTGAACGAAGACTCGCGATCCTGCCCGGTAGTTTTCCTTAACGACTCAAGAATGTGTTTTGGCTACTGCTGTGTCGTGGGCCGCGCCAGAACTCGCTCCAAATCGGGGCTTGGAGTGGTAGCCGCAGAGTGGGCGACAAAGAAGTTGTGGTCGTAGAGCTCGCGGTACATGCGGCCGGTAATCTCGGCGGCCTTGGGGCCGAAAGTTGGCCGTCCGCCGCGCAGGAAAACGACCGTCACGATGCGGCCAATGTCGGTGTTGGCGTAAGAGGCGAACCATCCGAAACGCGTGCCGGCGTGGGAGCAGGTACCGGTTTTGCCAAGAATCGATTCCTCATTAAAGTTGAGGCGGAGGCTGCGGGCAGTGCCGTACGCGACGGCGCCAGCCATACCATCGGAAAGCTCGGGGATCGCGGTCGCGATATCGAGATGGCGCTTGATTATGGGCTGGAAGTCGGCAACCGCATCGGGTGAAGTCGGATGCTGGAGGTAATAAAGAGTGCCGCCGTTGGCGATCGCGGCAACCAGCGCCCCGAGTTGAAGAGGCGTCATGGAAATGCCTTCGCCGAACGAGCACATCTTGCCGACGCCGCCGAGTTTTGGGGAAATTTCTTCTTCCGGATAGGTGCCGAGTTGCTCGCCGCGAACGTTGTAGCCGGCGTACTCACCGAGCCCAAACTGATGTGCGTAGTAGCTCACCTTTTCAAAGCCGAGACGGCGGCCGAGAGCCTCAAAATAAGCGTTGTTCGAGTGCGAGAGCGCTTCGGTGAGGTTCATGCGGACGCGGCCGGCGATCGGAACTTCGGTGCCACGGTCGACGAGACCTTCGCTGACGGCGGCGAGCGCGACCGACAACTTAATCGTCGAGCAGGGCTGCGCGCCGCTGGAGAGCGCAAGCTTCTGATTGACCATGGCCAGGATGCGGCCGCTGGTCGGCTCGATGGCGACCACGGTGCCATTCATGTTTCCAAGCGCGTCGATAGCGGCCTGGCGGACGATGGGATCTTCACCAGTCGTGATGTCGCCTTCCGTGATGTCGGAGGCGAATGAACTGGTGTAAAAGCGCTCGTAGTAGTGGTGACGGCGAGTGACGGCGGACTTAACAAGCGGCGATCTGGCAAGAGGTGCGCGGCTGTGCGCGAGCGCATGCATCCGCCGGCGCGCGTGCTGGCTTTCCGTTACCTTCCGCGACTTGGAACGCGAGTTCAGCGAATGAGAAGAGAGCGAACGCGGATTCACGCTGGCGGCAAAGCCTGCGGCCTCGAGTGCAATTACCAATGCGATACACAGAGCGAGGCGGACGTGCCAGATACCGAACTTCACTTTCACAAAAACCATCCCCAGAGGTTGAGAGGAATTAAAATCGTCAACCTTAACAATTATGATGCAAGGAGTTCGCCAAAGCACGGAACCAAAGTTCCATCCCGCGCAACTGTCCGATAGTATGAGATTTAGGCGATTTGAGGCAAATGGAAAGTAGAAATCTGTAAATCGGGCTGCGGTAACGTTAAGATGCTGATTCTGTGCGATTTATTATCGTTTTTCGAGGGTGGGGAAATCGGCGGGCGGCCGGGGCTCGGTTAACCAGAAAGGTACTTAGATGTGCAACCGATTGCGATTTCTTGCCTACCGCGAGACATGGCGATGAGTTTGGGAATTGGAGGTTCTTAATCTTGCGCAGCGTGAGTAATTACACCGCGATGGATGGCGAGGACAATCAATACCGAGGTGGATCGTTTATTACATGGCCGGCACAGGCGCTTTCATACAAGATGGGCCAGATCAAGATACTCGAGTTACGCGCTCGGGCGCAGCGGGAATTAGGAGCTAAGTTCGATGTGCGCGCGTTCCATAACGCGGTGCTCGACTCGGGATCGCTGCCACTCGAGAGTGGGCGGATGATTGTCGCGGCGCGCCAAGCCGCTCTTGCATCATAGACTGTACGTCGTGACGTCTTCACTTGAGATTCCGCCACGGTACCGGGCCGCATTCACGTGGTTGCAGTTGATCGTCGTCTATGTGCTAATCGAGGGCTCGCTGTGGGCATACCGCGGAACGACGCGAATCCGATGGGCTCTGGTTGGCGTAGTCGCTGTTCTCTTGTTTGTTCTGGTCGATCGCCCATCGGTGCGCCGCATGGGTCTGGGCCTTCCGACTACGTTTGGCGCAACCCTTGTGCTAGCGGTAAGTTTTTCAACCGCCATCTTTCTCATCTTTATGGTGCATTGGGCCGGCGGAGAAATTCCGGCGAATCCCACCTGGCCGAATCTGCACCTGGCTTCGGCCTATTTTCTCTGGGCACTCCTGCAGGAGTTCATTCTGCAATCGTTTTTCTTCACGCGCTGCGAGGAGTTGTTTGGCGCCTCGAGGGCAGTTTGGGTAGCCGCAACTCTATTTGCCGTTGCCCATGTCCCCAGTCCGCTTCTTACAACTTTTACGTTCATCGGCGCGTTATTTTTTTGTTCGATGTTTCAGCGTTACCGTAGCATCTATCCGATTGCGATTGTGCACGGGTTGCTCGGGTTAACCCTTGCCATGACGATGCCCGACGTGCTGTTGCATCACATGAGGGTCGGGATCGAGTATTTGACGTATCGCTGAGCGGGTTGGACTCTCGCACTTCAACAAGCTTGACGCACTTCAACTGGCGCTGCGTGATCTTGGCATGATCGCGGAAATTTTTGTATGGGCGGGCATGGCGCGAGGACGGGCGGGTGCCGGCATCGGCCATTACTCATGCCAGCGCGGATGCGATCCGGTCGCTATGGTTTTAGTGGGCTGGGGATCTTGGCGCATCATGAGCAAAGGCCGAACTCCAATCGGCTGCCTATCGTCACTCAAGTGCAACATTTGCGCCATGAAATGAACGAGGCGCAGATTGTCAGCCAGCGTGGGCCTGCCCTCCATGGAGACATGGCTCAGGGCGGGACTGACGAGCGCGGATACCAGAAATTTGGGCGGCACGTCGCGTTGCAGCCAGAGCAACTCCGAGGGCGGGATGACGTTGTCCGCGGCGCCGTGCAGGAGTAGGACGGGGACACGCAGCGATTCCAAATGGCCGCGCGGGGACACGGGCACCATCTCGGTGCGGTGCCGGGCAACGGACTGCATCATCTCGGCCGCTAATGCGTTCACATGTCCGCTGTAGAGCAATTCCATTTTTTGTCGCGAAGGCGGACTGAGCAGTTCGCTGCACTTGCGCGAGACATCGACCTTTTCCCAGAGCAACTGCCGAAGACATTCATGCGCCGTGCCAATGTCGGCTTCCGGAAAAAAATCCTCCACGTGAGAATAGATGAGGACGAGCGGCCCGTACTCGTGTGCCGCCATATTCAACGTCGTGCCGTCGGGGCGGAGAATCCGGTTGGTGATGAAAAATTGCGAAACGCGCTCGAGATCGTCATGCGCTCCGATGGAGACGACGAAACGGATGTATGGCGAGAAGCGCGGGTCGGAGGCGGCGAGCAGCGACAGTCCTCCTCCGAAGCTGATGCCGAGCACTCCCACCTTCTCATTGAGAGAGGTGGCAAGCGTGCAGGCGGAATCGCCGATGAGAGTAATGGACTGGCTCTCCACGTGATAATCCGCGAGTGAAAGCAGTTCGGGCGTGAGAACGCGAATGCCGCTGGCCGACAAGGCGCGTGCGAAGGCGACCAGGCGCGGCTCGTCGATGCCGAGATGATGCACGCCGTGCACCACGAGCATTCCGGGCGCATTGGCAATGCCTTTTGGAACATAAAGGCGAGCACGGATTGTGCCCGAGGCCGTGGACACTTCCCTTAACGACTCATCGACGGGGTAGGTATGAAAGCGGCCGAGCGCACCAGGGTTTTGCGGATTCTCGATGCGCAGCAGAAGACCGGCGGCGCGAATATGCGTGAACATGGGCCGCGCCAGCAGCACAAGAAGGCTCAGAACGAGCAGAGAAACAGAAAACATCGCGATGCGGCGCCGACTGGGATGAGCGGGCGGTGTGCGTTCCTGGTTGTCAGCGGCGGAGTCCACGCAATTGGACTTTCAGTATGCAGGTTGTTCGCGGATTGAGCCAGACACTTTTTGAACACCGCCCGCCTTCAGGCTGCGGAATGAAAACGTGCCGAGCCAAAGCGTGCGGCGCGACCGAAGCGATAGATTGATTCGCCCTCGCACTGTTCTTTGTATTACCGGACGCCTGTGATGCCGATCACTGACAGCGAAAGCCGATTGGGAGTATAGGCGGACTTGTAGTTGAATGCGTCTGTCGTTTCTCCTTCTCTTTCTCGCCTCCCGAAGAGCAGTTCCCAGGCGACGCATCACCCCTCAGGCGAGTAGCGAACCGATCTGGTGCAAGTGGGCCCTGTAAGTCCAAGACAATTTGTGGAGGGTTATTATGAAGCGCATCAGCTTTTTGATGTTGATTCTTCTCACCTGCTTTGTTTTGGCGGCGTTGCCGCAGGCCGCAGCCAGCAAGTATAAAATCATCACCTTCGATCCTACCGGATACCCCGGTGGGGGCAATGCGCCCTATCAGGGCACGCAGGCCCCGGCGATCAATGCGGCAGGAGCGATCGCGGGATTCTACTCCGACTCTGTCAATGTGTATCACGCGTTTGTGAGAGGTCCGGACGGCAGTTTCACGGAATTCGATGCCCCAGATGCGGGCACGCAGAGTGTGGCCGGATTCGTTCCGACTCCCATGGGTGTTTTGGGCGGCCAAGGCACCTATGCGACAGCCATGAACGACGCGGGGCTAATCACTGGATTCTATGTTGACATCAGCAACATGCTCCATGGATTCCTGCGGACTCCGGACGGAACGATCACGGAGTTCGATGCTCCGGGCGTTGGCCATGGCTATGGGCTGGGCACGCTGCCCGGAAATATCAATGCAGGCGGGACGATCGCGGGAAACTACTTCGACGGGTATGGAGTAGCCCACGGCTTCCTGCTCAGTCCGAGCTGGAAATTCACCGTGTTCGACGCTGTGAATGCAGGGAAGGGCCCCGGCCAAGGCACGTTTACCGGTTGGGCCTCATGCCTGACGCAGACCGGATTGCTCACCGGTTGGGTGATCGACGCGAACGATGTGGCCCACGGGTGGTTGCGGGTTCCCGGGGTTGGTGTCACCACGTTTGACGCACCCGGCGCGGGTCTGGCAGCAGGCCAAGGCACTTACTCATGGAGCGTCGATGTTGGTGGACAACTCACCGGCGAGGTGATGGACAAGCTGGGTGTGATGCACGGCTTCGTGCGCGACGTAAACGGTGGCTTCCGACTGTTCGATGCGCGCGGGGCAGGCAAGGCCGCGGGGCAGGGCACGGTGGCGGAAGGCATCAACATGCATGGAGTGGTGGTGGGCAACTTCGTGAACGTGTATGGAGTGCAACGCGGCTACAAGCGGTCCTGGGGAGGAGGCATCCAGCGGTTCAGTGTTAAGGCCGCGGGCCAAGGCGCCGGCCAGGGCACGATTCCACTGACCAACAATGCGGCCGGGCAAACCACAGGCTCGTATTTCGACGATAACTTCGTGATTCATGGATTCGTGATTTCCTGGCAGTAGCAGTTCAAAAATAATTGCCGCCCGATTTATTCGGGCGGCTTTTTCATTTTGGGGGAACCGCGCTCGGCGAAATCGTGATTGCTTGCCTGACGCTTGGGCTGGTGATTGGGGCGAACCGGATTTGGGGGCGGTAAGGGTTGCGGCGTTAATTCAGATCGAAAATCAAAACGGCGGCCTCTCGGTCGCCGTTTTTCGTGATTTCTCCATGCTCTCTACATCACATCGTTGCGTTTGCGCAAGAAGGCCGGGACATCGAGGTCCTCCGCAACATAAGTGGGTGTCGATGTTCGCATGCCGTCGAGCGAGATTACTTCCCCTTGTTGTGAATTAAAGGCCGCGGGCGGCGTGTGCTCGAATGCTGCGGGCGCGGGATCGGGTTCGAAGGCTGGTTCGAACGTCGGCTCGCGGTCTTCGACTCGCGCGACCGGTTCGTCCGCAAAATCGTCGGCGTGATCCGTCAGGTGGAAGTGATCGCGGTGGCGCGGCACGATGATCGGATCAAACGATTCATTGTGGCGCGGCCGTTTCACATCCGACTCTTTGAATCCCGTTGCAATGACCGTGATTTTCACGGAATCTTTCATCTTCTCATCGAGCACGGCTCCGAAAATGATGTTGGCGTCTTCGTGCGCGGCTCCCTGAATAATCGTGCAGGCCTGCTGCACTTCGGCGAGCTTCAGGGAAGTCGACCCGGTGATGTTGATGAGAATCCCGCGTGCGCCGTCGATGGCTCCCGCTTCGAGCAGCGGTGAGGCGATAGCGCGCTGTGCGGCCTCAACTGTGCGGTGCTCGCCGGCAGCGGTCGCCGTGCCCATTACGGCGTAGCCCATGCCGGCCATGATGGCTTTCACGTCAGCGAAGTCACGGTTGATGATGCCGGGAATGGTGATGATGTCCGAAATGCCCTGCACACCCTGGCGCAGAATGTCATCGGCGATGCGGAAGGACTCAAAGAACCCAGCGTTTTCCGCAACCGCCAGCAGCTTTTCGTTGGGGATGACGATGGTTGTGTCGACGGATTCCATGAGTTCGGAGATGCCGCGCTCGGCTTGCTGCATGCGGCGTTTGCCTTCGAAGGCGAACGGCTTGGTAACCACGGCCACGGTAAGCGCACCCATTTCGCTGGCGAGCGACGCAATGATGGGAGCGGCGCCGGTGCCGGTGCCTCCGCCGAGGCCGGCGGTGACGAAGATCATGTCGGCGCCTTCGAGGGCTTCGATGATTTTGTCGGAGTCTTCCAGCGCCGCTTTGCGGCCGATTTCGGGATTGGCGCCCGCGCCGAGGCCGTTGGTCAGCTTCACGCCGAGCTGAAGCTTGGTGGCGGCGCGCGACATGCGCAGAGCCTGCAAGTCAGTGTTGGCCACGATGAATTCAATGTGCTCCATGCCCGAGTCGATCATGCGGTTGACGGCATTGTTACCGCCTCCGCCGACACCGATGACCTTGATGCGGGCGTCGTTGCGGAATTCTTCGTTGAAGCTGATGCGGAGTCCGTTGTCTTCGATCATAAGCACCTCGTCGTTGGTCGTTCGCCATTCGCTGATAGCTCTCAGCTGTCAGCTCTCCGTAAGAACTTTTGCCTCGCTTTGCTCGGCTGGACGGGTGAGACGCTCGTCCATATACAAAACTTCACGCGCCCTTCTTCGCGAATAACGCTTTCATTCTTGAGCCGAAGCCGGGCTCTTGCAGGCCTCGGGCTAATCGTGCGCGATGACCGTAATAGATCATGCCAAGCAGCGTGGAAAACTCGGGCTCGGCCAGAGAGGACGGCATCTTGGCCATTGCCGTCGGCCATGCTAAACGCGCGGCCTTGCGCAAAATTGATTCGGCCACATCTAACATGCCGGGCAAGCGCGATGCTCCGCCGCTGAGCACAAAGCCCGCGATGCAGTGATTGAGAACGCCCGCCTGGCGCAGGTTGTCGCGCATGAATTCAAAAAGCTCGCGGGCACGCGGGCCAAGGATTTCTCCGATCATGCGCTGCCGCATCATACGCGACGGGCGATCGCCGACCGACGGCACTTCGACCTCGTTGCCTTCGGGAATGAGCGTGGGTACGGCGTTGCCGAAAGTTTTCTTCAGCAGTTCGGCGTCGGCGAAGCCAGTGGTCATGCCAACCGAAAGATCGCTGGTGAAGTGATCGCCGCCGATGGGGATGACCGCGGTATGGGCGACTGCGCCTTGTTGAAAAACGATGAGGTCGCAACTTCCCGCGCCCAGATCGACGAGGCAGACGCCAAGCTCGCGCTCATCCGGGCGCAACACGGAGTCGGCGCAGGCAAGCGGCTCGAAAATCGTGTCGTCGACGTGGACGCCCGCTTTGTTCACTGCCGTGACCAAATTTTGCGTGGCACCGGAGAGCGCGGTCACGATGTGGACACGCACTTCAAGGCGCGTCGCCATCATGCCAGTCGGGTCTTGCACGCCCGCCTGATCGTCGAGGATGAACTCCTGCGGCAGCAGGTGAAGAATCTCGCGGTCGGCGGGAAGCGGCAGCGTGCGCGCCTTTTCGACCGCCTGCCGAATTTCATCGCGCCCGATTTCGCGCGAGCGTGTGCCGAAGCTGATGCCGCCGTGGCTGTTCATGCCGCGGATGTGCGCCCCGGCGATGCCAATGACGGCGTGTTCGATGGGAATGACGGCGACATCCTCGGCGGCCTCCACCGCTCTTTGAATGCTGCTCACGGCCTTGTCGAGTTCGGTGATCACGCCCTTGCGCAGACCGCGCGATTCGGTGATGCCGTGTCCGCGATAGCGCAGGCCGTTCTCGCTCAGTTCGCCGACCAGCACGCTCGTTTTTGAGCTGCCTACGTCAATGGCGGTAATGAAGTTGGGCTCACGGCTGGGCATGATGATCGCTAATTCTGCGGAGACTCCTTTGCAACTACGGGGCTGGGTTTCTTTTGATTGTTCTTCGCGCTTGCGGGCGCCAAAGCAGCTTGTGGCGCGGGCTTCGGGGCACTAACCGCAGCCGGCGATTGCGCAATGGGCAATGGAGCGGCCGGCACGATCGCAGTTTTGGGTGTCATGTTTGACGATGCCGCAGGCGATGGATGCGCAGCGGAGTTCTTCGCCGCGTTGGCGTTCGAATTTACTCGTGGGGTCGCCTTGCGATTGGCGGGCAGTGAGCTATTCTTCGCGGCGCCTTTCACCGCGGTTTTCGCTCCTGCTTTTTTCGGTTGTCCAGGTTTATTCACCGAAGTGGGGGCCGGATGATTCACAAACTTTTCATAGTTGACGATTGCGGCGTTCTTAACTCCCGCAGCCACCGCGGCTTTCGCGGCGGAAGGCGTCAAGGCAGGCTGTCGCGCCAGCCCTTGCAGATCCGGATTGACGATGATCTGTCCATCGAAGCGTAAATCCACCGATTCGAGCTTCTCGAACTGCTGCCGCCAGACTTCGACATGGGTCACATAGATTTTGTAGCGCTGAAGGTAATTGGCGTTGCCGAGGTGTACGAGCACCCCGCCCGAAGAATCGGCGGTCACAACCTTGACGTCATCGGGGTCCGCGAGATCGACCTCGCTGAGGTCCTGTGAATAATGCGCGCCGCCGGAGTCGAGCTGACCGATCAGTTCGTTGTAGTTCTTCATGCGCGCGGCACGCGTGGAGACTGGTTCGCTCGCGTTCATGCCGCTGATGACGGGGAAGGAATATTTGTGTTTGCCTCCGGGCGCCAGATCCATCAGATTGCCGCCCGCGTCGATCAGGGAAATGTGGGAACCGATGCGCGCGAAGGCGACGGGCGTGCGCTCATGAATTTCGATGCGCAGGCGATTGGGCACAAAGCGCATCACGCTGGCCGATTCTACCCAGGGAATCTGCTCAAGTTGCTGTTTGCGAAGCGCCAGCGGGACAAAGAAGATGTTGCGGCCGATGTCGCCGCCCATCACGTCCATAATTTGCGCGTGCGGCACATGCTGCGCGCCAAGCACCTCGATCTGGTCGCTGGAGTCGATGCGGAAACGCCAGGAGCGGTTCCCATAGCGGTAGAGTGCGGCGCCAGTGACGGCCAGCAGGCCAACAATGACGAGCGCCAGCCCCGCCCACTTCAGGCTGATGGCGGCTTTTTTCGGGATGGCTCCGCGCCGGGCGGAGACTCGCTTCTGTCCTCGCAGGAACGGGGATTCCTGCTCCGCTTCGAGATCGATGAGGCGTGCGTCATCAAACGGTTCGCGCTCGCGTGCGTCGCGCTCAGCATCGCGGGGAACCGGATACAACTCTTCCTGGACGGCAGTGGAACTTGCTTTGCGCGCCACGCGTCGGGTCAGTTGTCGACAGAAAACCGCTGAGCAAAATTACTATAACTTCTTTTTTCGAAATGAAACAGTGAAAAGTTGACCGCCCGAGTTGCGGCCCAGCTTACAGGTTGGTCACGAGAGTCCGCTTCGCAAGCCTTTCGAGAATGGCAGAGCCGAGTTGTGAAACGCTGCCTGCGCCGAGCGTTAGGATCAGATCGCCGGATTGGGCGATGGCCGCGGCTTTCTCGGCGGCAGCGGCAAAAGAAGCCGCATAGAATACTTCGATCTTTCCTGCGCCTGTAATTCGGTGTGCCAGCGCCTCGGTCGTGATGCCTTCAATCGGTTTCTCGCTGGCGGGATAGATATCGAGCAGGACCAGCGTGTCGGCGTCGGCGAAGGCGGTTGCGAACTCGTCCATCAGATCGCGAGTGCGTGTAAAGCGATGCGGCTGGAAGATGACGTGAACGCGGCGGAACCCGCACTGGCGGGCGGCGGCGAGCGTGGCGCGAATCTCGGTGGGGTGGTGGCCGTAGTCGTCGACGACGCTGACGCCGGCCGCTTTGCCCTTTAACTGGAAGCGGCGATCGACGCCGCGGAAGCCGCCGAGCGCACTGCGAATCTGGTCGGGCGGAACATCGAGTGCGGTGCCAACCGCGATGGCGGCAGTGGCGTTCAGCACGTTGTGGACGCCTGGGACATGGAGCGTGAACGCGCCAAGACTCCTCTTCTTATATGTGACTTCGAATCGGCTGAGCGGACGCGGGTCCGCGGCGGCGACCGCCGGATCGTTAAACGGATATGGCTGTGCGGCACCGAACGGATATGCGTGCGGGACATCGAGGCGGATCAGGAAATCCGAACCCTCCCTGGTTCCATACGTCATGACGCGGCGATGCACGCGCGGCAGCATCCGCTGGAGAACGGGATCGTCGTGGCATCCTACGACCAGGCCGTAAAAGGGAACGCGCTCCATGAACTCGAGGAAGGTGCGGCGAATGTCGCGCATGTCGCGATAGCAGTCCATGTGCTCGCGGTCGATGTTAGTGACAACAGTGAGAATCGGCGAGAGCTTGAGGAAGGACCGGTCGCTCTCGTCGGCCTCGGCGACAAGATACTGCGACTTGCCGAGGCGTGCGTTCGAGCCCATGGCATCGACGCGTCCGCCAACCACAACCGTTGGGTCAAGGCCGCCCGCGGCGAGAACGGCGGCGACCATTGAGGTCGTGGTCGTTTTGCCGTGCATGCCCGCGATGGCGATGCCGTACTTCAGTCGCATCAATTCAGCCAGCATTTCGGCGCGCTGGATCACGGGAATGTGCAGACGGCGCGCTTCGGCGACTTCGAGATTGTCGATGGAGATGGCGGAACTGGTGACGATTACGTCCGCGCCAGCAATGTTCGCCGCTTGATGGCCTTCGAAGGTCTGCGCGCCGAGGCTGGCGAGCCGCTCGGTGACCGCGGAACTCTTCAAGTCGGAGCCAGAAATCTCGTAGCCGAGATTCAGCAGGACTTCGGCGATGCCGCTCATGCCGATGCCGCCGATGCCTACGAAATGGATGCGTTGAATTTTGGCGAACATACTACTAGTGGAGAATTGCACACTTTTTTTGCGGCGGATGTGCGCATATGAACGCTGATGATAGAACATTTTCTGGCTGCTGACGAAGGCCATTCAATCGCGGGAGAGTCTGAGCGGAATCGGGTTTCTGTGTACCATTTAGTAACAGAGACCCCCCTTGGTCGGTCTTTTGGAATCAGTGGGTTAGGGGGAAATCTCCGCCAGGTCTTTGAGGAATAAGGACTTAGTATAATTCTTTAGAATCAATGACTTAGCTGAGACTCCAACGTGGTCTTTGAAAAATAAGGACTTAGAAGTAAAGTATTTATTTTGCAATAAGATAGCGGCGGCTTCTGCATCGTGCCGAGTTTCTCTGGTGCTCTGTGCACTGAGCCTTATTTGGGGGTGCATGCTTCAGTCGGCGGCGGCGAGGCGCGCCACCATTTCCGCAATTTCTTCGACTGCTTTGGGATGGGCGAGCGACCTTGCGGCTTCCGACATGGCGACGAGCCGCCGCGGATCGCTGAGTAAGGCGGCGATGGTTTCGACCAAATACGCGGCTTCGAGATTCGATTCTTCGACCACGATGGCGGCGCCGGCGTTTTCGAGGGCGCGCGCGTTTTTGTTCTGGTGGTCGTCGGCGGCGTGCGGGAACGGAACGAAAATCGCCGGCTTGCCGGCGGCGGTAATTTCGCCGACCGTGCTAGCGCCCGAGCGGCAGACCAGCAAATCGGCTTTGGCGAACATGGCGGGCATGTCGTCGATGAATTTGTGGACTTCGCCGGACATGGCGGCGGATCGCTCGCCCGTCAGTCGTTCGCCCGTGAACCCAAGCCGCTTGTATGCCGCAAGCACGGTTTCATAGTCGCGCTCGCCGGTTTGGTGGATGATGTGGAGCGCGGGAATTTTTGCGCGCAGCCCGGGCAGCGATTCGATCATGGCCTGATTAATCGCGTGCGCGCCTTGACTGCCTCCAAAGACCAGAAGAGTGGGAACGCCTCTCGCGGCGACTTCGCCCTTCTTCAGCAGGTCGCGCGCGCCCGGCGCCGCCCCTTTTGCGGGAATTTTGAAGAACGCTTCGCGCACCGGAACGCCTGTGACTTTCGCACTCCGAAAGTATTCGCAGGTTTCTTCGAAATGAACCGCCGCGGCCGACACGAAGCGCGCGACCATGCGATTGGCAAATCCGGGAACGACATTGGGCTCGAAGGCGAGCGTCGGAATGCGGCGGCGAATGGCCGCGACCATGGCGGGCCCAGACGCGTATCCGCCGACGCCGATGACTACGTCGGGCCGGAAGTCGGAAACAATTCGCCCTGAGACCCACAGTGCCCGTGGCAGATCGAAGATCGTCTTTACGCGCGTTAGGAGGCTGACATTTTTCAATGCACCCACCTGGATCAACTCCAACGGAAATCCGGCTCGCGGCACAAGACGGGTCTCAATGCCGCGCGGGGTGCCGATAAAGAGCACTTCGGCCGCGAACTGCTTTTTCAGTTGCTGGGCGATGGCCAGGGCGGGAATGACGTGTCCGCCGGTACCTCCGCCCGCGATGATGACGCGCATGGTTGGTTTAACACACGAATCTAACATGGAAGCCGGGCGCAGTTGCCCCCTGCCACCGCCGTTCGTACTTTCCCACAATCGGCGTATTCCGGTCGCCGGAAAAGTGGGACTCGCATGGTATGCGCTGCCTGCGGTGCCTGCTTTACCGAACTCCGGTAGAATGCTAGTATCCGGCAGTCAGTGTGAGGATCGCATGAGCACGCCCTACGGGCTTCAGATCACCGAGAACTGCCTTATCTGCAAGTTGCGCCATTCCGGCTTCTTCTGCGATCTCCCCAAGCCTTCCCTCGAGCAGTTGGAAAAGATCAAGTACGCCAGCGCTTACCCGCAGGGCGCAGTGCTGTTCGTGGAAGGCCAAGCCCCGCGCGGCATCTACATTCTCTGCTCGGGACGCATTAAGCTGACCACGACATCGCGCGACGGCAAGACGCTGATCTTGCGCATCGCCCAGGCGGGCGAGGTTCTTGGCCTACACGGGACCGTTTCCGGCAAGCCCTACGAACTGACCGCGGAGACGTTGCAGCCCAGCCAGCTCGACTTCATCAAGCGCGACGATTTTCTCAAATTTCTCCAGTCTCATGCCGACGCCTGCCTGAATGCAGCGCAGCATCTGAGCCAGAACTGCCAGACCGCGTATGAAATGATCCGCTCGCTTGGCCTGTCGCATTCCGTCTCCGAGAAGCTGGCGCGCCTGTTGCTGGAATGGGCGAGCGACGGCGAGCAGACCAAGGACGGCATTCGAATCAAGATCGCCCTGACGCATGAAGAGATCGCGCAACTCATCGGCACGTCGCGCGAAACCGTGACTCGGGTGCTGGGCGAATTCCGCGACAAGGATATGGCCCAGCTTCGCGGCTCCACCCTCCTGATCCGCAACAAAGCCGCCTTACAAAAACTGATCGGCGCTTGAAAAGCAGTTGCCGGTTGCCAGTTGTCAGTTGCCAGTTGCCAGTTAAATCCATCTCCACTCCAGTTCCTTCGCGCATGGGCGTTGCCTCATGTTTCTTTGCAAGGCTTGGGGCTATCAAGACGAGGCAGTTTCCAAGCATGGCGATCACCGAGAACTGAGAACTGCACCACTGGTTTATAATCAAGAATTCGGCCTCCAGACCTATGCGATCGACCCGAATCGGTCAGTAGTCTGGCGCAGTAACCCTGACGGAGTAATCTCACTATGATACGACAGCTGCAAAACGCCGGCCCCACTCTGAAAATCATCCTGGGTGCCCTGCTTGTCATCATCTGTGCCTCGATGGCCATCACGCTCATCCCCGGCGGCATCGGCAATAGCCTTGGCTTTGGTGCGCCGCCAGCCGGCGTGCTCGCCACCATCGGCGACGAAAAGGTGACCGTGGCCGAAGTGCAACGCGAAGCGCATCAGATGATCCTGCGGCAGTTTCCCCGGGGCGGCGCTCAAATGGCTACCCTGATGCCCTTTTTCGCCGGGCAGGCTGCCCAGCAACTCATTGACGAAAAAGCGATGGTTGCGGAAGCGCACCGCCTCGGCCTGCGCACCAACGACGACGAGCTGCGTGACGACCTTCAACATGGCCAACTCGGCGCGACTTTATTTCCCGACGGCAAATTCGTCGGCCAGGAAGAATACGAGCAATTCATTCAGCGCAACAACATGACCATCCCCGAGTTCGAAGCGCTGGAGAAAGATTACATTCTGATTCGCAAGCTCCAGGCGCTGGTCTCTGGTACTGTCTTTGTGACCGATTCGCAGGTGCGCGCGGAGTTCGAGCGGCGTGACACGAAGATCAAATTCAACTATGCCGTCATCACCCAGGGCGACATTCTCAACAGCCTGCATCCCACCGATGAGGAACTGAAGGCCTATTACGATCGCAACAAGGCCAGCTACAACAATTCGATCCCGGAAAAACGCCAGATTAAATATGTCCTCGTGGATTCGGGGAAAATCGCGGCCTCGACCAACGTCTCTGACCAGGACCTTTTGGCCTATTACGATCAGCACCGCGATGAGTATCGTGTGCCTGAGCAAGTCAAAGTCCGCCACATTCTAATCAAGACGCCTTTGCCTACACCCGGCGGCAAAGAAGACGAGAAGGCAGTGGCTGACGCGCGCGCTAAAGCCGACGACGTTTTAAAGCAATTGAAGGCCGGCGGCGACTTCGCGAAACTGGCGGAGAAATATTCCGAAGATCCGGGCACCGCCAAGAAAGGCGGCGAACTGGACTGGATCGGCCGCGGGCGCACCGTCCCGGAATTCGAGAAAGCGGCATTTTCGCTTCCCAAGGGCCAGATCAGCGACCTGGTCAAATCCAGCTACGGTTACCACATCATTCAGGTGCTGGATAAGCAGGAAGCTCACGTCAAGTCGTTCGCCGAAGTGAAGAGCGAAATCTCCGAAAAAGTGAAGCTGCAAAAATCGGAGCGCGCGACAGAGGCGGCGTCGAACTCGCTGCTGAGCGCGGCCCGCAACGATGGGCTGGACAAGGCCGCCGCCAGGGGCGATCAGGTCATCACCACCGATTTCGTAAGCCACAACGATAGCTTGCCCGGCGTCGGCACCAGTCCCCAACTTATGGACGCGGTGTTCGGCGAGCCCGACAAATCACCGCCCGACGTCGTTCAAGTGCCACAGGGATATGTTGTTTTTCAACTGCTCGCGGTGCGGCCTCCGGCCACGCCTACGTTCGAAGAAATTCGCGGGCGTGTCGAAGCCGAGTTCAAGAATCAGCGTGCCGGTATTCTGCTTCAGCAGAAAACGCAGGAGCTTGCCGATCAGGCGAAAGCCGGCCACGACCTGAAAAAAGCCGCAAAGGAATTGGGCGCAACGTATCGCACGAGCGACCCCGTCGCGCCGGACGGACAGGTTCCGGGCATCGGTTCGTTAGCCGGTCCAGCGAGCGCAATCTTCTCCCTGAAACAGGGCGAAATGAGCGGCCCCATCGTAGCTGGCGCCGACGGCATCGTCGCCGAGTTACTCGAACGGCAAATCCCCACCGATCAGGAATTCGCGGACAAGAAAGCCCAAATCCGCGAATCGCTGGTCGAGGCCAAGCAGGGTGAGATGTTCCAGCTCTTCGTCTCCAATCTGCGCAAAGAGATGGAGAAAAACAAGCAGATCAAGGTGAACCAGGAAGAGATGAAAAACCTGACCCGCCAGACTGCCGAAGAAGGCTCGTAATGTTTTTGGAGCCTGGGTGGCCTAACATTCGAAGCGATTTTGCTCGGCGCCGAGTGTTGACGGAGCGCGCTGAAAAGGGAACCGCTGACAGCCGCGAACGAGTCTCCTGAAAGCCCAACACGGAGTAACCGAGAACCGAGAACTGTTTTAAATGCCTTGCCCCCGCTCCAGCGGAATCCTTCTTCATCCCACGTCGCTGCCCTCGCGCGGCGGCATCGGCGATTTCGGCCCAGCCGCCTATGCCTTCGCCGATTTCCTTGCCTCCGCCCGCCAGAGTGTCTGGCAGGTGTTGCCGCTGGGCCCGTTAGGCTATGGCGATTCGCCCTATTCTTCGACCTCCGCCTTCGCCGGAAATCCGTTGCTCATCAGTCTCGACCGCCTCGCCGAACGCGGCTGGATCGACCGCTCGCAACTTGATGCTCTACCTGCCGCGATCGAGCCGGTCGACTACTCGTCGGTCTTTCACCACAAACTGCCTCTCCTTTTTGAGGCAGCGCACAATTTTGTGGGCTCCGCTCCGCCCAACGCGCGGGCGCGCTTTGAGAACTTCCGACGCCAGAATCACTGGTGGCTCGACGATTTTGTGCTCTTCGATGCACTCCGTGCTCGGTTCAAGCTTAAGAGCTGGAATCAGTGGCCCCGCGAATTAACGCACCGCGAACCTGCAGCCATCGAAATATTCCGCACCGAGTTGGCCGAGGATCTTAATACCCGCTCCGCCATCCAGTTCTTTTTCTATGAGCAATGGCAGGCCCTGCGCGCCTATTGCGCCCAGCACTCGATTTCCACGGCCGGCGATATCGCCATCTTTCTCAACTTCGACAGCGCCGACGTTTGGACTCATCCCGATCTCTTCCGCCTCACGCCAGAGCTCGAGCCCGAAGCGGTGTCCGGCGTTCCTCCCGATTTTTTCAGCAAGGACGGCCAGCGCTGGGGAAATCCTCTATATCGCTGGGATGTGATGAAGGAGCAAGGCTATACCTGGTGGATCGACCGCCTGCGCTGGGCGACGCGCAATTTCGAATACATTCGCCTCGATCACTTTCGCGGCTTCTCGCAGTTCTGGGAAATTCCGGCGGACGAGCCTACCGCGATTCATGGCCGCTGGGTTGATGGCCCGAAGGACGATCTATTCGTCAAGGTCCGCGAAGCGCTCGGCGGGCTGCCGTTTTTCGCCGAAGACCTGGGCTACATCACGCCCGATGTACACGCCCTCCGCGACCGCCTTCAGATCCCCGGCATGGCGGTGCTGCAATTCGGGTTTGGCAACGCCGGCGCGCACATTCACCTGCCCCACACCTTCAAGCCCGAGAAAGTCGTCTACACCGGCACGCATGACAACAACACGCTCCGCGGTTGGTGGGAACTGGACGCGACGAAAAATGAGCGCGAGTCTGTGCGCGCTTACGTCGGTCCTTGCGATGACGGCATTTGCTGGGGCCTGATTCGCGCCGCCTCAACTTCAGTCGCCAATCTCTGCATCATTCCTTTGCAGGATGTGCTCGACCTCGGTAGCGAGGCTCGCATGAACGTCCCAAGCCTCGAAGGTGGCAACTGGCGCTGGCGTTTCGCGGCCGATCTCCTCCGCCCCGAAGTCGCGGCCAAGCTCTCCGCCCTCGCCGAAGTGTCCGACCGCCTCCCGCATGCCATGCCATCAACCGAGGAAGATTGGTCCGCCTGAACGCTTTCAAACCCGACCGAGCTGCCTTTTGATTTTGCGGTTAAAATTTTTCTCAGTGCCTCTGCGATTCTGTGTTGACCAAGCAAATCGGGACACTCCGCCGCCGCAGCCATTACTCTGAAATGTTCCTGGTGTATCCTCACAGTTCGAGAAAAGTTTCGGAGTTCTATTCGTGCCCGAACCCATCATCCGCGCCCAAGCCGTCGAAAAGTTCTACACGCAGCCCGACGGCAGCCACATCGAAGTGATCGCGCCGGTCGACCTTGACATTGAGCCCGGCAAGATCATTGCCCTGCTTGGCCCCTCCGGCTGCGGAAAATCCACGCTCCTCCGCATCCTCACCGGCCTCAGCGAGCCATCCTCCGGCCATGTGCTCTGGCATAACAAGCCGCTCGCGGATCAAAATCCCGGGGTCGCCATCGTCTTCCAGAGCTTCGCGCTGTTCCCGTGGCTTACCGTTCTCGACAACGTCGAAGCTCCCCTGGAGGCCCGCGGAGTCCCCGCGGTCGAGCGCCACAAACGCGCGCTGCGCATCCTCGATACCGTCGGCCTCGACGGCTTCGAGAGCGCGTATCCCAAAGAACTCTCCGGCGGCATGAAGCAGCGCGTGGGCTTTGCCCGCGCCCTGGTCGTCGAGCCCGAAGTCCTCTTCATGGACGAGCCGTTCTCCGCCCTCGACGTCCTCACGGCCGAGAACCTGCGCAACGAACTCCTCGAACTCTGGCTCAGCAAAAAAATGCCGACCAGCGCCATCTTCATCGTCACGCACAATATCGAGGAGGCGATTCTTCTCGCCGATCGCGTCATCGTCATGGGCAGAAATCCCGCCCGCATTCGCGCCGATTTTCCCGTCGAACTCCCCCAGCCCCGCGACCGCAAATCCGCGCGCTTCGTCGAGTTGGTCGATTATGTTTACAAGATCATGACGCAGCCCGACCTCGCTCTTGCCGTTCCTGGAGCCCGGGCCGCGGCGCAAAAGCCCGCCCGCCAGAAATATCAGATGCTTCCCCACGCCCGCGTCGGCGGCATTGCCGGTCTCCTCGAACTCCTTCAGGATCGCGGCGGCCGCGAGGATCTCTATCGCCTCGCCGAAGTCCTCATCATGGATGCCGAAGATCTTCTCCCCATTGTCGAAGCCTGCGTGCTTCTCGGTTTCGCCACACTCAAAGAAGGCGACGCCGAAATCACTCCTGACGGTGCTCGCCTTGCCGAAGCCGACATCCTTACCCGCAAAATTCTCTTCCGCCACGCCGCTCTCAATCACGTCATGATCCTTCAGCAGATTGACAGCATCCTCCACGCCAAAACCGACCACTCCATCTCGGAAGAATTTTTCTACGACATTCTCGACGAACATTTCAGCCAGGACGAGGTCGAGCGCCAGTTTGAAACGGCGATGAACTGGGGCCGCTATGCCGAAATCTTCGACTTCGATCGCGAGTCTCACCGCCTGGTTCTGGCCGAGCCCGTTTCCGAGCCGCATCCTCCCACCGCTCCGGTGCAGCCCTGATGAGCGCAACGTCATCCGGCGCAAGTTTGAAGAGCCCGAACTCAAAACGCCCTGAACGCGCCCCGCGACTCCGCCTGCGTACTCCACTGCGCATCTGGTCGATGCTGCCGCGCCCCAGCGCCGCCAGTTTGCCCGACGTGGTCATGTTCGCCGCCGGACTCGCGCTTTTTTATGGCATCGTCGAAATCGCCCGCCACTGGCTCGGTCCCTACCACCCACAAGTCGAAATCAGCCGCAGTCCCGCCGCGCTTCCCGTCTATGCCGGCTATTCTCTGCTCCGCATCGCGCTCGCTTACGTTCTCAGCCTCATCTTCGCCCTCGTCTACGGTTACATCGCAGCCTACCGCCCGCGCGCCGAGCGCTTCATGATCCCGCTTCTCGACGTCCTGCAATCCATCCCCGTTCTCAGTTTTCTTCCGGGCGTCATGCTCGCCATGGCCGCGCTCTTTCCCGGACGTCAACTCGGGGTCGAACTCGGTGCCGTCCTTCTCATCTTCACCGGCCAAGTCTGGAACATTGCCTTCAGCTTCTACGCCTCGCTGAAAAGCATTCCCCGCGAGATGCGGGAAGCCGCCACCATCTATCGCTTCAATGCATGGCAGCGTTTCTTTCAAATTGAATTGCCCTTCGCAACCATCGGCCTGGTCTGGAATTCGATGATGTCCGTCGCCGGCGCGTGGTTCTTCCTGATGGCCTGCGAACAATTCGGCGACTTCCGACTTCCCGGCCTCGGCTCCTACCTCCAGGCCGCCGCCGATAGCGGCGACAGCCGTTCGATCCTGCTCGGCATCGTCACGATGATCAGCGTGATCGTCCTCATGGACCAACTTATCTGGCGTCCCGTCATCGCGTGGGCCGAAAAATTTAAGTTCGAGCAAGTCGAAAGCGCCAGCGCTCCAACTTCCTGGGTGCTCGAATTCCTGCGGCACTCGCGCGGCATCGCCTACCTTCGCAAGCGCGCGGTCCGCCCCGTCCGCGAGCAAATGATTCACTATTTCGCCCGCGCTGACGGCAACGAACCTCGTGCGCAATCGCCGGGTGAAAATGAAATGTCTGTTTGGATCTGGCGAGGGGTGGGAATCGTGATCCTCGCCGCGATCGGCTATGCCGTTGTTCGCGTCGTCATGATCATCACTGGCCTGCACAGCAGCGAGTTCCGCAATCTGGGCCTCGGTCTGGGCGCAACTTTCCTTCGCGTCAATGCCACGCTCGTCCTGGGCGCGCTCTGGACCATCCCCGTCGGCGTCGCCATCGGATTTAATCCACGCCTGGCGCGCATTGCGCAGCCGCTCGCGCAAATCGCCGCATCTGTGCCAGCCACCGCGCTGTTTCCAGTCGTGCTTCTAATCCTCATCCGCCTCGGCGGCGGACTCGGCTTCGGCTCTATCGTCCTGCTGCTTCTCGGCACGCAGTGGTACATCCTGTTCAACGTGATCGCGGGCGCCATGGCCATTCCCAGCGACCTCAAAGAAGCCGCCGCGGTCTTCGGCCTTCGCGGCTGGGAGCGCTGGCAGAAGCTCATCCTCCCCGGCATCTTTCCTTTTCTTGTTACCGGTATGATCACGGCCTCCGGAGGCGCGTGGAACGCCAGCATTGTCGCCGAATATTTTAATTTCAAAGGTCAGACCTATTCGACGGTAGGCGTCGGCGCCATGATCTCCGCGGCCACCGCCGCCAAGAATTTCAATCTCCTACTCGCCAGCACCATCGCGTTGGCCGCCGTCGTCGTCACGACGAATCGCTTAGTGTGGCGCCGCCTCTACCGCCTGGCTGAAACCCGTTACAAACTTGAGAGCTAAGGGTCCGCTCCCGCGAATCCAGAATCCTCCAGTCGCCTCGTCCGCTTCGCCCCAGCATCCACTGAGTGCCAGCGCAATTGTTTCCCTCTGGCGCCGCTGATACCATTTCCACTCATGGTCGAGGAAAAATATCGCCACCACTTCGAGGACTACACGCGCAAGGCTGAGGTCGGCATCTACGCCGTTCTTGCCGTGCTCCTCACCGTCACCGCCATCGCCTCTCTCGCCGACGGCGCGGTCATGCTGTGGAGTGGCATTCGCTCCTGGAGCATCTCCACCCAGACCTTGCAGGTTCTCGATCACCTGCTCGTCGTCCTCATGCTCGTCGAGATTCTGCACACCGTGAGCATTTCCATCCGCTCTCACATCCTGGTCACCGAGCCTTTCCTCGTCGTCGGCCTGATCGCTTCCATCCGCCGCATCCTCGTCATCACCCTCGAGGCTTCCACGCTCACCAAAGGCGGCGCTTGGGCGGGAGAATCGGAGAGCATCTTCCACGCTTCCATGGTTGAACTGGGCCTGCTCGGCCTGCTGATCCTTATCCTTGTTTTTTCCATCACCCTGCTGCGCCGCTCCGCCCCCGCAAAAGAAGCATAACTCGGCTCTGCTACTTCGTTTTGATTTTGACTATCCGTCACGCATCTCGAGGTCAACTACCCTGTTCCCTCCGTAACTACTTACGCAATACTCATTCACGAATTCTTAACCTCTTCTTCATAATGTTGAAAAACAGAATTGCAACAATCGGTCATGCATAAATTTCCACTTGCGGCAGACGACGACGCAAGTGTACTCACCTCCGCTCCGCTTCTCCCCGGGCTTCCGCAGTTCGCCGGAAAATTTATTCCCCTGCAGCAGGCCCGCGATCTCTATCGCCGCGTCAACTCCGCCCCACGGGGCTTCCGCCTCGAAGGTCTGCTCTCGGAGATGAAGATCGATCTCGACGTTCTGACGTCGGACTTCGACCGCATTCCCACTAAAGGTGCGCTCATCGCCGTCGCGAACCATCCCTTCGGCGTCCTGGATGGCGTCGTGCTCTCCGTGCTTCTCTCTCGCGTGCGCCCCGACGTCAAAGTCCTCGCAAACTCGCTCCTCGCCGGCATCCCCGGTCTTGAGCCGCACTGCTTCTTCGTCGATCCTTTTAACGCTCCGAACTCGGCCGACAAGAATTTAAAGTCCCTCAAGCTCGCGATCGAATGGCTCCGCCAGGGCGGCGCACTTGCCGTATTCCCCGCCGGCGAAGTTTCGCAAATCGATGTCCGCCAGGCCCAGATCACCGATCCCGAGTGGAGCACCATCCCCGCCCGCCTCATCCGCAAAACCGGAGCCAGCGCGCTCCCCGTCTACTTCCACGGCCACAACAGCATGACCTTCCAGCTTCTCGGCCTCATTCATCCGCGACTGCGCACGCTCTTTCTTTTGCAGGAGTTTTTGCAGCAGCGCGCGAAACAGGTGCAGGTCCGCATCGGCAAGCCCATTCCCTCGGATCTCATCGTCAGCCTCGACAGCGACGAAGAAGCCACCGAGTATCTCCGCCTGCGCACTTACCTTCTTTCCCATCGCGGCCGTAAAGCCACCTCTATCCCCGCCCAATTTCGTTCCAAGCTTCCGCGCAAACCGCAGGAGCCCATTGCCGACGCCGTTCCCCATCGCTTCGTCGTCGCCGACATCGCCGCCCTGCCCGCCGATCGCCTCCTCACCGAGAACGCCGAATTCGCCGTCTACGCCGCCCGCGGCTCCGAGCTTCCGCACGTCCTGGAAGAACTCGGCCGCCTGCGCGAGATCACCTTCCGCGCCTCCGGCGAAGGCACAGGCCGCAGCATCGACGTCGATGACTTCGATGCCTATTACTGGCACTTACTTTTGTGGAATAAGGATAAGCAGGAGTTAGCCGGCGCCTACCGCGCGGGCAATACAGACGAGATCATCCGCGCGCACGGCTTCAAGGGCCTCTACACGCATACGCTCTTCCGCTACGACGAGCAGCTTTTTTTGAAGATCGGCTCCGCCCTCGAACTCGGGCGGTCGTTCATCCGCAGCGAGTACCAGCGCGCCTACGCTCCGCTACTTTTGTTGTGGAAGGGAATTGCCCGCTTCGTCGCCGCTCACCCGGAAACGCCCGTGCTCTTCGGCGCCGTCAGCATCAGCAACGACTACAGCAGCCTCTCGCGCGAAATGATCGTCCGCTACTTCGAGCAGCGCGAAGACGGCCGCGAGTTCACCGGCCTGATTCAGCCGCGCACACCCTTCCGCGCCCCCAAATTGCGCCGCTGGGATTGCGCCGCTCTCTGTGGTGCTCTCCGCGATCTCGACGAATTAGGCGAGCCCATCTCCGATCTCGAAGAGGACGGCAAAGGCATCCCCATCCTGATCCGACAGTACGCCAAAGTCGGAGGTAAGCTGATCGCCTTCAATCTTGATCGCAAATTTTCCGACGTCGTCGACGGCCTCGTCGTCGTCGATCTCCGCCAGACCGACTCCGCCGTCCTCGAGCGCTACATGGGCAAAGGCGGCTCTGCCGCCTTCCGCCGCTTCCACAAACTGGATTGACCGGAAGGCCGACTTGCCGCAAAAACCGGCTTGCCCCGAACTAGCTTCAACTCAGGCGCAAACCGCGCGTTACTCCGACCACACGAGGACCGAAAAGAACCGCATCGCGGTCCGTCCCGACCCCCGTTTGTTAGACGCTCAACTCCCTACGCCTTCGGCAGCACCCGGCGAAACATTGCCGCCATCGCCAGCAGTCCGCCCCCCAGCAGTCCGAGCGTGTTCGGCTCCGGAGTGTTCAGGTGGATCTGGCCAAGATGTACGCTGCCCTTGTTGTCGATCCGCTCCTGGTTCCAGTAGGTGTAGATCGTCTGCGTGGTATTTCCCGTGACCACTCGGCCCGTCCAGAGCGTTCCCTGAATGTCGCCGATCAGCTGGTACTCGTGGAATTGCTTGTTGGAATTGACCAGGTTCCACTGAATCGTTCCGACAAACTCGCCGGTGAACAGTGGAACTTTGCCTTTCTCTCCCGACAATCCCGTTAGGGTTTTCATCCAATCGCCCTGGCCCACTACGTCAAAGATTGAGCCGGTGGACGAGAACGTTCCCCCGTTCCAGACGTCTCCGGTCAGAAGAGCGCCGGTCGCATAGCTCACCGTCCCCAAAGCGTGCCCCTTCGGCGCTACCACGCCGTTGAAGCTTCTCAACTGCGAGCCGTACGATGAAATCCCGGATGCCAGAATCGTGACCGTTCCGGCCTGGTTCGTGAGGTTAATCCCGTCTGCCCGCGCAGCAATTGGTAGTACGATCGCCAATAGCGCTAGGCCGAGCATTACTCGTTTCATTGTTCCCTCCACAGATTTAAAGTGATCCGTAACGCGCCGTTCGGGGGGACGGAATAAGCGGACCACAAAGGTTGAATCGTTAGAGTGCGATCCCTTTGCAACTAGCTTGCCTGGGTTTTTATGAACAACAGTCCGGGGGAGATGGACTTCGAGCGCTAGTCTGGCACTCACCACGTCAAATTGAAGTGACGCAAATCACGGTTCTGCGTGATAAGCCGGGTATAAAATGCATAAACCACATCAAGTAAGTAGAGATTGCCGAGTCGCCTGCGGCCTGCTCGCTAGCATCCCGTGTCCGCCGGGTTTGAGGGCTTCAGCTTCCGCGGATATACTCGTTTTTTCAAAATCTCTACAATATTTCCCGCGCTCGCTCGTCTACCTATATCGGAGGGAAGCTGCCGAGAGAGTTCAACTGAGCCGCTGAGATGGGGAGAAACGTATGACTAGCGACACAACGATGGAACGGGTTGCCGAAGCGTGGCCGAGTCCTCAGGCGAGGATTACCAGTGTCGTTTATCTCGCTTACTTTCTCACGGTAATGTCCGCCCAGTTCCTCATGAAAGGGCTTATTGTATCGACCGATGCCGCGGCTACAGCGAACAACATCCTGGCGCACGAATCGTTATTTCGGATGGGGTTCGCCATCAATCTCATCGCGACCGCACTCTATATCGCTCTAACGGCGCTCTTCTATAACTTGTTCAAGCCCGTCAACCGGCTCCTCGCTTTGCTCGCGGCCTTTTTCTCTCTCGTGGGATGCGCAGTTCAGGCGCTGAGCTACGTCGTCTATCTCGCCCCATTCATCCTCATGGGAGGCGCGCCGTACCTGAGCGCATTTAACTTGGGTCAGTCGCAGGCACTGGTGCTCATGCTTCTCAAATTGCGTTCTCAGGCTGAGCAGATTGACCTGGTATTTTTCGGATTCTTTGACCTCCTGATTGGCTGCCTCATTTTGAAGTCCACCTTCCTGCCTCGAATTCTGGGTGTGCTGATGGCGCTTGCCGGTTTGGGCTGGCTGATCTTTCTGTTCCCGCCGCTGGCCAACAATCTGTCTCGCTACATTCTGCCCCTCGGCTTCCTCGCGGAGCTCTTCCTGATGCTTTGGCTGCTGGTGAAGGGTGTGAATGTTCGACGATGGCAGGAGCAAGCCGGTGCCTCCGGCGCGCGTCAATGAAAGCGGCTATCCAGACCCGATACGGGCCTCCCGATGTTGTCCAACTCGCCGACGTGGCAGTGCCCGTCCCCGCGGACGGTGAAGTTCTGATCAGAGTTCGCGCCGTGTCGCTGAATCCAATCGACTGGCACTTCCTTCGCGGCGAGCCCTGGATGCTTCGCCTCATGGCCGGCCTGTTCAAACCGAAGCTCCCACAACTCGGCATCGACGTGGCCGGCCGGGTTCAGTCAGTCGGCCCAAATGTAAACCAGCTCAAGCCGGGCGACGAAGTCTTCGGCACTTGCCGCGGAGCCTGCGCCGAGTTCGCGTGCACCACACAATCAAAGTTGACCCTCAAGCCAAACAACATCTCGTTTGAGCAGGCGGCCGCCGTTCCCATCGCCGCATACACGGCGTTGCAGGGCCTTCGTCTCGGCGGTCTGGGCGGCAAGTCCCGCGCTCAGTCCCCTCAAAAGGTTTTAATCAACGGCGCCGCAGGGGGCGTCGGTACGTTCGCCGTCCAGATCGCCAAGTCATTCGGCGCAGAGGTGACCGGCGTTTGCAGCGCGCACAACATGGAGATGGTTCGCTCGCTCGGCGCAGCTCGTGTCATCGATTACACCCGCGAAGATTTCACGCGGGGCAGTCAACATTACGACCTCGTCTTCGATTGCGTCGGCAACCACGCACTGTCCGCATACAGGTGCGTCCTGAATCCGCAGGGCACGTACATTCCCATCGCAGGAGCGGCCGGCTGGTCGATGATCGGGCCTCTGGTTCTCGCCATCACCGCACTGGTATCTTCGTTGTTCGTCAGCCAGAAATTGGTCCCGTTCTTTTTGGCCAAAGTAAACCAGGACGACTTGCGCCTCATCTGCGAGCTCATCGAGACGGGAAAGGTCATGCCCGTCATCGACCGCCGCTACAAACTGACCGAGGTTCCGGACGCCATCCGCTACCTCGAAGAAGGCCACGCGCGGGGCAAAGTCGTGATCGTCGTAGACTGAAATCCTCAGTTCCTCGCGGGGTTCATTCGCGCTTATGACCAACGCGCGCAATTCGGGCCCGTGGCACTTTACTAAAGGGCGCCCGACCATTGACAATGATGTGTCAAGTCCTCAAACGAGGATGTGTTGAAGCAAGGAGCAATCATGCCCGCTACTGGAGAACTCATCCGCATGATGAATTATGTGGATGACATTGCTGCGATTTTACGACGTGTCAATACCTCGCTGCCTTCCATGAGTGAAGAAGAGAGGGTGCGGCTGGCGGAATATATACGGAAATCCGACCCCAGTTTGGAGAGCGTTTTGAAGCAGCTCGACAAGCAGCTGGACAAGGTGACGAAGTAGTGGCCGAAGTTAAAACGGTGGCCGTGATCGGGGCGGGTATTATGGGACGAGGGATCGCCCACGCCGCCGCGCTCGCCGGTTGCCGAACCATTCTCGAAGATCTTCTTCCGAACGCGCTGAGGAAAGCCGAGACGGAAATTCGGGCGAACCTGGACAAGGCGGTCGAACTTGGAAAGGTGAGCGCGGGTGATGCGGAGGCGGCGTTCTCGCGAATCGAATTTGCGGGGTCGATCGACGAAGCGGCGCGGCAAGCGGATCTCGTCATCGAAGCGGTTCCGGAAGAAATGGAATCGAAGATCGAGATCTTCACGCTGCTCGACAAGATCTGCAAGCCGACAACGATTCTCGCATCGAACACTTCTTCACTCAGCGTGACGGAGATTGCGAGCGTGACGTATCGCGCGAAAAGGTGCGTGGGCATGCACTTTTTCAACCCTGTACACAAAATGAAACTGCTGGAAGTGGTGCGGGCGCTGGAGACGGATGACGAAACTTTGGCGGCCGCGGTCGACCTCGGGAAGCGCATGGGGAAAGAAGTGGTGGTGGTGAGAGAGGCACCGGGATTCATCACGAGCCGCATGAACGCGATGATCGGCAACGAAGCGTTCTACATGCTGCAAGAGGGAATTGCGACGGCGGAAGATATCGACAAGGCGATGAAGCTTGGGTTGAATCATCCGATGGGTCCATTTGAACTGGTGGACCTGGTGGGACTGGACACGCGTTTGCATATTCTTGAATACCTGCACAAAACTCTGGGAGAAAAATTTCGACCGTGCCCGCTGCTGGCGCAATATGTGAAGGCGGGACGGCTGGGAAGAAAATCGGGGCGGGGCGTTTTCGAGTATCCGGACGCGGCGAAAACAGCTAACTGATAAGGCATCTTTTTTTGGACGAGTTTTTATTTTTCTAGTTATTGAACATCTAATTACTTCCATCCTCGTACGATTTAACCACTTAAATAACACCTGGACCCTGCGAAATGTGATATAGGCGGAAAAGTTGCCAGTTGCCGGCTGTCAGTAGCCAGTTTTCAGTTTTCAGCTGTCGGTTTGGCGAATGAAAGGTGAAGAAAGCCGTGTTTTTGGGGTCACCGGGCTCCGGTTTTGACGAACAAAAGGCGATAGTAAGGACGAGGAGCACGGGTGGGCCGATCATGGGTGGTGACCCGTCTGTATCGAGGCCGGACGGCAAACCCTAACTCATGCTGCGTGGACCGGAGGCAGCGCCGGTTCCCGCAAATGGATGTCTGGCCAGGCTGCGGCCTTGGCCGCGCGCAACGATCGCAGGTTGTTGTCTAACTTAGCCGCTGTGTCCACGCTTCGAGAGTTGTCTCTTCCAAGTGAAAGGAGACCTCCGTCTCCCCTTGACTTTTGCTTATCATGGATGTCCCCGGGTTCCGCGACTTCGGGTTGACCGAGTGCAAGTCCTACGCGGATGGATCGGTCGGGCTACGCTGCGAGCGGATGCGGGGGAAGACGGGGCGATAATCCGGGGCGGGTACCCTCGGTGGGCACCTCAAAACCGCGGGAAGCGTGGGGACAGAGGCGCTCCGACTCTAGACTCCAGCCAGCAAATTCTCGTACCTGTACTGAATCATTTCCTTCGCCTCTGCCGAGTAATCGGAAAAGACATTCCATAAGTACGCGGCAGCGGCAGCATTGCCAAGTTTGAAGTGGTTATCAATCTCCGTCGCAATGGCGAGGGTGACAATTGCGGTTCGTGAGAAATGCTTGTAGTGATACTGGAGGATAATTCTGTTCTTGACCCACTCTTCATCTTGTCCGCCGACGATGTCTGCGACTAAGAAGGGTCCGACCATCGCAAGTCCACCGAAACTCAGATGTGCTTGGGCAGATGTATCGCCATAAAGCCACTTTTCGAGGTACCGAAGATATTCCCGGCTCTTCGTCTTTTCGTCCTTCAACTCGAACGGATGTTTCCAAAATGGAATGAGTCTTGGGTCTTTCTGCTCATCCTCCGTGACGCCGTAGAGGCGAATCATGTTGTCCAGGACGCCTTTGACGTTCTTGAAGTGCTGTCTCCACTCGGCGTCCTTGGAGAACTGCGTTTTGAACATCCGGTACTCTTGGTCAAGTTCCCGCCAGCCTGCACGCTGGTACTGAAGTGACCGTGGACTGAGGTCGTCGAGCATGTAAACGAGACTAAATAGCAAATCTAGCAACTGGCGGTTGATCGCCGGGACAACCATGACGTAGTTCGGCCGTCGCCTGTCATCTTCGGGTATATTCCCTGCAACGTATCGGACGGCATCATAAGAGTTGCGTGCGAAACGAATGAAGACATTGAGCAGGAGGATGCATCGCTCGAAGTCGGCCTGTTGTCGTTGAAGCGCCCGATTTCCCAGTCGTTGCAAGTCACGGTCGATGTTGATGAGCAATCCATCCATCTTTTCCGCAACAAGTTGGTAGTTGAACTCTCTGAGCGGTTTGGGAATGTGCCTCTTCGTCATCGATTCACTCTCGCGAACACAGCAACTTTCGAGTGCGTTGAAGTATACAGACAGGACATTCGCTAGTTTGTGATTGATTGACCGCGCAGAAAGAACGGGGAACGTCCCGTCCCCGGTTTTCCTGTCTGCGCGATTTTAGGCTGGCCCATCCGTCCGTTCGTACGAGCTACGAAAACCGTCAGTCCGGAGACGTATCCGTTCCCATCATTGCGGACAGACGTAATCGGAGTTTGCTTTTCAAGTCGGTGACGTTTTTGTACGCCGGTACATTGTGTACGGACAAATCAAAATGAAGTTGTGTGCCCTCTTCCCTGAATAGAATTGGCCTTTGCCCTACTGCATGTGCGTAGCCTACTTCGTAGTAGACGCTCGGGCGTTCTCCGGTCAGGTCTGCAATCAAGAATTCGGATGTCCTAATCTCATCTAATATCCTCTGGGTAATCACGTCTGCGTGTTCAATCTCGTCAGAGCGAATCGCATCGATGTCAAATTCCTTGAACACTTCCTTTATGCAGTTCTTAACATCCTCAAGCTTAGGCTGCTTCTCGTCTATTTGCATCATGATGAATGCAGTGTCGGACCTGGTTTTGCGAATCGTTGGAGTCTGTGTCGCCACGATGGCTTGTGCGAGTGCATGAGGGGCAGGCGCAATCAGTGGAAGTTTTTCCCGTATCCGATTGCAGCACGCAACAAAGCTCTGGCGGCTCTGCTTCACCGAAGAGATGTCCTCCTGTTGTTCGGCGGGTGCCATTCCGAAGACTCGATCCTCTTCTGTCACGGGGTATGGGGCCTGATAAGAATAACTCTTGAGGGTAAGAGAAGATGACATTTTACGTAAGAGTGTTCTTGTCTCTATTTCATCGGCTTGCTCCATAAGAGGAGCTGTCTTCACTGCGGTAAGCATTCGAACACCGAACGCCGCAATCTTGCCCCTGATCGCGGCTGAATCAGCCCGCTGTTTGTCGTCTAGAAGATTCCATATGGGGGTCGCGAAGTGTTCCCTCACGACGTGACTTTGCGTCTCATCGGCATATGGACCGAGGCTCTTAAACCAGTCAACACCTTCCTTGCCGATGCTCTTTAGCTCTGAGACAAGTTCGTCCGTTGGATTTGATTCCATGATGACCAATGTCCTGACAACGATTGAAATGGTCGTTCCACCGGAAAGAGTATAGCTCACACCCTAGTGCCTAACTCGGTAGAATCTGCCTCTGCATTCATCAACGAGAAAATCAGAGAGAACCGCAGGGCGGCACACACTTCATTCATCATTCGTCATTTATTCGAGCGGCACTGAGCTGGGCTGGGCGTCTTCCTGAGCGCTGGAAGACGGCATGAGGGCGCCTTGCGCGGTGGAGCTGCACGGCGCGGTTGCTGTGTCTCACATTTTGCGAGAGGTTTGCCTGCGGGGAGAGGGTGCGGGGGACTCGGTCGTCCCTCCGGGACTTGAATCATTTTGTTGCTTTACCCCGGCGCTGAAGCGCTGGGCTACTTTTGCGCGCCCCTCCGGGGCTGGGTCTCGATAAACCGCAGCCAGTCCCCCTTGCGCAGAAGTCCCACCCTTGCCAAGAACGCAAGGGTGGGGCAGCCTCAGAAAGGTAGTGCGGGAAAGAAAGGGTGGCAGGCCCCTGGCTGCGTAGAAGACATCATGGTACCGGCAGCATCGTAGCCCACGTCTCGAAAAGCACGAGACGTGGGGCACGCACAGTTTTTTGACTCCATGTTCGCGCAATAATTTTCGGCGGGAGATCCGGGCCACCCGCCAAGCGCCCACTCAATCGCAAAAAGCGCGATTGAATCGGCACCCGCCCAATGTGATGGTTATGGGGTCAGTTTGTAGACCGTACCGTGGCCGTAAATGCCGCCGCCCGCGGTCATGCCGTAGAGATTGCCCTGGGCATCAAAGACCAGTGCGCCGCTTGGATTTGCGCCCACGCCTGGGTGTTTGCGCGGGTTGAAAGCGTAGAGCAAGTCTATTGTCCCGGAAGCAGTGATCTCAAACACAGTTCCTTGGCCGTCATTGCCGCCTTTCCAGGCTGTGCCATAGAGATTACCCATCGCATCCCGGAGCAAACGCGATTGGGGGTCGTTTCCGACCTTCTGCGAGTGGAATCGGGCGAGCAGTACTCCCGTGCCAGTCGAAGTCACCTCAAACACGGTGCCGTGGGGCGGTTGCGTGCCGGTGCCGTAGAAGTTACCCTGCGCATCTACGATGAGACCGGCTGCCGGCCAAGTCACTCCTATAGATTGCAAATTTAAAATGACCGTTTCTGTGCCATCTGGGCTCACCTTAAAAACTGTGCCGCAGCCCACGGAGGTGTGGTGAGGGCAAGATCCGAGAGGACCACCATCCATTGTTGTGCCGTATAGGTTGCCTTGGGAATCAATTACCAAGCCACCGTTGGGTCCCTGTCCAGTCCCATTGCGTAACGGAGGGAAGGTGTAAACGACACTGAATACTCCCGAGGCAGTCAGCTTGAACAGCGTATTGACTGTACAGCCGTAAAGACTGCCCTGCGCATCCGATACGAGGGCGCCTTTGGGGTATGCTCCGTCATTTCCGCCGGTGAAGCTGTAGAGTACGGTTTCCACGCCGGACGGAGTAACCTGAAAGACCGTGCCGTAGTTATAAGCGCCGCCACTGTAGGTGGTGCCGTAGAGATTGCCTTGCGCGTCGCGGATCAGGTCGCCGTTTGGCTCAGACCCGTCCGCACCGCCCGCGAAACTGTACAGTACCTTCTCCACACCGGCCGCGGTGATCTCGAATACGGTCCCATTGCCATGTGCACCCCCGGCGCCGGTTACACCATAGAGGTTACCCTGCGGGTCGAAGACCATGCCGCCGCCGGGATTGGCTCCATCTGTGCCTCCGGTGAAAGAGTAGAGCGTCGTCAGCGTTTGTGCCTGCGCTGGCTGACCAGCAGCGAGCGCGAGCACGGAAAAAAGAGCCAATGCCAGTGCAGGTGTGGCCGCCGCTTTCCAAAACCGATTGCAGCAGAAACCAGAAGTGCGGACTCTATCGTTGATTGCAGTATGTGGTTTCGATGAATTCATAGTGTCCTCCTATCCTGTTTTTATGCGTTCGAAAATCCCGCACGATGCAAGACCGTTACAAGCTATCGCAGGCATGACGTGTGGAGACTCGTTTTGGCTCCGGGAGGTAGCCATAAGGAAAACAAACTACGAGCGCGTCCAGTTTAGTCCGCCGCCGTACTAAGTCAAGAGTCAGGAATTTGCAACATGGCAAGAAAAGCCCATTCCGGCTAAGGATTAGGCTGTCGCGAACGAGTGGGGTACGAAGGAGTGGGGCACGCGGCACGGCGCGGTCACTGTGTCTCACATTTTGCGAGAGGTTTGCCCGCGGGGAGAGTGTGGAGGGGACTCGGTCGTCCCTCCCGGACTTGAAACATTTTGGTTGCGTTACCCAGCGCTGAAGCGCTGGGCTACTAATGGGCGCGCCTCCGGGGCTGGGTCTCACATAAATCGCAGCGTGTCCCCCTTGCGCAGAATTCCCACCCTTGCCAAGAACGCAAGGGTGGGGCAGCCATCAGAAAGGTGGTGCGGGAAGGAAAGGGTGAGTCGGCCTCGAGATTAGTGCGTGGGTGGGGTTTTGGGGAGCGCGTGGGTGGGTGCGCGGCCGAAGGTTAGGCCGGTTTCTACTTCGGAGGGATGGAAGTTTTGGAGGTAGGGCTTGAAGGTCCATTGGGAGAGGGCGTCGGAGATGGCTTTGGCCTGGCCGGGAAATGCGCTTAGGAAGTGAATGTGTTTTACCTTGCCGCTGGGGCCAATGATGATGCGCACGGGGATGGAGTTGGACTTGTTCTCGGTGAAGACGGGATCGACGCGTGCGATTACGTTTTCAGCGGTGGCGTAATCCTTGAGGCAGACGGGAACTACGGCGGCGGGCGAGTCGTGGTCGAGACTGGCGAAGTTCATTTTGTTGAGGTCGAGCAGCAGGCTGTCCAGCGTGTGGCGGTCGCGACTGCTGAGGACGAATTGCAGGGCGTGGCAGCGGAGCTGGGTGGTTAGAACATACCAATGCAGTTCTGCGACCGGAGACCAATAGGAAAAGAAAGTGAAGTCGCGAGCGGCGATGGTGGTGGGGTGGGGCGGCGCTTCGATTCTGTAGTCGGACTGCAAATGGTGTTGGGTGTAGTCGACGAGTTCGGTGGCGCTGGCGACGGGCAGAGGGGTGAAGAACAGGTCCTGAGCGGTGATCAGGATGCTGGCGCTGGCGGACGCTTTGGCGGCGTCGGCGGGGGCGAGTTCCGCGAGGACATAGCGGCCGCTCTCGGATGGAGGCGGCCCTTTATATTTTTCGGCCCAGCCTGACGGCAGAGGGAAGGTGATTCCAAAATACTGGTTGTGGAAGACGTGGTTGGTGACGGTGCTGTCTTCGGGGAGGGGAGTTACGGAGTCGCTGGCGCTCGACCATGCGCCTTTGACCAGGATGACGCCTTTGGGGACTTTGGTGAGGGACTGCGGGTTGGAAGAGGCGGGTGGCGTCGGAATGCTCTGCTCTTTCGCGGCTTGGCTCCAAATCGGAGGCGATGCGAATAAGGTCAACATAAGCAGCGAGGCGGCGAAGCTAGAGTGCATAAGAATCTCGAATGCAAGCGACTTGGGTAAGGCTCAAGGGACTCGCATCTCAACTACGGGCTTTGACTAACTTGCTTTGACCAACGGGCTTTGACCGACGGGCTTTAGCCAAAAGATCATAGGGAGCGCAGGAAGTCGAGGATTTGCTGCTGCTGCGTGGGAGTGAGGGCGGTGAAATTGCCGATGACGGTGTTGGCCTCGCTGCCATCGCTGGCGTGATCGAGGATGGCAGAGAGGAGGTCGGTGGTGCGGCCATCGTGGAGCAGGAAGAGGCGCTGACCGAGGCCCCACAAGGGAGCAGTGCGGAACTGGTCGCCACCGGCGCCGCCCTGGGAGATGTTATCGGCGAGGGTGGCACCCATGTGATGGATCTCGAAATCGGAGTAGGCGGGGACGGGAGCGTTGCTCAAGGCGGGAGCGAAGTTCGACACCTGAGTGTTGCCGGGCGAAGGGTTGTGGCAGGTGGAGCATCCGACGGAGTTAAAGAGGTGGGAGCCGGTGGTGATGAACTGGGCCGGGACGCCTAGACCGTTGAGGACGACGGAACCGGGACGCGGGGGAGCGAGGAGGCGCATGAAGTTGGAGAGGGCTGAAACGTCGTCGAGAACAGCGGTGTTGGGCGTGGCGAGGGGATTGGACCGGTCTTCGGGGTAACCGGTGCCGGTGAGATTGAGGCAGGCGGGGGGCAGGCCGAGACCGAACTGATCTTCTTCGGGAGTGGGGCGCTCTTGCGGGAAAAGTTCGTTGGTGATGCCCATCTCAACGTTGAAAGCCTCGCCGGTAAAAACCTGGAGGGACTTGTTCTGGGCCTTCCAGCCGAAACGGCTGATGGTGCCGTCATTGCCATTGTGGTTGAAGGTGCCGGCGATGCCGAAGTTGTTGTTGAGATTGGCGAGCTGATTATTGAGGAGGGTGGAGTCGTCGAGGTTCTCAACGAGGCCAGCGCCGAAGGTGGGCGGAGGGATGCGGAAGATGATGTTATTGGCGGCCTGGGCGGCGGCGAAGTCAGGCTGAGGCAGGATGGTGGCGCTGTTGCAAGTGCCGGCATCGGGGCGGCCGGTGACGGTGAAAATGTCTTCGACGCCGCCGTTTTGAGCGTTAGTGTTGACGGTGCCGTCGGAGTTGAGGAAGAAGGGGAAGCGGACTTCAAGGGTGGGGCCATGCTGCGTAAGGAACGAAGGAATGATGTTGCCGAGAGCGATGCCGCCGGTGAACAGGAACTGGGGATTGATAAAAGCGCCGCTGCCGCCGGGCGCGGGCTCGCCGTGACAGGAATTGCAATTGTCGGAATTAAAGCGGGGCCCGAGGCCGGGGTGGTTGGTGGAAACGTGGCGGACGTCCTGGAAGCGGAGGAGACCGTCCTGGAAAAAGGCGTAGAAGCCGTAGGGGTCATTCTTGGGGTCGATGAGAGTTGCGCCGGTGCCGCGCTTGTCTTTCTGAACGCCAGGGTCGGTTTGGGCCGATGGCATCGCGGCGGTCAGCAACATGGCCAATGTTAGAAGGGAAGCGAGTCGCGCCTTGGTCACGATTCCTCCACAAGTCATGGGTCGTTCTGGGGGCAGAAGGCTGAATGGGGGAGCAACCTTGCGGGGCATAATAGCACTTTCTTGGGCGATGTCAAGGCAAACGGGCAGGCCGGGGCGGGGGCGAGCTAAGGAGCCGGAGCGGCATCGTGGGTGGAGTAGGGGTCCTTCGACTCCGCTCGGCCTGCGCCTCTCTGCGCTCAGGAAGACAGCTAAGAAAGTCACACACTCAACAACTAGTAGCTAGGGGGTGGTTTTCTTTTGCTTGAGGAGTTGGGCTTTCTTTTGCCAGTCGTCGGCGGACTTGAGGTCGGCTTTGCGGGCGGCGGGGTCGTCACACTGAATGTCGGCGCGCTCGAGATATGACAGGTTCATGTAGGTCATGGCGGCGACATATTGAGGATCGAGTTCGAGGGCCTGGTTGAGGTTGTCGATGCCTTCCGACAAATAGCCGAGATTTTTACCCCTGACCTCGGCACAGACTTTGGGGTCCTTGGCGGCGAGGGAATCTTCGGGCTTGAGGCTGAGTTTGGCGCGTTGTTGTTTGCGGAATTCGGAGGCGAGGGTGGTGTCAATGACACCGATGAAATAGAAGGGTTCGGGATCCATGGGATCGAGTTCCTTGGCCTTACCGTAGGAAAGCTTGGACTCGTCGAATTTGTTCATCTGGGCCTGGAGATAGGCGATACCCTTGGCGGCTTTGAGGGAGGCGCTCCTGGAAGTATCGAGATCAATCACCTTTTGGTAGTGGTTGATGGCTTGCTCGGCGAGCGCGGTATTTTCTTCCTTGTCGACACCGGGGACATACTTTTGGGCGAATGCGGTGGCAAGATCCAGATGCATGTAAACGTTCATGGGATTGGCGTCGATGGCTTTTTGAAAATGCTCGATGGCCTCATCGTATTTTCCCTGACTGAGCGCTTGCTTTCCCAGTTGGATCTCCTGGGCTGCAGTGTTCGACTGGGCGGCAGCGGCCGAGACCAAGAAGGCTACGAACATGGTGGCTACGAAACAAAACAGAAGACGTCGTTGCATGGTTACTCTCTCCCTGAATGCAATTCGGATGACTCGAACTGGTCTCATAAATGGTCTTAGCGGAGAAAGCGTTGGCCCTCAGGGGCTAAAGCCCGCAGTTTTATTGGCCCTGAACGGCCCGGCTGAAGCCGGGCCCTACCAAAACCATTTATGAAACCAGTTCTCAACTTCAATCAGTGCGGCTCGGACTTACCCTCGCCTGGCGGCATCGGGCCGCGGGCCGTGGCCAGGCGCTTTGCTTCGGCGCGTTCGCGAGCCGCATCAGACTTGCGTCCCAGGTGTTCGTAAACGTCGGCGAGGGAGGCATGGGGGTCGGGTTGGTTGGGCTCGAGAGCCGCGGCTTTCTTTAAATTCGGTATGGCCCCGTCGTAATCGCCCGACTGCGCCAGAAACTTGCCCAGAAGAAAGTAACTGGGAGCATGATCGGGGGCGAACGAGAGCACCATTTGGCACTCTCGGATTGTATCGGGCACGCGGTTGAGACCGGAATAGGCGATTTCGAGGAGAAAGTGAACGTCGGCAAGCTGGGGCATACGGGCCTCGGTGATCTCCAACTCTTCGGTCGCGTTCTCCAGATCGTCGGTCGCCATTAGAGCCTTGGCCAGTTGAAAATGCGCCATGGGAGAATCGCGATCCATTTCCATGGCCTTGCGCAGCGCGGGCAGCGCTTTTTGATATTGCTTCTGCCGCATGTACCACTCGCCCAGTTTGCCATATAACGAGAGCTCGGGTTCTTTCGCGATGAGTTGCTCAAGCATGGCAATTGCCTCATCGGAGTGTTGGCCTGTTTGTTCGAGGACTTCAGCGCGATGAAGGAGGTTGGCGACTTCGACTTTGTCTTTAGGATCGGGCTCCCCGGTGGAGGCAGTTTTGGAGGAGGAGTTGTTGGACGCGAGATATCCGAGGGCGCCAAGTTTTTCCTGGGCGGATGGGTCGGCCGCCATCGTCGGGGCTTCGCGCAGGCTGGCGGTTTTCTGGCGGAAGGTGGAGAGCTGGCCGGCGAGCGTGTCGGCGACCGCCGATGACTGGGGCGCGAGGTTGTGCTCGGCGGTGGGGTCCGCCAGTTCGTCATACAACTCGCGGCGGGGAGCCTGAACGTAAAGGTACTTTCCGGTGCGCAGCGACTGAAGCGCGCTCCAGTGAAATTCGTTGTGGGGATAGTCGGACTCCGCGTAGGCGGGGCGGTCGGTCCAAGCGTCGGCCGGATTGGCGGCGGACTTTGCGGTCATCAAGCCGAGCAGGGAATGGCCTTGCACTTCGCCGGGGACCGCGATGGCAGCGGCTTGCAGGATGGTGGGCAAGACGTCGACGAGTTCGACGCGATTTTCAATTTGTATTGGCGATGCGGAGGGGCGAGGGAGCTTGATGACGAGGGGGACGCGGATGGTTTCGTCGTAGAGGAAGATGCCGTGGGTATCCTCGCCGTGTGCGCCGAGCGACTCGCCGTGATCGGCGGTTACGGCCATGATGGTGTTGTCATAAAGGCCGCGGGATTTCAACTCGCGCATGAATTTGCCGACTACCTCGTCTTCATAGGCGATGGTTCCGTCGTAAGGTTGGGAGGCGTATTTGCTTTTGTAGGGCTCGGGAGGATCGTAAGGGTCGTGGGCGTCGTAGAGATGGACCCAGAGGAAGAACGGGCCGCTGGGATGCTTGCTGAGCCAGGCGAGGGCACGGGCGACGACCTCGCTGCCGCGCCTTTGGACGGTGGAGTAACGATCTTCGCCCGGGCCCTCATTATGAAACGCGGCATCGTAGGTATCGAAGCCGCGATCAAAGCCGGGAGCATAGGGCGGGCGCGGCTCGAGGATGATGGAACCGATGATGGCGGCGGTGTGATAACCGTGGGCTTTTAGAATGGCTGGGGCGTAGGGAAGGTCGTCGGCCAATTCGACGCGGAACTCGTTGACGTGGTGGAACTGGGGATAAGTGCCGGTGAGAATGGTTGCGTGCGAGGCGGGAGTGAGCGGAAATTGCGCATAGGCGCGGGTGAAAACGGCAGACTGGCGGGCGAGAGCATCCAGATTTGGAGTCAAGCCGCGGTCGGAGCCGAGAAAGCCCATGCGGTCGGCGCGGGTGGTGTCGAGGGTGATGAGGAGAATGTTCGGAGGATGCGAGGCGGGATGAGCAGCCGCCTTCGCGGCGACGGGAGGGTTGGCCGCTCCCATCGCGGTGGCCGCGAGACATACAACGCAGACCAGAATGCAGGCCAGGAGAAGACGAGCGGTGCAGCGGATCGGATGATCGGCGGAGCGGGCCGCTGGAGGATTGAAGGTCAGGTGGCGGAGCTTCTTTTGCTTTAGTTTTAGTTTTAGTGCCTCGTTCGCCATTACCTCGCTCGCTCTCGCCTCGCTCACTCTCGCCTCGCTCACTATTACCTCGCGCAGTATCGCCTCGCTTACCATCGGCTGGTTCAGTGTTTGTCGGTGGTGTCGGGAGCCGAGTTGGGAGGGATGAGCGAATCTCTGGAGACCGCGCCCAGGCGCTCGGCCTCGGCGCGCTCGCGGGCGGCATCGTCATTGCGACCCAACTTCTCGTAAACATCGGCCAGATAGATGTGGGGAACGGGGACGCTGGGGCGAATGGAGGCGGCCTTCTGAAGGCTCGGAATCGCAGCTTCCAAGTCGCCCGACTGTGCGAGGAAGCGGCCGAGGTTGAGGTTGCTGCCATAGTGCTCGGGTTCGGCATTGAGCACGAAGCGGCACTGGGCGATCTCGTCCTGGACGCGGTTCAAGCGGGCGTAGACGACTTCGAGGAAAACGTGGGCATCCATTAGATGGGGCGAGGACTTGGCAACGTGCTCGAAGGCGACAGCCGCAGCTTCGTAATCTTTGATTTCCAGCTCGGCGCGACCGAGGTTGAGTTCGGCGTGGGTGAACCCGGGATCGAGCTTGACGGTCTGGCGCAATTCCGGAACTGCTTTTGCGTAATCTTTGCTCTCCATGTAGCAGCCGCCGAGAAAGAAATGCAGAGTGGAGATAGTGGGAAACTTGGCCACGGCTTTCTTGAGCTCGGGTACAGCTTTCTGGCAACGGAAATCCTCGAGGAGGCGGTTGACGCGAAGGAGCTCGTTGGCGACGGCGATTTTGTCCTTGGGGTCAGCGCCTTCTTCCGAGGCTGGGGCGACAAGAGCTTCGCCGCGAGCGGCCTGGTATCCGAGGGCGGCTAGTTTCTTTATGGTAGCGGCATCGAGAACAGCCTTGGGGGTCTCTCCGGTATTGGTGGTTTTCTGTTGAAAATCCTTGAGCCGGGTGGACAGGGTGTCAGCGACGGCGGGAGAAGCGGGGGCGAGGTTGTGTGCGGCTTTGGGGTCAGCGACATCGTCATAGAGTTCGCGACGAGGGGCCTCGACGAACAAATACTTCCCGGTGCGCAAGGACTGGAGGGCGCTCCAGCCATAGGAGACGTGGGCGTAGTCGGCCTGGGAATAAGCGCCGCGATCATGCCAGGCGGCGGCGGCCGCATCGCCAGCAATGGTGCCGGGCTTGAGGAAACCGAGAAGCGACTGGCCCTGCACTTTTTCGGGCACGTCAATGCCGAGGGCTCCGAGGATTGTGGGCATGATGTCAGCGAGCTCGACGCGATCATCGACGCGCTTGCCGGCGGTGGCGCCCTGGGGCAGCTTGATCAGCAGCGGCACATGGATGGTTTCGTCATAAAGGAAGATGCCGTGCTGGTCTTCTCCATGAGCTCCGAGAGATTCGCCGTGATCGGCGGTCATGGCAATGATCGCGCCGTCGTAGAGGCCGCGCGACTTCAATTGATTGAAAAAGTTGCCCAGGGCGAAATCCGTGTAGGCGATTTCGCCATCGTAGAGTGCTTTGGCGTACTTGGTTTTGTAGGGCTCGGGCGGTTCGTACGGATCGTGGGGATCGAAGACATGAATCCAGAGGAAAAATGGAGACTTCTGATGACCGTCCAGCCAGTCGAGAGCATGCTGGACGACGACGCCTGCGCGACGTTCGGTTGTGCTCTCGCGGTTCTCGGGCGTGTAGTCAGCCTGATTGAAGTGGGCATCGTAAGAGTCAAAGCCGCGGTCGAAGCCGGGGACGCCCCAGTTGGGGTCGAGGGCGAGAGAACCGACGACGGCGGCGGTGGCGTAACCGTGGTTCTTCAGGATCTCGGGGAGGAAGGGAATGTCCCTGCCCAGCGGAATGGGGAAGGTGAGAACCTGATGATACTGGGGGTAGGTCCCGGTCAGAATGGTGGCGTGGGAGGTGGGCGTGAGCGGAGCCTGGGAGTAGGCGCGAGTGAAGACGGCGGATTGCTGGGCGAGTTTATCGAGGTTCGGAGTCAAGCCGCGTTTGGAACCGAGAAAGCCCATGCGATCGGCGCGGGTGGTATCCATGGTGATCAAAATAATATTGGGAATTGCGGGAGCCGGGTTGGGGGCGTCGGGCTGGTCTGCCGCGAAAGCGGATGCGGCCAAGACCGCGAGACAGGCGAGGCAACGAATGATGAACATGCTTAACATCCTACCTTGAAATTTTTCGAGGCGAAACAGATCGCGTAAGACTTTGGTTTGGCGCCGGACGGCCCGAACGCCGGTCGCCAGTACTGTTCTTCAGGGCCACTGGGCGGGGGAGCAGAGGGCCAATATCACCCTGCCGGGTGGGCCAATCGCAGGCGGGAAGCGGGCGCTCATTGGTTTGGAGTGGAGGGCTTCGGAGTGGCGGGACGCGCCTTTTTTGATTTTGTGGATTTGGGAGGGCCAATTTCCTCTCCCGACTGGCACTCGTCGGGATAAATGAAAAGAGTGCGGTCCTGGGGGCCGAGAACCACTTTGTCGTAGAAAATGTCCCGATGCATGGGGCCGCCGCGCGTCTCAATTTTGATGGGAAAACCCTGCAGGTCTTCCGCCTCCCACAAGCGTATCATTGCGGGTTTTTCGCGTTTGGGGATGTAAATGGAGAGATCCTCCACCCGGCAGGAATGGCCATTCACCGTTTCAGTGCCAACGGGAGTGCGCTGGTACTTGTAGTCAGGCCCGGAAAGCGAAAAGGGATAAGAGCGGACATAAGGGACGGTTAGCTTCAGGCATCCGTTCCTGGCGATACCATGGGTCTCATGCTTCACCAAATCGGTGATCTGGTAGGAGACTCCTTCATTGGATTCCATCCTCAGCAGGTTACCGGAGCGGTAGATATGGATGGAGTCGTCGGTGCCGGGAACGGGACCGCCAGTCATAATGGCGGAAAACTCCTTGAACTGATCGAGGGGAGACTGGGATGCGTCGGGCGCGGAAAGAGGCGAGCCCGCAGGCGCCGGTTCGGTTGGGGAGGGTGGTTGGGCGGCGGGGGGCTGAGAAGGCGGCGTCTGGGCCCAGAGCTGGAACGTGAGGCAGCCGAACAACAAGGCTGTGATTGTTCTACACATTCTGCGATCTCCTCAAACTAAGTTGTCGTTGGTCCGTTCGGCAGGTCGCTGGCGGGCCGGGAGGCGCTTTGGGTCTTTTGCCAATCAGGCTGACGGCGGAACGACCATCGACGGATTCAGGATACAAGAAAAAGGCCACGCCGTGAAGCAGCGTGGCCTGAGTCTAAAGCTCTACGAGAAAAACGTTACCGTCTCGCGGGAGCCTTCGCGTTGCCGATCGAGAGACCCTTGCTCGGCGAAGCGCCCTTGCCAGGGATATTGCAGGACAGGTAGCCATAGTTGTCGCCGAAGATGAAGCTGCTGACGCTGGCGAAACCGATCCATCCATATTTCTTTTCGCTGCACTTCAGGTTGGAGGTTACGTCCCACTGCGCGCCCGTGTAGTCGAGGGAGAACGCGTCGTAAATGTTGTCAGCATAGGTGACGCCGCTAACGGCGAAACCAGCCGGGTTGCCAGTCTTGGCCAATTTGCCAGCGATGCCGGCAACGGTGGCGTTGTAGCTGGCGCCGCAAGTGGTCAGGATGTCATCACCCTGCCAAACGGTTCCACCATATACGCTGATGACTTCGTAGTTGCAATACAGCCCGTGACCGGTCGACTCAAAGCCAAAGGTCACGGCGGACGACATACCGCACGCAACGACGAGAATCGCGATTACCAACAAGCTCTTTTTCACTGAATTTCCTCCTGGAAGTTTTGTGAATCTAACGTTAGAGATCAACAACCGACCAGTGAACCCCTGCGGGGAAGCAGAAGACTCTCACTGGACTGCTCGTCAATCTAGCGCATCCAGAAATTAAGTCAAGCTAATAGTGGGCCGCGTACAAAAAAAAAATTTAAAAGATAAAAAGTTTGCGACATTGCGGCAAGAGATGAGTCAATCGAGTGAAAGCCGCTTTCACAGCGGCGAAAGAACGGGTTAGCGGAGGCCGATTTGGAGGTTCCGGGGCCTGCGCCGAGGCTGGCCGAAACGCGGAGGATGGACCCAATTGTGGGATGTCATGCGGAGCCGATGCCGTGTCCTGGTGATAACGCAGCTATTGCCGTCGCGCCACGCGTAATTCCTTGACACCTCACCTCCGGGTGGACAATTATTGTGGCCTAGGTATCGCCGACTCCTTCCGTATCAGGCCGCTTCCCCCCGGACAAATGCGATGGAAGAATGACGACTTGCTCTCGAGGCAATCGCGGGTATTCGAGTTCCCTAGAACGGGTCAGCGAAAAACAGTTGGCCGAGCCGGCATCGAGGGCGAGGGTTCGAGGCAGAGAACAAAGGCCGTTCCAGAGAACAAAGGCCGTTCCAAGGGAGGGACTATGCATCCAGCAGCTACGAACCGTGAGAGAGAATGTGGCTTGAAGATTTGCAGAGTGGGGCGGAGGGTTGGTGGGGTGAAGTTGGCGGCCGCGAGCCGGGGCGCGCTGGCGATGGCTCTGATTTCCGCGCTGCTGGTCATGGCGGGCCCGGCGCAGGGTCAGACCGGGAGCGCACTCTACAGTTTCGCAGGCGGGAGCGATGGTGCCAATCCGCTGGCCAGCCTGGTGGCAGATGGGGCCGGGAACCTGTATGGGACGACCTTTTTGGGAGGCGCGGGAGTGGGGCGGGGGCATGGAACGGTATTTGAGCTTTCGCCGAACGGCGGCGGAGGCTGGAACGAGACGGTGCTATACAGCTTCACGGGAGGGGCGGATGGCGGGTATCCGCTGTATGCGAATCTTACGCTCGACGGCCAGGGAAACCTCTACGGAACGGCGTCGGCAGGCGGGGCGCATGGAATGGGCGTGGTGTTCGAACTGAGTCCGGCGGGAGGAAGTTGGACAGAGACGGTGCTCTACAGCTTCGCAGGTGGGACGGATGGAGCCAGTCCGATCAGCGGACTGGTGAAGGACGCGGCGGGAAATTATTACGGGGCGACGAATGCGGGCGGGGCGGCGACGTGGGGAGTGATCTACGAACTGAGCCCGTCGGGAGGCGGCTGGACGGAGCAGGTGATTTACACGTTTGTAAACCAGGTCGACATCAACTATGACGGGTTGGCCATGGATAGCGCGGGGAATATTTTTACGGCGACGTATGCTCCGGGAACAATCCTCGAGGTGTCACCGAACGGGCAGGGGGGTTGGAGCGGGACGGTGATTCACACGTACGCGGGGCCGCCAAAGGACGGGGCCCAGCCGAGCGGGACACCGGTGGTGGGCAAAGACGGAAGCCTATACGGGACGACGCGGAGTGGGGGCGCCAATAACTTTGGAACCGTGTACCGGCTGACGCCGATCACGAAAGGGAAAAAGAAGGGAACGTGGAAAGAGAAGATTCTGTATTCTTTTAAGGGCGGGACAAAGGATGGCAGTTCGCCGTTCGCGGGGATTACATTCGACGCGGCGGGGAATATTTACGGCACGACCATCACGGGCGGCACGACGGGGGTAGGAACGGTCTACGAGTTAGTGGCCCCGGTTGGCAAGGGGGGCTACAAAGAGAAAGTACTGTGGAGCCTGGCGCGCAAGACGGGATCGAGTCCGTTCGACAGCGTGATTCTGGACAGCGCCGGGAACGTCTACGGGACGGCCTACCAAGGCGGAGCGAACGGAGACGGCGGGGTGTTTGAAGTAAGTCCGTAGTATCACGACCGGATGAAAGTGTACGGCGGGGAGGGCGCGGGGAAGGTAGAGATCCTTCGACTCCGCATGGTCATCGCTTCGCGATGATCATGCTACGCTCAGGATGACAGTGGGAGATTTTATGCGGTCAGGGTACTAGTCTAGTGCTGTGACCGCGAGATGTTTTCTACGAGTGGCGGGACAGCCGGCGCTACGCTTGGTGGCTGCCCGATTTGAAATCTAAAATTTCGAAATCAAAAATTGAAATCAAAAAAAGGAGTCGGAGTGCGGAGCTATGCTCTGGGGTCAGAATGTGACGCGCAGGCCGAACTCCATCTGGCGGGGTGCGCCGTTGGCGTAGGTGCCGGAGCCGGGGAGAACGCGGTCGAGGCGCGAGGTGCAGAAACCGGCGCTGCTGCCGCAGACGCCGGGCGAAGAGGCGTTGTTGAGGGAGGAGCCGGGAGCGCCGTTGAGGATGCCGCTGAGCTGGCCTCCGGGGCCACCGAAGTTGGCGAGGTTGAAGACGTTGAAGGCGGAGAAGCTGGGCTCGAGTTTGAAGCGCTCGCCGATGGCGAAGGGCCAGGTGAGGCGGAGGTCGATGGTCTTGAGCCAGGTTTCCTCGGCGGGGCGGCCGGGCAGACCGCAACTGGGCGTCGGAGGATAGCAGGAGGAGACGAGGGGCGCGTAGGCACCGAGAGCGAGGAGCTGCTGCGGGCTCATGAGGCCGATGCCGGCGAGGGCGCGACCGGCGGGGGTGAGTTGGCCGGCGATGTTTTTGTTGTAGTAGGCGATGGCTTGATCGATCTTGCTGCTGGTGTATTTGCCGGTGGTGCCGATGAAGGAGCCGGTGAGGAGATCGCCGACGGTGCCGTCGCCGCTGACGTCGCTGCGGAAGATTTCGCCGGGGACGCCGCCGCCATCGGCTTGCGGGATGTAGGCGCTCAGCGGAATGGGCGAGGCGAGGAGCATGAGCATGGAGATGCGGGGGCCGTGGGGAGTTTCGATGGTGGGTGTAAATACAATCTGGTGCGTACGATCGAGTCCGGACGAACCGAGATGGCGGAAGTGGGGACGGTTGTAATCCTCGGCGGGGGTGAGGGTGGAGTAGTCGCCGCCGCTGCCATCGGGAGCGGAGACGTTGGTGCGATAACGGGAGAGCGTGTAGGAGAGCGCGAGGTCGATTTTTTCGACGCGGCGCATGGGATTGAGGGCACTGGAAGTGTGATAGGTGGCGTGAATGGCCTGATAGGCGGAGCGTCCGGCGGGGAAGTACATGAGGTTCGAGCCGACGGCGGGATTGATGCCACCGAAGGCGGCCTGGGGCTTGCCGAGAACGGAGCAGGGGAAGGGTCCGCAGAAGGCGGAGGAGGAATCGAGGCCGTTGCGGGCGAAGTCGACGATGCTGGCGGTGGGAACGTTGGCGAGATAGCAGGTGACGGCGGCTTGAGAACTGCCACCGGAGGAGTTGGCGACAGGACAAATGCCGTTGGTGCGGGGATTGGCAGCGATGGTGGCGTTGACGGCGTTGATTTCAGCGGCGTAGGTGTTGAGGCCGGGATTGGGATTGGCGCCATCGGTGAGGAAGCCGGCGTCGCCGACGTGATTGGAGTCAATGCCAAGAGGAAACTGAGTGCCGAGTTCGCGGACGTAATCGATGGAGAACATGCTGCGGATGCCCATCTGACGCTCGATGCCGGCGGCGATGTGGACTACGCGCGGAGTGCGGAAAGTGGGAGCGAGCAGGCCACCGAAGTTGGCCATGCTTCCGGCGAGGGAATAGACATTGGGGCCGGAGGTAACGGCGGACTGAGCGTTTTGGAATTGCTGCTGGAGATCCTGAATGGCGGTGGAGACGACGACGGGACCCTGGGTGCCGGTGACGGTGGCGCCGATGGGTTGGCCGCAGATCTGGCTGGCGATGTCGAGGCCATCGACGGAATTAACGACGGAGCCGCTCGGGAAAAGCGTGGAGCCGGTGGGACAGAAGGTGAGGCTGCGATTGAATTGGCCGGTGGAGAGGCGGTTGATGCGATCCTGATACGTATTCTGGAGAAGGAAATTGTCGTAGAAGATTCCGGTGCTGGCGCGGATGACGGTGCGGCCGCTGTGACCGGGATCCCAGGCAAGACCGACCTGCGGAGAGAGATTGTTATGCGGATTGTTGACGCGATTGCCGAGGGGTTGATAGATGCCTTTGCTGAAGGGGGCGAAAAATCCGTATTGATTGAGGATTAAGCTGGCGCCGGTGCAGGGCGCGCTGGAGACGACGGTGGTGTCGATGGCGGAACAGGGAATGGGCGCGAGGTCGCTATCGGTGCGGCCAGTGTCGTAGATGTAATTGAGGCCGAAGCTGAGATTGAGGTTGGGGATGACGTTGATGGAGTCGCCGGCATAGCCTTCGAGGCGGGTATCGAAATGGCCGCCGGTGGAGCGGTTGAAGGCGGATTGAGAGCTGAAGTTTCCGAGTCCGTTATAGATGGTGAAAGTGCCGACGGGATAGTTGAGGGGGTTGGTGGCGCCGCCGGAGAGAAGCGGATTGCCGTCGATGGAACCGATGGTGTCGAGGCCATTGGAACTGGTGATGGAGGGACCGAAGATGGCGGGATTGATGTAATCGCCCTGCCAGATGCGGTGTACGGCGCCGCCGTAGCGGAGATGATGACGGACGCGGAAGGCGGTGCTGCTGTCATAACGGCCAAAGAGATCGCGTTGGAGGGTCTGGCGCGGACCAGCGGTGGATGGGCCGAGGGAAAAGGAGCCGAGTTGGATGTGGAAGGGAGCGAGGGGATCGACGACGGAAGCGGCGAGGTAGGGATTGATGGAGTTGACCATCTTCTGGAAGCCGACGCGGGCGCTGCGGCTGACATTGCCGCGATTCCAGTCGAGACCGAAGGCGACGGCGGGGACATCGACCTGGTTGCGAAACATGGAAAGGCTGTTGGGCGGGCCGATCTGGTTTAAGTTGTCGTAATCGAGGCGGAGGAACAATTTGGTGTTTTCGCCGAGGTTGTAGTCGAAGCGGGCGAGGAGGAGGTTCTCGCGCAGGGAGGCGTCGCGGAGGGCGGTGCCATTGGGCGCGGGGTAGGCGATGTTGGCGGGGAGAAGGCCATCCTGCTTGAAGCGCTCGCCGCCGAGGAAGAGGAAGGCTTTGTCTTTGATGACAGCGCCGCCGACGCCGAAGCCAAGCTGCTGGCGGCTGTAATCGGAGTTGTCAGGAAAGCCGGCGAGACCGAGAGACTGGTCGCGGAGGATGCCGAAGAGATCGCCATGCCAGTATTCGGCGCCGGAGCGAGTGGAGACGCGAACGGAGCCGGCGGCGTTGAGGGACTGGAAGAATTCGGGAGTCACGCGAGAGACGGTGACTTCGCGGACGCCTTCGGCGGGAAGGTTCATGGTCGCCGCGCCGTTGGTCTCGTCCATTTCTTCGATCTCGTCGAAATCGTAGTGGGTGGTGCGGCCGAGATTGCTGCCGATGGAGAGCGATTGAACGCCGTTTTTGGCGGTGCCGTAGAGTGCGCCGTCGACGGGTTGAACAGCGGGAAAGAATTCGCCGGGCGTGAGATAGTTGCGGCCGTTGATGGGTTCGGTATCGACGGCGTCGCCAGGGTAATGGCTTTCGAGGCGGACGGGGCCGGGATTAATCCATTCGAGGTGGAAGTTGGCTTTCGAGGGAGTGCCGGGGGAGAGGGTGACAGTGGTCTCGGCAGGCAGCATGTCGCGGGCATCGGCGCGAACGGAGTAGGGGCCGGGAGCGAGGACTTCGGTGGTGTAGGAACCGTCCTTATTGGAGCGCGTGGAGCCGCGGGTATCGCCGGACTGGGAAGTGTAGGAGATGCGCGCGCCTTCGACGGGAGCGCCGTCGTCATCGAATACGGCGCCCTGGATGGTGCTGGTGGAGACGGTTTCGGAGGGTTCCTGGGCGCGCGCGGGAGCGGATGCGATGAAGGCGAGGGAAATGAGAAGAGCAAAAAAAACGGACGGAGACCGCCGACGGCACAAGCGAAGCCAATGGGACAAAGCGCCACTCCTCTGATCAGAATCGGACCTGGAGAAACGATTCTGCGGGTAAGGTCTTAGCTTTCCACTGAAATGGAATAGAACAGTTTACTAGATGCGGCCGCGGAAGCGGGGCGATGCATGGAAAAAACAGTTCCCAGTTCTCAGTTCTCAGTTCTCAGTTCTCAGTTCTCAGTTCTCAGTTGTTCGTGGATGGCTGCGGGTGCGCGATTGGTTGCAGTGCGGCAGTTTTTCTTTTTCCCCGCCGCTTCGCGGACTGGAAGTTGTTTGCGTGCCTGAAGGTTGGTTGCGTAATCAGAAGGTGCCTTTTCTGGTGTAGTAGCCGGCGCGGTTGTGGACCTGGAAGGGGCCGCCGGGCGGGGGATTTGAGAGATTGATCTGGACGCGGCGGAAATCGGAATCGGAATAACGGTCGGAGGGATAGTAGGCGAGGAGATATTGGGTGCGGAGTTCGTCGCTGATTTTGCGGAAGGCGTCGTCGAGTTGGGGCATGGAAGTGGCGTAGTAATATTTGCCGCCGGTATCGGAGGAGATCTGAATGAGAGCGTGTTCGCCGCCGGTGTCGCGGCCGGCGCTGGCTTCGATGGGAACGATGATGATGCTGTAGATGATGGCCTCGGCTTCCTGCGCGGCGCGGAGAGCCTCCTTGTAATTGACCTGGCTGATGGTGTCGCCGCCGTCGGTGATGACGACCATGACCTTGCGGCCAAGGCGCTTGTTGAGGGCCTGTGAGCCAAGAAAGATGGCGTCGTAGAGAGCGGTGGCGGAGCCGTTGCGGATGCGGTCGATGCCGGCGTCAATTTTTTTCAGGTCGGCGGTGAAGGGGACAACCTCGCTGACCTCCTCGCTGAATTTGTAGAGGGACAAGCCATCCTGCGGGCGGAGGATGGTGTGGGCGAATTTGCGGGCGGAGGAAAGTTCGAGCGGAAGGTCTTTGCGCGTGCTGAGACTGGTATCGACGGAGAGGACGATGGAGAGTGGGAGCGCGGACTCGCGGGAGAAGACAGCGATCTTCTGATCCTTGCCGTTTTCCTGGAGTTGAAAATTTTCCTTGTTGAGGCTGGCGACGGGCGCGCCGCGGGAATCGGTGACGGTGACGAAGACGTTGACGAGTTTGACGTCGACGCGGAGGGTGGTGGTCGGGTCCTGGGCGAGCGTTGGGAGAGTAGCGAGAAGTAGCAGAGTGAAAGCTACGAGCTTCGAGATACGAGCTAGGAGCTTGGAACCATGATCGGCGAACACACTTAGATGTTTTTTCATTTTAGGGACATTCATTTGGATGCGGGGTCGCGGCTTTCTGGGGCGGGGTGGGGGTGAATTTCCGGGGGGAAGGGCTCGCCGTCGGCCCAGACCGCGCCGTCCTCGAAATATTCCTTCTTCCAGATGGGGACGGTTTTCTTGAGCGTGTCGATGAGCCAGCGGCAGGCTTGAAAGGCGGCATCGCGATGGGCGGAGGCGACGGCAATGAGGACGCTGGTTTCGCCGATTTCGAGGTGGCCGAGGCGGTGCACGATGGCGACGGCGCGCACGTCGAACTGGGCGCGGGCCTGGGTGGCGAGCGCTTCCATTTGCTTTTGGGCCATGGATTCGTAGGCCTCGTAGTGGAGGTAGAGGGTGCGGCGAGCGCGAGTGTGGTTGCGCACGACGCCTTCAAAGATGACGGCGGCGCCATCTTCGGGACGCTTCAGTTGAGCGAGGACGGCGTCGGCTGCGATGGGAGCGCGGACGATGCGGACGTGGTCGCGGTTTGCGGCCTTGGCATCGGACTGGGACTGGGGCTGGGGCGCGCCGCCGCTGACAGGAGGGAGCAGAGCGACTTCGTCGCCGGAATGCAGCGGGCGATCGGCAGTGGCGTATTCCTGATTTACAGACAGCGCGAGCGAGGGAAGAAGTTTTTCAAGCCGGGGAGTGCGACGGACGTAATGAGAAAGCACGTCGTGGAGGCAGGCGCCTTCGGGCAGATCGATGAGTTCGGTGGAGTGGCCGAACAGATCTTGGAGAAGGCCGAAGAATAGGATGCGGATTTGCATGTTGGTCGTCGGTCGTGAATCGTTGGTCGTTCGGTTGGCTCGCCCCAGTGTATCGCTTTGAGGAACCGGTGGGGCATGTACCAGAGTGACGGGAGTAGTGGAGTGAAGGCAAAGATTCTATTACCAGCGTAATCGTGCGTGAGGTCACGTTCCGGCATAGGCTTGTTGGTGACGCTCCGCCACGAGGAGGCTGCCATCCCGAAGGCCATTCAAGTCGACCCAGGCTGTAGCGCGTCTGCGCGGGCGTTCCTTCACAGTCTCAATATTCTGATTAAGTACACGCGGTTGTATGGGGCGAACCACAAGCGCACCGACTCGCAATTCGAAACCGCCTGGCATGAGCTGCAACAGGCGCTGCCGAAGAATGGAGACACCGGCTTTGTGCTGGGAGTCTCGGACGAAAAGCTGCTGCTGGATGGGATCCCGCTGGAGGCGGGGCAGGCGGAGCGCAGCTTTGCGCAACTGCTGAATGCGGCGGGATTGTCGAGCATTCTGTTCTCGAGCAAAGTGAATCTGGACGACTTCACGCGGCTGGTGCGGGCGTTTGCGATGGGCGGGTCGAAGGCGCAGGACTTCGCCAAGCAAATTAAGGAGACTCTGGGCGACAACAAGACGAGCTCGATCCGGATCAACGAAGTGAAGTTTGTTGCGGCCGATCCAGCGACGGGAGAGTTGTCGATCGCGGCGCAACTGGCGGCGCAGTCGATTGGGCCAGAGTTCAAGGAGTGGCTGAACGATCCGCAAAAGTTGTTGCAATTGATTGCGGCCGCGCAGGGTGCGAGCGCGGGAACGGGCGGCTCGGTTGGGCCGCTGGGCACGGTTCCGACGGGAATGGCGGGCGGGGACGGGACGGCGGGTGCAGGAAGCGGGGCTGGTTCCGGGCAAGCGTGGAGCGGCGGGGTGGTGCCGCTGCAAGAAGAGGAAGTGATCCGAACGATTCGGCTGCTGACGCATTTTGGACAAGCGATGGAGGATCCGAATCTGCCGCCGGAGAGCTTGAAGACGGAACTGGTGGACCTTTCCGAGAACACGAAAGTGAACCTGGCGCAACTGCTGGAGGGACTGGCGGCGCAGACGTCGCTGAATACTTCGGGGGCGAACAACGACACGCCGCTGCTGATGAAAGCGGCGGAGAGCATGGCGATCAAGTTCGCGCTGGACCGTTATCAGAAGGGCGACATGAAGGTGAATGCCGTCCACGAGATGATGGAGCACCTGAGCCGGCAGATGGAAACGCTGCGGCAGATTCTGCGGGTGCAGGAAGACAAGATGTCGAAGGCGGGCATTCTGGTGGAGTCGCATGCGGACATCCTGGACCGCATGTTCTGGGCGGAAGTGCCGGAAACAGGGAAGAAAAGCGTATTGCTGTCAAGCGAAGCGGCGTGCGTGCCGCCGCGGAACATCCGGCAGTTTTTGGAGCTGCTGTTTGAGCGGGAAGACGCGGAGCTGGCCGGAAGAATTCTTTCGAATTATTGCAATTGCCTGGAGCAGAAAGAGCCGGAGCCGCGGCGGAAGACGGCAGTGGGGGTGGCGCAACTGGCGGATCTGTACGCGGACGCGCCGGTCGAGGTGATGCCGGAGGCAATCGCGCTAATTGGGACGAAGATGGCAGGCGAGGAGGACTCGGAAATTCAGAGCCTGCTGAGCGCGTCGATTACGCGGTTGGGGCAGGAGGCGTGCGCTCGCAAGAAATATAAAGCGATCGCGCAGTTGTGCTCGTCATTCGACCATGTGGGCCGGGAACGGCCGGCGCTGGCGGCGGATTTGAGGTCGCGGGTGGGAGTGGAGAACCGGCTGCCGGAGATGATCGAGGAAGCGATCGGCAGTGGAGAGACGCACGAGGAAGTGACGCTGGTGCTGCGGCAACTGCCGAAGCATTCGGTGGAACATCTGGCGGAGCGTTTTTTCCGTTCGCAGAAGCGGGAAGAGTGCGACCGGATCATGGAGCTGGTGGGCGAACTGGGGGCGAGCGCGCTGTCGGATTTGCGCGAGATTTTGCGGATGGGACAGCCGCGGCAAGCGGCTTCGACGGTTGGGCTGTTGAGCCGACTGGATCCGGAGGCTCTGCTGGACCTGCTGCCGGGACGGATGGGCGACTTCAATCGTTTTTATCAGGACGTGATTGTGCGGCAGATCGCGTATGCGGCGGCGCCGGATCGCGGGCGAACGCTGCTGGAGTTGCTGGAACTGCTGGATCCGCTGATTCTGCCGGAGGCGATTGACGAGATCGGGATGAGCCAGGACCGGAGCGCGAGCGCGAGTTTGATCACGCTGGCGTCGAGCGGGGAGGCGCATTCGCGGTCAGCTTTCGTGCAACTGAAGGCGGTGGAGTGCCTGGGACGGTTGCGCGAGATGGATGCGGTGCCGATTTTGCGGAGCATTGTGGAAGAGAAGAAATTTCTGGGCTACACGCAAAACCGGGAGTTGCGGATTGCGGCGATTCAATCGTTGTCGAAGATCGATCCGCGGTACGGGACGCAGGCGCTGGCGGAGAGCGGTCTGCAGACGGGAGAGATCGCGGTAGCCCCGCTGGATTCGGCGCTGGGCTGTCCGTGGGTGAGGCAGCGGCGGTACGAGCGGATTGTGTTGCCGCGGACGCTGTCAGCGACGCTGTCGAGTTCGTGGGGGAAGTCGAACCTGGTGATGCGGGAGATGAGCCTGGGCGGAGGCATGGGGACGCGGAACGATAATCTGCGGGTGGGTTCGGAAGCGCTGGTGGAGATTTCGACGGGGGTGAAGAAGATTCGGGCGCAGGTGCTGCTGCGGCGGGCGCGCGTGAACGAGATCGGATTCGAGTTTGTGCAGATGGACCTGGACAGCCGCTACCGGCTGCGGCGGATTCTGATGGAGGCGCTGGAGAAGGCCGGGAATGCGCGGTTGTCGGAGTGGAACGGGGAGCGGAAGGTCGAACCCAAGGGGCACTGAACATAGAGAGCCGGCGCGGCGTTGCTCATGTGAGGCGCCGATAGGAAATAGAAAAGCCTCCACTTGCGTGGAGGCTTTTTCGTTTGAGACTTTTCGGGTGAAAAACTTTCTGCTGCAAATCTCCCCGCTCAAACCTTCGAGGGCTAGGCTACTTTCACGAAGATGATAACGAGCGTGAAGAGCACGAGGGACTCGATGAAGGCGAGGCCGAGAATCAGGGCGACCTGAATTCCGGCGCGGGCAGCGGGATTGCGGCCGAGGGCTTCGCAGGCCGAAGAGGCGGCGCGACCCTGACCCTGGGCGGCGAGGCCGGCGGCGATGGCGATGGCGAAGCCGGAGGTGATGGCGACCCAGTTGGTGCCACCGGGGGCGGCTGCACCGGTCTGAGCGAAGGCGGGAACGGCGAAGATGGAACAGAAGAGCAAGAGCAGAAGCAACATCATGGTTTTGCGCATTTTTGTTTTCTCCTTTTATAAACTGCCGCCAGTGGGTGGTTGACGCCGTGCTGCTGGAGCCGGCGCCCTCACGCTGGAGGGCAGGTGTCAGGTCTCAGGTCTTAGGTCTCAGGAAAACCGGAGTTGACTTTCCTGAGACCTAAGACCTGACACCTAAGACCTGAACTCTAATGTTCGTGCGCCATGGCTTCGCCTAGATACACGGCAGGCAGAAGCACGAAAATATATGTCTGGATAAGAGACACGCCGACGTGCAGCCCTTCAAAGATGATGGGGATGCCGATCGGCACAAGCGAAAAGAAAACAAGCGTCACCATTTCGCCGGCGAACATGTTTGCGAAAAGACGAACGCTGAGCGAGAGGATGCGGGCCAGATGACTGAAAACTTCGATCGGGAAAATCAGGATAGGAAGGATGATGCGCACGGCTAAGGGCATTCCCTCCTGGGGTCCGATGAAGTGCTTCAGATAGCCTCCAACGCCATTTTCACGCAGGCCCGCGAAGTGGTAGTAGAACCAAGTTAAGAGCGCCGCGCCAAGGGGCACAGTTTCGACGGCTGTGGGCGATTCGAGGCCTGGAACCAGGCTGAGCAGATTGCAGGTAAGAATGAACATTCCCAGGACGGTGAGGTAGGGAACGAATTTCGATGAGTTATGGCCAATGATCTCGTCCGCCAGGTTTGAGATGAAACCGTGAATGCCTTCCATGGTGAGCTGGAGGCCGCCGGGATTTTCGACAGAAAGGCGGAGGCGCACGGCGATGAAGAAGGCGGTGAGCAGCAGGACGACGAGGACTTCCATCGCCACCGAGTTGGGAATGGGGGCGGCGGGATGCGCGGGCTGAATGTGGAGCGCCTGGAGCAGGGCGTTGACGGCCGGGCCGAGGAGATGATTGAGGAATTTAGTAAAAGTAAGTTGTTCCATAGGAGCTTCGAGCTACGAGCCGCGAGCTACGAGCTTAGAGCAGATTCCTCGCTGCGCTCGGAATGACAAACTTTAAAAAAAGCAGACTAAGTTGGAGCGCTTGGCCTGACGCTTATTCCTTGCGGAAGGCTGCGTACGCTTCCCATGCCGCTTCGATCATCATGGCGGCTACGGGCAGACAAAGTCCCCAGAGGAAGCCACGGAAGGCCAAAACGGAACCCTTGAATATAGCATAGGCAGCGGCTCCGACCAATGCGTAGCGGACGAGAAAACGGAGGACGATGCGGCCGCCTTTTTCGGAGCTGTGCTGGTTGACGATGCGGGCTGCGAGGGACTCGACGCTGCGCTGGAGGGCGCGGAAGTTGATGCAGGAGACGGCGGCTCCGGCGGCAAAACCGATGGCGCCTGGGGCGCGGTATTTGATGAAGGCGGGAACGAGGAGAACGACGTTGACCGCGAGCATGGTTTTGAACATGCGAGCGAGAGCGAGGTCGTTGAAGGCCTGGAGGCGGAGATCGGCAGGAGAGAGATGGTTGTTAGCAAGAGCGTTGGTAGCAGGAGCGTCTTTCGAAGGATCGTCTTCAGGGAGATTCGCGACGGGAGGGTCAGTCATGTTTAGAGGGCGAGTCGGAGGAGTTGTGTGGATCAGGAGTGGGTTTAGAGGCGGTTCCGGAACCATTACCGAAGGCGGCGAATGCCATGCGGATGACTTGCCAGAAGCCGACGACCGAGCCGAAAAGAAGGCCGACGAGATAGAGCCATTTGGTGTGCAGGTAGTAGTCGAGGACCTTGCCGAAGAAGAAGCCGAGGAGAACGGCCGCTGGAATGATGAATCCGATTTCGGAGTAGCGAGCCAGCGAGACGATGGGATCCTTACCGGAAGGCTTCGGCATGCGGGAATTGTAATCCAGTTGGGAAATCTCGCGCTGCATAGCTGACGAAGTCGGGCGTGGGTGTTGAAAAACTATTTTCCCGAAAATCTGACAAAACTGATTTGCGTCAGGATGACTTATGAGCGACTTTTTCGACGCGGGTAGACATTTTCTATTCCCAAATTTTAAGGTGTTTTTCTCGCAGATCGACTTTTCAACAGCCACAGGCGTTCTCGCAAGGGTGCGCTGTTTGTTCGCCTTTTGGCGTGTCAATGAGCGTAATCGGGATATTTCAACAATTAGCGAGGATGGTAGTTCCTTCACGCTTGCAGTCAGTAGGAAAAGGCGGTCGCAGCAAACCACAGAAGCATCCAGACTGCCGCGGCTAAACCAAGTGGCCAATACCGATGCAGGTGCTTGTCGCGCGTTGAGAAGCATAGAACGAGACTCATGACAGAGAGTAAGAGCCCTGACGCCTCCGTCCTATAATCGTGCCGTGCGATAGGTCGGACAAAAACCTGCCAGAACAGAGAGCCGATGGCAACAAGCGTCGAGGCTGATGCGAACGCGAGGCACGCTGTTCCGGCAGTACTCTGGGCAATTCCGTTTCGCCAATCGCTAACGAGCCTATTCCACGCCACTGCCAACATGACGGTTGGAACGGCGAGGATGAGCAAGTTTATTGCGAAAACAACCACAACGGTAGTAGTCGTCATTGTCGCATCTGCGTGGTGCCAGACTATTGGGACGATAGTATCAGTTGGCGAAACCAGGCGATTTCACTCAGAACCCACTACTGTGCCATGAAAGTTTCCCAAATATCTTGGGCGATGCCGCCGTATGCGGATTCGGGACCAGCGGTTCCTTCCCCATCAAACCAGTGTAGAAACTCCTCATGTACGATTCGCCGCACGTCCTCGACGGTCGTGGCGTTCTTCAAGCGCGGAATGATTGTACTGACCTCTGGCTCGTATTCGTCCTTCGGGCAACCAGCGGCAGCCAAACCAATGGGGTCGTGTCGGTATAGGAGTGCCGTAAGGCCGCGATGAAGGTTCTGGTAATGCAGCCGGGATGTAAGCCTGAGAGGCACGATGTCATTATCGCCCACAGCGGCGTAGAGTTCCTCAGTTGGCGAAACCAGGCGATGTCGCAAGCTTGCGCTTTTGTTTCGCCTCTTTGAAGGTCGATTGGTGAAATCGGATATTACACCAATTGGGCTCGTGCACAGCCGGCGCCCCGTCCCTTGGCTGCGCCCCGCCCTGAGGCTCGTGCCGAGAGCGCGCTCCTCTCAGCATTCTTCGTAGCGGACGTGCGACCCGGTGTGGTGATGCCTGCATCGCGGAGGTGCGGTCTACCCGCCGTCATCGCCAACAATTGCCCCGTAAATTCAACAAGAAAATTGATCTGCTATTCCTTTTGTCAGTGAGCGGTTTTGATCATTAAAAAACCGGCGGAACATCTATAAGTGAAGCTGGCCCGCAGAAAACGAGGAGTCAATATGCTTGGAACCATACTGATCGTGATTTTGCTTTTAGCTCTGTTTGGTGCCCTACCACGGTGGTCGCACAGTCGAGACTGGGGATACGCTCCGACCGGAGGGTTAGGACTGATCCTTGTGATCGTCGTCATTCTGGTAGTCATCGGTCGCATTTGAACCATGCGTCAGTGGACAAGCTCGTCAGGCGCCATGAACGATTCAGAGATACACACCTTGCGGCTCCCGATAGCAATTCCAGTAGGTTGTGATGCCGCTTTGAGACAAACAATGAAAAAAGACAACAAACGATGACGACTAATGAGCAGCATAAGTGCGCGCACCTTCCTTGCCCGAGGCCGGTGCAAGCTGGCGACAAATAGTGCAGTCACGCCTGTAAGGAGGCGGGATCCGAGGAGGCTGAAGTTGCTTGTCAGTGCGACCACGGGACTCGTCCACTTACCGTCTGAAGAACAAGGACCCTTATTGGCGTACTCGCTGGGCCTAGACCGAGCAAAGAAAGATTGACGACGGAGATTCTCGATATGAAAATACGCCGAATTGTGATCTTGCTGTCAGTGATCGCGGACCTCGCCGCCCTGCCAGCGCTGGCAAGGGCGCAAGCGCTGGCCGGTTCGGAGGACTTCTCTGGTGCTGCTGTCTTATCAGTGAGCACGACGAACCCGCCACTGGATCTTACATACATACGCCCGACCGAGACGACGAAGGTCCACAACTACTTATTCGACGCGTTCGGCCCGTATCCCATCTTCGGTGCAGGGCTGACGGCGGGCATCAACCAAGCGTACAACACGCCGCCGGAGTGGAAGCAAGGCGCTGGGGGCTATGGCAGGCGTATAGGCTCGGACTTCGGCATCGCAGCGGTTTCTACAACGACACGCTATGCGCTCTCGGAAGCCCTGCGCGAAGACACGCTGTATTACCGCTGCGAGTGTAAAGGCGTGTTGCCGCGGCTGAGACATGCCGTGATTTCTACCTTTACAGCACGGCGCGGCGTCGATGGCCATCGCGTTTTTTCTTTCCCTGATCTGATTGCTCCCTATGCCGGCACGATGACGGCCGTTTATGGCTGGTATCCGGGCCGCTACGATTACAAGGACGCCTTTCGAATGGGCAACGACAGCATACTGGTATATGCAGGCGCAAACATCTCGCTTGAATTTCTCTATAGCGGACCTCATTCGTTGCTTTCTCGCATGCACCTCAACGATGCGCACGGAGCGCCCGAATCGGGCTCACATCCATGATCGACGGGAAATTCAGCACGGTCGCAGGCGTGGAACCTCCGCTTCCGGGGCCGCGGCCTTCATCCATGTTCCCCCTAGTGAGTTCCTCTCTTGGACTGATCAACAAGTTTCTCGAGTGGTTCGGGGACCTGGGCGTGTTTTTCTGGCGAGTTGTGCGCGCTGCATTGACGCCGCCGTTTGAGTTCCGCGAATTGTATCGGCAACTCGACGAGATCGGATCCATGTCATTGCCGCTGGTTGCCTTGGCTGGCGCCGCTACCGGAGTTGTGCTTTCCCTGGAGGCCCGCTACAGCCTGACTCGGTTTGGGGCAAAGTCGTTGCTTCCCGCCGCTATCGTGTTCTCCGTTATTCACGAGACTGGGCCGATCATCACCGGCCTGGTAGTGAGTGGTCGAGTAGGCGCTGGCATCGGCGCGGAGTTGGCATCGATGAAAGTAACCGAACAGATCGATGCCATCGAGGCATCTGCGGTGAACCCATACAGGCTGCTGGCAGCGCCCCGCATCCTGGCTTGCATCCTCATGCTGCCACTACTGACCCTCGCTGCCGACGCATCCGGTTTGCTGATGGGCTGGGTGGCGCAAGCCCTGGTTGAGCCGCTCTCGCTACGTCAGTTCATCACTGCTGGTTTTAAGGGCGCTGATTTCAACGATTTCCTGCCGCCCACACTCAAGACCATGGTGTTTGGGCTGATCATCGGTCTGATCGCGTGTTTTCAGGGAATGCGTACACAAGGAGGCGCGGCGGGCGTGGGCCGTGCAGCTACGAGTTCGGTAGTTTTGTCCTCGCTATTCGTGATCCTGGCCGATGTCGTGCTCGTGAAAATCATCCTCATATTTTTCCCGTGACGTTTTGATGCAATGAGTCGCGAAACAACTATGGACACAATCGATCAAATCGCGATGAAGCTGGATGAAGCCGAGAAAAGCGGCAGTGCGCCCACTATCGCCGTCGAGGACTTGCATAAGTCCTTCGGAGCTCAAAAGGTCTTGAACGGGATCAGCCTGTGCGTGAGACGCGGTGAGACCCTGGCAGTGCTAGGGCGCAGTGGAACGGGTAAGAGCGTATTGCTGCGGCTCATCATCGGCCTGGAGAAGGCTGACTCGGGATCGGTTCGCATCCACGGTCAAGATATCACCGGCCTGAGTCTCGATCAGCTAGGCGAAATCAGAATGAAAATGGGATTTTTGTTCCAGCACGCCGCGCTTTACGATTCGCTCACCGTCGAGCAGAACGTAATGTTTCCCCTGCAGCACCATAAGAAGGAGATGTCGACGTCTGACCAGAGCAACCTGGTCAGGCAACTACTGGCGGAAGTGGGCATGGAAAGCCATTTGGAGAAGTTGCCTTCGGATATTTCTGGAGGCATGCAGAAACGAGTTGGACTGGCACGCGCTCTGGCTTTGGAGCCGGATATTCTGTTGCTCGACGAACCTACCGCTGGTCTCGACCCGATCAGCGCCGGGGAGATCGATGATCTGATCCTCAAGCTTCAGGAAGAACATCACATGGCGTCCATCGTCGTGACTCACGATCTGCACAGCGCGAAGGCGATTGCGGATCGTCTGGCCCTGCTCAATGAAGGAACGGTTGTGATCGAGGGCAGCTTTGAAGAACTCCAGAAAAGCGACATCGAATTTGTTCGGCAATTTCTAGGGCATTCGTAGGAGGGCATATGTCGAGAGCGGCGCGGTTGGGAGCATTTATCGTTGCGACACTGGCAATTCTGATAGCCGGTATCTTCATTATCGGGAGCAAGCAGTATCTTTTCAGCTCGACGTACCAATTGAAGGCGCAATTCGACAATGTGGCGGGCCTAGATGCGGGAGGCGATGTGCGTGTGGGCGGTGTTCACAGTGGAACGGTGAGCAGCATCGTGTTGCCCCACAAGCCGGGTGAAAAGGTCACGGTAGTCATGGATCTCGGCAAGTCGACGCACGAGATCATCAAACAAGACTCCGTGGCCACAATTGAAACTGAAGGCTTGTTGGGAAACCAGTATCTGGCGATCTCGTTTGGATCAGCGGGGAAAGGCGATGTGAGGAATGGCGACACCATCGCTAGCGTACCGCCACTCGAGATGGCGGACCTGCTTAAGAAGACGAGCGACATTCTGGATAGCAGCCAGCAAGCCATCCAGAACACAACTCGGGCGACGTCCCATCTGGACTCAATCAGCGCCAAGATCGATTCCGGGCAGGGAACAGCAGGAGCGTTGGTCAATGACAAACAGCTCTATACCAACCTGGAACAGACGACGATCTCAATGCGTGACACGATGGTTCAGGCACAAACAGGAGTCACTGACTTCCAGGAGAATATGGAAGCCCTGAAGCACAACTTCTTCTTGCGAGGGTATTTCAAGAAGCGCGGCTACGAAGATTCGGCCGAGCTGGCGCAAAACGAGATCGAACGGCTGCCGCAGAGCACGACGATAAAGGAGTTCACCTACTCAGCGAAGCAACTCTTCGATAAGCAAGATTCGGCCAAGCTTAAGAACCAGAAATCTCTAAACGCAGGCGGCGAGTTTCTTGCCAATAGCCAGTTTGGGTTTGCCGTGATCGTGGCGTCCGCGGGCATGGAAGGCGATACTCAGAAGGACTTGGTACTAACCGAAGCGCGGGCCATGGTTGTGCGTGAGTATCTGGTGGAGAACTTCGGGTTCGACGACAGTCAGCTTAAGACTCTGGGAGTAGGAAAGCAGGCGGACGCAGGTTCGGATGCCGGCTGGGGTACGGTGCAAATTCTTATCTATCCAGAGGGGACCGAGGTACCGCCGAATAAGCACGAGCCGGCGGCGGGTATCGCATCTAAAACAACCTCCGAGCAACCGGTCCAGGTCTCGCCGACAGCAACCCTGAAACCACAGTAGTGGCCGCCAAGACCGAAGTCTATGGTTCCTCTCAGGTTCGACGCCCTTTTGCGAATTTAGGGAAGGTCTGATTAAGTGTTCGAGGGCGAGTTGGGCTCCATTTGGGATGTCGGCCCTCAGCGGCTAAAGCCGCATATTTGGCGGACTCCAGCGGCACGGCTGAAGCCGTGCCCCACCCAAAGCTATCCAACGACGAAGTTAATCAGAGTTTCCCTAGAAAGTCCTCCCTGGTCACAGCTTGCTGTGCCATAACTCACTGCATTCTTCCCAATGAGAGTTCTATCCTGCGTTGCGGTTTCCTCGCGCAAACGCGCGAGGGTCAGTGTGTCTGTTGACAGCTTCGGTTCACAGGCGGTGCGTGAACTGACGTGGCGAGAATCCTGGTTCATTCGCGGCATTCGTTAAGAGGAAAGGTCATCATGTCAGCTTCAAAAATCTCTCTCAAAATCTCACTGTGCGTGGTCTTTGTTCTCGCCGCGCTAGTTGTCGTTTCCATCTCAACTGCGGTTGCGCAAACCCCGGCCGCAAGCAAGAACGTGCAATGGGTTTCCATTGGTCCCCGGGATGCCGGGACCTGGGGAGGCAAGGCGAACGCCTTCGCCTATGTGCAGTCGAATCCAAAAACCATGTATCTCGGAGGCGGGTGGGGGAACACTCCGAGGGAATCGCCGTCGCAGATGGGCATCTATCGCACCACCAATGGGGGCAAGAAGTGGACCGCCGCGAACAAGGGGCTTACCAGCTCGGATGGAACCATCTCATCGGTCGTAAACGGGCTGTGGCTGGATCAGAACAACCCGTCGGTCGTGCTGGCGTCGACCGAGTTCGGGGGAACATTCAAATCCACCGATGGCGGCAGCGCCTGGAAGAATGTGGACCCCTCGGAGTCAACGCAATTCTCACTGGTGGGTTCGGTACTGTACCTGGCCAGCAGCAAGGGAGTGCTGCAGTCCACCGATGACGGCAGCACATGGACGGTGTCGCTGGCTCTGACCGATGGTGCGACTACGGTAATCACGGCGGCCGGCGTCACCTACGCGGGATCGACTGACGGCGACGTCTACCAGCTCAATGGTTCTTCGTGGACGAAGCTGGGGCATCCCGGAACGGGTGCAATCCATGAACTGGCCGTGGATCCATTCAATACCAAAGTGGTGTACGCGAGTGTGGACGATCAAAGCGCCTGGAACCAGTGTCCGCACGCGTCCGTAGATGGCGGTAACACGTGGGTTGCGGTGAATTGCAATCTGTTCTCGATCGGCTCGCAGACCATCGCTTTCAGCAATGTGACTCAACACCGGCTGTTCGTAGGCGATGACGGCAGCGGATGTATTCTCTATTTCACGGGCGATGGAAACCCGAACCCAACCCTTAACTGCGGCGTTACGTACGATGGCACGGATATTAGATACGTTATACCGGTGCCAGGCAACTCAAAGACCGACGATGCCTGCTATATCTTGCAGGACCAAGGGTTGTACTATGCGCCGACCTGCAGCTCCGGCAATGCGCCCTTGCTGACTCCGAGCATGAACAATACCCTGGTTTACGATGTGGCGGTCTCGCCCGACGGCAAGAATGTTGAGGCGACGCTGCAAGACAATGACTCGACTTCCAGCCAGGATGGCGGCAAAACATGGCCGGTAAGCGGCCCGGCCGGGGAGGGTGCAGAAGCCCGATATCATCCGGACAACTCCGGCTATTGCTACGTCGCTCACCCCGACGAGGGGCTGTATGTCTCGAAAGACGGCTGCAAGACGTGGAGCATGGGCACGTACACGGGCATCGAATCGGTCACGTTTGACCCCTCGAATGCCGAGAACCTGTACGCAGTGACGGGAGAATCAAACGGAAATCCGGTCGTGTCGGAAAGCACCAACAAGGGGATGAGTTGGAGCGGCGCCGGCTGGAAGTTCACTAACCCTTACCAGGTAGCGGTGGCGCCGAGCGATGCGCAGAGCATCGTGGTGGCGACCGGTACATCGTCTACTCCGTCACAGTTGTACTATAGCCATGATGGTGGCAAAACCTGGACCCAATCCAGCGGATTGCCGACTACGCAGCCCCTGGCGGAGATGTGGTTCCCGACGCACCGCTTCTTTGCCGCTTTTGATCCGCTTGATGCGAAGACCGTCTTGCTGTCGGATCACGATCCCTCGACGGACAACGTGCTGATCTACAGTAGTGCGGACGGCGGTCAGACCTTCACACTCGTCAACACCTTCGTGCAGCCGGTTGGACAACGACAGTGGCCACACCTGCTCCGGCCCAAGGAGGAACGCAATCCGCACAAGGATTCGTTCTACTATGCCACCCGGTTTTACGCGAATCGGGTGGTGTTTAATCCCACACCAAAAAGCGGCAATCCTGATGTGGTGGTAACCACGCGATTCGGAGCATTCCTGTCGGCGGACTTGGGCACGACGTGGACGAGGATCGACACGACCGCAGTTCCGCATCACTTTATCGGGGCGGCTTGGGCGCAGGGGTATGTCTACCTCGCCAGCTTCGGTGAAGGCGTTATCAAAAGCAAGAAGCCGCTTCAGTAATAGCGCTGCGGAGGGGCCCTGACGCCAGGGCCCTTCCCATCACGGACTTTTTCAACAGCCACGGGATATTACGCCAAGTGAGGCGCATCATTTCCGTCTGTCCGGCATGTCCCAACCCCGGAACCTCCATCGCGTTCGGCCAGGCCTCCGGCTGCTCGCCGTTCTGTCACCTGCCGATGTGAACTGTGTCACTGAATTTTGGTTGGCTTGTTGTTTAGAGTGTGGCCCGGGCAATTCTTGTTTGCTCGCTTGCACTGTTCGGCCAAAACCCTCGGCCGCAAGCTCAAGGCCACCGTCCGGCAGTTGGTTCTTGGCTTCTCCCCAGAGGATCAAACCAGGAGGATTCTTTTAAATGCGAACTAAAATCTGTGCTGCGCTCGTGACGCTCGCAGTCATGAGCTTTTGCTTAACCTTCCTTGCATCCACCATGGCATACGCTCAGGCGCCGGCGGGACAGCACCGTCCTGCGGGCGTACCAAACGATTATGTGATCACTCCGTTCGGCTACTTCCATCCATCCTGTGTCTTGCGCCTGGCGGAAGGAGAGACTTTTGTGGCGGACGGACGTGCCCTGCAACATGCGGATGGATCTCTGGAGAACATCCCGGCTTGCGAGCATCCGCATTATGCGGCCAGCGGAGCGATTGTAGCCGCAGGCGCCAGAAAAGTAGAGCCCCCGACCATCAACGGCTGGGTTGAATCCGCCAGTGTCATCACCAGTAGCTCGTACGGCGAAATTGTTGCATCCTGGACCGTGCCGCCCGCGCCGACTTCCCGCAACGGCGAGGTCGTGTATTTCTTCCCCGGCATGCAGGACAGCAACGACGTGGTCAGCATTATTCAGCCTGTGCTCGGGTGGAATATGGACGATACGAATACACCGTGGACGATTGCCAGCTGGAACTGCTGCCCCAGCGGGATTACGGTGGAGAGCAACCCGGTCAATGTCAGCCCGGGCGATACGATTGAAGGCACAGTCATCTCTACCTGTAGCGCCGGAACGAAATCCTGCCCCACGTGGAACATTACAACCGCCGATGAGACCACGGGTGGCAGCACGACGTTGGGCAATACTCCCAGTGAAGGGCAGACCTTCAATTGGGCGTTCGGCGGCGTATTGGAGGCCTACAATATTTCGCAATGCAGCGATTACCCGCCCAATGCCTCGCTCGCTTTCTCCAGCATCGCTCTGTATGACTATAACTTCGACCAGATCTCGAATCCGGGCTGGTCGATCAATTACTGGGCCCAGGGCGGATCCCCACAATGCAACTACCTCGTACAGACGGCGGCCACGGAGGTGACACTCAACTACGGCACCAGCGGACCGGTCGTCAGCCTCTCACCAACGTCGCTGAAGTGGGGTAAGGTGGCCGTGGGCACTACAAGCGGGGCGAAGAAGGTCACGCTTACCAACACCGGAAGCGGGACGGTGGACATCACCAGCATTGCCACCAGCGGCGACTTTGCGCTCGCGACAGTCAAAGCGACGAAGCTGGTAACTCCCTGCGTCAACGGCGGAACGGTGGCTGCTGGCGCCAGTTGCGAAATCAAAGTCACTTTCACGCCGACGCAGAAGGGAACCCGCACTGGCAGTGTCAGCTTTACCGATAATGCGGCCGGCAGCCCACAGAGTGTCGCTCTAACGGGGACGGGCAAGTAAGTTCAAACGACGAGCCGAATCGATGGGCGGGACCTCGCTCCCGCCCTTTTTTGATGTCTCGAAAAGTTTTTGCGCCTGCCTGCGGCAGATCCCGGCGTTCTTCCCCGATGCGCAGTATTTTTGCCAACTTGGGAATTGCCAGGCTGTCTCCGTCACTTTTCTTCGACGCCCCAGTCGAACAGCAGTACAATTCGGGCTGTACATTCTCTCGCCTCTCCGAAGAGCACCCTGCTCGTTGAGACGCACACCCCCTGAGGCGAGGGCATCCACACTTCACACGCTTTGTATTGGAACGTTTCGTCACGGGAGGACCTAATGACCTACCTACACAGTTCATCGAAACGTCTTACGCAGCATTCACAATGGGGAGAAAAATCAATGAATTTCCTAAGAATGAGCTCAATCGTTTTGCTTTTTGTGGCCATCTTCGCAGTCGGTTCCGCGTCCGCCGCAAGTTGCTCCGACGCCACGCTCAAGGGAGTGTACGGTTTTGTTTCTTCAGGGTTCGGTGGCGACGGAACGCCCAGGGCCCTTGTCTCCCAGTTCACAGCTGACGGCAAGGGAAATCTTAGCGGAACGGGAACTAAGAGTAAGGACGGAACAATCGTGACGGGTACTGTCACCGGCACGTATTCGGTTGCGAAGAACTGCACCGGGAGCGTGACGTTTACTGACCAGGACGGCGAAGTCAGAGACGGCAACTTTGTTTTTGACAACGGTAATAAGGGTTGGCAGGGTATCCGAACCGATAGCGGCCGCGTGATTTCCGGTTTTGCTCTCGCAGAGGGGGCTGCAGTGTGCGGAGAAAACGGGAAGAAACAAACCTTTGCCGCCAATCTGAACGGGTACGTCATCAACGTGGGTCCGGTGGCCTATGTCGAGCAAGTGATTCTGGACGGTAAGGGAAACGTTTCCGGCAACGGGACTTTCAGCCTAGCCGGCGCGATTTACACGGTTCCAATTACCGGCACGTACACGGAAAATGCCGGCTGCACCGGAAGCGCGCAGATTACGCCTCAGGGATATAGCACGTTGAATTTCAATTTTGTTGTGGTCAACGTCGGAAAGGAAATCCTGCTGGTCGAGACTGACACAGGCACCATCGTCTCCGGAACCATGCAGTAGTAGTGCCTGGGATGATCGTAGGGGAGGTGCCTGCAAAACGCCAGGGCCTGCGGTAATGCCCAAGATGTCCCCTTGGAGCGCAACATGATTTCAAGCTGGATTGAGACCTAAGACAAATCGCAACCAATCAGTGTGCCGCCCGATCCTTGGGCGGCTTTTCTTTTGCGTCACCCCGCGACGGTTGCCCCATGACTGACGCTATTAGCAATCACACTCATGGGCCCCTCCGAGTAGGCGAGGCCCGGCCTTGGCCCGCGCGCTTACAAGGGAAAACGTTTCTAACGGGATCGCATTAGCCCGGAGTTAGCGGGGCATCGCTATCGTTGTTATATGGGGGTTAGCGGACTATGCCCAGGGACCAGTTCACGGTGCGGATGAAGGGTTCGGGGAAGACGCCGATTACCAGCGTCGCTAAGGCGGCTACGCCTACGGCGGTGCGCATGGCAAGGCTGATGGGAAGGCGGGCGGTTTCGCCGGCTGGGGCTTCGCGCATGAACATGGCGTTGGCAATGCGCAAATAGTAGTAGAGGCCGAAAAGCGCGTAGAGGACGCCTAGCGCGGCGAGCCAGTAGTGCTGGCTTTCGATAAGGCTGAGGAAGATGTAGTACTTGCCGAGGAATCCGGCGGCGGGTGGGATTCCGGCGAGCGAGAGTAAGAAGAGAAGCATGAGAACGGCTTCGACGGGAGCGCGGGAGTAGAGGCCGGCGAGGTCGTCGATTTCGTCGCCGATGACATTGCGATGACGCAGGGAGGTGATGACGGCGAAGACGCCGAGGTTCATGAAGGTGTAGACCATGAGGTAAAGCAGGATTCCTTTGAAGCCGTCGGCGAACGCCGGACTGCCGTAGGGCGAAGTGCCCATGGCGACGAAGGCGAGGAGCATGTAGCCGACGTGGGCGATGGAGGAATAGGCGAGCAGGCGCTTGGTGTTGGTTTGCGTGAGGGCGGCGAGATTGCCGCCGGTCATGGTGGCGATGGCGACGAAGACCATGATGGGCGTGTAGATGGAGCGAAGCGGGAGGAGTCCGAAGACGAGAATGCGCAGCAACAAGGCCCAGGCGGCGGCTTTGACGGCGACGGACATGAATCCGGTGATGCACGTGGGCGCGCCCTCGTATGCGTCGGGCGCCCACTGGTGGAAGGGGACGGCGGCAATTTTAAAGAGCAGGCCGACCAGGGTGGTGAGCAGGGCGACGATCACGATTGGGTTCTGCGCCCTTGGGCCGGAGACGGCGCGGGCGATGTAAGCGAGGTTGGTGCTGCCGGAGAGGCCGTAGAGAAGCGAGAGGCCGTAGGCGAAGATGCCGGAAGAGAATGCGCCGAGCAGGAGATATTTGAGGGCAGCTTCGTTGGAGCGGCGGTCGCGGCGGAGGAAGCCGACGAGGATGTAGATGGAGATGGCCATGAGTTCGAGGCCGATGAAGAGCAGGACGATGTCAATGCCGGCGGCCATGCACATCATGCCGACAACGGAGAGGAGGAGGAGCGAGTAGTACTCGCCATGCTGCTCGTCTTCGATGTCGAGGTAGCGGGCGGACATGAGGATGGTGATGGCGGCGGAGGCGAGGAAGAGATACCAGAAATAGAGAGCGAAGCGGTCGACGAGCAGGGCGTTGAAGAAGCCGATGGAGCCGTGGGGGAGCGTGTGCTGGATCTGCCAGACACAGACGGTGGCAAAGAGGATGCCGGCGAAGGCGCCGACGGCGTTGAGCCACTTCCATTCGCGGGGGATCATGAGATCGATGAGGAGAATGCCGAGCGCGAAGATGGTCAACTCGACCATGGGCAGCATGAGCCGGTATTCCGTTGGAGAGATGCCGAACACTCAGTTGCTCGCTTTCGTGGGCGCGGCGGCGGAAGCCTGCTGCGCTGGGGATGGCGCGTTGTTGAGCGCCGAATTGGGGTGCGTTGACGAATCCCACGTCTGGAAAGGCGCGAGACGTGGGGCACCCGCGTTTACGTTGGGGCTGGCGGTCTGAATGGTTTGCACGATCTGATTGACGGGTTGTTCGAGAATCTGGAAGAAGGGCTTGGGATAGAGGCCGATCCAGAAGGCACAGATGATGAGCGGCGCGAAGGTAAGGATTTCGCGCGGCGTGAGGTCATGGAGCTTTTCGTTTTTCGGATTGGTGACGGTGCCGAAGAAGACGCGCTGGTAGAGCCAGAGTAAGTAGGCGGCGGCGAGAACGACGCCGGGAGCGGCCCAGGCGGCCCAGCGCCAGTTGGCGGTGAACGCGCCTTGGAGGATGGTGAATTCGCCGACGAAGCCGTTGAGGAGCGGGAGGCCCATCGACGAGAGGAACATGATCATCGTGATGGTCGCATAGATGGGCATGACGTTGGAGATGCCACCGTACTCGGCGATTTCGCGGGTGTGGCGGCGCTCGTAGAGGATGCCGACGATCAAAAAGAGCGCGCCGGTGGAGATGCCGTGATTGATCTGCTGAAGGACGGAGCCGCTGAGGCCTGCCTGATTGAGCGCGAAAATGCCGAGGGTGCAGAAGCCAAGGTGGCTGACGGAAGAATAGGCCACGAGCTTCTTCATATCTTTTTGCATGAGCGAGACGAGCGCGCCGTAGACGATGCCGACGATGGAGAGGCCGATCATCCAGCCGCGGACGGTGAGGCTCATGAAAGTTGACGAGGTGTTGGTGATGACCTGCGGGAAGAAGGGCAGCGAGAAGCGGACGAAACCGTAGGTGCCCATCTTGAGGAGAACGCCGGCGAGGATGACGGAGCCGGCGGTGGGGGCTTCGACGTGCGCGTCAGGCAGCCAGGTGTGGAAGGGGAACATCGGGACTTTGATAGCGAACCCGAGGAAGAAGGCGAGGAAGAGCCAGACCGCGGTGGCGAAGGGGATTTGCGGGGCGGTTTTGTAGAGCTCGGGAATGCTGAAGGTGAAAACGCCGGTGAGCGTGTGGTGATGGAAGTACAGGAACAGGATGCCGAGGAGCATCAGGACGGAGCCGAGCAGTGTGTAGAGGAAGAACTTGATGGCGGCGTAAAGTTTGCGCGGGCCGCCCCAGATGCCGATGAGGAGATACATGGGGACGAGCATGGCTTCCCAGAAAACGAAGAAGAGGAAGAAGTCGAGCGCCATGAAGACGCCGAGCATGCCGGTCTGGAGGACGAGAAACCAGATGTAGTATTCCTTGACGCGGATTTCGATGGCGGTCCAGGAGGAGAGGATGGAGATCCAGCCGAGGAGCGTGGTGAGCATGATCAGCAGGAAAGAAATGCCGTCGATGCCGAGGTTGTAACCCGCGCCGATGGAGGGGATCCAGTTGTTGACCGTGCCTTCGAGGAACTTGAACTGGTGGCTGGTATCGCCGAGCGTTGCCCAGAACCTGGGGACGAGGGGCAGCGAGATGAGGAAGCCGCCGAGGGCAAAGAGGTTCGCGATCCAGCGGATGGCGGCTTTGTTCTCTTTGGGAACGAAGAGGAGAACGAGCGCGCCGATCAGCGGCGTGAAGAGGATGATGGATAGGATGTGATTCTGCATAAGAAATCTCAGCTACGAGCTTCGAGCCTCGAGCCTCGAGCGGCCCAGCTATGAGCTGCGAGCAGTCCGTGTTGAGGTTGCTCAAAGCTCGTGGCTCGCGGTTCGTAGCTCATTTCCAAACGTAATACACGGCAAAACCTACTAAACCTGCGGTCATTACTAATGCGTACCACTGAACCAAGCCCCATTCGAACAGGCGCGCGGGATAGGACAAGAATCGCGAGAGGACTGCGGGCCCATTCACGAGCAATCCGTCGATGATCCACTTATCCCACCACGTCGAAAGCGTCGCTACGGCGCGCGTAACCCAGCCGGCGTCGTTGACTATGCCGTCGATAATTTTTGCGTCGAACCAGGAGGAGGCTTCGCCGAGGCCGAGCACGCCGAGACGAACGTCTCCCACTTTGCGGCGGCCGGTGAAGGCGTAGTCGTAGGCCTCATCGACGAACCACTTGTTGTAGAGCACCTTGTAGAGCGGCGGAGCGGCCTGGGCGATGGGCTCTTTGTAATCTTTGCCGGCGTGGGCATAGGCGCGCCAGGCGAGGCCGAGGCCGACGATGGCGGCGCCGACGGAGAGGCCCATGAGCGTGTATTCCATGGGATCGGTGTGCTCTTCTTCTTTTTCTCCGGCGGCGAGTTGGCGCGGCTCCTCGACCTGCATGACGTGAGCTTCTTTGGCGAAGACGGGCTCGAGAAATTTGCCGAATGGATTCGAGCCGCCGAGGCTGGGGGGAACGCCGAGCCATCCGGCAGCGACGGAGCAGATGGCGAGGATGACGAGCGGGACGGTCATGGACTTCGGCGACTCGTGGATGTGGTGCTCGACCTCGTGGCTCATGCGTGGCTTGCCAAAGAAGGTGAGGAAGATGAGACGGCCCATGTAGAAGGCGGTCATGAGGGCGGTGGCGAAGCCGACGAACCAGAGAACGCGATAGGCGCCGCCTTCGGAGGACCAGGACTGCCAGAGGATTTCGTCTTTGGAGAAGAATCCGGCGAGGCCGGGAATGCCGGCGATGGCGAGCATGCCGATGAACATGGTCCAGAACGTGGTGGGAGTGCGCTGGCGAAGGTCGCCCATGAACTTCATATCCTGCTCACCGGACATGGCGTGAATAACGGAGCCGGAACCGAGGAAGAGCAGGGCCTTGAAGAAGGCGTGAGTGAAGACGTGGAAGACTCCGGCGGCGAATGCGCCGACGCCGAGCGCGAGGAACATGTAGCCGAGTTGGGAGACGGTGGAGTAGGCGAGCACGCGCTTGATGTCGTTTTGAACGAGGCCGATGGAGGCGGCGAAGATAGCGGTGAGGGCGCCGACGATGGCGACTGTTTTCATGGCAGTCGGGGCGAGCACGAAGATGGCGTTGGAGCGGGCCACCATGTAAACGCCGGCGGTGACCATGGTGGCGGCGTGGATGAGGGCAGAAACGGGCGTGGGGCCTTCCATGGCGTCGGGCAGCCAGACATACAGAGGAAGCTGGGCGGACTTGCCGCAGGCTCCGACAAACAAGAGAAGGGCGGCGGCGGTGAGGACGGGATCGCCGATGGCGAAGTGGCCGCTGCGCAGCAGAGGGTTGAGATCGGTGAAGCGGAAGGAGCCTAGATACCAGACGAGCGTGAGGGCACCGAGGATGAAGCCGGCGTCGCCGATGCGGTTGACGATGAAGGCCTTGTTGGCGGCGTCACTGGCGGATTTGCGATGGAAATAGAAACCGATGAGCAGATACGAGCAGAGGCCGACGCCTTCCCAGCCGACGAACATCAGAATGTAGTTGTTCGCCAGGATGAGCGTGAGCATGGCGAACATGAAGAGATTGAGATATCCGAAGAAGCGGTAGTAGCCGCCCTCGTGGGCCATGTAGCCGACCGAGTAAATGTGGATGAGCATGCCCACGCCGGTGACGAAGAGGAGCCAGATGGCGGAAAGGGGATCGAGGAGAAAACCGGCGTCGGCGTTGAAGGCGGCGGCAGAGCCATCTTTTTTGAGGAAGGTGAGATGGCCGTCGCCGGAGCCGAGCCAGGTGTAGACAATTTTTTCGAAAGGCTGGCCAGTGCCGTGAGCGAAGTGGGTGTAGTCGTTGACGGTGAAACAGGCGAAGAGGAAGGCGACGACGACTACGCCGACGCAAATGGCGCTGACGGTGGCCTTTTGCAGGCGGCGGCCGAAAAAGAACATCATCGCGGCGCCGAAGGCCGGGAAGAGCGGGATCAGCCAAATTCTCGACAAGAAGAAAAAGTCACCGGCTGTGGCGGCAGAATGCATAGGTCCTTCGCTTCGCTCAGGATGACAATCTGAAAACTTGAGAGCTAGAAGCTAACTACTAACATCAACAGTTGCCAACTCGAGACTCGCGGCTCGAAGGTCGCGGCTTCCTTACCACTTCAGCAAATCAATTTCGTCTACGTTGATCGTCTCTTTGTTGCGGAAGAAGGCGATCAGAATACCTAAGCCGACGGCGGCTTCGGCGGCGGCGTCTACAACTATGAAAATCGAAAAGACCTGACCGTGGAGGTTGCCCCACATGCGGGAGAACGCTACCAGGTTGAGGTTGACGGCATTGAGGATCAACTCGATCGACATCAGGATAATCACCACGTTGCGGCGCGTGAGTACGCCGACGACGCCGAGTACGAAGAGTGCCGCCGCTACGACTAAATAGTGCAATGTGGTGATAGGGACCATAAATTAGCTTCGAGCTACGAGCCGCGAGCTTCGAGCGATCCGAGAGCAGCGCTCGTTATGACAGCTAAGTGCTTACAGCTAACGGCTAGATCTTTTTCTTCGTCATAATTACTGCGCCCAGGATCGCTACTAACAGCAACAGCGAAGCGATTTCGAAGGCGAAAGTGTATTGACCCATCTTGCCGGTTTCTCCGTAGAGGGCGGCGGCGATCTGCTGCGTATTGGTTCCTTCGGGCAACTGCACCATGCGATCGAGAAAAAGCGATTTGCCTTTTTGGATCGCGGACATAAACAACGCGAGCAAGGCGCAGGAGGCCAGCAAGCCGACCGGCCAGATGCGGTTAAACTGGCGCTCTTTGGAGACGCGCTCGATGTTGACCAACATGATGACGAACAGAAAGAGCACCATGATTCCGCCGGCATAGACGATGATCTGGACGCCAGCGACGAACGGGGCATAGAGCATCAGGTAGAGACCGGCGACGGAAAGCAACGTGACAATGAGCGACAACGCGGAATGAACGGCGTTGCGGCGCGTGATGACGAGCAGGCCGCTGATGACGGCGGCGGCGGCGAGGCCGTAAAAGAACCAGGGCGTCGCGATGGGGGCCGCGGGGTTCGGAGCCGAGTCGATGAAGGCGGCGGCCATTCGTGAGGGATGCGCGAGCGCGGGAATCACGAGGGCGGGATTCATGAGACGAATACCCCCACGATGGCGGTGAGAATGAGCACGCCGAGAGAGATGGGGAGCATGACCTTCCATCCGACTTTCATGAGTTGGTCGAAACGATAACGCGGCCAGGTGGCGCGATACCAGATGAAAAGGTACATGAAGATGGCGACCTTGAGCATGAACCAATAAACGTAATCGATGCCTTCGCGGAAACGGGCGGCGATGCTGGCGTCGGGGTTGCGGCCGAGGATCGCGATGACGAAGAGCAGGAGCGCGATGAAGGCGAGGAGAAGAGCGAAGACTGCGAGGCCGGCACGCTGAATTCTAAAGAAAGAATGCGAGGGCATGCGGACGGTGCCGATGACGGCAAAGAGCGCGAGGGCGCCGAAGGTAAGGCCGGGGAAGAGGGAGAAGATGAACTCCCACGCGGGGCCATTTAGTGCGTTCGGAAACGGGTGCAACCAGCCGCCGAGCCAGAGGGTGACGGCGATGGCGGAGACGGCGATCATGGCGGCGTATTCGGCGAGCATGAAGAGGGACCAGCGGAGGCCGCTGTATTCGGTGTGGAAGCCGGCGGTAAGTTCGGACTCGGCTTCGGCGAGATCGAAGGGCGAGCGGTTGGTTTCGGCGACCATGGCGATGGCGAAGATGACGAAGGCGATGAGGCCGAGCGGGAAAAATTTGAAGAGGAACCAGATACCTTGCTGCTGCTGGGCCTGGACGATGCCGATCATGCTGAGGGTGCCAGTGCCGGTGCGGTTGAGGCTCGTCATGAGGATGGCGGAGACGACGGCGAGGCCCATGGCGACTTCGTAGGAGACCATCTGGGCGCTGGAGCGGAGAGCGCCGATGAGCGGGTAGTGAGAGTTGGAGGCCCATCCGGCGGTGACGATGCCGAGCACGCCGAGCGATGAAACTCCCAACATGAAGAGTATTCCGATGTTCATGTCGCTGACGGCTTGAGATGGGCCAAAAGGAATGACGGTGTAGACGGTAAAGGCAGCGACGAGGCCGATGAGAGGCGCGACCCAGAAGACGAGTTTGTCGGCTTCGTCGGGAATGATGTCTTCCTTCAGCATGAGCTTGAGGGCGTCGGCGATGGGCTGAAGCAGGCCGTGGGGGCCGACGCGCATGGGGCCGAGGCGAATCTGAAAGTGGGCGAGGGCTTTGCGTTCGATCCAGTTCATGCAGAGGACGACGACGGCAACACCGGCGAAGATGATGAGGACATAAATGAGCGCCCAGAGCTGATTGCCGGCATTGCCGGGAGGCAACGGGCTGCCGAGATAGGAAGTGAAGGCGTTGATGGTGGAGGTGAGCATCAGCGGTCCACCTCGCCAAGGACGATGTCAAGAGTGCCGATGACGGCGACGACGTCGGCAACGAGCATGCCGCGAACCATAAGGTCGAGGGCCTGCAAGTTCACGAAGGAGGGCGGGCGGACGCGAAGGCGGTAGGGCTGAGTGGAGCCGTCGCTGACGATGAAGTAGCCGAGCTCGCCTTTGGGAGCTTCGATGGAGTGATAGATTTCGCCGGGGGCGGGCTTGATGACCTTGGGGACCTTGGCCATGATGGGGCCTTCGGGGAGTCCGTTGATGGCCTGCTCGATGATGCGCAGGGATTGGCGCATCTCGATCATGCGGACGAGGTACCGGTCGTAGGTGTCGCCGTTTTCGCCGATGGGGATTTCGAAATCGAAGTCGGAATAGTTGGCGTAGGGGATGGCTTTGCGGATGTCCCACTTGACGCCGCTGGCGCGGAGAACGGGGCCGGTGACGCCGAGGGCGATGCAATCCTCGGCGGAGATGACGCCGACGTTTTTGGTGCGCTCGATCCAGATGCGATTGCCGGTGAGGAGGGTTTCGTATTCGTCGATTTTGGGCGGGAAGAAGGCGAGGAAATTCTTGACGTCTTTTTCGAAGCCGGCGTAGGTCTCATACTGGCAACCGCCGATGCGGAAGGCGTGGGTGGTGAGGCGGGCGCCGCAATACTTCTCGAAAATCTTGAGGATCTCTTCGCGATCGCGGAAGGTGTAGAAGAGGGGCGTCATGGCGCCGATGTCGAGGGCGTGGGTGCCGAGCCAGAGCTGGTGGCTGGCGATGCGGTTGAGCTCGGTGAGGATGACGCGGATGTAATTGGCGCGGGGCGGGGCTTCGACGTTGAGCAGCTTTTCGACGGCCTGACAGTAGCCGAGGCCGTTGGAGACGGCGGCGACGTAATCCATGCGGTCAACGTAGGGATTGAACATCGTATAGGTGCGGTTCTCGGCGATCTTCTCGACTCCGCGATGGAGGTAGCCGATGACGCACTCGGTGCCGAGAACCTTCTCGCCATCGAGCTTGAGGATGACGCGCAGGACGCCGTGAGTGGCGGGATGCTGCGGACCCATGTTGATGATGAGTTCGTTGGAATCGAGATAGGGATGCTCGGGCGTTTCGAGGTCGAGGTGGGAACTCGGGACCTGCGAGACGGCGTTGGGGAGCGTGTTGTCTTTCACATTCGCCATCGGCACGTCCGTCATTGGCCACTCTCGATCCCGAGGTTGATTTGGACCCACTCTTTGTCTTGCAGGAGGATGTCGTAATCCTTGCGCAGGGGGAAACCCTTCCAGCCGTCGGGAAGGAGGATGCGCTTGAGATCGGGATGGCCGTCGAAAGTGATGCCGAACATGTCGTAGACTTCGCGCTCGAGCCAGTTGGCGGTGGGCCAGATGGGGACGCTGGACGGGAGGGATTCACCGTCGGCGATTTGCGTTTTGACGCGCACGTGCTGGTTGCGCGGGAAGGAGTAGAGAATCCAGATTACGTCGAACTGCTTGTCGCGCTTGGGATAGTGGGCGGCGGTGAGATCGACGCAGTAGTCGAACTGCTCTTCATCGCGGAGGAGGCGGAGGAAGTCCGGGATGAGGGAGCGATCGACGGTGAAGTAGTTCTGGCCGAGATAGGTGAGAGCGTCGAGGCCGGAACCGTAACGGCTTTTGTACTTGTCGGCCATCGGTGAAGACCATGGTGTGGGCGCGGGAACGGGAGGCTTGGGCGGAGCCGCGGGCTTGGCGGGCGCAGCTGCGGCAGGCTTCGGAGCGGGCGCGGCTGGCTTCGGAACAGGCGGAGTTGCGGCGGGCTTAGCTTCAGTTGCGAGGGGAGCAGCTGGTTTATCGGTCAGCTGGGGATTCGCTTCCGGCGGGGTTGGAACGGGCGACTTGCTTTCCTCGGCCATCGTGATCGTTCTGTCGAGCTTTGCAGGAGACTTTCCCTTCTAACAGCTTGGGCATGGGCTGTCAACGATCTGGATCACAGGAATTGAAGATCAGGACGGGCGAGCGGATTGATAGCCCTCGATGAGCTCGCGGATGCGCTGGGCGTCCTGCTTGCGATGGCCGTGGCTGGTAATGGGATCGGCGCCGCCGGAAGACTCGATGATGATGTCGGCCCAGATGATCCCGGTGGAAATGTGAACCGAGGCGACCTTCTGGATGCTGATACTTTCTTCGTTGCTGCCGAAGAAGCGGGGCTTGATGCGGCTGACATGCTGCGAGTTGACGACGATGCGGGTGGGATGGAAGAGATTGCCGCGGGTGAAGCGGCTGGCGATGAAGAGGTCTCCGGTGGGGATGGTGGACATAGGCAGAGTCCGTAAGGGTTCAGCAGCCCACACATCGCAAAGAACGCGATGTGTGGGGCACCCGAAGTTTTAGCGTGGCTGAGATTCGCGCTAGATCCATTCGAGGGCGCCTTTTTTCCAGATCCAGATGTAGCCGACGATGAGGATGCCGAGGAAGATCAGCATCTCGATGAGGCCGAATCCGCCGAGGGCCTTGAACTTTACGGCCCAGGGAAAGAGGAAGATGGTTTCGACGTCGAAGACGACGAAGAGGATGGCGATGATGTAGAAGCGGACAGTGTAGCGGCCGCGGGCGGAGTCGTAGGGATCGATGCCGCACTCGTAAGGCATGAGCTTGACGCGGTTTGGGCTCTGGGTGCGGATGATCCAGCAGATGGCGATGGTGACGGGGATGAGGATTCCGACGACGGCGATGAAGAGGAAAGCGGGAACGTAATTTTGGGGCATGAGGCCTCGAGCGAATTGTGGCGAACGAATTATGGCGAACAATGGATGGTACCGCTGAAAGGGCGAGGCTTCAAGGAGGAGTGAACATGGGGGGGTAGCGGCGGAGTTGGGTACCATGACTCCCCCTTTGCAGACGCCCTTCGCGGAGGCATTCGCATACAGTGGCCAGCAGATGCCGGCGAAATGCATAGGTCCTTCGCTACGCTCAGGATGACATCGAGAGAAAGTCGCGCACTCTCGGGATGACAGCGAAGAAAAGTCATAGGCTCTTTCTGCCCTCCTGCTTCTATCCTCTACGCTTTTAAGAATGAGGACCAGCGGAATTCCTTTACTGGACTCACTGCGGTTTGGGCTTTTTTTATGGCCATTTCTGCTACGGCGGGGACGATCCAATCGAAATTCTGCTGGCCTACGGAGGTGATTTCGGCGTCGGGGGCGGGGTTCATGAAGTCGATGGCGTAGGGGATGCCGCCTTCGACGGCGAACTCAACCGTGTTGAGGTCGTAGCCGAGGGCGCGGCATAGGGCGAGCGCGTCTTTCTCGATGCGCTCTTTCAGTTTTGGCGGGGGCGCGGGATTTCCTTTTACGTAGCGCTCATGGTGCGGGGCTTTCGGGTCGTACTTCATGATATGGACTTTTTCCTGGCCGACGACGTAGCAGCGGTAATAGTCCTCGAACTCGACACCGTGCTGGAGGGTCATGCAGAGGTCGCCGGTCTGGTTGTAATACTCGAAAAATTCTTCAGGGCTGTGGACTTTGTAGACGTGCTTCCACCCGCCGCCGGAGTAGGGCTTGAGAAATGCGGGAAAGCCGACGTAGGCGAAGAGTTCTTCCCAGTTGAGCGGGTAGATGAGATTGCGCATGGACTTGTCGGAGGTATCGGGCGGGTGGGTGTGATGCGGGAGGATGACGGTGGGCGGGATGGCGACGCCCATTTTGTGGGCGAGGGCGTAGTTGAAAAATTTGTCGTCGGCGGTCCACCAGAAGGGATTGTTGATGACGATTGTGCCCTGGAGCATGGCGTTCTTGAGGTAGGCGCGATAGAAGGGGATGTCCTGGGAGATGCGGTCGATGATGACGTCGTATTTTTTGGGCTCATCCATGCGGATGCCGCCGATGTGGACGAATTCGGCGGTGATGCCGGGGATTTTCATGGAGTTGACTTTCTCGACGAGCGCGGGCGGGAAGGTGTTTTCCATGCCGAAGAGGATGGCGATTTTTTTAGTGCTCATGAAGTGCTCCTTGAGATTGCAGAACGCTGTTCGCTATTCGTCGTTCGCTGTTCGCGGAATCGACCCGCTACGCTGTGCTTGCTGCCGGCAAGAAGCAGATTCCTCGCTCGCGCTCGGAATGACAATTCTACAAAGAGAACGACAATCCCATAAAGACAAGTAGATTCCTCAGAAATATTTTGCGGCCATTCTTTGCCATAGGGGCCAATCGTGCTTGCTGTTGTCATTGTAGATATCGAGCCAGTGCGGGATGCTTTTGGCGTGGAGCATGCCGGACATTTTTATGTTGGCATCGAGGCACATATCCCAATCGGAGGTGCCGAGTACGATTTTCATCTGACGGAGGCGGGTAAGGAACCAGTCGTCGGACATGTTGGGCAGATAATCGGGCGGATTGTTGAAATAGACGTTGTCGTCGTAGTAGCCGTCGAGAAAACTTTTGATGTCGAACGAGCCGCTCATGGTGACGCAGGCGCTGACGACGTCGGGATGGCGAAGGGAGAAGTTGAGGGCGTGGTAGCCGCCGAAGCTGCAACCGGTGACGGCGATCTGGGGCGCCCAATTTTTCCATTTGAGAAAGGGGAGGAACTCATTGACGATGTAGCGCTCGTAGCGAACGTGACGCCAGATGCGGGCTCCGGGGTGGACGCTTTTGTTGTACCAGCTCTCGCCGTCGACGCCATCGACGCAGAAGACCTGGAGGGATCCCTGGTCGATTTTGTTCCAGAGGGCGCGAATCATGCCGGCGTCTTCGTATTCGAAGAAGCGGCCCATGGAAGTGGGGAAAACGAGGATGGGCTGGCCGGCGTGGCCGAAGACGAGGGACTCCATGTCGCGGCCGAGTTCGTGGCTGTAGTGCTTGAAGTATTCGCGGTTCATGTGCCCGAGGATTGTAAACGAAAGATTCGGCGGTCCGCATCTTTACGTTGTATGGAAATGGCGGGTGGGGCGAATGGGTTTGCAGTCTACCCGTTTTGCGGGGCTGGATTTTGAGTTGGCTACGCAGGTTTCATGTGTCCACGAAAAAGCACTTAACGCGGAGTGCGCGGAGTGCACAGAGGAATTGGAGGACCGACTGGAGTTCAGAGGCCGGCGGCGGGGTGGCGGGGGTTGATGCCGAGTTGCTTGATTTTGGATTGGAGAGTGGTGCGTTTGAGGCCGAGGCGGGCGGCGGCGCCGCGGGGGCCGCTGATGAGGCCGCGGCTTTCCTTTAAGGCCTGCAGGATGTGGCGGCGCTCGATATTTTTCAGAGTGTCGTCGTCCTCGGGTTCCTGGGGCGAGGGGCTGGGCGAAACGGACTGCAACTCGCGGAGCGGGGCAGCGAGGACGGAGCCGGTGGTGAGGATGAGGGAGCGCTCGAGGAAATTTTCGAGTTCGCGGACATTGCCGGGCCAGTGCCACTGGACCAAGGCGTCCATGGTTTTGGCGGGGATGCTGGTGACGTTCTTGCGAATGCGCTTCGAGATCTTCCGAACGAAGTGCTCGACGAGTAAGGGAATGTCTTCACGCCGTTCGCGCAAAGGTGGGAGGAAGATGGGGAAAACGTTGAGGCGGTAAAACAAATCGCTGCGGAATTCGCGGTCGCGGACGCGCTGGGCGAGATCGCGGTTGGTGGCGGCGATGAGACGGAAATCGACGGTCAAGGTCTGGACGCCGCCGAGGCGCTCGAATTCATGATCCTGGAGAACGCGCAGGAGCTTGGGCTGGAGATCGAGGGAGATCTCGCCGATTTCGTCGAGGAAGATGGTGCCTTTGTCGGCGAGTTCGAGGCGGCCGATCTTTTTGCCGACGGCGCCGGTGAAGGCGCCTTTTTCGTTGCCGAAGAGCTCGCTTTCGAGGAGGCCGGAGGGGATGGCGGCGCAATTCATTTTGATGAAGGGATTGGCGGAGCGGCGACTGAGGCGGTGAATGGCGCGGGCGACGAGTTCTTTGCCGGTGCCGGTTTCGCCGAGGAGGAGGACGGTGGCGTCGCTGGAAGCGACTTTGCCGACGCTCTCCATGACGGCCATGAGGGCGGGGCTTTGTCCGACGATTTCGTCGAAGCCGAGGCCGGAGGTGATTTCGCGCTCGAGATAGAGTTTTTCCTCAGTCAGCTTTTCTTTGGCGAGACGGAGTTCTTCCTCGGTGCGTTTGCGATCGGTGATGTCGTAGTCAATGCCAATCATGCGGAGGGGCTTGCCGTCCGCATCATTGAAAACGCGCCAGCGGCCGGCGATCCAGTGGATGGCGCCATTGGGCCAGACGACGCGCCATTCTCCGTTGGCCTCGCCGGATTGCATGGACTGTTCCAGGAGACGGGAAACCTGCGGGCGATCGTCGGGATGAATCAAATCGAGGAAATTTGAGATGGCGAGTGGGACATGGCCGGGAGGGATGCCGTAGAGGCGCTCCATTTGCGGCGTCCAGCGGCTCTCGCCGGTGAGGAAGTTGCGGTCATAAGCACCCATCTGGGCGACTTCCTGGGCGAGGAGGAGACGTTCTTCGCTTTGGCGGAGGGCGTCCTCGGCATGTTTACGATCGGTGATGTCGTGGGCGATGCCGAGGACGCTGACGACGTTACCGGTTTCGCTTTTCTCGGGGACGTGGCGAATGTCGAAGAAGCGCGGGCCGTGAGGGGTGGGAAGGCTGACCTCGATATGGTTGGATTCGCCGGTGGCGAGGGCCTGCTGAATGAGGCTGTCCAGCGTGGTCGCGAGGGCGGGATCGGGGAGTTGGGCGAGTTCGGGGAGTGTTCTGCCGAGATTCCGGGGTCCGCCGAAGAGTTTTTGCGCAGAGGGGCTGGAGAAAACAAGGCGGCAGTGGGCGTCGAAGCGGGCGATACAATCGGGGAGGTTTTCGATGAGAACGCGCAAGCTGCGCTCGGTTTCGCGGAGGGCTTCCTTGGCGCGCATGCGGTCGGTGATGTCGGTACCGGAGCCGATCCACTCGCGGAGGGTGCCGTCTTTTTCGAGCAGGGGGACGCCGCGGACGGCGATATGGCGGTAGTCGCCGGAGCGGGTGCGGACACGATGGACGCGTTCGTAGATGGCGCGGTTTTCGACGGCGTGCGACCAGACGCGGGCGGTTTCCTCGCGATCGTCGGGATGGATCATCTGGAGCCAGCCGGCGCCGCGGGCATCGTCGATGGGTTGGCCGGTGTATTCGGACCAGGAGGAAAGGTCGACGGCATCGGGGCCAGCCTGGAAAGTCCAGACGGTGTTGGCACTGGCGTGGACGAGGGAGCGATAGCGCTCCTCGCTGAGGCGGAGGGCATCTTCGGCGCGCTTGCGGTCGGTGATGTCGTGCAAGACACAGGCGATACGGTCGACGCCGCTCGGTCCGTCGATGGGAAAGTAGGAGACGAACATGTGCCGGAGACCCAGGCCGGGATAGGGAAAACTCATTTCGTATTGGACGACTTTGCCCGCGAAGGACTCATCCAGCTTTTTCTTGATGACGGTTTCAAAGATGTCATTATCGAGAAGGTCGGCAATGGAGCGCCCCAAGACATGCTCTTTGGGCAGGTCGCGGTGTTGAAGGTAGGCTCGATTGGCGAGGGCTACGCGATAATTGCGGTCGACGACGAGGATGAGTTCTGCCAAGCCTTCGACGACGCGTTCGTATTCGCGCTGGCGCTCTTCGGCGCGATTACGGTCGGCGATGTTGGGTGGCAACGTTATGACGACGCTCCCCTGGGTGTGACGACATGGCGCTCACCACTTCAGGCCGCCGGGATGGCATAGTGCAGATCGGCCAGACCACAGCCTTCGACGGCTTATGAATTGGCTTACGCGAGTTTGCCTGCCGTGCGCTTCATGAACCGAGACGACCGGCCGAGGGATGCCGGAAAATGTCTAGGCCGCTTGGCGCGCCAAATGTTCGTCAGAATGAAACGGGGCCCGTGACTTAAGGATATGTTCGCTCTTTGAGCGAAAAAGTGCAAGATGAAGACTTGAGTCGAGGAACTTGGCGACTTATATCGGGCGTGGCTGCGAGCGGCTGGCCGGTTTGCATGGAGGCAAATTGGGGAGGCCCGCACGGTCGAGGTGGGACCACGGCACCCATGCCGCGCCTGTTTTTTCAACGACTTACGATTCCATTCCGTGCGAGTTTTCCCCGCTCAACGCAGATTTTCTCCATTTCCGTGACTATTTGGTGCATAAGATTCGTGGTCTTAAATACGATAACGTTGAATCAATCCATGCATCGAAACTCCCAGGTTTCCCATGGAGCCCCAATTTTGCAAGCGTGGGCAGAGTCTTAAACAACTTAGGAAAGCGAGAGCAGAATGCATAAGCCGATCAAATATGTGGAGAAGGCGGTAACGGTAGCGGCAACGGGAGCGTGGGCGGTGTTTGAACGCCTGAACCGTGTGGCTCCGAATGCATCGCCGACGCCGAAATGGTCCGATAAGCCGCTGCTTAAGTCATGGGAGAAGTCGAAGCCGCCGCTCGGATGGCCGCGGACGACAGACTCGCTGTGCCCGCGGTGCGTGCCGGAGATCCGGCAGCAGATTCTGGACGGGCATCTGCCGGTTGACGTGCTGATGAATGAAAAGATCGGCGAGATTAAGGCGCAGATTGTGGAGAAGGACGGCAAGATCTGGATGGTGAAGGACTGCCCGAGGCACGGACACTTTGAAGATCTGATGTCGATTGACACGGAGTTCTCGCAGCACCTGGAAGAGGTTTTCCCGGGGCGCGATATTCGCGCGCACAACGACGAGAAGCTGCACCATCACGGAACTTCAACCGTGAAATATGGGCGCGGCGCGGTGCTGACGGTTGACCTGACGAACCGGTGCAACATGATGTGCGATCCGTGTTTTATGGACGCGAACCAGGTCGGGTACGTACACGAGTTGACCTGGGAAGAGATCAAGACGGTGCTGGACAACGCGATCACGGTGAAGCCGAAGCGGCAGATGTCAGTACAGTTCTCGGGCGGTGAGCCAACGCTTTCGCCGTACTTTCTGGATGCGGTGGCGTACGCGCGCAAAGTGGGTTACAACAGCGTGCAGGCGGCGACGAACGGGATTGAATTTGCGAAGAGTTTTGAGTTCTGCCAGCAAGCGGTTGAGGCGGGCATGCGGTACGCGTACCTGCAGTTTGACGGAATCGGCAATGCGGCGAACTCGCATCGGGCGGTGGGCAACCTGTTTGACGTGAAGCTGAAGGCGATCGACAACCTGCACAAGGCGGGATGCGAGATTGTGCCGGTGATCACGATCGTGAACGGCATCAACAACGAGCAGGTCGGGCGGATCATTCAGTTCGCGCTGGATAATCCGAAGAAGATCGGATTTTTGAGCTTCCAACCGGTTTCGTTTACGGGGCGGGACGAGGCGATCACGGACGAGCGGCGCGAGGCGCAGCGTTACACGCTGGCACACCTGGCCCACGACGTGAAGAATCAAACAGGCTTTGGAGTGCCGGCGCGCGACTGGTTTCCCATTAGCTTCATGAGCACGTTCTCAGACTGGGCGGATGTGCTGCACTCGCAGGATGCGAGCAACGACTGGGGACAGCTTTCGTGCGGATGCCATCCGAATTGCGGGACGGGGATGGCGATGATGATCGACAAGGAAACGAAGGAAGCGGTGCCGGTCACGGCGTTTCTGAAGGGCGATCAACTGGCCAAGGATATTTCCAAGGTCAACGATGCGGCGCGGTCGAAGTTCTGGACGGCATTTGGGATGGCGCTTTGTTTGATGAAGAACTACGACCCGTTCCAGTCGCCGACGCACTTCAAACTGATGGACCTGCTTCGGAAGTTCGATAAGAATTTCAATGCGACGGGCAAGAATTACGGCAAGGTTGGACCGGACCGGACGATCGACGACGTGATGAAGCGGCGGCAGGATCGGTGGAACTTTTTGTTCATTGCAGGCATGTGGTTCCAGGACCTGTTCAATTACGACTTCCGGCGGACGGAGCAGTGCATCATTCCGTATGCGACGCAGGAGGGCGAGATCAGCTTCTGCGCGTATAACACGGGCGTGGGCTGGCGGAACATTATTGAGAAGATGCACATGACGGCGACGCTCACGAAGTGGTATGAGGAGCACGGGCGGCATGAGATCTTCGCGGGCGGAAAGAAAGTGAGCCTGGAGGATGAGGAGCACGCGCTGTATCTGCGCGACACGCTCGTGACGAATGAAGTGCAGCACGACCTCGACAATCTGGGAATTGCGAAGACGGCGCGGGAAGAGAAGACGCGGGCGCGAGACGCGAAGCTGGCGGCGACGCAGGGCCAGGCGCGTGGGGCGGAGAAGAACGATCCGGCATACGACGCGCGCATGGCACAGCTTTATCGCGAGGTGGTGCTGAAAGAGAAGGCGGCTGTTTCCAACGAAGGCGGATTTATTCCGCTGGGTGCGATTGCGCCGGCGAATGGGAACGGGCACGGGAACGGCCACGGCCACAATGGCAATGGCCTGCACGGGATCAAGCCGGCGAAGCAGACGGAACAGATCGGCGAGCCGGTGGCGGGGGACTAAGTAGCGGGTATCAGTATTCAGTTATCAGTTATCAGTAAAAGATTGGGCCGCTTTTCGGAGCGGCCCTTTTGCTTGGGACATTACGCGTCAGGTGGCGCGAGGCGGGTGGTGCGATACCACTTGCGCACCGCCGCGACCGCCCAGATCGCTTCTACCAGGCCGAAGGGCCAGGCGCCTTGCAGGAATCCATAGATGGAGCCGAGGGCGCAGGCGGCGGCAAAGGCGAGGATGAACCACGGGCTGCGGTCTTCGAGCGCGTAGGCGACCAGCATTGCGGTGACGGCGAATAGCCCGAAGAGGGTGAGTGGGGTCATAGGGAGTTTGCGTTGCCGCGCGAGTTATTTTCGCAGTTATCAGTCATCAGTTGTCAGTTTTCGGTTCAGCACTCGGGTCTCAGGTCTCAGGGTGGGATGCGCTTGGTTTGAGTTGCGCTTTAACACATTGATCTTTTTTTGTACGCTGACTTCCTCGGCGCTGACGATTCTGCTACATTGCGACGCGCGGACAGGAGTGTCCGCGCCACACTGACTTATGGAATCTGCCGAAATTCGCGAGGCTACGCTGGGCGAGATTGCGGTGGTGTTTTTGAAGCTGGGGACGATTGCGTTTGGCGGGCCGGCGGCGCACCTGGCGATGATGCAGGAAGAATTCGTTCGGCGGAAGAAATGGATTTCGCAGGCCGACTTTCTGGATCGGCTGGCGGCGGCGAATTTGATTCCGGGGCCGAGTTCGACGGAAGTGGCGATTTTTATCGGGCACTTGAAGCGCGGGTGGCGCGGGCTGATCGTGGCGGGGTGCTGCTTTATTATTCCGGCGGCGCTGATTGCGATGGCGATTGCGTGGGCGTATGTGCGCTATGGCGCGCTGCCCCAGGCGCAGAGCGTGTTGGGGGCGATCAAGCCGGTGGTGGTGGCGATCATTATTCAGGCGCTGGGGAAACTGGGGCGCTCGGGGATCAAGACGATTTCGCTGGCGGTGATTGCGGCGCTGGCGGTGGGGCTGAATCTGATTGGAGTGAGCCCGGTGTGGGTGCTGATTATTGCGGGAGCGCTGGCGGCGGCGGAGCTGGGGATGAGGACGCGGCTGCTGGGGGTGGGGACGGTGGCGACTCCGAAGATGGTTGGCGGCGCGCTGGCGGCGGTGGTGGTGGCGGGCGCGTGGCCGGTGGGACTGGGACGATTGTTTTTGTCTTTTTTGAAAATTGGGTCGATCGTGTTTGGCAGCGGATACGTGTTGCTGGCGTTTTTGCAAACCGAATTTGTGCAGCATCTGCACTGGCTGACGGAGCAGCAGTTGCTGGACGCGGTTGCGGTGGGACAGTTTACGCCGGGGCCGTTGTCGGCGACGGCGACGTTTATTGGATATGTGGTGGCGGGATGGAAGGGCGCAGTGGTGGCGACGGTGGGAATTTTTCTGCCGGGATTTGTGCTGGTGGCGTTGAGCGGACCGGTGATTCCGCGGCTGAGGAGATCGGCGGTGTTTTCGGCGGCGCTGGATGGAGTGATTGCGGGGTCGCTGGCGCTGATGGCGATTGTGACGTGGCAGTTGGGGAGAGCGTCGATTGTGAATTGGACGACGCTGGCATTGTTTGTGGCGAGCTTGATTGGGCTGATACGGTTTCGAATTAACTCGGGCTGGCTGATCGCCGGCGGCGCAGTTGTGGGATTGTTCGTGCGGTGACAGGACAGGTTGCTCGAGTCTTTTTCACCACAGAGACACAGAGACACGGAGAAATCCTTTTTTGATTTTCTCGGTGTTGTTGTGGTGAATGCGCAGCGGAGGGCGAGAAAAATGGATGGAGTGCAGATCCGGGCGGCAGGACAGGGCGACTTGGCGCGGCTGACCGAGATTTACAACTACTACGTGATCAATACTCCGGTGACGTTTGACATTGAGACTTACACGGTGGAGCGGCGGCAGGCGTGGTTTGAGCAATTTGGCGAGGTGGGGCGATACCGGCTGCTGGTGGCCGAGGTGGAGGGCGTGGTGATGGGATATGCGGGGACGATGCGGTTTCGTCCGAAGGCCGCGTATGAGACGACGGTAGAGACGACGATTTACTGCGCGCCGGAGGCGGCCGGAAGGGGCTTGGGGAGCCGGTTGTATGAGGGCCTGTTCGAAGCGCTGAGGGGCGAGGACGTGCATCGGTATGTGGCGGGGTACACGATGCCGAATGCGGCGTCGGAGAGTCTGCACCGGCGATTCGGATTCAAAGTAGTGGGAGTGTTCAGCGAGGTGGGACGGAAGTTTGGGAAGTATTGGGATGTGTGCTGGATGGAGAGGGCGGCGTGAGCGTTTGACCGACGCGCTGTTGCGGGGCGGGCAAGAACTTCACCGCGGAGGTCGCAGAGGACGCGGAGGGATTCTGGGGGTTTCTTTCAAATCGGGGGAGGGTTGCTCCCCCTGAATGGGACGAGTCGAACTTAGCGCCACGGCGGCTAGAATTTTTGCTCGTCGGCGGAGGGGCCGTAGAGGCCGGGGACGGGGACATCGAGGAGGCGGAAATACACGGTGAGCTGGCCGCGATGATGGATGATGTGGTTGAAGACCATGCGGCGGAGGACGGCGGCGCGCGGTTCGCAGAAAAGTTCGGTCTCTCCCATGAGCAAGGCCCAGGGTTGGGCGTAGGTGGCGTCATCGGCGGAGGAGAGGGCGGCGCGCGCGTCGGCGTGGTTCTTGTCGAAAATTTCGAGGAGTTCCTTGCGATTAGAAGCGGTGGGCATGGAGACACGCGAGCCATCGGCGGGGGCGAGGTTGAGAGAGTCCTCCTTCATGGTCATGACGGTCCAAGCCGGCATATTTGCGAGATGGTTGGCAAGCCAGCCGAGGGTGCCGGACTTGGGATGAGGCTGCCAGGAAAATTTGTCGTCGGGGACGCGTTCGAGGGTGCGGCGGGTGTTGGCCATTTCCATGTCGAACTCGGGAAGGATCGTATCTTTATAGGACAAGGGATTGTCTCCTGGGGAAATTTGTAATTGGTGATTTGCAATTTGTAATTGGAAATCAAAGCGCGTACGGAACCCAGGCTTTTTCAATTGGAAAATCACAAATTACAAATCGCCAATTTACAGAACCGGCAATTTTAACAGGAAGTGGCCGATCTGGATTTCGTGCTTTGTGACGGAGAGGTTAAAATGGAGGACTCCGTGAGGCGCGTGGATTTTGGGCGCCGCAGACGTTTCCGCACGGGAGCACACTGGATTCTGACCCGTGGAACCTCTTACAAATCGCGTGGATGACAGAAGGACGCCGGTTGACGGCCGGCAGCCAGCCGACGGCAACTCGCCTGCTTCGGTTGGCGGAAACCAGCGCGCGCCCGTGACGCCAATCCCAGTGACGCGGCCCTCGTCGCCGGTGTATTGGCGGGTGGAGGGCAGCCTGCTGGAGTTGACGACGATCCGGCCAATCGCATTTTTCACGTGGAACAGCCAGACATTTATTGCGCGTTTTGTGCGCCGGAGCCTGGTGTTTTTGATGGCCATTTTGCGGCCCTTTTTGTATGCGGCAAACCGGAAGGCGGCGACGCGGATTGTTCACGCCGTGCTGCGGGGGATTTCGCGGGACCGGCTGGATTCGCTGGGAGAAGAGGAGTTCGAGTACAAACTGAAGCCGCTGCTGAAAGAAGAGGGAGTGCGGCATCTGAAGGCGTTGCAAGCCACCGGAGCGGACGTAGTGCTGGTGAGCCAGGGACTGGAGCACGTGATGCGGCCACTGGCGCGGCATTTGGGGGTGCGGTGGATCATCGCGAACCGGCTTGACTTTCGGGATGGGATCGCGACGGGGCGGCTGGTCGGTCCGATCATCCGGCCGCGGGGAATTTTTGCGCGGATACGCGAGGCGGGACCGGATGGGCAGCAGAGTCCGGCGAGGTGGGTACGCGCGCTCGGGTTGCGCGGACCGAAGGCACTGGCGTCGGCGATTGTGCCGGCGGTGCGGGTAGAAAGGCCACGGGTGCGGCCGATTGTGTATTTTGACGAAACGCGGCATGCAGAGCGGCTTTCGGTGCGGAAGGCGCTCGCGGGAAAGCGGGTGATGCTGATCGGCGTTACGGGCTTTATCGGCAAGGTGTGGCTGGCGAACACGCTGCTGGATTTGCCGGAGATCGGGAAGCTGTACCTGCTGATTCGCCGACAGAAATCGAATCCGGCGCAGAAGCGATTTGAAAAGATGCTGGAGGATTCGCCGGTTTTCGATCCGGTGTTTGAGAAATACGGCGACCGGCTGGGCGCGCTGCTGGCCGAGAAGATTGAGGTGGTGGAGGGGGATGTATCGCAGCCGGCGATTGGTTTGGAGGCGGAGGTTGCGGCGCGGCTGAGCGGTGAACTCGACCTCATTATTAATAGCTCGGGGCTGACGGATTTTAATCCCGACCTGCGGGATGCGGTGGCGGTGAATGTGGACTCGACGTATCACCTGATCGAATTTATTCGGGGATCGGCGCATGCGGCGATGCTGCATCTTTCGACGTGCTATGTGGCGGGGCAGCGCGATGGGCGAGTGAGCGAGCGGGTGCGGCCGAACTACACGCCGGCGGGGGTTGCGGACTTCGATGCGGACAGGGAATGGCGCGAGCTACGCGATTTTCTGGAAGCGGCGGAGAAGCGCGCGGAGGGCGTGGAGGTAACCGAGGAGTTGACGAGGCAAGCGCTCGAGAAAGAGCATGCGGCGAAAGGACTGAGCGGGCATGCGCTGGAAAACCAGATTCGCAAGAACCGCGTGCGCTGGCTGAAGAATTATCTGACCGAAGAGGGCATGCGGCGTGCGAAGGAACTGGGCTGGCCGAATACCTACACATATACGAAAAGTCTGGCGGAGTCGCTGATCGCGAAATATGGAGCGGGGCTGCCGATTGCGATTGTGCGGCCGGCGATCGTGGAGACGTCGGTGGCGAAGCCGTTCCGGGGATGGAATGAGGGAATCAACACGTCAGCGTCGCTGTCATATTTGCTGGGAACATCATTCCGGCAACTGCCGTCGAACGAACGGAAGCGGCTGGACATTATTCCGGTGGATGCGGTTTGCGCGGGGATGACGCTGATTGCGGCGGCGCTGGTGGAGCGGCGGCACGATCCCCTGTACCAGTTGGCGACCTCGGTGACGAATCCGTGCGACATGGGGCGGTCGATTGAACTGACGACGCTGGCGCATCGGCGTCACTATCGCGCGCAGGAGGGGCTGGAATACTGGCTGCGGCTGCGGATGGACGCGATTTCGGTTTCGAAGACGCGGTACAACCGGATGTCGGCGCCGGCGCAGAAGGCGATTGTGCGAACGATTCAAACGATCATGTCTCCGCTGCCGGTGAAGAAGCCGCTGGCGAAGGCAGAACGAAATCTGGAGCGGGTGGAGAAACTGATCGAATTGTTCGAGCCATTCATTCTGCACAACGAGCATGACTTTGTGGCGGACAATGTGGAGAAGCTGTCGCAGGCGCTGGCGCCGGAGGAGCGGGAAATTTTTGGCTACGATGCGGCGGGACTGGATTGGTGGGAGTACTGGATCGACATTCACATTCCCGCGTTGCGGCGGTGGACGTATCCGCTGATTGAGGGAAGGCCGCTGGAGGCGCGCGAGCCGCGCGTGCTGCAAATGCCGGCGGCGAAAAACGGCGCGATGAATACGGGGACAAACGGAGCGACGTGGCGATATTCCTGACCGGAGCGACCGGCTACATCGGCGCGCATGTTGCAGCAAATCTGCTGAGCCAGCACGATGCAATGTTGAATGTGCTGGTGCGCGCGCGCGATACGCGCGAGGCGGAGTTGCGTTTGTGGGAGGCTCTGCAACTGCATTTGCCGTTTCCGGCGTTTTACGAATTTCTTCAGGCAAAGATACGGATTTTTCGGGGCGACCTGACGGCGCCGCAGTTTGGACTGGAGCGCGCGGATTACGATCGACTGGTGCACACGACGGATTCGGTGATTCATTGTGCGGCATCGCTGAACCGGAAATCGGAAAAGGCATGCTTGAACGTGAACCTGCGCGGGACGCTGGAAGTGGTGCAACTGGCGCGGCAATCGCAGTACTATCACGGGCTGCGGCGGTTTTCGAACGTCAGCACGGTGGCCGTGGCGGGTAAGCGGAGCCACGAAATTGTGACGGAGGACCGGTCGATCGATTGGGATCGGTCGGACTACGATCCTTACGCGCGGACGAAAAAATTCTGCGAGCACATGGTGCGGCAGTTGATGAGGGATGTGCCGCTGACGATTTTTCGTCCGAGCATCGTGCTGGGAGACAGCCGGTATCCGGAGACGACGCAGTTCGACATGGTGCGGTCGTTCGTGTTTCTGGCGGGGCTGCCGGTGCTGCCGTTCCGGCCGAACGACAAGATCGACATCGTGAACGTGGATTTTGTGGCGGACGCGATTTCGACATTGCACATGAAGGAAAATCCGGCGCACGACACGTATCATCTTTCTTCGGGCGCCGATTCGCAGACATTCCGGCAATTGACGACGGCGCTGGCGAAGGCGCGGAACAAGCGCGGGCCGGTGTTCTTGCCGGTGCTGGAGGTTCCGTTCACGGGTGCCGTGAATGTGCTGGCGAAGCGCAAGGGACAAGTTGGATTTGGGGCAGCGTTGATGAAAGTATTTTTGCCATATTTAACGTGGAACACGGTTTTTGATAATTCGCGGGTGACGCAAGAACTGGGAAGAAAGCCGGTGGCATTTTCCGAGTACAGCCTGCCGCTGCTGCGGTTCAGCCGGGCACACAATTTCACGTATCCGTACCAGGAGTGGCCGAGCGGCGCGAAGGCGGGAGGTTCGGCGGCATGATGGACTTTGTGTTGGAGGCGTGGGTTTCGGGGATCATCGAAGGCAAAAAGTTGCAATGGATGATGGGGCGCGGCGCGCCGTGGCAGGCGGGTGAGAAATTGAAACTGCTGTTCGCAGGCTACAACGGCACGCGCAACACCGGCTCGGACGTGCGAGTGGAGGAGATGCTGCGGCAGGTGCGGCGAATCCTGGGGCCGGAGCACGTGGAACTTACGATGATGACGTTTAACTTCGATCGATCGCGCGGGTATTTCGAAGGGACATCGCAAGTGCGGCTGCCGGATATTTTCCCGCCATTTTTGGCGAACGAGGTGCCGAAGCATCATGGCGTTGTGGCGTGCGAAGGGTCGATGTTCAAATCGAAATTCGCGAACGCGCTGGCGACAATGATGATTGGGTCGCTGGGGATTGCGGCGGCGGAGAACAAATTGTCAATCGGCTACGGGGCGGAGGCGGGCGCAATGGATCCGCTGGTGGCGAAAATGTGTGGGCGATACTGCAAGGATTCGCTGGTGATCACGCGCAATGAAGAGTCGCGAAAAATATTGCGGGAACTGGGTGTGCCCACCGAATTAGGCACGGACACCGCCTGGACATTTGAGCCGCTGGGCGCGGAGTACGGGCAGAAGGCGCTGCGTGATGTGGGATGGGACGGGAGGACGCCGGTGCTGGCGGTTTGTCCGATCAATCCATTTGAGTGGCCGGTGAAGGCGTCGCTGGCGAAGGCGGCGTTGCACAGCGTGGCGGGTGCGTATAAGGAGAGTCATTATCGGGGGCCGTACTTTCACAATGCGGGGCCGGCGGCGGACCGGGCTTACGAACATTATTTGGGGTCGATTGCGCGGGCGGTCGCGGCGTTTCGACAGAAGCGAAATGTGTTTGTGATCATGGTGGCGACCGAGAGGCTGGATGCGCGACCGTGCAAGCGAATTGCGGAACAACTGGGCGGCGCGCCCGTGCTGACGTCAGAAGATTACAACATGTACGAACTGGTGAGCATTTTGCGGACGTGCCGGATGATCGTTTCGTCGCGCTATCACGGGATCGTGACGTCGATGCCGGCGCTGGTGCCGTCGGCGGGAATTACGATGGACGAACGGATCCGGAATCTGATGAACGAACGCGGCCACCCGGAGCTGCTGATGAATGTAGACGATCCGGACCTGGAGGCGCGGACTTTGTCGGCGCTGGAGACACTGGAGCGCGACGGAGAGCGGATTGCCGACGGCATTGGGCGCACAGTGGTGCGCAATTTGAAATTGATGGCGCGTATGGGCGTGTATTTCGAAGAGGAAGTGCAGAGGCGTTATGCGGAGTTTCCGACGCGGCGGGGAGAGTGGAGTTGGGAAGACTATCTGCCGCCGATGAGTGAAGGGCTGCGGGGATTGGTAGAGGCGTACAGTTAATCGGCGCGAAGACGAGGACTCCACGGTCACGGTGCAAATCAACGAAATGCAATTTCTTGAGCAAATTTTTGCGAACCTCGCGCAGAACGGCGACGCGGTCGTGGTGCAGGAAATGCGCGGCGACCAGACGATCCCGTGGACAGCACAACAGTTGCTGAGCCAGGTGCGGATAGCGCGCGCGTACCTGCGGCGGCTGCGGCTGAAGAAGGGCGATCGCTGCGCGCTGCTAGCGAACAACTCCGTGCAATGGGTGGCAATGGACCTGGCGATTATGGCGGAGGGGTTGATCGCGGTGCCGCTGTATGCGCGGCAGGCGCCGGGCGAACTGGTGGCGATGATGAAGGACTGCTGGCCGTCGGTGATCGCTTGCGGAGAGCAGTCGCTGGGCGAGGCGATTGTGCAGGAGTGGCCGGAGGCGCCGCCGTTTTTCACGTTCGAGAATGTTTTTGTGGCAGGACGTGAGCCCGCGGAGACGCCTTTGCCGGCGATGGCGGAAGGCGATGTGGTGGCAATCATCTATACGTCGGGGACGTCGGGCGAGGCGAAAGGCGTGATGCTGAACGCGGCGAACGTCGGCCACATGCTGGGTTGCACGTCGGGGCGACTCGACCAACTGATGAAGCGACGGGGGGGACAGGATGCGGTTTTCCATTATTTACCGCTTTGCTTTGCCGGTTCGTGGATCATGCTGCTAACTTGTCTGCTGCGCCGGAGTCGGCTAAGTCTGAACACCGATCTTGGCAAGATTGCCGGTGACATGCGGGCGGCGGCGCCGGACTATTTTCTGAACGTGCCGGCTTTGCTCGAACGCATGCGCAAGGCGGTGGACGAACAACTTTGGAAGACGGGCGGCGTGGCGCTGAAAATCTACCGGAAGGCGAAGGGCGCGTGGGCGCGAAAACATTATGGAACGTCGTGCGCGACGGATCGAATTTGGCTGGTGCTAGCGAACCGGATGGTGTTTCCGACGATCCGGAAAAAGATGATCGGGCCCGGTCTGCGAGCGCTGATCAGTGGCTCGGCGCCGCTGAACGTGGACACGCAACTCTTTTTTATGATGCTGGGAATTCCGGTGCTGCAGGTGTACGGGCTGACGGAGACGACGGCGATCTGCACGATGGACGATCCGGATGGCAAGGTGATTCCGGGGCGGACGGGGCCGGCGATTCCGGGAATTGAGATGAAGCTGGCGGAGAATGAAGAGATCATCGTGCGCGGGGCGAATATTTTTCCGGGATACTGGCAGCGCAAAGAGGCAACGGAAAAAGTGCTGCGCGACGGCTGGTTTTACACGGGCGATCAGGGCGAAGTGGATGCCAGCGGAAACTGGAAGATCGTGGGGCGAATCAAGAATCTGATCATTTTGGGATCGGGACACAATATTGCGCCCGAGCCGATTGAAGATCAGGTGCTGCAACAGTTGCCGGAAGCGAACCAGGTCGTGCTGGTGGGCAACGGGAAGGGATACCTGACGGCGCTGATCACGGGAAAGGTAAGCGGCGAGAAGGCGCAACAGGCGCTCGGTCTGGTGAATGCCGACCTGCCTCACTACAAACAGATTCGCGCGTTCCACCTGGTGGAGGAGCCGTTCACGATCGAGAGCGGGTTGCTGACGGCGAATGGGAAACTGAAGCGGGATTCAATTGCGCAATGCTATCGCGAGGAGATCGCGGCGATGTACGCTGCGGCGGCACCGGCATGACCGAGCACAAAGGAGAGATGTTGTCGTGGCAAATCGTAAACGGCGCGATCGAGTTGGGGCTGCATCGCGAGCCGTGCAACGAGATCGGCTCGGCGATGCTGGAGGAGTTGGAGCAGTTTGCGGGAGCGTTGCCGGAGCTAATGAAGGGGGCGCATGCGCTCATTCTCCATTCGGCGAGGCCGGCGGGCTTTTGCGCGGGCGCCGATTTGCGCGAGCTCTACCAACGGGCGCGCGGCATGGAAAAGGCGGAGGCATTGCGCGGGGTGCGCGATTTTCTGGAGCGCATCCATCATGTGATGAACGCGATCGACGCGCTTCCGCTGACGACGATTGCAGCGGTGCATGGAGTGACCTTTGGCGGAGGCTTCGAACTGGCGCTGGTTTGCGACATTATTATTGCGGACCGGATGACGCGATTCTGCTTTCCGGAGTTGCGGCTGGGACTGATCCCGGGGTTTGGGGGGATTCCGCGGCTGAAGCGGGATTTGGGCAATGCGGTGGTTCGAGATTTGCTGCTGACGGGGCGCGGCTTTAATGTGATGAAGGCGCAGCAGATCGGATTGGTGAGCCAGATTGCCGCCGAAGGCGAGGCGCTGCGAGTGGCGCGCGCTACGGCGAGCCAGGTGGGAAAGTTCGATCGGGCGACGACGGCGGCGGCGAAGAAATTTGTGAAGCCGATTCCGTATGAAGAGTTGAAGCAGGAGATCGACATTTTTTGCGACTTGTATGCGCAGCCCGCCGTCGAAGAGGGTTTGCGGAGGTTTGTGGAGAACGAGGGGCCGCAGCCGTATCTGCCGTGAATAGCGATTTGCGATTTGTAATTTGTAGTTGAGTAATTGGGTAATTTGAAGAACCACTCCGCTTATGCCTGCTCTCGACCAAACACTGGATGAAGTTTTGAATCTGGCCGCGGCGCATTTCAAAGTGCCGCGGGAAAAGCTCGCTCCGGACGACGATTTTTTCAAGACACTCGGCATCGACAGCCTGCAAGCACTCGATTTGCTTACGCGGCTTGAGCACCACTTTCGCATCGAGTTGCCCGATTACGAATTGCAGGGCGTCTCCGACTTCCGCACTTTGGCGGAGAGGATTCAGTCGCGGCTGTGAAACTGCCGTTCACCACTGAGACATGGAAACACCGAGATCTTTGATCGGGTTTGATGCGTGAGGCCGCATTGCTTGTATTTGCGAGATTACGTTCTGTTACACTTCCTTTTTTCTATTTGCCTCTGTGTCTCAGTGGTGAGATAACGATCTGAATGCTTGATCTCCATCAATATGCCAGCCTGGGCGCGGCGTTAACGGCGGCGCTGGATCGCTGGCCCAACGAAACCTGCCTGATCGAAGCCGATCGCGACCGCGAAAAGGTTCGCCTTACTTATTCGGATTTTAAGGAAATGGCGCGGCCGTTATGCCGGGCGCTCGAAGACGCCGATTTCAAGGCGGGTGACCGGGCGGCGATCATCATGACGAATCAGTCGAAGTGGCTGATTTCGGCGTATGCAATTTTTTTCTGCGGCGGGGTGCTGGTTCCGCTCGATTACAAGCTGAGCGCGGGCGAGCATCTGCAACTACTGGCGCATTCGAAAGCGCGATTTCTAATCGTCGAGTATTACCTATGGCGCGCAATCAGCGAAGCGGCGGGATTTTCAAAGCTGGGCGCGGAAATTGTGCTGGTGACGGAAGCGCCGGCGGGCGTGGATTTGCGCGGCGCATACCGGTGGGAGGAGTTCCGGCGCAAGGGCGATCCGACGCTGGTGGCGCGGCAGCGCGAGGATACGGCGTGCATCGTGTATTCGTCGGGGACGGGCGGACGGGCGAAAGGATGCGTGCTGACGCACGACGCGTATCTTGAGCAGTGCACGGCGCTGACGGCTTGGTATCCGTTCTGGCCGGGCGTGCGCTATCTGAGCATTCTGCCTACGAATCATGCCATCGATTTTATGGTGGGATTCATTGGGCCCTTCGTTTGCGGAGCGTGCGTCGTGCATCTGCGGACGCTGCGCCCAGAGTTTGTGCGCGACGCGTTTGTGCGCTATCGAATCACCTACGTCAGCCTGGTACCGATGGTGTTGAAGAACCTGGAGCGGGGATTTCGCGCCAAGTTTGACGAACTGCCGCCGAAAAAACGATGGCTGCTGGACCGACTGATTCGCATCAACAAGATGCTGACGCGAAAGAAGCCGCGAGTGGAAGTGAGCCGGCGTCTACTGCCACAGGTGCACAAGGCGTTCGGCGGAGAATTGCGGGCATTGATCGTCGGCGGCGCATTTACCGATCCCGCGACCATGCAGTTCTTCTACGACCTCGGAATTCCGGTGGCGTGCGGGTACGGGCTTACGGAGGCGTGCACGGCGGTGACGCTCAACGACCTGAAGCCATTTCGCGCGGATACGGTCGGGAAGCCGCTGCCGGGGAGCGAACTGCGCATCTTGAGTCCGGATACGGAGGGAATTGGGGAAGTGGCGGTGCGCAGCCGATGGCTGATGTCGCACTACCTCGACGACCCGGAACTGACGGCGCAGACGATCGTCGAAGGATGGCTGGTGACGGGCGATCAAGGGCGCTTCGATGGCAATGGCCATTTGCAACTGTTCGGGCGCAAGAAGAACATGATCGTGACTGAGGGCGGCAAGAACATTTATCCCGAGGACATCGAGTCCGTGTTTGACGGGCTGGGCGTGAAGGAATATTGCGTGTTTGCCGCGAATTATCTTTGGCCGCAGAAAACACTTGGCGAAGAGATGCTGGTGCTGACGATTCGGCTCGAGCAGAACCAGCAAATTGACGATCGGCTGCGGGAGGAGATTGTGGCGCGGAACCGAAGGCTGGCGGATTTCAAGCGCATTGGAGGGTACGTACTGTGGGGAAAGGATTTTCCGCGAACGGCATCGATGAAGATCAAGCGCGCGGAATTGGCGGCGGAAATTGGTGGGGGCGCGGCGCGCGAGCAGATTGTGGAGATTTAAGGGGAGTTGTCAGTCGTCAGTTTTCAGTTCTCAGTGAAGGCGAGATTTGCGCGCCTGGTCGAGATCGCTGAGGAGAGCAACGAGAGTTTTTGCATTGAGGACTGACAACGGGCGGCTGAGAACTATTTTGTGGATGAGACATTTCTGGCGATCGTCAATCCGGCGGCAGGGAGCGGGCGATGCCGCGAGTTGATTGGGCCGGCGCTTGAGCGGTTGCGCTCGGCGGGTGTGTCCATTGAAACGGCGGAGACAAAGGCGAGTGGGGACGCGACGCGGATTGCACGCGACGCGTACCAGCGCGGGATTCGCAAATTCATTGCGGTCGGCGGGGACGGAACATCATACGAAATCGTCAACGGACTTTTCCCGGATTGCCTGGTTGAGACGGGGAAGGAAACGGGGCGGATTCCAACGCTGGGATTTTTGCCGCTGGGAACGGGAAATTCGTTTCTGCGCGATTTCGGAGATCCGAAAGCCGCGGACCGCGGGTTAGAGTATGCGATGAAGGCGATTGAGGCACGCCGAACGCGGGCGTGCGATGTTCTGCGGCTCACACATCGCGGAGGCGAGATTTATTACATCAATCTTGCCAGTGTGGGCTTTGCGGCGGATGTAGCGGCGTTGCGGCACAGACGCTTTATGGGGCTCGGTCATGCGGGATACCTGCTTTCGATTCTGGTTAGTCTGGCGCGACTGAAGAGGCGTCCGTTTCCGGTGCGCGTGGAAAACGGGAGCGGATTTGATTCGCGGTCGTGCCTGTTTCTGACGTTCAACAACAGCAAGTTCACGGGCGGGACGATGATGATTGCGCCCAATGCCGTGACTGATGACGGGTTGATCGAATACGTGCGATGGGGACCGATCGGACGATTGGGACTGATCAGAAATCTGGCGACGCTGTATGACGGAACGCATACGCGGCATCCGCTGGCGGAGCGTCAGCCTGTGCAACACGTGGAGTTTCGACTGAATGAAGCGGTGGACGTGATGGTGGATGGGGAAGTTCTGAAGTTGGAGTGCCAGTCGATCGATGTGTTGCGGTCGGCGCTGCGCGTGGTGGTTTGACGCGTTTGCGGCCGGCATGAAAGATGCGCGGTGTGCTCGTGGTATAAGGAATTTATGAGTCGGGGAAATAAGCAGGGAAAGAACAAGGGCGGAGAAAGCGCGGAGGCGCAGTCCAGTTCCAGTCGATGGAAAAGGCGCGGGATTTATGCCGTGTTGATCGTGGCGGCGTTTGGACTGGCTTATTACCTGGGCAATCGGACGCAGCATAAGTACGACGGATTTGCGCGATGTTTGGGCGATCGTGGCGTGAAGATGTATGGAGCATATTGGTGTCCGCATTGCATAGAGCAGAAGGAGAAGTTTGGGGCGTCGTTTGAATATGCTCCGTATGTGGAGTGCGGAGTGAAGGGAGATTTGCACGCAACGTCGGAGATTTGCAAGCAGGAGAACATTCACCATTATCCGACATGGCAGTTTCCGCCGACGGGCGAGAGAGTTGAGCACATTTTCTCGCTGGAAGAGTTGAGCGATCGAACGGGATGTCCACTGCCGTGAGCAAGGTATGTGCGCGGCTGATGAATGCGGTGGCGATTCTGGCGGTGTGCGGAATTGTGGTTTCGTCGGTTTCGTTGCAGCACCATTATGCGCGGTCGAAGACGGAGTATTGCGATATTGGAGAGGCGTTCAACTGCGACATCGTGAACAGGAGCGAGTACTCATCGATTCTGGGAATTCCAGTGGCGCTGATTGGAATGCTGGGATATGGAGCGCTCGCAGGATTGGCAACGGTGTATCGCGCGCGGCACGAGACGGCGGCGATGCTGTTTGGAGGCGCGGTTGCTGGCTTAGCATTTGCTTTGTATCTGACGTACATCGAAGGATTTGTGCTTGGAGTGTGGTGCATTTTGTGTTTGAGTTCGCTGGGGCTGATTGCGACGATTACGATTCTTGGGGGAATTGTTTGGCGTAAGCGCGATGTCGAACGATGAGCCGCGCCTCGGTGAGAAGTAGTCCTTTGTCTCGATTCCGATTCGATACCCGCTAATTTCATGTTTCGATTGTCAGCGAGAAAACTGAGCGATCCTGACGCTAAGGTTGAAGTTCCGATTGCGGGCGGGAAATTGCGTCTGCATGAACTCGGCAGCCGCATTTTCAAGAATTCGCGGCTGGTACGGGTGTGGACGCCCGCGGGCTATGGGGAACCGCCGGGAACGCGGTATCCAGTGCTGTATTTGAACGATGGGCAAAATCTGTTCGAGGCCTCGACGGCATTTGCCGGGGTGCATTGGCAGGTGGCGGAAACTGCGAGCCGACTGATCGCCGAAAAAAAGATTCCGCCGATGGTGATCGCCGGGATCGACAACACCGGCAAAAATCGCATACGAGAATATCTGCCTTACCGGTCGGGCGATCTCAAAGTGTTCTTCGTCAAAGGCAAGCTCTACCCGAATTTTTTGCGGCGCGAAGTGATGCCTTTGGTGGAGAGCCGCTACGCGATACTTGTGGGCCCCGAGAACACCGGCTTGGGCGGATCGTCGCTGGGCGGGCTGATCGCGCTGCATACGCAACTGGCGGCGCCGGGGGTTTTCGGAAAATTGCTGATTGAAAGTCCGTCGCTGGCGGTCGCGAATCGACAGATTCTTGCCGAGTGCCGGCGATTCAGAAACTGGCCTGCGCGCGTTTATTTAGGTATGGGCACGCTCGAATTGGGCGACGCTCTGAAGGACGAGAAGATCGCCGACGACGCTCGAGAACTGGCCGAAATTCTTGCGGGCGCAGGATTGGATGAGCGGCGACTGCGAGTGCGCATTGAGGAGGGCGCGGTGCACTCGGAATCGGCATGGGCTAGGCGATTTCCGGAGGCGCTGGAGTTTTTGTATTCGGTCGTTGGTCGTTAGTCAGGGTCGCTGGTCGTTAGTCGTTCGGGAAGCATTCTGCGGGTCCCTGACTTCTCCCGCGCTCGGACAGCCGATGTAAGTTGAAGCGGGGTACCACCCTTCCCGATCATGATCGCGATTGTTGCGGCCGGGCGACAACGGCGACGTCGAACTTCGAATAGTACTTCTTCACGTCACTGCCGTACTTGGCGCGGAATTTTTCGACCACGGACGATACGGGTTTGGGCTCGGTGACAGGAACAATTTTGAATTCAGCTTCTGTGCCGCGCGCATCGACCCGAATGATTGGGTTGTTGAGTACGTTCTTGTACCACTGCGTATCCGAGCCCTGCACCGGGAGAAGATAGAGTGTATCGTCCTCCCATACGAACCAGACCGGGATTGAGATTGCACGTCCGGATTTTCTGCCGGTCACGGTGATTTTGATTTCGCGATACCGGGAAAGGCGGTCGGTTAGAGCGTCGTTGTGCGTTGGCATGTTAGTCATCTAAATGTCCTTTACTTCGCGGCGCGCCCGGACGGCAAGTTTGGTTGCCACTTGTTGGCGCTTAGCGGCCCACCAACTTCTGTAGTTCTTCGGGGTAACGAGCGCCTTGCAGCGGAATCTTCGAGGCGGCGGATTCGAGTTGGCGGAGATCTTCGGGAGTGAGTTCGACGGTCGTGGCTGCGAGGTTCTCTTCGAGTCGATGCAGCTTGGTTGTGCCCGGGATGGGGACGATCCACGGCTTTTGTGCAAGTAGCCAGGCAAGCGCGATCTGAGCAGGCGTCGCCTTTTTCTGTTGCGCGAACGTGCCAATCAGATCGACTAAGGCCTGATTCGTTTTGCGGTTCTCCGGCGTAAAGCGAGGAACAACGTTGCGGAAGTCAGTCTTGTCGAACTGCGTGTCTTGGCCGATCTTTCCGGTGAGGAAGCCCTTGCCCAACGGGCTGAAGGGAACGAACCCGATGCCGAGTTCCTCGAGTGTAGGGATGACTTCGGCCTCAGGCTCTCTCCACCAAAGTGAGTATTCGCTCTGGAGGGCCGTGACGGGTTGAACTTTGTGTGCGCGACGGATGGTTTGCACGCCTGCTTCAGAAAGGCCGAAGTGCTTGACCTTGCCTTGCTGGATCAGATCCTTTACGGCACCGGCAGTGTCTTCAATGGGAACGTTGGGGTCGACCCGGTGCTGGTAGAACAAGTCGATGACATCGGTCTTGAGGCGCTTGAGCGAGGCCTCGGCGACCTGCTTGATGTGGTCCGGGCTGCTGTCGAGGCCGCTCCAACGCGGAGCACCATTGGGATCAGGCTTGAAGCCGAATTTGGTAGCGATGACGACCTGGTCGCGAAGGGGAGCGAGGGCTTCGCCCACGAGTTCCTCGTTGGTGAAAGGACCGTAGACTTCGGCGGTATCGAAAAATGTGATGCCGCGTTCGACGGCGGTTCGGATAAGAGAGATCATCTCTTTTTTGTCGGCGGGCGGGCCGTAGCCAAAGCTCATGCCCATGCAGCCGAGGCCGAGGGCCGAAACTTCAAGGTTGCTATTGCCGAGTTTGCGCTTGTGCATTGTTTCTCCAGTGCTGCGAATTCTGCGGATTAAGGATACCGCGAGACTAAGGATAGGAGTAAGTGTCCACGTCTTGGATGCTGCACGGCCGGAGAGGACGCACAGATGAGGTCAATTTCGTGGAGCGCGCGGCGGTGAATCGAAGAGGGCGGGCAGGCATCGAAAGAAGGGCAAGCGGGTGGCGGAGTCCGGATCACTCGTGGGTGTAAAATTGGGTTTGCAATTCTTGTCAGTTTTATCTCAGAAAGGAAATCCTTATGGCGACTATGGAAGCACCACCGCGCGTGCAATCGCGTGTGCATGAAGGTCCGTTCAAGAACCAGACGTTTGTGGACTTCACGAAAGAAGAGAATGTGCGGAAAATGCGCAGCGCACTGGAGAAAGTGCGGGGGCAACTGGGGCACGAGTACGACCTGATTATTGGCGGGAAGCGGATCAAGACAGCGGAGAAGATCCGGTCGATCAATCCGGCGAAGCCGTCGGAGGTGGTGGGCGTTCATCAAAAGGCGGGGAAAGAACATGTTGAGCCGGCGGTGGAGGCGGCGCTGAAGGCGTTTGCGACGTGGAGCCGGATATCGTATGAAGAGCGGGCGTCGCTACTGTTTCGCGCGGCGGACTTGTTGCGCGAGCGGAAGCTGGAATACATGGCATGGCTGGTGTATGAGGTTTCGAAGAACTGGCCGGAAGCAGACGGTGATATTTCGGAGACGATCGATTTCTGCGAATTTTATGGGCGCGAGGCGCTGCGGCTGGCGAAGGCGGAGCCGCCGATTCAATTGCCGGGCGAGCGCGACACGCTGACGTATATTCCGCTGGGAGTGGGAGCGGTGATTCCGCCGTGGAATTTTGCGGGCGCGATCATGGCGGGGATGACGGTGGCGTCGATCGTGTGCGGGAATACAGTGATTTTGAAACCGTCGAGCGATTCGCCGACGATTGCGGCAAAATTTGTGGAACTGCTGGAAGAGTGCGGGATGCCGGAGGGCGTGGTGAATTTTTGCCCGGGCGGTGGCGCGAGCTTTGGCGATGCGCTGGTGGCGCATCCGAAGGTGCGGTACGTCGCGTTCACGGGATCGCGTGAAGTTGGGCTGCACATTAACCAGTCGGCGGCGAAGCAGCAGCCGGGACAACTGTGGATCAAGCGCACGGTGCTGGAAATGGGCGGGAAGGACGCGATCATTGTCGATGCGGATGGGGATATCGACGCGGCGGTGGAGGGCGTGGCGCAGGCGGCGTTCGGATTCCAGGGGCAGAAATGCTCGGCGTGCTCGCGGGCGATTATCGACGAGAGAATATACGACAAGTTTCTGGAGAAGCTGAAGGCGCGGGTGGAGCGGATTACGGTGGGCGATCCGGTGACGAATCCGGGGATGGGGGCGGTGATCAATGATGGCTCGATGAAAGATATTTTGCGGTACATCGAGATTGGAAAGAAGGAAGGGCGACTGATTACGGGAGGTGCGCGAGACACGAACGCGGGCGAAGGATATTTTATTCAGCCGACGGTGATCGCGGACGTTGCGCCGAAGTCGACGCTGGAGCAGGAGGAAATTTTTGGGCCGGTGCTGGCGGTGATCAAGTCGCGGAATTTCGACCATGCGCTGGAGATCGCGAATGACACGGAGTTTGGGCTGACGGGGGCGGTGTATTCTTCGTCGCGAGAGAAGCTAGACCGGGCCGTGCGGGAATTCCACGTGGGCAACTTGTATTTGAACCGGAAATGCACGGGAGCGATGGTGGGCGCGCATCCGTTTGGCGGATTCAATATGTCAGGAACGGATTCGAAGGCGGGCGGGCCGGACTATCTTTATTTGTTTACGCAGGGGAAGAGCGTGGGGGAGAAGATTGAGTAGTCGGTAGGGATCCGTCGACTCCGCGCAATCATCGCTTCGCGATGATCGTGCTGCGCTCAGGATGACAAGTTAAATAGTGATTGGCGTAGGGCGGACGGGGTGTCCGCCCTGATTTTTTGGTGGGTGGATTTGACTGGGTGGCTTCTTGCGCCCTAGTATCCGGGTGAATCTCTCTGTTCCCCCATGGCGACTCTTGAAATTGGACAGGTGTTGGGACGCTACCGCATCGTCGAGCTGATTGGCTCGGGGGGCATGGGAGTGGTGTACCGGGCGCACGACGAGCAATTGCATCGCGATGTGGCGCTGAAGGTTTTGCAGGCGGGGCTGCTAAGCGAGGCGGCGCGGCGCCAGTTGCAGCGGGAGGCGCTGAGCGCGGCGCGGGTGACGGACGCGAATGTGGCGATGGCGTTCGATTTCGGGCGCGATCAGGGGGTGGATTACCTGGTCACGGAATATGTGCCGGGCTTGACTTTAAACGCGAAGATTGCGGGACGGGCGCTGCCGGAGGCCGAGGTGCTGGAGCTGGGGAAGCAAATGGCGTCAGGGCTGGAGGCGGCGCACCGGCAGGGAGTGATTCATCGCGACTTGAAGCCGGGGAATTTGCGGGTGACGCCGGAGGGGCGGCTGAAGATTCTGGATTTTGGGCTGGCATTTTTGGTGCAGGCGGAGCGAGAGGCGACGGCGAGTTTGCCGATTACGCAGTCGTATGACAATGCGGGGACGTTGCCGTATATGTCGCCGGAGCAACTGGAGGGGAACAAGCCGGATGAACGGGCGGATATCTGGTCGGCGGGAGCGGTGCTGTATGAGATGGCGACGGGAGTGCCACCTTTTGGCGAGTTGAAGGGGATGCGGTTGACGGGCGCAATTCGGAATGAGACGCCGCCGGCGCCGCGGACGCGGAATGCGAAGATCAGCGAGGGGTTGGAGCGGGTGATTCAGCGGGCGCTGTGCCGGGCGCCGGGGGAGCGGTATCAGTCGGCGGGAGATTTGCGGATCGACCTGAATCAGTTGGCGATGGGGACGGCGCCGATTTATGCGACGGCGCGGACACCGCGGTGGGCGTGGTGGGTGGCGGCGGCGGTGCTGGTGGTGGCACTGGCGGTGGGGGGATTGTGGCGGGCGAGACATGGGCGGAGCGGGGCGAGTGGGGAAGATCAGGTGATGGCGGTGTTGCCGTTTGAGGCGGCGGGGAATGACGCGGCGGCGAACGCGCTGGGTACGGGACTGAGCGAGACGCTGACGGCGAAGCTGGTACAGGCGAGCGACGGCGGGCATCTGCAAATGGTTTCGACGCGGGATCTGGTGGCGCAGGGCGTGAAGACGTCGGAACAGGCGCGGCGGGAGTTTGGGACTGATCTGGTGCTGGAAGCGAGCATGCAGCAGTTTGGGGACCGGATACGGATCAACTGCAGCCTGGTGAATTCGCGGACGCATTTGCAGCTGGCGGCGCGGACGGTGACGGGAGCGGCGGGCGATCCGTTTGCGCTGGAGGATGAACTGGTGGAGCAGGTGCTGGGAATGCTGCAGGTGACGGTAGGAAGAGAGAAGCGGGCGGAGCTGGAGGCGCGGGCGGATACGAAACCGGCGGCGTATGAGTTTTATTTGCGGGGGCGGGGGTATTTGGAGGATTACAGGACACCAAACAATCTGGAACATGCGATTGAAGAGTTTGGGAAGGCGGTTGAGGTCGACGGCAATTATGCGCCGGCACGTGCGGCGATGGGGATCGCGTACGCCGCCGGTTTCAAATGGGAGAACCGGGGGAAGGACTGGCTGGACAAGGCGCAAGCCGAATGTGAGCGAGCGCTGGCGATCATGCCACAACTGGCAGAGGGTCACACGTGCCTGGGGGATGTTTATTTGTCGCGGGGACGGTATGCCGATGCGGTGCAAGAGTTCCAGCGTTCGCTGGAACTGAATCACGATAACGAGGAAACATTGCGGCTGCTGGCGGAGGCATATCAGAGGACGGGAAATGCGGCGCCGGCGGAACATACGTATCAGAAGGCGATTGCGTTACGGCCGAATTACTACGGGGCATATAGCTCCCTTGGGTATTTCTACTCTGGCCAGGCCCGATATGTTGAGGCGGCAGCGGTGTTTCGCAAGGCAGTGCAACTGGCACCGGAGAATTATCGTGGGTACGCGAACCTGGGAGGCGTTGATTTGTTGCTGGGACAGTATGACGAGGCGGTGGACGCCTTTAAGAAATCAATCGCTTTACGGCCGACGTCTCAGGCCTATGGAAATCTCGGTGCCGCATTATTCTATTTGCGGAGGTACGAAGATAGCGCCGAGACTTTACAGACGGCGCTCAAGTTGGACGATAGGAACTGGGGTGATTGGGGAAATCTGGGGGACGCGTTGTACCAAATCCCATCGCGACGGGCAGAAGCGCCGAGCGCTTATAAAAAGGCCGTCGAGATTTTGTCGCAAAGGCTGGAAGTCAACCCAAAGGACGTGAGTGCTCTTGCTATGAGCGCCGATTATTACGCGATGCTGGATCAAGAAATGGAAGCGAGGCGGCATCTGGCCAGCGCATTAGCCATTGAGCCGAGTGATCCCGACGTCTTGTTCCGCGGCGCGATTCTTTATAACCACATCGGAGACACAACTAAGACCTTGGAGTTTCTGCGGCGCGCGGTCGATGCGGGCTGCTCGCGGACTCAGGTCCGCGATACGCCGGATTTCGACCATCTGCGTGGCGATAAACGGTTCGATTCTTTCCTGCCGCCTACTTATTCACGTTAACTATAAAATGACCATCGGGAATAATCTGAACAACAGGATCATTTTGGCAGTTAGCGCCTTTGATCGTATACCCGATGCTGCAGCCACCCGTGATTGTGACGCTGCCGATGGTGACCGTATCGTTGCAATCGGTCGGAGTGCCGTACGGATCCCAAAAGAATGCCTTTCCGGTGTTCGAAGGGTTGTAGAAATTCGTGGGGATGATCGGCAAGTTGGTATGTGGATCAGTTTTTGGTTTGAACGAGATGGAGTATTGCTGATCGACGAAGAACAAAACGACTGGATCTTCAGCGTCGGTGACGATGGGGTCCACGGTTGGCTTACAGTTATTGACCTGAATCGGCATTTGCGTGAGGAAGCCTTGCAATCCAACACGTTCTCCGGCGACCGCGTTCTTTTTCGATTGATCGTGGCAGCTTACGCTAAGCATAGCGCCGAGAAGCAAAAGACATACGAAGATTAGCGGAACTCTCATTGGCTTACCCTCCCGAGTTTTGCTTGACTGGATCATTTCTTTTGGGCTATCAGGAACGCTGCGACGACGCATTACCGATGCCCGGTTTACTGGCGCTGCGGGGGTGAGATGAAGTGGCCGTCGGGAATAATTTGGACAACAGGATCCTGGCAGGACTGCTGCTGATTGGCGCGTGTTATTGAATAGCTGTAAGGGCAGCCATGTATGTTCGTGCACGTCTTTGTAATGGTGTGGGTATGACCGTCTGCATGGATGTTGGTTTCAGATACGGGCGATCCGCTCTTGAAGTCGATCTTGTAGTCCAGCGTCGCGGAAGATTTATTGCGCCAGGAAACGGTTTCATTATGCTTCACGGCGACACAGTCGGGGTGGGCCTCGCATTTCGATCCGTTGTCCACTATGTCGACAGTGCTAATTCTTTGGCAGGTGGTGCCGAAGCTGTAGCCGACGAAGAGACAGAGGATGCAAATGGCCCCCCTCACGTAGGAGAAGATAGAATTTCTCATTGAGATTCCTTTCCTGAACCTACTGAGGAGAGCATTCTCGCGGTTAGGAGTTTGCAAGTCAAGCGAGGTACGAAAAGAGGGACGGGTCGGACCGGAGGGAAAAAACCAGGTTTGTACATGGGGCGGGCAGGAGTGGCCGTCCTACACTTAAAAGGGCCGCCTTTTTGGGCGGCCTTTTATTTGGGTGAAGAAACTATTCAGTTGGTGATGGTGGCGGGTTGGGCTATTGGTGGGGTGGCGGCGGCTGCGGTGGCGGCTGCGGCTTCGTTCAGGATGCGGTGGTGGATGGTGAACAGAGCCAGCTCGAGACGATCAGAGACGCCGATTTTGTCGTAGACGTTGCGCAGGTAGTTTTTGATGACCTGCTCGGTGGTGCCGAGCTGGGTCGCGATTTCCTTGTTTTTGTAGCCCTGCACGATGAGCGCGACGATGCGGAGTTCCTTGGCGGTGAGGCGGTCGCGGACGCGCAGACCGACCATATCGTTTTCGGTGAGCTCGCTCGGAACAGCCATGTCCTGCACCCAGGTTTCGCCGCGAGCGACCTTGCGGACGCAATCGACGAGGGCGGGGCTGGTGACGTTGCGATAGACGACGCCGTGAGCGCCGGCCGCCATGTAGCGTTGCGCGCTCTCGCCCGTATCGGCGAGAACAACGACGCGAGTTTTATTACGATTGGCGGCGGAGAGAACGGCGTTGAAGTCGGAGTGAAAGCCTCCGGCGATGACGAGCACGGCGGCGCGGAATTTATCGAGCGCCATGAACATCTGTTCGGCGGTTTGGGCCTGCGCGACGATGCGCATCTCGTCTTCAACGGCCAGCACCTTGGCAATGCCAGCGCGGAAAATTGCCTGATTATCGGCCAAAATAAGCTTCAACATGGAAGTCGCTCCCGTTACGAGTTGCGCACAAATTCGTAAGAATCGATAACGCAGGCAACGCCCCGGCTCTCGGCCTGGGGAGTGCCCGCAGTGGGATCATCGGTCCGCACAACGCGGCCGTGACAGTGAATGGTGACATCTTGTTTGCCGCCGGTGACTTCCGGCGGCAGGGTAATTTCGAATTCGACGGGGGAGCCGATCTCGAGGGCAGCCTCGGCGCGAATGTAGACGCCGGCCGCACTGAGGTTGCTGGTAATACCGCTTGCGTCGGAGGAGGAATCCTCCGCATGAATCTTGATCGGCAAATGAAGTGGAAATCTCTTCCCGGTACGTGCTTCAGTCACAACTACCTCCTCTGTTCTCATTACTCGGGAATCAACCAAGGGCCGGAACTCGCGGAAAACGCCAGCCTGGAGCCGTGATGAACAGCTAAGGGCGTTTATATCACGGGGAAGAGGCGGAAAAGAAGGGTTTATTACCTTCGTAACTGGGTAGCAAGTGGATACCTCCCATGGGGAAATGGGGGAAATCAGGATGGAGCACCAATTGGAGGACACGAAAGTAGGGGCGAGCGCGTCCGAGACACGCGTGTCCACTGGAAGATTGTTTCGGGAGTAGTGATCCTTCGACTGCGCGGGGTTCGCTGCGCTCGCCCCGGTCCGCTCAGGAAGACATCTAGAAAAAGTCACATCACTCTCAGGACAAGTGGAAGAACTCACGCACTATCAGGATGAACCCGCAAGTCACTTCTTGAGGCACCAATGCCGATGTGGATCAGGAGGAGGGGCTTGGGGTGGGAGGGGCGGGAACTTCGAAGGTCATGTGGCGGCGGCGGAGGACGCGGCGGCGGTGGGATTCGCGGAGAGGTTCAGCGGCGGCGATGGCGCAGAGCACGTAGAAGAGCGCGGCGTTGGCGGGGATTTGCAGATTGAAGTCGAGAGCGCTGTGGACGAGGATTCCGGTGCAGCCGAGGAGGGCGGCGACGGTAAGCGTGCCGGTTGCGCTTTCGGTCCAATTTTTGAGCTTGGCGGCGGCGCGGCGGAAGAGTTGTACGAGGAACCAAAGGGTGATTAAGAATCCGGCGAGACCGGTTTCGACGAGCAATTGCAGATAGTCGTTGTGGGCCTGGTTGACGAAGAACGTAGTGAAGAAGCTGCGGAACTGCGGGTAGGTGGTGGGAAACGTGCCGAGGCCCCAACCGAGCAGCGGGCGCTTTAGAAACATGCGGAGGCAATCGCGATCGATGGCGAGGCGAGTGCCGCCGCTGATTTCGGCGCGCGCTTCGGTGTGAATGCTGGCGAGACGGTGGGTGAGTTCGTTGCCGCCGAGCCAGACGAGAAATCCGATGACAAGCAGAAGGATGCCGCCGAGCATGAGGGCATTTTTCCAGTTGCCCTGGCGGGAGCGAAGGACGAGGACGGCGAGGAGGATCATTTGGGCGCAGAAAGCGAGCATGCCACCGCGCGAACCGGAGAGGAAGATGCTGGCGGCCATGACGGCGGCGATGCCGGCAACGATGAGGCGGCGATTGCCGTCGGTGAAGCGACTGACGGCCCAGACCAGAGGGAAGGGAGTGAGCAATTCCATGAGGCCGGCGTAATGATTGTGGTTTACGTAGGGGCTGTAGATTGCGCCGCCCTGGGCGGAGGGCCAAATCCAGTAGAGCTTTCCGTTGGGGGCCATGCCCTGGAGAATGGCGAAGGACGCGACGACGGCTCCGTAGGCGGTGACTGTGGCGAAGAGCGAATCAAATTGAGAGGAACGTCGGAGCGATTGAGTGGCGACGAAGGCGAGCATTCCGTAGGCGGCATAGAGAAGGAGGCTGGTGTAGGTGGCGTGGCGATAGGCGCTCACGCCAGTCAGCCACTGCACGAGGGCGAGCGCAAAAAATGCGGCCATGGGGGCGAAGAGGGGGTTCGGATCGACGACCCAGGTTTGAAGGGTCCACTGACGAACTCCCCAGACGATGAGGAGAAGAGCGGCGCAAGATTCGAGGGCGAAGATGGCCCAGGGCTCAACCGCGCCGAAGGCGAGCGGCGCGAGCAAGAGTACCGTGCCGGTAGCGGCGAGAAGGGCGGTGTGCGTAAGCTTTGTGGCGGGAGTTTGGGGGACAGGCGCGGATTCCGGTTGGAGTGCGACGGCAGTACTCACGATTTGTCGTCCTTGGAATCGCCGATGGAGTCAGCGTTGGTGGAGGCGGGCGATTCATCGGGTGAAAGCTGAAAGTCGTTGAGCCAGAGCTTGCCGCGGATGGGGCTGCCGGCGGGAAAACGTTCGACCGCGAGGCGGACGAGGACAGTCTCGGCGGGAGTTTTAATCGTCGAGTGAACTTCCTTCCAGAAATCGGCGTCGGTGAGGGGATCGCTGGCGAAGAGGACGGCGCCGGAGTAGGCGTCGCGGAGGACGATTTCGGGGCCGCCCGCGCCCTCGAAGTCGGCGGATTTATAGTAAGCGGAAAAATCGTAGGCTGTGCCGGCGCGAACGGGGATGAGTTGTTGAATGCCGGCGTCGGAAATTCCGGGACCTTCGAAGGTAAGGGAGAGGGAGCGACGGCCCTCGCGGAAATCGCTGGCGTCGAGGAGCGGACGGACGCCGGTGCGGTTGATGTAGGTCCAGTCAAAGCCGCCATTCAAAACGTCGAGACTGAAATCGCCGTTGACGACGAGGTTGTCGTCGGTGGGGAGATAGGCGGCGAGGCCGAGCGCGGGGGCGGACTGCGCCCATGCGGAAGTGGCGGCGTCGGGAAGGCGGGATTGAATCAGATAGTTGACATATTCGAAAAGGTAACGAGAGTCAAATTTTTGGTGGAGGTCGGCGAGATGAGAGAAAGTCTTAATGGCGGCGTCGGTTTGTCCTTTGCTCATTAATAAGGAGAGGAAGGCGAGCAGGGAATCAGGGCGGGCAGGCACGACGCCGGTGAGCAAAGCGTCGGCATCGGGACGGATGCGCCAGGACTGCTGAAGGGCGGCATCGACGAGCGAATTGTCATTGGCGATGACCACGCCGAATTCGCGGAGGGCGCGGGGAGTGTCGCCGTCTACGATGAAAAAGTTGGCCGCTTCCCAGGCAACGTCGGGCGCGGTGGGTTCGGACTGCAAGGCACGATCGAGGGCGAGGCGGCGATCGGCGATATTGCCGGTGACACGATAGGCGTTGGCGAGGTCAAACCAATAGTGGGCGTTGTGAGGATTGAGGGTGACGGCGGCGCGATAGCTGGCGATGGCGGCTTGAGGATCGTTGGAGATGAAGGCGTGGTAGCGGCCGAGGCGATTGCGGTAGTCGGCGTTTCCGGGAGAGAGGCGGGTGGCGAGTTGGAGCTTGGGAAGATCAGCGCGGGAGGCGAGGACGGTGGCCGCGAACTCTTTGGCAGTGAGGAAGAGATAGAGGGATGCGGCGACGAGAAGAGCGCCGAGGAGTTGATTGAGGCGGCGATGGGGAAGTGGAGTGGGCATCGTCAAAGGCGCACCTCAAGCACCGGCAGAGGCGGCATTCGAATGCTTTTCTTCGGCGGCCTCGACGGGATCATCCTGATAGTAGTGCGTGTATTTTCCCTGGTATTCGTAATAGTAGTAATAGTCGGGCGACGTGAGGTCGACGGCATTGAGGAGCACGCCGGCAACGTGAGCGTTGACCTGGGTCAGAATATCGCGCGAACGACGAAGCGCCTGCTTGGTGGTCTGGCCGGAGCGGATAACGAGGATGGTGGCATCGGCGCGCGGAGAAAGCACAACGGCATCGGTAACGGAGAGCGTGGGCGGAGTGTCAATCACGATGTGATCGTATTGCTCACGGAGTTCGGCGAGCAGGTTGCGCATGTTAGCGGAGGCGAGCAACTCGGCGGGATTCGGAGGCAGACTGCCGGCGGGCAGAATGGAGAGATTGGGCAGAACGGTCGAGGTAGTGATGCACTGTTGTAAGGTTGCGCTGCCGGTGAGGACGTTGCTGAGACCGCTGCGGGGGCCCATGCCGAGGGCCTTATGAATGCTGGGGCGGCGAAGATCGGCGTCGACGAGAAGAACGCGAACACCTTTTTGCGCGAGAACGATGGCCGTGTTAATGCTGGTGGTGGTCTTGCCTTCCTGGGGACGCGCACTGGTGACGAGAACGACTTTGGGTGGTGCGCCGAGATTGGAGAGCAGGAGCGAAGTGCGAAGGGCGCGATAAGACTCCGCCATCTGCGACTGGGGACGAACCTGGGTGACCATCTCGACCGCTTCCTTGGAAGTGAGGGCGAGGCGAGTGCCGGCGGCGCCACGAGTATTCGCGCGGGAGCCGAGGGGAATCATTCCAAGAGAAGGAAGAGCGGAGATGGCCTGCGCCTGCTCGGGGGTGCGGACGGTGTTGTCCATGTTTTCGAGCAGGAAGGCGAGACCGACGCCGGAGATTACGCCGAGAACGAGAGCGAAGGCGAGGTTGCGCGGGATATTGGGTTCGCTGGGCGAAGTGGGAACGCGCGCGGCATTGATGATGCGGAAATTGTTGGAGCGCAAACCGGCGGTGACGCCGGCCTCCTTGAGTTTTTCGAGGAGGCCTTCGTAGAGAGTGCGGTTGGACTCGACGTCGCGTTTGAGGAGACTGTATTCGATGGCGCTCTCGTTGAGCTTGTTGGCCTCCTGCTTCTGCTTTTCGAAGGAGGCGCGCAGCATGGTTTCACGCTGCAAGGCGGCCTGGAATTCGCCGCGGAGATGGTTGACGGATTTATTGATCTCAGATTGAAGCTGACGATCGATCTCTTTGAGCTGGCTGTTGAGCTGGGCGAGCTTGGGATAGGAGGGACCGAATTGGGTGCTGAGTTCGGCGACCTGAATGCGAAGGGTTGCCTGCTGCTCGCGAAGCTTATCGAGAAGAGTTGAGCCGGGACCGCCGGATTCAGCGATGATGGCGGCGGCCACGACTTCGGGATCGGCCGATTGGGTCTGGCGATAGATCGCTTCTTTCTGCATGCGATCAGATTCGGCCGCGGTCATCTCCTTGTTGAGTTCGTCGAGCTTTTCGGTGGTGATGTTCTGCTTCTCGTCGATGCCGAGGATCTCGTGCTCTTTCTGGTAGCGGACGAGTTTTTCCTGGGAGGTTTCCACCTTCATCTGCAAGTCGACGAGTTGCTTGGAGAGCCAGTCGGAGGCCTGCATGGTGGACTCGAACTTGGTTTTGAAATTCTGCTCGACGTAGGTGGCGGCGAGGGTGTTGACGGTGCTGGCGGCCAGTTGCGGATCTGTGCTGTTGTAGTGAATCTCGATGATGCGAGTGTTGGGAATGAGCGCGACGCGGAGGCTGCCGCGAAATGAGCCGAGCAGGGCCGAGGTGCGGCTGGAGTCGTTCTGGAGAGGATCGGCAACGAGGTTCGGTTGTTTTTGTTCGGGGCGTCCGCCGAATTCCTGGCGCTTATCGAGATTGAGTTGGCGGATGACCTGAAGAGCGAGCAGATCGCTTTGCAGGATGCGGACCTCGGTGTCGAGATCGCTCTGGTCGTAGTAGTCGACGACGGGCATCGAGTCTTTAAAGGTGATGAGATTGGAATCGGCTTTGTTGACTACGATTTGACCGACGGCTTCGTAGACAGGAGTCTGGCGAAGGCTGGCGATAGCGACAATCGCGAAGATGCCGACGACGCAACCGATGACGAGCCACTTGCGTTTGATGAGAACGCGCAGGTATTCGCGGAGAGTGGATTCCTGCGCAGGGAGGACGTTGTAGAGCGAGGAGTTGAGGGGCTTTAGAATTTCAGCCGCTTCGACCGGTTGCAGGTCGTGCAATCCGTCGGCATTCCGAGGAACCATCGGGCCCAATGACATCGTGCGATTCTCCAAAGGCGCCGGCCAGAGCGCATCCTGTTGCACGCCAGTTCGAGAGCGCGGCGACTGGCGCAGGCAAAAACCAGAGCTAGATGCAGAAATTTGGCCTGATTCTAGCATCGGGGCGCGATGAGCTAATTCAAAATCCATCGGCGGCACAGTCCTCTTTTGATTCCCCCAGGCAGGGGCGCGCGCACCCTTCGCTATACTAGCGGGCAACGAACTTACCCATTACACTCTGATGTCTCTTGCTGTCTTCTCGAAGGAATAAGAATGGTGAACTGGACGAAGGAATCGATACTGGTGACGGGCGGCACCGGATCGTTTGGCAAGAAATTTGTGGAGATCATGCTGCGGGATTACCGGCCGCAACGGCTGGTGATTTTCAGCCGGGACGAGTTGAAGCAGCATGAGATGCGAACGGCGGGATTCGACGATCCGAGCCTGAGATATTTTATCGGCGACGTGCGGGACGGAGAGCGGTTGAAGCGCGCGCTCGCGGGCGTGACGGTGGTGGTGCACGCGGCGGCGCTGAAGCAGGTGCCGGCGTGCGAATACAACCCGTTTGAAGCGATCCAGACGAACATTATGGGCGGGCGCAACGTGATCGATGCGGCGATCGACCAGGGAGTGCGACGGATTCTGGCGCTGAGCACGGACAAGGCAGTGAACCCAATTAATTTGTATGGGGCGACCAAGCTGTGCGCGGAAAAAATGTTTGTGCAGGCGAATGCGTACGCGGGCGCGCAGGATACCAAGTTCAGCTGTGCGCGCTACGGAAACGTGGTGGGAAGCCGGGGGAGCGTGATTCCGATTTTTATGGAGCAGCGGCAGCGGGGGAAGATCACGATTACGGATCCGCGGATGACGCGATTCTGGCTAACGCTGGAGCAGGGTGTGAACTTTGTGGTGCGGTGCCTGGAGCAGATGCACGGCGGCGAGATTTTTGTGCCGCGAATTCCGAGCATGCGACTGCTGGATCTGGCGGAGACAATTGCGCCGGGATGCGAGGTGGAGTACATCGGCATCCGTCCGGGAGAGAAGTTGCACGAGGTGCTGGTTTCGGAAGACGAGTCTCGGCAGACGCTGGCGACCGAGGAGATGTTCGTGATTCAGCCGTCGCACCCGTGGTGGAAACCGCAGAACTGGACGAAGGCAAAACCGCTGCCGGAGGGATTCCGGTATTCGAGCGACAACAACGAGCAATGGTTGACGCGGCGGGAACTGGAAGAACTTGTGGCGCCTGAGGCGGGGATTGCGACGAATGAGGCGGGCGCGCAGAGGATGGCTGCGGGGAGCATTTCGACTACGGCCACCGGGAAACTTGCTTCTGGAGAGATGGCCGAGGCAGCGTCCACATCTGTGTAGCATGAATTCCTCACCGACAAAATTGGAAGCGCTGGCCATCAACGGGGGGCGTTCCGTGCGCGAAAAACTTTTGCCGTATGGACGACAGAAGTTGGATGAAGAGGACATTCAGGTCGCGGTGGATGTGCTGCGCTCGGACTGGCTGACAACGGGGCCGAAGGTTGCGGAGTTTGAAGAGGCTTTTGCGGCGTGGGTGGGCGCGCGGTTTGCGGTCAGCTTCAGTTCGGGCACGGCGGCCTTGCACGGAGCGGCGTTCGCCGCGGGGCTTAAGCCGGGAGACGAAACGATTACGACTCCGCTGACTTTCTGCGCGACGGCCAATTGCGTTTTATACCAGGGAGCGACGCCGGTATTTGCCGACGTGTGCGATGACACGCTGAACCTGGATCCACGGGAGGTGGGGAGGAAAGTTTCTGCGCGGACGAAGGCGATTATTGCGGTCGATTATGCGGGACACCCGGCGGCGCTGGATGAATTGCGGGAGATTGCGGCGAGTGTGGGCGCCACGCTGATTGAAGACGCGTGCCACTCGCTGGGCGCGGAGTACAGGGGAAAGCGAGTTGGCGGGATTGCGGACATGACGGTGTTCAGCTTCCATCCGGTGAAGCATTTGACGACCGGGGAAGGCGGAATGGTAACGACGAACGACGTGAGATGGGCGGAAATTCTGCGGCGGTTTCGAAACCATGGGATCAGCAGCGGGGCGAGGGAGAGGCAAGAGAGCGGCGAGTGGTTCTATGAGATGTCGCTGCTCGGATTCAATTACCGGTTGACGGATATTGGTTGTGCGCTGGGAATTTCACAGTTAAAGAAACTAGAGGCGAACCTGACGCGCCGGCGGGAAATTGCCGCGCAATATTCGCGCGAATTGCGGGGCCTGCCGGTGCGGGTTCCGGCGGTTCGAGATGAGGTCTTGCCGGCGTGGCATTTGTATCCGATCCGGCTGGATTTGGGAGCGCTTTCGGTGGGGCGGCGGGAAATTTTCCGGGCGTTGCGGGCGGAGAACATTGGCGTGAATGTTCACTACATTCCGGTTCACTTGCATCCTTATTATCGGGAGCGATTTGCGGGGATGAGCGGTGAGGGAAGTTATCTGGTCGCGGAGAAGGCTTATGAGCAGCTGATCAGTTTGCCGATGTTTCACTCGATGACGGGAGTCGATGTGGAGGACGCGATCGAAGCGGTACACAAGGTGATTGGCAATTACGCGCGCGAGAGCGAGCGCCCGAGTGCAGCGGGATCGAGGCGGTCTGGATAGAGGTATGCCCAGCATCGATGAGTATGTGGAATATCGTGCGCTGATCGTGGGTTGTGGTTCGATCGGACGCCGGCATGGGAAGAACCTTAGAACTCTGGGCCTGCGGAACCTGGCGTTTTGCGACACGAATCCCGAGGCACTGCAACGGTGCGCGGAATCCCGGCCGGCTGAATTATTTTCCAACTACGAAGAGGCGCTACAGAAATTCAAGCCTGACTTGGTGCTGATCTGCACGCCGCCCGTGTACCACGTGGATGTTGCGCTGGCCGCGCTGCGGGCGAATGCGCACGTCTTTATCGAGAAGCCTGTGTCGCACGAATCGGGAGGGATTCAAGTGCTGATCGCGGAGGCGCGGCGGCATGATCGAAACGTGCAGGTGGGTTACAACCTGCGGTTTCATCCGGGATTGCAGATCCTGAAAGAGTTGATCGACTCGGGGAAGATCGGACGGGTTTTGTGGACGAGCGTGGAAGCGGGCCAATATCTGCCGGACTGGCGTCCCTGGCAGAACTATCGCGAGAGTTATAGCGCGCGGCAGGAGTTGGGGGGAGGGATCATCCTGGATGGCTCGCACGAACTGGATTACATCTGCTGGCTGATGGGATGGCCGACCGAGGTGAGTTGCCGGGCGGAGCATCTGAGCAGTCTGGAAGTGGACGTGGAGGACTCGGCGTGGATTTACCTGACGTTTCCGGAGCGGCGCCGGGCGGAACTGCACTTGGATTTTGTGCAGCGGGCGTACACGCGGACGTGCAAGGTGGTGGGTGAAATGGGCACGGCGCTGTGGGATTTCACTTCGCAGGAAGTGCGTTGGTTTTCCGCGGAGGATGGCGCGTGGAAGAGCATTCCATACAAGTTCGAAGTGAATGATATGTACGTCAGCGAACTCAAACATTTTTTGAATTCTTTGGGGAGTGGAACGGGGCCGCGAGTAGATCTGGAACAGGGGCGGGATGTGATTCGGGTGGTGGAAGCGGCGAAGAAATCATCGGCTGAAGGGCGACCGCAGGCGTTGAACTGGACCAGCGAAAACCTGACGGGGCCGGTGTTGGCGATTATTCAGGCGCGCATGGGTTCGACACGACTGCCGGGGAAGAGCCTAGCCGACATTGAAGGGCGGCCGATGTTGTGGCACGTGATTGAACGGGTGAAGCGAGCAAGCCTGGTGGATCGTGTGATGGTGGCGACCTCGACGAACCCGATGGATGACGCGATTGAAGCGATGTGCCGAGAGCGGGGGATTTTGTGTTACCGGGGAAGCGAACATGATGTGCTGGATCGCTTCTACGTCGCGGCGCGAGCAGAGAAGGCGATGCAGGTGGTGCGGATCACGGCGGATTGTCCATTGATCGATCCGGAGGTGATCGATCGGGTGGTGCGGCGCTTTCAGCGGGGCGATTTGGATTATGCGTCGAATACGATGGTGCGCAGTTATCCGGACGGGCTCGACACGGAGGTTTTTTCTTTTTCGGCGTTGGAGAAGGCGTGGCACGAAGCGACGAAGACGTCGGAGCGAGAGCATGTAACGCCCTATTTGCGAGCGGAAAAATTTCGGACCGCAAATGTCGAAAACGATTCCGCGTCTCTGTATCAGCATTACCGCTGGACGGTGGATGAGACGAAGGACCTGGAGTTCATTCGAACGGTGTATCGCGCGCTGGGAGAGAAGAGGAATTTCGGAATGAGAGATGTGCTGGAGTTGCTGGAAAAAAACGCGGGGTTGGAGAAGATGAATTCTGAGATCGTCTCGAACCGCGGATATTACAAGAGCCTATTTGACGAAGCGAGCGCGGCGGCGGCACCGGGGAGATCGATAGCGAAGTCGCTGGCATGGCTGGAGCGCGCGGAGAGGGTGATTCCGGGCTGCTCGCAAACGTTCAGCAAAGGCGCGAACCAGCATGTACGGGGCGTCGCGCCGGTATTTTTGGCGAAGGGCAAGGGATGCCGGGTGTGGGATGTGGACGGCAACGAATACGTCGACTACATCCAGGGACTGTTGCCGAATATTCTTGGCTACGCGCATGAGGGCGTGAATGCCGCGGTCGCTGAGCAATTGGCGCAGGGGCACAGCTTCTCGCTACCGCATCCGGTGGAGGTAGAGTTGGCGGAGCGGCTGAAGCGGCTGATTCCGTGCGGGGAGAGAGTTCGCTTTGGGAAGAATGGTTCGGATGCGACGTCGGGCGCGGTGCGAGCGGCGCGCGCATTTACCGGGCGAGATCGCATCGCGTGCTGCGGCTATCACGGCTGGCAGGATTGGTTCATCGGCAGCACGACGCGGAATGCGGGAGTGCCGGCTGCGGTGAGAGCGCTGACACACACGTTCGTGTACAACGATCTGGACTCGCTGGAACGAGTGTTGAACGGACATCCGAGGGAGTTTGCTGCGGTGATTATGGAGCCGGTGAACTTCTGGCCACCGGCGGCGGGTTTTCTTGAAGGCGTGAAAGACTTGGCGGGCAAGCACGGTGCGGTGCTCATTTTTGACGAGATTTGCAGCGGCTTTCATTTCGGATTGGGAGGGGCGCAGAAGAAATTCGGAGTGATTCCTGATCTGGCGTGTTTCGGGAAGGCAATGGGAAACGGCTTTCCGATTTCGTGCGTGGTGGGACGAGCGGAAATCATGAAGGTGTTTGAGGACATTTTTTTCAGCTTCACGTTCGGCGGGGAAGTGGCGTCGATGACAGCCGCGATGGCGGTGCTGGATGTTCTCGAAACCAGCGACGCACTCGGACGCATGGACGCGAATGGAAGGGTGTTGCAGAACGGGTTGAATGCGTTTGCGAAAGACGCGGGACTGGAGACGCGGATTCGGTGCATCGGATACCCGTTCTGGTCGTTGATTAAATTTCTGGAAGGCGATGGCAGTGACAGTTTGCTGCTACGAAGCCTGTTTACGCAGGAATGCGCGAAACGCGGGGTGCTGCTGCTGGCAACTCACAATATGACGGCTGCGCACGATCCGCTGGCGATCGAGAAGACTCTGAAGGTGTATGCGGAGGTTTGCAAGACCGTGGGGGAGTGGCTGAGCGAGCGCGATCCGGAGCGATTTTTGGAAGGCGAGATGATTCAGCCGGTTTTCAAAGTTCGGGCGTGACGGCGTGGAGAGCGGACAGTGTACAGTGGCGGGCATCTGGTCATCGGAGCCGAATGCGGGATGCGGATCGGGACCGGACACGTCATGCGCTGCATGGCGCTCGCGCAACGCTGGCGGCACGCGGGTGGAGGTGTGACATTTGTGGTGCCGGAGGGATCGGCGGGGATTGAGGAGCGGACTCGGGGCGAGGGATTTTCGATGGAAACAATCGCCGCGGGAAAATTCTGCGAGGCGGCGGTGGAGCGAATGATCGAACTGCAGCCGCAGGTCGCGGTGCTGGATGGATATGGATTCGACGGCGCGGCGCAGGCGGCGTTGAATGGGGCCGGTGTCGCGCTGATGGCGATCGACGATTATGGGCACGCGACGGAATACTGCGCCCGCTGGATTCTTAACCAAGGGGTGAATGCGGACGCCGAGATGTACGCGCGGAGATCGGAAGACACGAAGCTCTTGCTGGGCCCGGACTATGCGCTTCTGCGCGATGAATTTCTTCCTTGGATGAATTGGGAGCGGGCGATTGTGACAAAAGCTCGCAAAATTCTTGTGACAATCGGCGGCAGCGATCCTGAAAATTTAAGTCTTCGAATCGGCGAGTGCGTAGCGGCGTTGGGGCGGGCGGAGCTCGAAGTGGCGATCGTGGTGGGGGGAAGCAATCCGCATATTCGCAGCCTGGAGCAAGCAGCGGAGCGATCGGCGGCCGCAACACGCATCGTGAACAATGCTCTCGATATGCCGAGTTTGATGGCGTGGGCGGATGTTGCAATTTCGGGAGCGGGAGGAACATCCTACGAGCTTTGCTTCATGGGATTGCCTGCGCTGCTATTTGTGATTGCGGAGAATCAGCGGGGAGGGGCGGAAGGACTGGCGAAGTTGGGAGCCGCGGTGAGTGCGGGCGGGGCGCGCGAATTTGACGCGCAGAGATTTGCGGGGGAGTTGCAGGATCTGATCGATGGTGAAGATCGGCGTCAGGTTATGTCGCGACGAGCGCGTGAACTGGTCGATGGATTAGGCGCGGACCGAGTGCGGGCAGCGCTAGCCGACCGTGAAATAAGATTGCGAGCGCTGCGTGCGACGGATTGCGAACTATTGTTTTCGTGGGCGAACGATCTGGCGGTGAGGGAGGCGTCGTTTCGCTCGAATCGAATCTTGTGGGAGGAGCACGAACGCTGGTTTGCGGAGAAATCTCGCGATCCACAGACGGTGATTTATGTCGGAGAGAGCGTCGCGGGAGAACCGGTGGGGCAGGTGCGGTTTGAATTGGAAGGGGAGAGCGCCACACTGTCAGTGGTGGTGGCGCCGAAATTCCGTGGAGCGGGATGGGGGAAGGAACTGCTTTTTTTTTCGACGCGGCGGTTGGCGCGCACACGGAGTACGCGACACGTGCGAGCATTCGTAAAGCCCGAGAACCGGGCCTCGATTCGCCTGTTCGAGTCATCCGGGTTTCGACAAGCGGAGGTGAGCGAGGTTCTTGGCCAAGCGGCGCGGCTTTTTGTATGGGAGTGCGGGAGCGATCACGATGCCGCGTGAGATCAACATCGCAGGCCGGCGAATCGGGGCGAACGCGCCCGTATATGTGATTGCCGAACTTTCCGCGAATCATAACCAGAACTTTGAAGCGGCCGTGCGCCTGATTCGAGCCGCGAAGGATGCGGGCGCGGACGCGATCAAGCTGCAAACGTACACGGCGGACACGATCACGTTGCGCAGCGATCGCGAATGCTTTCGGATCGGCGGCGGCACATTATGGGATGGGCGAACGCTGCACGATCTTTATCAAGAGGCTTACACTCCATGGGAATGGCAACCGAGGCTAAAGGTTGTGGCGGAAGAACTCGGGCTGCAATTGTTTTCGAGCGCGTTTGACGGAAGCGCGGTCGATTTTCTCGAGAGGATGAATGTGCCTGCGTACAAGGTGGCATCGTTTGAGCTGGTGGATATTGGCTTGATTCGGAAGATGGCGCGCACGGGGAAGCCGTTGATCATTTCGACGGGGATGGCAAGCGAAGGGGAAATTGACGAAGCGGTGCAGGCGGCGCGAAACGCGGGCGCAACGCAGATTGCTTTGTTGAAGTGCACGAGCGCGTATCCCGCGCCGGCTGAGGAGGCGAATCTGCGCACGATTCCGGAATTGGCGCGGCGCTTCGATTGCGCAGCGGGGCTCTCGGATCACACGATGGGGGTTGCGGTGCCGGTCGCAGCGGTGGCGCTCGGAGCCAGCATTATCGAGAAGCATCTTTGTTTAAACCGGGCCGGTGGCGGGCCGGACAGCGCGTTTTCTCTTGAGCCGGAAGAATTCAAGAGCATGGTGGACGCGGTTCGGAGCGCGGAAAAGGCCCTCGGTTCGATTCAATTTGCGCCGGGAGCGCGCGAGGCGGTCAGCCTCAGGTTTCGACGGTCATTGTTCGTGGTGGAGAACGTGACGAGCGGCGGAGTGTTCACGGAAGAGAATGTGCGTTCGATTCGTCCGGCGGATGGTCTGCATCCGAGGCACCTGAAGGAGGTACTTGGGCGGCACGCGGCATGCGATATCGAAGGCGGAACACCGCTTCGATGGGACCTTGTTGCGGGCTGAGCAAGCGTGGCGAGATGCGAATACTGCTCTTACATCCTGAGGATTCGTTTGGCGGCCCATGGATGGAGCAGGGCTGGGATTGGATCGTCGATCTCGGGCGCGCTCCGAAGTCGTTTTATGAGGAGTGGAGCGGGAGACTGGAATGTCGCGTCTCGAGCCTCTACGATTACGCGCGTGAAGTGGAAGACCTGCGGTCGTGGGTGGATTTGTTCGCGCTCGGAATGGGCCAGGTGGTCGATCGTTTCGGCGTCGATTGGTGGGATGTAATCGGGTTGTCGCTGCAGTCGGACATGCAGGACATCCGGCTGGTGCTCCGACTAGCGGAGGAATTGAAGGGGTGCCGCAAGCTGGTGGTGAGCCGGCCGTCATTGCTGGCGCAGGCCGCCGAGTTGCGACTGGGGACGCCGCTAAAAGTGCTGCAGACGGAACGGCGCGACAAGTTTCGTGTGCGCGCGGCGCGCTACCGCACAGCATTTACGGATCTGAGCTGGCGGCAGCTTCAGCAGGTGGCGCAGGATAAATTCGACCCGCATTATTTCTGGAGGCGGAAGTTTGTTGCGACCGCCAAACGGTCGTCGGAGCCGGTCGTTTTGCTGCCGAGCGCTTACTCGAATGTCACCAAAACGGGGTTAAGGTATGCGCGGCTTTTGCCGGGGCAGCGATTTCTGCTGGTGCTGGCGCGGGAGTCGAGAGCGCCGGCGCAACTTCCCGGCAACGTGCATTGCGCGCCGCTGGCGGCTTTTGCGGGTGGGCGATGGGATAGCGCCGAATTTTTGGAACTGGATAAAAGCTGGATGGGGTTGAAGCGGAGTCTGGGCGAGCATCCGGCGCTGGGCGCTGCGGCCCAGTTGGGGCTGTTGGAGCGTGGTTCGCGGCTGCTGAGGTGGGGAGTTTCGATTCGTAATGCCTGGAATCGAGTCTTCGAAACGCGGCCCGTAACTGCGTGTTTGAGTGCCGACGATTCGAATCCTTACACGCGTATTCCTTTGATCCTGGCGAAACGGCGGGGAACTCCGGCGATCGCGTGCCATCATGGTGCGCTCGATTGCCGCATGGCGTTCAAGGTTCCAGAGTTTTCCAGTTACCTGGCGCAGGGCGAAATGGAGAGCGATTATGTCGAGCGCATTTGCCGCGTCGATTCCGGCAATGTTCGCATTGGCGCCGCGCACTCTGCTCGCGAAAGAGGTCATCTGTGGCGGGGAGAATCGCCCTGGATCGTATTTTTCACCGAGCCTTATGAAAGCGATTATTGGCGCGCGGAGGCGATGTATCGCGAGATTGTGCCGCGACTCTGCACAGTAGCGCGGAGGTTGGGCAAGACGGTGGTGCTGAAGTTGCACCCATTTGAAACCGCGAAGCAGCGCCGAAGGCTGGTGAGGGAGATTCTCGGCGAAGATGAGCGGAGATTGACGCGAATCGTCGCGTCGCCAATTTCAGAGGAGATTTTGCGGAACACCTGGTGCGCATTAACGGTTGAGTCGACGGTGGCGTGCGAATGTGCGGCGGCGGGAATCCCGGTTTTTTTGTTTGGATGGCTGCGGCACGCCTATGCGGGATATGCCGCTCAGTACGCCCGATTCGGGGTGGGGCGAATTTTGGAGAAGGCTGACGATTTGCTGCGCATTCCGGAAATGACTAGTGAGTTTGTTTCGGATCCGAACATCGAATCGCGCCTGCGGCAGCCGATTTCGGCGTATGCGCTGGCGGAGGTTCTTAGCAAGCAGGGGGGACATTTGGAGAAGAGCTTACGTTGTGGCTCGGATTGAGGAGTGACTCAGCGCGAAGGCCGGTTCACGTTGCCGATCAGCGGACGCCATGGCGGAGCATTTGCAGAAAGTTCACCACACCCAATGCCGAAATGGCCGCCAACGCGGCGGATGAGACGGCGACGGTCCAGAGCAGGATGCGGCGTTTGGGGATCCAACAGTAGAGCGCGAGGAGCACGAAGGGAAGAATCGGGATTGCGAAACGGGCGAAATTTCCGCGGGCCCAATAGGGATAGTTGTAGGTGAACAGGCACCAGAGATAAGGCGCGAGGAAAATGAGCTCAACCGGGTGGGAGCGGCAATAAGCTCGGAAGTCACGTGACCCGATCATCAGGGCGATCGCGATGAGAACGAAGAAAATCCATCCGAAACTCAAGGCGAGATTTGTCCATGGCGCGGGATAAAGGATGGTTCCCTTAATGATTGCATAGAAGGGAAAACCGAAAAGCCAGCCACCTTGCCACTCCGCGCTGTGGTAACTGTGGACTGTGGCGAACGCATCACCGAACTGGGCCGCGAGCGGGAGAGCATAGAGTAAACCGACGGCGAGGCCGATGGCAGTCGCGGCGAAGAAATTGCGGAGATCTTTTTTGCAAAGAAGGACGATGCCGATGCCGACGAGCGCGAACACACCGAGCGGCCGCACGACGGTTGCGAGCGAAGCCAGGAATGCGGCGAGCCGCCAGCGGCTGCGACGGACAGAAAGAAACGCACCCAGCAGCAGGCACATAAACAGCGGCTCGGAGCCACCCAAACAGGAGCGCTGCAACCAATCAAAGTTGAGAACTGCAAAGTAGCCGGCGATCCAGCCGTTCCACAATCGGCGGGCGAAGAAAACCGCGAGCAACGAGGGGATGAGCGATAGCACTAACAGGGCGAAGCGATCGGACGCGCCCGTTAGTTTTGAGAATGCCGACATTGCGTAGGGCAAACCCCAAAATTGTTTCGCGACAATGCCTTGAAAATTCCAGTGACGAATTGCGGAGGCGAGGGCCATGTAGGCGGAGCTATCGCCGAAGTTGTCGACCGCGGCGGCGTAATTGCGGGCGAGCGCTACGACGGTGGCGAAAACCAGAAAACTCACGATCACTAGTGAGAGGACTTCAGTGGGGGAGGGATCGTGGGTGTCGCGCAGAGAGGAAGCCGGAGAAGATGCGGAGGGTCGCGGAGTCGTCTGGCGGGTCCGCGGTTCGAGAGAAACGAGCAATTCCGGTTTCAATTTAATTCAGGCGCGAGCATTTCTGTGCGCGAGTGATCGGTCACAAGTGTGGGGATTATAACGCGCCCACATTATGTTTCGACGCGCGAGGAAACCCGCAAGGCAATACATGGATAGGACCGCCGAACAGTTTTCTATCGATGCGTATTCCACGATTGCGATAGTCTGGCACCACGAATACAGACGGGAAGGAATGCAGGATTTCTTTTGACGACCCTCGATAGCCCACTGGCGGCGGTGCCGCAACGGAGTGCGGAGTTGGCGGCAGCGCGATTCCGAAGCGAGATTGCGCACATTTCGCGACACTCGGCCGCATTCTTCATGGGGACATTATTTACCGCGGTCGCGGGCTATCTGTTCAAAATTTATGTGGCGCGAGTGCTGGGCGCGGGCGCGCTGGGAATTTATGCGCTGGGGATGACGCTGGTCGGATTCTTCGGGCTGTTCAACGGTCTTGGTCTTCCACAGACTGCTGTGCGCTTCGTGGCGGCATATTCTGCAAAGCACCAATACGGGGCGCTGCGGGCGTTTTTCCGGCATGCACTTGGGCTGATGGCGATTGCGAATTTCGTGCTCGCTTGTGGACTGCTGGTGTTTGGCCCGTGGCTGGCCCGCTCGCTGTATCACTCGGCGGACCTGGCGCGCTATCTGAATCTGTTTGCGTGCCTGCTGGTTCTGAGCGGATTTGCGACGTTTTTGGGGCAGGTTCTGGCGGGCTACAAAGACGTGACGCTGCGCACGGTGATCACCAACTTTGTGGGCAGCCCACTGAACATCATTTTCGGGATCATCCTGCTGGCGGGCGGCGCGGGGCTTTGGGGGTATGTGTTCGCGCAGGTGGCGAGTGTCGCGATTGTCCTCGGGTTGCTGGTGGTAGCGGCGTGGAGATTGACTCCGAGCGCTGCGCGCGAGCTTTCGAGCGAGACACCGAGGATGGAGCCTGAGGTGCTGTGGTTCTCCGCAGCGGTGCTGGGCGTGAGTCTGCTCGAGTTTTTACTAGGTCAAGCCGACAAAATCATTCTCGGAATCTTTGTCGACATTCGACAGGTGGGCATTTACGCGGTGGCAGGCTCGCTGGTCGGTTTCGTCCCGGTTGCGTTGCAATCTGTGAACCAGATATTTTCTCCCACCATTGCGGATCTCCATGCGCGGGGTGAAAGAGCGCTGCTGGGGCGGCTTTTCCAGACGCTGACGAAATGGATCATCGGGCTGACGCTGCCCCTGGCATTTGTGATGATGGTGGACGCGAAGCCATTGATGGGGTTGTTTGGCGCGGCCTTCGAGGCGGGATGGCTGGTGCTGATTCTTGGAACGCTGGGACAACTTGTTAATGCGGGCGTCGGGTCAGTTGGCTTTCTGCTGCTTATGTCGGGCAATCAACGGCGTCTGATTCGAGTGCAGACGATGACGGCGATTTTTATGGTGGTTGCGACTGTGACGCTGGTGCGGCCATTTGGAATTATCGGAGTGGCGGTGGCGGCGGCGCTGACGAATGCAATCACAAACTATCTGTGTCTTCGGGAGGTGAAATCCGTGCTTCAGATCTCGCCCTATAATCGCACCTACGTGCGTTTGCTATTGCCGAGCGCGGCCAGCATCGCCGCGGCGCTGGGCATTCGGATGTGGCTTGGGGCCGCCCGAATTGAATGGCTTCAAATCGCAGCGTCTCTCGCGGTGGCGTATGGGACGTTTTGTGTGCTGGCATTGATCGTAGGGTTGGATGCGGACGATCGGATGATTGTGGATGCGGTTCAGCGGCGGTTGCTGGGCTCACGGCGAAAAACCTGGATGCTTTCGTGACATCAGCCCGGCGACCCATCAGTTTGCCCGAGGAGCTTTGTGCTGCCGCCGAGCGGCGATTTCTTCCGCGGTTCGAGAATCTGGAAACGCTGCTGGAGTTTGTGCTGCGGGAGTTGATTCAAGACGATGCGGATTCTCTGGACCAGGTCGAACAAGCGATTCTGGAACAGCGTTTGCGAGATCTGGGATACATCTAACTTTTTTTCCATGCCGTCCCCAACAACACTGGAGCAGATCCGCAGGGAAAGCGAGAAACGGCTTCATCCTTCTCTTAGAAATCCAAATTGGCTGATTTTACGGCGGCGGCGGCAAATTCTGGAGGGGGGACTGACGCGTTTACCACAAGAGAAAATAACAGTCCTCGACGTTGGGGGACGGCTGCAACCGTACCGTGCTTTGCTCGGCGCGTGGGTGGCCAATTACATCGCCATCGACCCGATCGTGACGCCGCTGGTCAACGTCGCAGCGAACGGGGAAGCGATACCGTTTCGCGACGAGCAGTTCGATTTTGCGATTTGTACGCAGGTGCTGGAATATTGTGCGGAGCCGAGGGAAGTTGCTTTGGAAATTTGGCGCGTGCTGCGCCGGGGGGGAGTCGCGTTCATCAGCGCGCCGTCGATTTTCGTGCGCGATCACGACGATGAATACTGGCGATTCTTGCCCGCGGGACTGCGCCATGTTCTGAGGGATTTCGAAGAAGTTGAAGTGGTCGCTGAGGGCAATAGCATTACGGGTTTTTTTCGGACGATCAATGTGTTTCTGGTTTCGTTCGTGAAGCCGAGATTTCTGGTGCCGATCATGCAATGGTCGGTTGTTCCGATCTTGAATCTAGCGGGCTATGTGTTGGAGGGGTTGGGAGGGAACAACGACCTATTTTCGGCAAACTACAGCGTGTGGGTACGCAAATGAGACGCGGACCAGCGGAAAGGCCGAATACGGGCGGCGCGAAATGATCTCTGGACTGCAACGTTTGTGGGAACGTGCGAGGCCGGTGACAGCGGAACCCAATTTGCAGTTTCCGCGTCCGCTGCTGCTGTTCCAGAGCGACGATTGGGGGCGCGTCGGCGTGCGCGATGGGGAAGGACTGGAGGAGTTGAGGGCGGCAGGCGTGCAACTTGGCGAGTCGGCATATGATTTTTACTCTCTCGAAACTGCGGGCGATTTGCAGGCTTTGCGCGAACTGTTGGGGAAGCACCGGGACTCGGCTGGGCGAAATCCATCGATCGGGATGAATTTTATCGTGGCGAATGTCGATTTCAAGCGTGCACTCGAGTCGCGGGATGATGAAGTCCCATTGATGCCGCTGACCGACGGGCTGCCGGGGAGATGGCGTCGGCCGCATTTGTTTGACGGCTATCGCCAGGGCATTCAGGAAGGAGTGTTTTTTCCGGCGCTTCACGGGCTGACTCATTTTTGTGCAAAGGCGGTGAGGCGGGAACTGAAACTCGATGGGGACCGCGGCGAATCGATGCAGGCCATGTGGCGGGCCGAGACGCCGTATATCTACTGGCGCATGCCATGGATTGGATATGAGTATTGGGATCGGGAATTGAAGCCGGAGGAACGCTTTTTAAATTTCGAAGAGCAGCGGTTGGCGGTCAACCGCGCCGCGGAGATTTATCGGGCATTTTTCGGTACCGCCCCGATCAGCGCTTGCGCACCGGGGTATCGCAGCGATGAGAACACGATGAAAGCATGGCGCGAATGTGGGATTCGGGTCGTGCAGCATGGTCCGGCGGGTCACAAGCGTCCCCACTTGGACGAATACGGTGTGCTGCATACGTTTCGAAACGTTGAGATGGAGCCAGCAACGACGAAGGTCGACTTGGGAGCACTGATTGAGCAGGTGGGCAATTGTTTTGGGCGCGGATTGCCGGGCATCGTTTCCATTCATTCCATCAATTTTCATTCGACGCTGCGAGATTTTCGAACAACAACACTGGCGTTGCTGGATGATTTTTTGGGCAGCGTGAAGAAGAGATGGCCGAATGTTCTTTATGTGAACGATGGCGACCTTCTGCGTATCGCACAGGAAGCGTGCTACCTGGGCGAAAGCAGAAGATCGCGATGTTGCAAGTGAGGAAGCGGGCGAGCGAGCGTGGGCACAAGAAAAAAATCGTTGATCTTGATCACCGTCGATTGTCTGCGAGCCGATCACTGCGGTTTCAACGGATATGATCGTCCAACGACTCCTTTTCTGGATGCGCTCGCTACCGAGTCGTACGTCCTGCCAACGGCGGTAATTGCGGGTGCGCCGACCTACTATTCTTTTCCTGCAATTTTTGCCTCGCGCATGCCGCTTGGGCTGGGCAGGGATGTGATTGGATTGGCGCCTGGTGAGAATACGCTGACGACGGTGCTGCGGAGAGCAGGATATGCGACGGCTGCTTTCTGTGCCGCGAACCCTTATATCTCGCCGCGCTTCGGCTACGAGCAGGGTTTTGAGCACTTCGAAGATTTTCTTGGGCCTGAGTTTTGCATGAAAGGCGACCCAGAACCCGAATCGCGGGACAGGAAACGGCGTGCGAAACAGTTGGCCGAAGGCGGCCCGCCGGATTCCGGTTTGCGGAGCGCGATCAATCGAATTTCGCGGCGGGGCGCGCGGGCCGTTGGACTTGGCCCAGTTTATGACGAGCTTTACTTCCAATACTGCATCCGACTGGCATCGCCGCCGGTCGATCGCATGGAGGACCTGCGGAAATTCCCGTCTGCCGAAGTGATCGTCGATCACGCTTTGGCGTGGCTCACTTCGGCGACAGAGGCTTTTTTTCTCTGGCTGCATTTCATGGATCCTCATTCGCCTTACTACCCGCCGGCGGCGGCTTTCCAGCAACTCACGGGGCGCGATGCAAGCGCGAGTGCGGCGCGTTATCTGAACGAATCCTGGAACCGGTCCGATCTGAATGTTGCGCGGCTGCGAAGAAAGAAACATCGCGTTGTTGAGTTGTACGATGCGGGTATTCGTGCGGTGGATATTCAGATTGCCAGGCTGGTTGAAGGGTTGAAGCGATCGCATCTTTGGGACAACTGTGTATTGGGCGTGACGGCCGATCACGGGGAGGAATTTCTGGAGCATGGCAGGCGCTATCATGCGCCGGTGAGCGTGCATGAAGAGATTGCGCGCGTGCCCCTCATGATTCGTGTGCCTGGCGTGGCAAAGAGAAATGTCCCGGCGTCGCCATTCAGTCATCTGCACCTTGCGCCCACTCTGCTGGAGATTCTCGAGATGCCAATTCCCGATAGCTTTCGGGGAAAAAGCCTGTGGCGCAATCTCCGGGAAGGAATGGCGTGGGAAGATATGGCAATCACGGAATGCGTTTTCGGATGCAACAATCCTTTTCGAGCAACGGACCGCAGTGGGCCGCGACTGCTCAGTGTGCGCGATGAGCGGCACAAGTTGGTGATGCGAGTTGAGCGGAGCGCGACGGAACAGCTTTACGATCTGGAATGCGATCCGGCCGAAGAAAAGCCTCATGCAGTTGGCGCAGAAAGGCCGATTGGGGAGCGGCTTTTGCAGGCCGCGGTAACGCACATCCAGAGGGGCATTAGCGGACGAGACGCAGCATTGCGGCTGAAGGCCCGCTTGCGCGAGCTGCGAATAGAATTGAGATCGGGTTCGCTATGACTATTCCTAAACCGGCGCGCGGACAGACGCACTCGAACCGATGATCACCGTCTTCACTCCCTCCTTCGCCGATGACGAAAATACGAACGCGCAAAATCTAACGGTCAAGGAAGTTGTAGCGCGGATGGATCCACAGCGTTTTCGGGTCGTTTTGCTGGGATCGCGCGCGCCCGACCCGCGGATTGCCGCGCGTCTAAATACGCGCATTCTGAAGTGGAGAAGTCGTGGAAACACGGCTCGGGTGCTATGGCATTTGCTGACTCATCCTCCGGATGTTTACTTTTTTCCTCGCGAAGGACCGTTGGATGCGGCGTTTTTGGCGGTGCGGCGAAGGCTCCGCTTAAAGACGGCACTGGTGACGTATGTTGTCTCGGGGGGACTCGAAAAAGATAACCGCCCAATTCTTTTTCGAGCGATTCGCGAATGTGACGCGGTGGCAGCGAACAGCCGCGGGATGAGCAAGACGGTCGAGACGTTGGGCGGAAAGGATGTTCGGACGGTCTATGACGGAATCGACCGCCGTTATTACTATCCGGGTTCGAAAGCAGCCGACGCGTTGACGGGGAATCGAGTTCTGTTCGCAGGCTCATTTCGACGATACAAACGCGCGGACCTCGTAGTGCGTGAGGCGGCAAAGTTTCCGCATTGGGAGTTTCGGCTGGCGGGAATGGGCGAAGAAGAGGGCGCGTGCCGCAAACTGGCGCGAGAAGAAAACTGCAAGAACGTCCACTTCGTTGGCCATTTGACGGCGGCGCAGTTGGGCGATGAGATGCGCCGGGCGCAACTATTTTTCTTTCCAAGCGAAATTGAAGGGCATCCACAAGTGCTCGGGCAGGCAGCGGCTTGCGGACTTCCGTGCATTGCCCGCAGTTCCTACGATCCGGATAATGTAGTGAATGGGGTTACAGGGTTGCTGGCGGACACGGATGAAGAGTTGGGCGCGGCGCTTCGGCGTCTGATCGAGGATGCCGATTTGCGCGGCAGAATGTCGCAGGCAGCCATCGACCACGCCGCAAAATTCGAATGGGACGAGGTGACCAGGCAGTGGTCGGAAATAATGGAGAAGGCAATAATCGAGCGCCAGAACCTTCTCCGCCAACGATTTTCCTGAAAGTGTGCCGTTAGAATACCCTCCAGCAGCGGCGCGGACAATGCAAAATCGGAGACGGCGAGTAGCGATTCTGACGGAGATCATCTCTCCTTACCGCATCCCTGTCTTTAATGCGCTCGCGAATCAGGAAGATCTGAATCTGCACGTGGTTTTTTTGTCTGAGACCGACGCCCGGCTGCGGCAGTGGCGGATATACAGAGATGAAATCGGGTTCTCATACGAAGTGCTGCGGTCATGCCGTTGGCGAGCTGGCAAACATAATGTGCTTTTGAACTGGGGGCTGCGGCGGAGTTTGCGGAAGTTTTCTCCCGACGCGATCATTTGCGGAGGCTACAACTATTTTTCGTTCTGGAATGCGAGTTGGTGGGCACGAAGACATGCGGCAGAACTGATTTTGTGGTCCGAGAGTAACCGCTGCGACGCGCGCGCGGGGGCGGGGTGGGTGGAGTCATTGAAAGCCTCATTCCTGGCGCAATGCGATCGATTCGTGGTTCCGGGAAGTGCGGCACGCGAATATCTCAAGTTGCTGGGTTCGCCATCGCAGAGCATTTCGATTGCGCCCAATGCGGTGGATAACGGCTGGTTTCAATCGCAGGCGAGTTGGATTCGCGCGCGTGCGCCGGAGTTTCGAATCCTGCTTGGAGTGCCGTCGCGATTCCTGCTTTTTGCGGGCCGGCTGGTTCGTGAGAAAGGCGTGTTCGACCTCCTCGAGGCATACGCCGGTTTGAAGGCCGATCTCCGAGCACGCGTTGCGTTGGTGTTTGCAGGCGATGGGACGTGCAGAACAGAACTTGAGCGAAGGGCGAAGCGCATCAGCCCGGGTCGCGTGGACTTTCGGGGGTTCCTGCATCGTGAGGAGTTGGCCTGTGTTTATGCCCTCGCGGAAGGATTGATTCTACCGACGCACAGCGATACTTGGGGATTGGTCGTGAACGAAGCAATGGCGTGCGGACTGCCGATTGTGGTTACGAGCGTCGCCGGCTGCTCGAGCGACCTGGTGCGAGATGGATGGAATGGCTACGTGGTGGCACCTCGGGATGTGGAAAATCTGCACGGGGCGATTGATCGCCTGGTGCGCAATCCCGATCACGCGGGGCAGATGGGCATGCGGAGCGCGCAGCGCATCGTTGACTACTCACCGGAAGCCTGCGCCCAGGGTCTGGCGGCAGCCGCTTTTGGCGCGGCAAGCGAGGTGCGAATTCCGTGCTGAAGATATGGCAATGGGCGGCTCTGGCGGCGGGAGTGGTCTTCACCCTCTACCTGGTTTATTCCCATCTCATTTATTTCGGCAGCGTTTCGTTCTTGGGCGCGATTCTGCTACTGGAAGTCATCATTGCGAGTGTTTGGAATTACAGTCAGCGTTTTTTTTTGTTGCTGATGACCGCTTTTCTTTGGGCGGGCATGCACCTTCCTTTGCAGGATGCGTGGACAGGGGGCCGCTGGCTGGTGCTGTCGGTGGGTGCGCTCGCCGGTTTTGTGGGCTGGATGAAAGCTCCGAAAAGTAAGTTCCGCTTGATTCACCTGCTGGCATTTTTTGCGATCGGCGCGGCATTTGTTTCGGCCACTGTGTCGACCTATGTTCAGATGGCGTCGTATAAGGCGCTGAGCCTTTTCCTGCTCTTTCTTTATTGCACTTCGGGAGCTCGACTTGCGATCCTTGGCCGCGAGGAGCGATTTTTTCGCGGGTTGCTCTGGGGAAGCGAGTTCGCGGTCTACGCGACGGCGATCTGCTATTACGGCCTGGGGAACAGCATCTGGGGCAATCCCAATTCACTGGGTGCGGCGATGAGCATCGGAGTCTTTCCCATTCTGTTATGGGGATGGTTTACAAGCGATGGTCCGGTGCTGAAATTTCGCAGACTGACGGCGTTGCTGGTGTGCGTGTATCTGATCGTTTTCAGCATGGCGCGCGCGGGTATGGTTTCGATGGTTGTGGTCACGCTCACGTTCTGCATCTGCTTACATCAGTACAAGCTGCTGGCGAAGATCTCGGGATTGGTGCTGCTCATGATCGCGATTACGGGAATGGTGGCGCCAGACACTCTGAATCAATCGTTGACAGACCTGAAGGATGCGGTGCTCTATAAAGGGCATAAAGAGGAGGGCCTGCTGAGTTCGAGGCAGAGCCCGTGGGAAAAATCGATCGCGACCATCAAAGAACATCCGTGGTTTGGCACAGGGTATGGCACGAGTCCGACGGGCGAGGACCCGGGACTGCTTTTCGGAAAATTTGCATCGAGTTCAGAGACGGTTCGGGAGCACGGCAGCAGCTACATGACGATTGCGGAATGGGTGGGGCTGTTGGGCGTGACGCCATTTCTGGGGCTGCTGGCGCTTACGACGTCGAATGTTCGGCGAGTCTGCTCGTGGATGAATCGCACGCGGGAAGCGCGGCACTACTCGATTCCGCTGGCGATGGTAGTGCTGGCGGGATTGGCGCACGCCAATTTTGAAGATTGGCTTTTTGCCGTCGGGGCGTATCCGTGCGTGTACTTCTGGGTATTTGCGTTTATGCTCGCCGATCATCTTCCGGCGGCGGCGAGTGCTCCGGTGGTCAGCATTCCGGCGCGGCGCACGGCGCCAGGGGCAGCGTTGCGGGCAGCTGCGTCGCAATGATTCGATTGTTCATCAACGGGCTGGCTGCGAGCGCCGGCGGTGGCCTCACCTACTTACGCAATGTCATTCCTCACCTGGCGCGGCGGGAGAATGTACATACAACGGTGCTGTTGAACGCAAATTTGTGCCGCGAATTTGAAGAACGGTCGAATCTCTTATTGATTCGGGGGCCAGACTTTTTGGGCTCAAGGCGCCGCCTGTTTTACGAGCAAACGGAGATTCCCAAGCTGATCCGGCGGAGCGGATCGCACGCGCTCGTTTCCGCAGGCAATTTCGCTTTATGGAACTCGCCCATCCCCCAGATACTGCTGTCGCGAAATGCGCTTTACACTTCGGCCGATTTCGTTCGCGACATTCGGGGCCGTGGCGACTATGCAATATGGGCGGATACTTTGGTGAAGGGTTGGCTGGCGCGGCATTCGATCCGCGATGCGGATGTGACGGTGGCCCCGAGCGAAGCGTTTGCGCGGGAACTCGGCCAATGGAGCGGGCGACAAGTGGTTGCGATTCATCACGGGTTCGACGCGAAAGCCTTCCACAATAACGGAACAGGGCTCCCTGATGGTTTTGAGGCAGTGCTTGAAGGTGGGGCGGACGCGGTGCGACTCCTTTTTGTGAGCCACTACAATTACTACCGAAATTTTGAGACGTTATTGCGCGCGATGCCGATTGTTCGCCGACGGCTGCAACATAAGAACGTCAAGTTGTATCTGACCTGTCGATTGCATTCAAACAGCAATCCAGGGAATTATCGGGCCGAGCCGGCGGCGACGTTGCTGCGCGAGGTGCGGAGAGAATGCGAAGTTGTCGAACTCGGGAGTATTTCTTATTCGGCGCTACATCATCTTTATCGGGCGTGCCAAATTTACGTGACTCCGGCATACGCCGAATCGTTTGCCCATCCATTGGTGGAAGCGATGTCGAGCGGCCTGCCCGTCGTGGCGGCGGATCTGGAGGTGCACCGGGAAATCTGCGGGAGCGCAGCACTATATTTTTCACGCTTCTCTCCGGAGGAACTGGCGGACTGCGTTCTAAGGATTGTTGACTCTACGACGCTGGCGAAGGACTTATCGAGCAATGGCTTGAGACGCTCACAAGATTTCAGTTGGGAAAGGCACGTCACACAATTGCTTGATTTGGCGAAAGAAGTGGTTGAGGCGCGGTCGAAATGCGCTTGAACACGGCATCGGAGCCAGCGCTTGCCGGCCCCATTGCGGGGAACATTTCGGCGCTTCCGTCGCGAAATATGAAGAATGCAACACTGCACGTCTTGACGTTGACGCCTTTCTATCCCTCATTGGAGAACGAGGTGAATGGGTGCTTCGTCAAGGAACCGCTGGACTGCCTAGCACAATCGGGTTTGGTGTCGAGCGTGATCGCCGTGCGTCCGATCTACCAGGTACGGCAGCATGAAACGCCGGCTGCGCCCGCGAGATGGATTCGATACCCGCAGATTCCAGGAACCATGGGTCTGGCGAACGCGGGGCGCTTTTTGTACGCGCGGCTCTTGCGCGAAGTGATGCATTTAGAAAGCAAGGGGCCAATCGACGTGATTCACGCGCACGCGGCTTTGCCGTGTGGTCACGCGGCATCTCTTCTGGCGCGACGCCTGAACATTCCTTACATCGTGACGGTCCATGGATTGGATGTGTTTAACAGCTGCGATTCCGCGGGGATTTCAGCGCAGAAGAGAAGACAGGCCTCCATCGCCGCATATAAGGATGCGAGCGCGGTCATCTGCGTCAGCGGAAAGGTGCGGCAGATTCTGCGAGACGGTATGTCCGGTAACGTGGCCAGCGCGGTGGTTTACAACGGCGCCGACCCGGAAGTATTTTCTCCCGCATTTCTCGGCGGGGACTCGACTTCGATGCCTGCCTGCGCCGATAGGAAAGAGATACTCATCGTCGGTAATCTGATCGCAAGCAAAGGCCAGGAGCTTGTTCTGCGGTCGATGCATCGGCTTGTCGCCGTGATTCCAGAACTACAGTGCCGGATAATCGGCGAAGGTCCGGATCGGCCGAGGCTTGAGGCGTTGGTGCGCGAACTTGGAATTCGCGAGCGAATTCATTTCTTGGGACGGCAGAGCCGCGCCGCTGTTGCCGAGGCGATGCGACGCTGCTCTATCTTCGTTCTCCCCAGCCGTAACGAGGGCCTGGGATGCGTCTACCTGGAAGCCATGGCCTGCGCCAAGCCTGTGATTGGGTGTCGGGGGCAGGGGATTGAGGAAATTATCGAGCACGAGAAAAGCGGCTGGCTCATCCAAGCCCACAGATTCGACGAACTTGCGCACGGGCTTTCGATCCTGCTCCAGTCGCCGGAACTCGCTTCCAACATTGGAATGGCCGCGAGGCAAAAAATTGTGAGTGAGCTCACAATCGCTCACCAGGCGCGGCATTGCGCCGATATTTATCGCGCGGCGGTCTCCGATTCCGAACGGCTGCCAAGGCACTGAAGGTCATCGAAGGACGTTATCGGACTAGGAGACGGGAATTCGATTCGGCACCCCCTCCTTCATCAACAAGCACTCATGTTCAGCTAGCATTGGAGAATCCTCTCCCAAGCCAATGACGGTGATTGAAGCGAAACCGGAAACTGAATTGTGCAGACCGAGTGCGCTGGCTCCGACGCTTCCGGTAAGCGTGATCGTCCCGGTTCGGAATGAAGCCGTGAACCTCGCGCGCTGTCTGGAAGCGCTGGCGGAAGCGGCAGAAATCTATGTCATCGATTCGCAGAGCACGGACGACACGGCTGCGATTGCCCGTTCTTATGGCGCCCAGGTGGTGCAGTTTTATTACTCAGGGGGATGGCCGAAAAAGCGGCAATGGGCAATGGAGACGCTGCCATTGTCGTGTGAGTGGATATTGCTGCTGGATGCCGATGAAATTGTGACGCCGGAACTGATCGAGGAGATGCGCGGTGCAATTCGAAATCCGGGCGTGAACGGCTATTCGATTCGCCTGCAAATGCGTTTTCTCGGACGAGTGTTGCGGCATGGCGATGCGAGTTTCTGGAAAATGTCGCTCTTCCGCAAAGGGCGCGGCTGGTTCGAATGCCGGCTGAAGGATCAGGACGCATCGATGGCCGACATAGAGGTCCACGAGCACGTGGTGGTGGATGGAACTGCGGGTCGGCTGCGACATGCGCTCATTCACCACAATGTTGCATCACTCGAGCGCTACATCGCGAAGCACAATGAGTATTCGAATTGGGAGGCGCGCGTTTTGCTCGAACCGGCTGGCGAAGCGGAAGAGTTGAGCGCCGACCTGTTTGGCAGCCAGGCGCAACGCAGGCGCTGGCTGAAGCGCAAGCTTTACAGTTTGCCGGGCTCGCCGGTTCTGCTCTTTCTCTATCGCTACTTTCTGTGTCTCGGTTTCGCGGATGGAATCCCCGGCCTTATTTACTGCTGCTTTCAAGCGGTGCAGATGTTTCATACGAAGGCCAAAATCTACGAGCTGCGCCATGGGAGGAATTGACCCATGTGCGGGATCAGCGGCCTGGTAAATTTCGGCGACAGGGAAACGCTGGCGCGCATGACGAGCGTGCAGGCGCACCGTGGCCCCGATGACTCCGGCCTGTGGGAGCGGCATTTCGCCGATGGCACCTATGTCGGTTTGGGCAGCCGCCGGCTCGCTATTCTCGACCTTTCGCCCGAGGGACACATGCCGATGTCGAACGAGGATGGCTCGGTGTGGATCACGTACAACGGCGAGATTTACAACTTCGGCGAACTGCGCCGCGAATTGGAAGGCAAGGGTCATCGCTTTCGCTCGCGTACCGATACCGAAGCGATCATCCATCTCTACGAAGAGTATGGCGTGGATTGCCTGAATCGGCTTGACGGCATGTTTGCGTTCTGCGTGTGTGACCTGCGGGGCGCGTCTCCGAAACTGTTTTTGGCCAGAGATCATTTCGGAATCAAGCCGCTGTATTACTGCGAGCGCGGGCACAAATTAGCGTTCGCCTCCGAAATCAAGGCCCTGCTTGAAGTCCCGGGCATTGGGGCGAGCATGAACCTGGAGGCTCTGCATCAATATCTGACATTCCTCTGGGTGCCCGATCCTGAGACGATGTTTGAGGGGATACACAAACTGGAGGCCGGCCACTATGCGATATGGCAGCGTGGCGAATTCAAGATTGAGCAGTATTGGGACCTGACATTTCCTACCGCCGACCATCGTTTCGAGCAAAAGCAAATCGAACTGGAACAAGAGATACGCGAGCGGTTCCGTGCGTCCGTGGAGCGACAGATGGTGAGCGACGTTCCAATCGCAGCCTTTCTGAGCGCCGGACTTGATTCTTCGAGCATTGCCGCCGTAATGGCGCGAAAGCAGGCGTTGCGCACGTACACGATCACGTTCCCGCAGAAGTATCGCGTGGGCGAGACGACAATTGACGATCCCGCAGTGCCACGGCGCCTGGCGCGCAAACTTGGGTGCGAACACCACGAGATCGAAGTGGAGCCGGATGTGGTGAACCTACTGCCGCAACTGACATGGCACATGGATGAGCCGACGGCGGACCCGGCAATCATTGCGGCTTTTCTTGTGTGCCGCGAGGCGAAGAAACAGGCCACGGTTCTCTTGTCGGGCGTAGGCGGCGATGAGTTGTTCGCCGGTTACCGCAAGCATGCTGCGCACGCATGGTCGGAGAAGTATCGGCGGCTTCCCGGAGTGGCGCGCTCGGTCATCGAGAGCGGCGTGTTTTCGCTTCCATCTTTTCGCGGAAGCTATATGAAGGGAACCGTGCGCCTGGCGAAGAAGATGGCGCGCAGCGCGGGGTTGAGCCCGGCTGAGGCCTTTGTTCGGAATTGCAGTTATTTCGACGCGCAGCGTACGGAAAAGCTGTACGCGCCTCAGATGCAGTCGGCGGGCAATCTCCATCCGCCCGCCTTCGATCCGTCCGTTCGACATCTGGCCGCGTTCGACAAGGTACGCCACGCCGATTTTCTCAACCAGATGCTCTATCTGGACATGAAGATTTTCATGCCCGCGCTGAATCTGACCTATAACGACAAGATGAGTATGGCATCTTCGGTGGAGGTTCGCGTGCCTTTTCTTGACCGGAATCTCGCCGAGTTTGTGGCCTGGAACGTGAAGCCGGAGTGGAAACTCCGAGGCAAATGGCGGCCAGTGACGAAGTATATTTTTCGCCAGGCTATGCGGAGTTTTCTGCCGCCGGAAGTTTTGCGACAGCCGAAGGCGGGCTTTGCCGCCCCGATTGATTACTGGCTGGCGCACGACCTTCGGTCCATGGTGGACGATTTTCTTTCCGAGTCGCAAGTGCGCAGCCGAGGCCTGTTCCGCCCGGAAGAAGTTCGCCGCTATGTGGACGAACATCGCCGCGGCGGAGAAGACTGGTCGATGCAAATCTGGCAACTGCTGACGCTTGAGATGTGGATGCAAGTATTTCTGGATGGCAAAGGGCGAAGCTTCGCAGAACGTGCATGCGATCGTGATTCGAGCGCTCGGCAAGCATCGGCTGAGCAAGCATCGGCTCGAAATACGGCATCTCCGCATGCAGTTGGCGCGTCGCAACTTATTCCCGCATGAAGCAACTGCTACAAGACGGGCGCACCGGGGCGCTGGAGGTCACTGAGGTTCCCGCTCCGCAATTGTTGCCCGGATGCGTTCTGGTGCGCACCGCATCGTCTCTGGTATCGGCGGGCACGGAACGTGCCTGCGCCGAGTTCGCGCGCAAGAATTTGTTTGCCAAAGCGAAAGCGCGTCCTGACCTGGTGCGGGACGTGATGGCGAAATTGCGACGGGATGGTATAGGGTCCACGCTATCAACGATACGTTCGCGCCTTGCGCAGCCGCAATCGGTCGGCTACAGCAGCGCCGGAACGGTCGTCGCGGTGGGCGATGGTGTATCCGACATTCGCGCGGGAGATCGCGTTGCTTGTGCCGGCGTGGGCTACGCCGTGCACGCGGAGTGCGCCTGCGTTCCGCGTTTGCTGGTCGCGAAAGTGCCTGAGCCGGGCGTTTCTTTCGACGAAGCTGCGTTTGCGACTGTGGGCGCCGTCTGCCTGCACGGGATTCGTACAGCGGCCGTGGCGTTAGGCGATACGGTCGCAGTCATCGGCTTGGGATTGCTCGGGCAAATTACCATCCAGTTGTTGAAAATTGCGGGTTGCCGCGTGTTCGGAACCGATTTGCTCGATTCGCGCGTCGGGCTGGCGATCCGAAACGGAGCCGAAGAAGCATGTACTGGAGCGTGGGAATTTCGTGATTTGTGTTTTCAGAAAACGGGAGGCGTGGGGGCGGACGCCGTGTTAATTACAGCGGAATCCCCAAGCAGTGAACCAGTCAATCTCGCCGCCGACGTCGCCCGCGATCGCGCCACGGTGGTTGCAGTTGGAACCGTCGCCATGGAACTGGAACGAAAACTTTATTACGAAAAAGAACTCACGTTTCGCGTTTCACGTTCGTACGGTCCGGGCCGCTACGATGCCGCTTATGAGCAGAAAGGCCGCGACTATCCGATCGGGCACGTGCGCTGGACGGAGACGCGCAACATGGAAGCCTTTTTGCGATTCATCGCGGAGCGCAAGCTCGATCTCGCTTCGCTGATCACTCACCGGTTTTCCATTGAAAACGCGACTCGTGCCTACGATCTGATCACGGGGCGCACCGACGAACCATTCCTTGGCATTGTTCTCACTTATCCCGAAGCAGAACCGAGCGAGTCGCGAAAGGGCGATGGAATTTCGCCATTGCCTGCGAGCATCTCAGAAAAAATCGCGCTACGGCCGCCCATTGAATCGCGGCCGACGGATGCGCCCGTTCGCATCGGCGTTCTTGGAGCCGGCGCCTTCGCGCAGAACACGCTGCTGCCAGCGTTGAAGGCGATTCCTGAAATCTCTTTGCGCGGGCTTTGCAACGCGACTGGGGCTCGCGGGCGCAGTGCCGCGGAAAAATTCGGTTTTTCGTACTGCACCAACTCGGAGGATGAAATTCTGCGCGATGCGGAGATCGATGCCGTGCTCATCGCGACGCGGCATCACCTCCACGCGAGGCAAGTCGTTACCGCAATGGAAGCGGGCAAGAGCGTGTTTTGCGAAAAGCCGCTTTGCCTGAGCGAAGATGAACTAGCCTCGATCGTTCGCGCCGCAGTGCCGCGTCTCCGCACGACATCCAAAACGGCGCCCTTTTTGATGGTGGGATTCAATCGAAGATTCGCGCCCTTGTCGATTCAACTGAAGAGGTTTTTGTCGCAAGTGCACGAACCAATTTCCATGAATTATCGCGTGAATGCTGGCTATCTACCTGCGGATCACTGGATCAACGACCCGGAGCAGGGAGGCGGCAGGATTCTTGGCGAAGTCTGCCACTTTGTGGATTTTCTCTCGTACCTCGCGGGCGAGTGCGCCGTCGAGGTACGCGCGGAAAGCGTCAGCAATCGGGGCCGATACAGCATGGACAATATTGTGGCAACGATGCAGTTCGCCAATGGTTCTCTGGGCACGATTACGTACATGGCGAATGGTGACAAGTCCGCTCCGAAGGAGCGCCTCGAGGTTTTCGGCGGTGCGTGTGTCGCGATTCTGGAAGATTTCCGGCGACTCGAACTGGTTCGCAATGGCCGCAGAAAAACATTCCGCACGAGGTGGCAACAAGATAAGGGGCACAAAGGCGAGATGCGCGCGTTCGTCGATGCGGTGCAAGCGAAGATCCCGCCGCCGATTTGTTTGGAAGAGATTGTCGGGTCGACACTAGCGACCCTGCGACTGCAAAGGGCCTGCCAGATGGGTCAACCACAAAATGTAGACGTTAAAGAGTTCATCGCTGCATCGTCGGAGGAAAGCTCCACGTATTAGACAAGCACGCGGTCGACAAGAAAGATTCTCACCATGCTGATTCTGGGCCTCAATATGTTCCACGCCGATTCTTCCGCGGCGATTCTCGATGACGGGAAAATTGTGTTCGCCGTGGCGGAGGAGCGACTGAATCGCCACAAGCATTACGGCGGCTTTCCTGCATTGGCGGTGAGGGCATGTATCGATGCCTCCGGCGCCAAGTTGAGCGATATTGGACACGTTGCCGTGGGACAGGACAGCGATGCTCATTTGGCGAAGAAGGTTCAGTATGCGCTTGCGAACCCGGCCAAGATTCTGAATTTCATGAGAATGCGCCAGCGCAAAGAGACGATGCGCGATGTGCGCGCGCTGCTCGCGGAAGCTCTTGACGCCGATCCGTCGAAACTGAAATTTCAGACGCACTATGTGGAGCACCATCTCGCGCACATCGCGAGCGCGTATTACTGTTCACCGTGGGAAAAGGCAGCCGGGTTCAGCTATGACGGTTCTGGCGATTTTGTTTCCACTATGATGGCGTGCTGCGAGGGCACGGACATCAAGATTCTCGACCGCGTTTTCCTTCCGCACTCGTTGGGAAGCTTCTACACGATGATCTGCGATTTTATCGGCTACCAAAAGTACGGAGATGAAGGGAAAGTGATGGGTCTGGCGCCGTATGGCAGGGACACGTACGTCGACGAGATCCGGAAGATTGTGGTGCGAAAGAACGGCAATTTTCAGCTGGACATGAGTTACTTTAGGCCGCTCGGCAGCAGCCAGGGGATGCAGGTTCTGCTCGATGGAACGGTGCGACTGGCGCGGCATTTCTCGGAAAAGATGGAGAAAAGTTTTGGCCCCCCGCGCGCACCCTACGCGGAAATTACGCAGCGCGATATGGACCTGGCATTTGCCATGCAGCATTGCTTTGAAGAAGTGTTCTTTCACTTGCTGAACGAGTTGCACGGGCACGTTCCGGAGGAGAATCTCGCCATGGCCGGAGGGTGCGCGCTCAACAGCGTGGCAAATGGCAAAGTATTTTCAAGAACTCCGTTTCGCCGCACATGGATTCAACCTGCCGCCGGCGACGAGGGCTTGGCCATCGGCGCGGCGCTGCACGCGTACCACGCGATTCTGAAGATGCCTCGCCGCGAACAGATGAATCACGCTTACCTCGGACCTGAATTTTCTGTCCCTCAGATCGAAGCGACGTTGGACAGTGCGAGTGTCAAGTATCAAAAGCTGGAGCGTGAACCATTGCTCGACGCGATTGCGGGTGAGATGGCGAATGGCAATGTGGTCGGGTGGTTTCAGGGGCGAATGGAATGGGGGCCGAGAGCGCTTGGCAACCGCTCAATCGTTACCCATCCGGGCTTGCCCAATATGAAGGATGTGTTGAACGCGCGCATCAAACATCGCGAGTGGTTTCGCCCATTTGCGCCGGCAATTCTTGCCGAAGCGCAACACGAGTATTTCGAACACGACCATCCATCGCCGTACATGCTGCATGTCTACAAAATTCGCCCGGACAAGAGAAAACACCTGGGCGCCGTCAACCACGTCGATGACACCGGGCGACTGCAGACCGTGACACGCGAGGAGAATCCTCTTTATTACGACCTGATTCAGACGTTTGGAAAGAAGACCGGAATTCCGGTGATCCTGAACACGAGCTTCAACGAAAATGAGCCGATCGTATGCACTCCGCAAGAAGCTGTCGATTGCTTTCGGCGAACAAAGATGGACGTGCTGGCCATCGGGCCGTTTCTGGCACGCAAGAGTATCGCGGAATGAGGCGATGGCTCGCAGGGCAGATCAGAGTCAACGTTATCGCCTCATGAATGACATCTCAGTGGCGCATATCGAGTCCGCAGTCAGGCTTTACAAGGTCGCGAGTTGGCGCGGAGTTCGCGTGCTCGCCTGGGAGCGTGGCGTTCTTTACGCGGGGCGGGGTTACGAAATAGTTCGCCTGAAAATTCCGTCGAAGGATGCGGCTCTCAGAACGCCCGAAGTCCAATGGCAACCGATGGCCCTTTGTAGGCCGGTGTGGTGGAGAAATTTAACGTCCCGCAACCGACTCACCTACCGCCTGGTGCGCGACGGCTTTCATGCCCTCGCCATTCTTCGTGCGACCGGTGACGCCCGGAAAGCTGACGACGATCCAGCCCTGATTGCCGCTATTCCTGGCGCGATCGTTACAAAAATTGCCGGTAGCGATGAATTTCGAGTGACTCACCGCGTGCAGCACGGCACTCGGCCGCTGCACATCACTGTCGTCCCCAATGGGACCGTTTACTGGGGTGAGTATTTCGGCAATCGCGAACGGGCGGAGGTTCATATCTACGCGTCCGCCGATCGCGGAGAAAGCTGGCAAGTTGCCTACACATTTCCGGCGGGAGCAATCCGGCACGTCCACAATATTGTTTTTGACTCTTATGGCGACTGCCTTTGGATTCTGACGGGCGACGAAGGGGCGGAATGTAAGATACTGCGCGCATCGCCGGATCTCCATTCCATTGAAACAGTCGTTTCAGGCAATCAACAAGCGCGCGCGGCGGCGGCCATCCCAATGCCCGACGGACTATATTTCTCGACCGACACGCCGTTTGAAAGAAATCACCTCCTGCGACTGGATCGCAGAGGCAATCTGCAGCGGCTCGCTGAAATCTCCAGCTCCTCCATCTTCGGGTGCCGTGTCGGTGAAGCTCTGTTCTTTTCGACCATGGTCGAGCCGAGTACTGCAAACTATACGTGTGAAGTCCAACTCGTCGGCTCCAGCGATCGCAAAGATTGGCAGGTACTCGCTCGCTGGCGAAGGGACAAGTGGCCCGAGCATTATTTTCAGTATGGCAACGCTTTCTTGCCGGGCGGCCATAACGCAACAAATTACCTGGCGGCCACGACCATCGCTGTTGAGCATGAAGATTTGGTCACAAGCCTGTGGGAGGTTGAATCCTCAGCAGCCGCGCTCCCGCAAAGGCTTCCAACACCATGAGTGTGCGCGGGCGCTGGAATTACTATCGCCGCATTCTGCCTGCATACATCGGGCGAGGCCGCAGCCAGCTGACTTTTTGGCATGAGACGCCGGAACTCAATCCCCGCGCCTCCAGCACTCAACTCGGCGAATACTACATGTCATTTCGCGAGAAGGCAGACTACGCCGGCGATTACGACGCTGCCGGAATTCCGATGCTCGACTATCGCGGGAAGATCGGCCTGCAATACAACCCAATCGCGATCGCGCAGTGGGGACTCGGGAACTACAACTGGTTTCGTGAAGCGGGCGACGAGGACCGAATGCGGAAGGCGCTCAACGCCGCGGATTGGTTGATTGCCAATCTCGAGCAAAACCCGCGAGGGCTGTGGGTTTGGAACCATCACTTCGATTGGGAGTATCGCGAAGTTCTCAAAGCTCCGTGGTATTCCGGACTGGCCCAGGGTCAAGGCGTGTCGCTTCTGCTCCGCGCCTATGCGCTAACGTCCGATGAAAAATATCTTCACGTCGCGGAGATGGCTTTCGTGTCGCTGACTAAGTCGATTGCGGAAGGAGGCGTGCTATTCGAGGATGCGGAAGGAAACCTGTGGATCGAGGAGTACATTGTCGATCCGCCCACGCACATCCTGAACGGATTCATGTGGTCGCTCTGGGCCGTATTCGACTATTGGCTCGCGCGCGGGGATGCCACAGCCAAGGAGATTTTCGAACGTGGCGTTAAGACTCTCATTGGTAACGTTGCTTACTTTGATACCGGCTACTGGTCTCTCTATGAACAATCGTCAACTCGGCGGAGAATGTTGGCTAGCCCTTTTTATCATCGTCTGCATATCGTTCAGCTGCGGGTAATGGCGAATTTGACGCGCGACCGCCGCCTTGCCGATGCGGCTGATCGATGGGAAGGCTACACGCAGCATCGCGGGAATCGCGCTCGAGCTTTGATCGCGAAGAGCGTTTTCAAGTTGCTCTACTACTGATCGTGAAAATACTTTACGTTTCGCAATACTTTCCGCCGGAGATGGGCGCTCCAGCCGCGCGCGCGTCGGAGTTAGCGCGGCACTGGACGCGAATGGGGCACGAAGTGACCATTCTTACCGGTTTTCCCAACCATCCGACCGGAGTTGTGCCGCCGGAATGGCGCAGCCGTTTTCGTCGCTTCTTTTTCCGGGAGACGATGGACCGTGTGAATGTGGTTCGCACCTGGCTGTGGCCTTTGCCCAACCGAAAGGCGCACGAAAGAATTCGCAACTACGTTTCTTTTTGTGTTTCTGCCGCAGCACGCGGACTGGGGCTCAGCAAGCCGGATGTTGTTATTGCCACTTCACCACAACTGCTCGTCGCGCTCTCGGGATGGTGGCTGGCGGCGTGGAAGAATGTACCATTTGTCTTCGAAGTACGCGATCTTTGGCCCGAATCGCTTGCCGCGGTGGGCGGGGGTGGCGAAAATTCTCTGCTGCATCGCGCTCTTGGAGCCATTGCCGGCTTTCTCTACCGTCGAGCCGATCACGTCGTAGTGGTGACGCCGGCGTTCAAAGATCACCTTATGCGCATGTGGCAAGTGCCGGAGGAAAAAATCTCCATCGTGGAGAACGGAGTGGAAACCGACCTCTTCCGTCCCGATGTCGCTGGCAGCGGGAGCGCAAGAGAGTCCACGGTAAATTCCGGAGAGGGCGAGTTTGTGATCTGCTATGTCGGCACTCTCGGCATGGCGCACGGACTGGAGACGTTGATTGAGGCGGCCGAGGAACTTCGAGGCAGCCTGCCAAATGCATCAGTACTGCTGATCGGCGAAGGCGCGGAAAAACGGCGCGTGGTTGGACTGGCAACCGCGCGCGGACTGACGAACATGCGGTTCATGAGCGAGCGGTCACGCGAGCAGATTCCTGCGCTGCTTTCGGCGGCCGATGTCTGCCTCGTCATGCTCAAGAAAAGGGAGCTGTTCAAGACTGTGATTCCGACCAAACTCCTTGAGTACATGGCGTGCGGGCGCCCGGTCATCGTCACGGTCGAAGGGCATGCACGCGAGATTGTTGAGGACGCGGGCGCGGGCGTGTTCGTGCCGCCGGAAGACAGTCACGCGCTTGCGGAGGCAATCTGCGCCATGGCGCGCAATCCCGACGAGCGGCGGCAGATGGGAGTGAACGGGCGGCAGTTTATCGTGGCGAATTTTGCGCGCAAGCAAACCGCCGAGGAATACATATCGGTGTTGGAGCGATTGCTAGCGGGGGGAGAGGCGCTCGATCGGCCGCTGCCAGTATTCCAGCTACGCTAAGGATGGGCCGCCACGACCGCCAGCGCGGTTGTCATGCTTATGGCCGCATCGCCAGTGCGATACGCCGCAGCCTTCGCGGAACTGCCCGGTATAAACAGGACGTCGCCTTTTACGAGAGGTATGTCCGGCGACTTGGCGTAGAGAATTTTCTTGAGCGGGATCGGAATCTCCTCGGTTCCATTCGGCGTCTGGCGCAGGATCTTGGTGTGATTCAACGATGCGGTGCGGTTGCTGCCTCCCGCCAGTGCCAGCGCTTTTAATACGCTCAGCGAATTGTCCTCGATCAGGAATCCGCTCGGATGCTGCACGTCGCCTACCACATAGACAATACCGGCGCGCGAAACCACGATCGTATCGCCCGGCAAGATGTCGATGTTGCTGTTCGTATCCTCGGCCAGATTCGCCGACAACTGGAGTGTGATCTTGTGCTCGGGATCGTCCCGATGCTCAATGGTGACGATGCGACCGGCCTTGTCGGTTAATCCACCGGCGGCCGAGATCATGTCAAACAGTCGGCGATCGCGAGCCACGGTGTAGGGTCCAGGATGATTTACCTCTCCAACTAACGTGACGGCCAGAGACGAGCTCTCTTCGACGAAGATCGAAACGTGCGGATTGCGGACGAATCCTCCTGCCTCGAGCCTTTTCTGAATGACCGCTTGCGCCTCGTCGGCGGTCAGGTCGGCAATATGGACATAGTCGATGAGAGGCAGATAAATATCGCCCGAGCCGCTGATGCGCGTCTTGGTGGAAAGATCGGGAACTCCGAATACGTTGATGTCGATCAAATCGCCGGCTCCCAATCGAACATTCGGATTCGGCAGCGGTGTACGGGACGCAGAGGACTGAGCGGCGAGCGTGGCAGCATCTTGCTTGGCCGTGTCGGTTGCCGGCGCGGCGATTCCATTGATCGGCGTCTGCGCCGTGGAGTAAACCGAAAAGCTCGTGCTGCATAAGAGCGCGATCAGTATTCGTGAGGTTCGCGGGAGGAAGCGGCAATTCCACACCGGCATGCCAAAGCTCCTGGATGTCTGAGTGTGACGAGTTTAGCATGCAGATCGCCAACGGATCGCGCGCAGCACTTGGCATGATTGATTCCCCAGACTCGGAAGAATCAACAGGCAACTTGCGATCTGTGTTGTTCCGACCGGGTGCTCGATTTATATTGCGGGGAAACAAATCTGTAGATTTGCGCGTTGGTATTTCAACGGAACTCGCCGGAATTCGGTTTGCCGGCTGCGCATCGCTAAAACGCCGGTGGTTAGCCGGAAGGAAAGCCAGTTTGACGTTGCTGTTTTTTGGGCTGTTCATATTCTCGCTCGCCATCTCTTTCGCGGCCACCCGCGAAGTCCGGGACATAGCAAACCGCCGCGGTTGGGTTTTTGTTCCGCAGGGAGGAAGACATCTTCACCAGACGCCGCTGCCGCGGTTGGGCGGAGCTGCGATCTTCCTCGCATTTTCGTTGAGTCTGGTTCTTTGGCTGGCGCTCTCGCTCGTCTTTCCTCGTCTTCTCGCCGGAGTTTTTCCCACCACGCTTTTGCGGATTTATGTTCCTGCCTGCCTGGTTTTCTGTCTGGGCGTTTATGACGATCTTCACGGCGCAGGTCCGTATTTGAAGTTCATCGTGCAGGCGATCGCGGCGATCCTGCTTTTCGCAGGTGGCATGCGGGTTCTTGATGTGCCGCTGATCTTTCCTCACATTTTGCCTTGGTTCGTGGGATTGCCTTTGACCGTGCTTTGGGTGATGGCAGTTACGAACGCGTTCAACCTGATCGATGGACTGGATGGTCTTGCGGCTGGATCGGCATTGTTCTCAACTCTGGTGCTGTTCATTGTGGCGCTGGTCAATCAGTCGTGGCTGTGTTCGCTGATCGGCGTGACTTTGGCGGGTGCAATTCTCGGATTCCTGCGGTTCAACTTCAATCCGGCGACCATCTTCCTGGGCGATTCCGGGAGCTTGTTTATCGGATTCATGCTCAGCGCTTTGGCTTTAGCGGGCGCGGAGAAAGCTCCTACGTTCGTGGCGGTTGCGATTCCGGTAGTCTCGTTTGGACTGCCAATCTTGGAAACTGCGCTCTCCATCGTGCGCCGGCTGATTAGTGGACGTCCGATTTTCACTGCCGATCGAGAGCATATTCACCATAAGCTGCTGCAACTCGGACTTTCACACCGGCAAGTTGTCATTGTTCTTTACGCCGTCTCCGCAGTGTTTGCGATGCTCAGCCTTTTTCTGCTGTGGCCAACGGGAAGCACTTTGGGACTGGTGCTTGCAGTGGTGGGAACTGGAATCTGGCTGGGAGTGCAGCATCTGAACTACCTGGAATTTGGCGAACTGCGGCGAGTAGCGCAGCGAACTATTGAGCAGCGGCAGATTGTCATCAACAATCTTTCAGTGCGGCGTGCAATTGAGGAGCTTAAGGCGACAAGCAGTTTCGACGAGGTGCGGAACATTCTGGTAGCGGCATTTGAGGGCAACGATTTCGATGCCTTCGAACTGCGGGCAACGCCGCCGCTTGACAGCCAGTTTGTCGAGCCCGAGCACCGACTGTGTTGGAGCAAGTTTCCCCGCATTTTGGCGATCTCCAGCGATCCCTCGTGGAAGCTGACTCTCGATCTGGTTACGACGGCGAATCGTGCGGGAGGTTCGCTCGTGATTTACCGCAACTACAGCAATCGAGACCTACAATTGGACGTGAACCTTCTGACGTCGCAATTTCCGGTCGCGTTGGCCGATGCGCTGGATCGCGCATGGGCGATTCCGGAGACGCTGATTGCGGCTCAACCAGGCAATTTGGCCTCTTACGCGGCGCACGCTTAACGGCGAAAATCGCCGGAAGATCGCCCCCAGAGCGGGCTTTCGCCAGCACCGGTTTGTCTGTGACTAATCTCGTTTCCTACTCTTGACCTGTGCGCTAATATGGAAGCTTCATAGGTTAAGACTCTGTGGCAATGCCAGTTACAGCTGCGCGTCCTCCTCACGGAGAGCGACGACGATGGATTCGTCAGAAGTTGCACACTCCTGTTTATGTCAGCTTCAATAGTCCTCAGTCTGGAACAGTCGTCGATCTGAGCGAACTGCTCGATCTGCACGAGAACGGTTTTGCGGTTCAGACTGCGATTCCATCCGAGCGAGAAGGGAATGATCGGCTGGAAGTGAATCGCGCGGTCACGATTTGCCTCGATCTGCCGGAAACCGGGAAGTATGTTCATGGCAGCGGTCAAGTGATGTGGACCGATGACAGCGGACGCGTTGGAGTTCGCTTCACCTTTCTCCCCGATGCATCGCGGCAGATTCTGAAGGAATGGCTGTTCGCGAACCTGTTGGTTGCATCGACGAATCATGCGGCGCGCGCGAGTCAACTTGCGCGGCGGGCAGAAGAAGCGGGAGATTCCCCTGCGGTGGAGGTTGCAACGCCGAGTTCGACAGCGAGTCGAACGGCGATTCAAGAGGCGATTCCGGAACTTGTGCCGAAGCTTGTGGCGAGTTCCGCGGCGGTTCGAGAGCGAGATGAACTGCGCGCGGCTTTGGACGATCTGCGACGCGAGATCCACGATATTGGAGAACGTGCCGAAGCGCGCGAAGACGGCGAGACTGCCAATGCGAATGCCGTATTACAGTTGATCACCGAGAAAGCAGCGGAGCTTACGGGCGCTTCTGGAGCGGCCATCGCGCTGCTCACGGAGAACAGGATTGTGTGCCGAGCTTCGCTTGGAGAACCAACTCCGCCGCTGAACTCCGAAGTGGATGTTCGAGCGGGATTGTCGGGAGAATGCATTCGCAGCGGAAGGATTGTTAGGTGCGAGGATCCGGAAACGGATTCGCGCGTCGATCCGGAAGTTTGCCGAATGTTGGGAATCGGTTCGCTGATGGCCGCTCCAATTTTCAGCGATTTCCGGGTGGTTGGTTTGCTGGAGATATTTTTCCCTTATGCGCGCAGCTTCACGACGGAACAGGAAGATATTCTGGAACGGCTTGTGGAGTTTGTTCCCGCTGCAAAACCGAAGCTTGCCGAGAACAAAATTGAAGCGAAGATCGAAAACAGGAACGCGGTAGCGCCGCTCGAAGATCGCACAGCGAAACCAGAAGAAAGCAATTCTCAGGCGCCGCTTCTGACGGAAGGCCTCGACGGCGCCGTGCCGGAAGAACCCCCGTCCAGCCGCCGATTTCCCGTCAGTCCTCTCGTGCTGCTCGCCATCGGCGTGGCGGCGATTTTACTGGGCTACCTGCTTGCGCCGACGATCGAACGACACTGGCTGCAACCGGGGCAAACGGCGCAGAGCCTCAGAAAGCCTTCATCGAAGAACGCATCGGGGGCGGATGCGATAACCGATTCCGCGGGGAGAAATCGTGCATTCTCCGGCGAAGCGCTGCGCAAACTTGCCGACCAAGGCGACGCGGAAGCGCAGTGGCAACTCGGCGTGCTCTATCACGACGGCGATTCGGTTCCCAAGGACGACGTGAAAGCCGTCGAATGGTTTCAGCGCGCGGCCGAACAAGGCTACGTTCGCGCGGAATCGACGCTGGGCGCGTATTACTGGGCGGGACGCGGAGTTCCGCGGGATTTCTCCAAGGCTTACTTCTGGTCGCAACTTGCGCTGGCGCAGGGAGACGAGAACAGCAAGTCGCGGCTGGAAGGGCTTTCTGCGCAGATGACGCCATCGCAGGTTGCGAGCGCGCGTCAAATGGCGGAAAGCTGGCTGCGCGCGCACAACCAGCGGGCGAGCGCGAAAGCGAACTGACGCGAAATCCGAGCGCGGGTGCGCCGCGACGCTTTTTCCTCCTTTTACATCACCTCCCATACCGCAGATTTGAAATCCAGGCTCCCGGCGGTTAGTATTTCATCCGCTCCCAGGAGGAGGTCTCATGCCGGTCAAACAACACAGTCACAAGCATCCCGAAGTCGAACAGCGTGTGAAAGCACTCGAACAGAAAACCAAGAAGCTTGAGAAAGAACTGCTCCGCCTTCAAAACAAGTTGAAGACGCACGATCATCCCCACACTCACTGAGGATCATTCGAAAACATGACGAAGTTCAAGCTGACAGCAGTTGTGGTCTACGCCGCCGTGGCGTTCGGCGTCATTGCGGCACAGGAGCATGCAAGGCGTGAGCCGATGACTTTTGCGTTGGACTGTGCCGGGGGCGACTGCACACTGCTCAAGGGAGCCGCAGACGAGCGGGATGCGGGGCGGTTCTGTAAAGCTGAAGCCGGGTGAGAGCATAGGCTGGCACTCGACTTCGGGAAATGAGGAAGCCTTGGTGATACTGCACGGGAGTGGCGTCGCCAATGTCGAGGGACATCCCGATATGCCGCTCTTGGAGAAGATGCTGGCGTACATTCCACCTGCGACAAGGCACAACGTTACAAACACGGGGACGCAAGCGCTTGAATACGTCTGGGTGGTAGCGCCCACTGGCCCACCGCATAATTGACGAAATCAGCCACGCGATATTAGGTCAACTGACAGGGCCTAGTCGCCGTTAATGCCAGGTTGTGAAGTCTTCGCGATGTGGGGTTGTCGGCGAACGGCACGGGCATCCGGTCGCAGGCCCAGCACGCTGAGTTTTGCTAAGATTCCGACGCGGCCAGAAACAGCCTCATATTTTCTGCGTATGCAGGCCTGGCTGAAAGCCGGGCCCTGCGCAAGACCGTTTATGAGACCATTTCTACCGACCCTTCCGCTTGTCGCTTCTTTGTCTCGTCACTTCTTCTGCTTGTCACTTCCGGGGGTGACGAAGTGCACTGACGAAAGTTGCCGATTGGTATCTATTTAATTCGCACGACAATCCCCCCCCCAAAAACGAAAGGAAGACTCTTGACGAAAGAGATCCTCGGAGTACGTCTGGGAAATTCACTTTACCGAGGATCACAACAAGAACATGGGGATGATGGAGGAATTATGGATTCAGCGGGAGCGCATTTGCGAGAAACAGCACCGGGACTGCATTCACAAGGAACGATCGTTGGGACAGTGGGCGCTTGGAAGATTTCCGATGAGCAGACGGGATTTGGCGCGAGGAAACTTGCTATGGGCGAGCCACACTTTGGCAGATTTTACGAATGGGCGGGAGCATGCGCTGTCCGCGGCGTTTTGATGCTGGCTGTGGTTTTGGCGGTGCTGCTGATTTTTGCTCGCCCTGCGATGGGGCAGACGGAGAGCGTGCTTTACAACTTTTGCGCGGGCGGGGGCTTTTGCACTGACGGATCGACTCCGTGGGCCGGGCTCGTCTCGGACGCTGCCGGCAACCTCTATGGGACGACGCGGTGGGGCGGGCTGTGGGGAGGAGGAACCGTATTTGAGCTTTCGCCGAACGGCAATGGAGGCTGGACAGAAACGGTGCTCCACAGCTTTACCGGTGGGGCGGACGGGGAACAACCGTGGGGTCCGGTGATGCTCGACAGCGCGGGAAACGTTTACGGGACTACAGCGGGCGGGGGCGCGGCTACCCTGGGCGTGGTGTTCGAACTGAGTCCGGCGGGCGGAAGCTGGACCGAGACCGTGCTCTACAACTTCTGCACGCAGAGCGGCTGCACGGACGGCGGAAATCCGTTGCGCGCCAACTTGATCATGGACGCGGCGGGCAATCTCTGCGGCATGAATTCGGCAGGCGTGTTCGAGCTGAGCCCGTCGGGCGGAGGCTGGACCGAACAAGTGATTTACAACGGTGGGGGCGACGCCAGACTGGGCGGGTTGACGATGGATGCCGCCGGCAACATCTTCGGCACCACGACTACAGAAGTGTTCGAGCTGTCACCGAGCGGCGCGGGTGGCTGGAATGCGACGGTGATGCACACCTTTGCCGGTGCTCCCGGAGATGGCAGCGACGCGGTGGGCCTTCCGACGCTCGACTCGTCCGGCAACCTTTACGGAACAACCATCCGCGGCGGTGCCAAGGACCACGGAACCGTCTATGAGCTGACGCCTGGAGAAAACGGAGAATGGACGGAGCAAATCCTGCATTCGTTTAAGGGCGGAACCGATGGCGCATATCCCTGGGGCGGGGTTGCGCTCGATGCGGGCGGGAACCTGTACGGCACTACGGCCAAGGGGGGCAAGGGCGGAACTGTGTTTGAGCTGGCGGCCCTGGGCAACTCCAACTACGAAGATACGATTCTGTGGGTTTTCAACGGAAAAGACGGAGCTTACCCGGCAGGCACTTTGATGCTGGACGGCGCGGGCAACCTCTACGGGACGACCGGTTCGGGAGGAGCGCACCACAACCAGGGCGTAGTGTTCGAAGTGAGCGGTGTGCGTAAGGCGACCACGACGACGCTGATGTCCGCGCCGAATCCGTCGACCTATGGGGAGGCGGTGACGTTTACGGCGGTGATCAGTGGCAGGGGGGGCGAGCCACCGGATGGAGAAACGGTCACGTTCATGACGGGCAAGAAGACGGTGCTGGGGACGGGGACGTTGAGCGGCGGCTCAGCGAACTTTACGAGCACGACGCTGAAGGTGGGCACGACGTCGGTTACGGCGGTGTACGGAGGGGACGCAAACTTCTCCGGCAGCGCGTCGAACGTGGTGAAGCAGGTGGTGAAGAAGGCGAAGTGAGGCGGTTGTTTGTTGGCAGAAGCGGAGGAGGGTTGTTTCGAAGTTGAAAATAAAAGTCAAAAGCCCCACCCTAAACTTCGCAAAAAGCGCGACGTTTAAGGGTGGGGAACTCCCTTTTTTCCCGCTTCTCGAAAAGCGCGAGAAGTGAAGCACGGGCAAGGACAAACCTATTGAGCTCTCAAGGAGGGCATTATGCAAAACAGGAGAACGAAAGGACATGTAAACATTGGCAGCGGCGGACTGGGATCTGGCTTGAGGAAACTGGCAGGCGCGGTTCGGCGCGGGGCTGTGGTAATGGCGGTAGTTTTCGCGGGGCTGCTGATTGCCGGCGCGGCGCAGGCGCAGGTTGGGCCATTAGCGAAGTCGAAGGGAAAAGAGACGGTGCTTTACAACTTTACGGGCGCGCCCGATGGGGCGAATCCGCAGGCCGCGCTGGTTGCCGACAGTGGCGGGAACTTGTACGGGACTACGAACGCGGGCGGGCTGGGATTTGGAACCGTGTTTGAGATTTCGGCGAGCGGGGAAGAGACGGTGCTGTACCGATTCTGCTCGGCGATGAATTGCACCGATGGTGCGACACCACTTTATGCATCGTTGATTTTTGATCGGGCGGGGAATTTGTATGGGACGACCGAGTTTGGCGGAGCGTACGCGAACGGGACGGTGTTTGAGCTTTCGCCGAACGGCGGCGGCTGGAACGAGACGGTGCTGTACAGCTTTACGGGAGGAGCGGACGGTGCGAATCCGGTGAACACTCCGATCATGGATGGGTCGGGCAATCTGTATGGCACGACGCTCAATGGAGGCGATGGAGCTGCTGGAACTGTTTATGAACTGAGTCCATCGGGTAATGGCTGGACCGAGCAAACGATTCAGACGGTGAACTGGGGCGACTACACGGGGCCGACTTACGCCGGACTGAGTTTTTATGACGGCGGAATTTATGGGGTTACAAATTCGAACCTGATGCATCAACAAAAGGGGCAGATGGCCCATCAGCTGAAGGCATTCCTGCTGACGCCGAACGGCGGCGGGGGCTGGAATTTGTCGCTGATCTTTCCCCAATCGAAAGCCCGAGGCGTGGACGAGGGCAGCAATGTGCAGGGGACAATCGTCGGAGGATTTGGAACGGCTTCCAACGGGCGGTATTATCCCCAATGCGGGATGGTCTATACCGCAGGCACCTTCTATGCGAATGCGTACGTCTTCAAAACCGGTATCGGGTGCAATCCGTTTGCCGGGATTTTGCAGGACGGGGCGAACCTTTACGGCACAACCGTGAATGGTGGCGCCTATGGTTACGGGACGGTGTATGAACTGACGCGCCCCAAGACTAACTACAAACCTACGCTGCTGTGGAGCTTCAACGGGACGGACGGGGCGAACCCGTATGGCAGCCTGATTCGGGATGGCGCGGGAAACCTTTATGGGACGACGCAGTATGGGGGAGCGAACGGAGCGGGAGTGGTGTTCAAGGTGGTGCCGTAGGGGGATGAACGCGCATTGAGATGAATTGGTTTCGGATGCGCGCGGGATAGCACGAGGACGGGCGATCGCCGCTTGGCGGAAGGTGGGTGAGGCCGCGCCGGAAAGGGCGTGGGCGATCAGCTATGATCGCAGGATGAAGACGCGGAAGATTCTGCGGTCAATGGTGAGAACTTCTTTCCTGGCACTTTGGTTGTTTCCGACAATTTTCTTTTCGGACGCGAGTTTGTTGGGGCAAACGGCGATGGGGGCGGGGAATGCCCGGGGGGAGATTGAGGAGTTTAACCGGAGGCTGGAGGAGGCGACGCGGCGAATGGACAATGGGGCGACGATGGCGTTGTGGGCGGAGGACGGGATCAGCCTGCTACCTTCGACGAAGCCGATGGTGGGGAAGGCGGCAATTGCGGCGTTCATGGATCGCGTGATGGGGGATCTGGCGGGCGCGAAGATGGAGAGGTTTGAGATGGAGTGCTCGGGGGTTGAGGTGGCGGGGGAGATGGCATCGGAGTGGTGTCGCGAACATCAGGTGGTGCAGATGGGTGGAGGGAAGGCTCCGTTCGACGGGCGGGGAAAGATGCTGCTGGTGTTGAGGCGGGGCGGGGATGGGAAGTGGAAGTTGCTGCGGGAGATGTGGAACGCGGAGTGACGTGGCTCTCGTGCGGGCGGCGGTTATTCGAGGGCGGTCTTAGAGCTTTCAACGCGGAGATCGCGGAGCATGCGGGGCGATGTGGGAATGGGCTTTGGACGCGGGAGGGCGGGTTGAAATTCTGAGGCGGGAATGTGAGCGGGCGCATTGACAGTGCTGTTGAGAGGATGTTAATTTTATTGGTTTCACAAGCCGCTATTCTTCGAGCTAGATCAGCCGCGAATCGATCAGCACAGTAGCTTTCGATCCAAGAGATTTCGACCAAAGAGACTTCGATCAAAGGGATATGGAGCAGACACTCCGACAATTAGGCGAATTACTGCTCGGAAGCGTGCCGACGATCCTCCTACTTTTAACCGTCTATCTTCTTTATGTTTTGCTGGTGTACCGGCCGCTGACGGCGGTGCTGGGGGAGCGGCGCAAGCGGACGCAGGGGGCGATGGAGAAGGCGCGGGCGGACATCCAGTCGGCGGAGGCGCGGACGGACGAGTATGAGAAGCGGCTGCGCGAGGCGCGGCAGAAGGTGTTTAGGAACCTGGAGACGCGGCGGGGGCAGGCTGGGCAGGCGCGGACGGAGGCGGTGAATGAGGCGCGGGCTCGGGCGCAAGAGCAGGTGAAGCAGGCGCGGGCGCTGCTGGAGCAGGATAAGCAAGAGGCGATGACGAAGTTGCAGGGGGAAGCGGGAAGATTGGCGACGGATATTGTGCGGACGGTGCTGCGTCCGGTGACTGCGCCCAGCCAGGTGGGCGGATGATCAGAATGACGGAGATGATGAAGAAGAGCGCGGAGAGGCGAGCGGGATGGCTGCTCGCGCTGGCGCTGGCGGCGTTGTTGATGGTGGGGCCGCTGCGGGTAGCGGCGATGGGGCAGGCGCAGGCTGCAGGGAGTTCGAGTCAGATCTCGGACAGTAATTCGGCGGGCAATAATAAGGATGCCGAAGCTGTAGGGGCGAAGACGGGGAAACCGGCTGAGGCGAGTAAGCCGGGGCACGAAAGTGTTGGCAAAGAACTGGCGGCGGAGACGCGCGCGGCGGAGGGCGAGGAAGAAGAGAATGCGAAACTAAAGCACTCGGCGATGGTGCAGAAGTTGGGGAAGTTGGTGGGGCTGGATGTGCACCAGGCGCACATGGCGGCGCTTTGGCTGAACTTCGCGATTATTGCGGCGGTGATCGTTTGGGCGGCGCGCAAGGGACTGCCGGGAATTTTTAAGGCGCGTGGCGAATCGATTCGGAAGGCGCTGGAGGAGGCACGGGCGGCGAGCGAGGATGCCGGGAATCGGCTGGCGGAGATTGAGAGCCGACTGAGCCAGATGAGCGCGGAGATCGCGAAGATGCAGAGTTCGGCGGAGAAGGAAGCCGAGGACGAAGAGGGACGGATCAAGAAGGCGGCGGAAGAGGAGTTGCGGAAGGTGGTGCAGTCGGCGGAGCAGGAAATTGCGGCGGCGGCGAAGCAGGTGAGGCGGGAGCTTTCGGCGCACACGGCGGATTTGGCGCTGGCGCTGGCACGGAAACAGATCAACATCGATGCGAATACGGACCAGGTGCTGGTGCGAAATTTTGCGGCGAATTTGACGGCGGAACGCGGCGCGGCGCCGACACAACGGGACGACGGAAAGGACGGGCGCTAGATGGCATCGGTGGTGGGAACCTACGCGCGCGCCTTTGCCGACGTGGTGATGAGCAGCAAGGCGGATGCCGGGCAGATGCTGGCCGAGTTGCATGGGATGGAAGGGATGCTGGCGGAGAGCGCGGATCTGCGGCGGGTGCTGGAGAATCCGTCGATTCCCGGGGCGCAGAAAAAAGCTGTGATCGATGCGGTGGTGGGGAAGATGGGCGGGTCACGGCCGGTGCGGAATTTTATTGCGGTGGTGACGGATCATCGGCGGCTGCCGCTGTTTAGTGAAATTGTAAAGCAGGCGGAGTTGGAACTGGACGATCGCATGGGATTTGCCGAGGCGCAGGTTACCAGCGCGCGGGCGTTGAACGATCCGGAAAAGCGGCTGCTGGAGGCGGAGATTCGGAAGCTGACGGGCAAGCAGGTGCGCGCGCGGTACGCGCAGGACGCGGGTCTGCTGGGCGGGGCGGTGGTGCAGGTGGGAAGCACGATTTACGACGGCTCGGTGAATGGGCAGTTGGAGAGGATTCGGGAGCAGTTGGTTAGTTAGCTGTTGGTCGTTAGTCGTTTGGAAAAGCTAAAAGCTTATGGCACAAATTAGAGCAGACGAAATTACACAACTTATCCGCGAGCAGATCGAGAATTACGAAACGAAGATCGCGGTCGACGAAGTGGGCACGATCATCACGCTCGGCGACGGGATCGCGCGCGTTTACGGCCTCGACAAGGTCATGGCCGGAGAACTGCTCAGCTTTCCGCACGGGATCGCCGGGATCGCCATGAACCTGGAAGAAGATCAGGTCGGCGTCGTGATCCTCGGCGAATACACGGAGATTAAAGAGGGCGACGAGGTCAAGCGGACGGGGCGCATCATGAGCGTGCCGGTGGGCGACGCGGTGATTGGACGCGTGGTGAATTCGCTGGGGCAGCCGATTGACGACAAGGGGCCGATTCAGTCCGACAAATTTATTCCTCTGGAACGCATTGCGCCGGGCGTGATCGACCGGCAACCGGTGCGCGAGCCGATGGCGACGGGGCTGAAGGCGATTGACTCGATGATTCCGATTGGGCGAGGCCAGCGGGAACTGATTATCGGCGACCGGCAGACGGGGAAGACCGCGGTTGCGCTGGACACGATCATCAACAGCAAGGGCAACAACCTGATTTGTATTTACAACGCGATTGGGCAGAAGCGGTCGTCGATTGCGCAGGTGGTGAAGATTCTGGAAGACGCGGGCGCGATGGAGTACACGATCGTGGTGGCGGCGTCGGCGTCGGAGCCGGCGCCGATGCAGTACATTTCGCCGTATGCGGCGTGCGCGATGGGCGAATACTTCCGCGACTCGGGGCGGCACGCGCTTTGCATCTATGACGATTTGTCGAAGCACGCGGCGTCGTATCGCGAAATCTCGCTGCTGCTGCGGCGTCCGCCGGGGCGCGAGGCGTATCCGGGAGATGTGTTTTATCTCCATTCGCGGCTGCTGGAGCGGGCGGCGAAGTTGAGCGATAAGAACGGCGGCGGGTCGCTGACGGCGCTGCCGGTGATTGAAACGCAGGCGGGGGACGTTTCGGCGTACATTCCGACGAACGTGATTTCGATTACGGATGGGCAGATTTATCTGGAAACGGATTTGTTTAACCAGGGCGTGCGGCCGGCGGTGAACGTTGGACTTTCGGTGAGCCGCGTGGGAGGCAGCGCGCAGATTAAGGCGATGCGGCAGGTGGCGGGAACGCTGAAACTGGAACTGGCGCAATACCGCGAGTTGGCGGCGTTTGCCCAGTTTGGCAGCGATCTGGATAAGGCAACACAGCAGCAATTGAACCGAGGGCAGAGGTTGGTTGAGTTGCTGAAGCAGGCGCAATTTTCGCCCCTGCCGTTCTCGAAGCAGATCATCGCGATTTTTGCGGGAACGAGCGGGGCGCTGGACGATTTGCCGATCGACCAGGTGCGGGACTTTGAAAAAGAGCTGTACAAGTATGTGGACACGACGAATCCGGGGCTGCTGAACACGATCATGGAGAAGAAAATTCTCGACGACAATTTGAAGGCCGAGATCGCGCGCGTAATTAAGGAAGCGAAGCAGGCGTTTGTGGAGTCGCGGCAAGCGGTTGCGAAGTAAGAAGTCAGAAGTTAGAACTTAGAACTTAAGAACAGGTTCATGCCTAACATTCTTGATATTCGACGGCGGATTCGCAGCGTGGTGAACACGCGGCAGATCACCAAGGCGATGAAGACGGTTTCGGCGGCGAAGTTGCGGCGTGCGCAGGAGGCTGCGCTGGCGGCGCGACCTTATTCGCAGATGCTGACGAATGTTTTGAAGTCGCTGATCAAGCGAGCGAATATCTACGATCCGGTGACGGGCGAGCCGTTGCATCCGCTGCTGGCGGAGCGGCCGGAGAAGAACATTCTGCTGATCGTGATCACGGGCGACAAGGGGCTGGCGGGCGCGTTCAATACAAACATTTTGAAAGTGGTGAGTAAGTTCATCGCGTCGAAGCCGGAGCAGGATATCGACGTCGAGTGCATTGGACGCAAGGGCCGCGACTTTATGCGGCGGCGTTTTCCCGCGGCTCCTACGAGGAGAACGCCGGAAGATATTCAGGCTGGCGCGGCTCCGGTGCAGAGTGAGGCTCCGCGGGCGGGGCGCGTGCAGATTACCGGCGAGTACGTCGGCGTTTTGGGGAAGGTGGATTACAACTTTGTTGCGGCGCTGGGGCAGGACGTGGTGCAGCGGTTTGCGGACGAGACGATTGACGGTGTGTACATTTTGTACAACGAGTTTAAGTCGGTGATTGCGCAACGGCTAGTGGTGGACCACCTGCTGCCGATCAAAGAAATCGGCGAGGTGAACATAAGCCTGGCCGAAGAGGCGACGGAAGAAGAGCGGAAACGCGCGGTGGAAGCGGCGAAGACGGCGGGGGTGGGCATTCGTCCGGTGGATACGCGCGCGGTGGACGAGGCGGCGGCTAAATTCGCGACGGCCGAGGTGGACTACATTTACGAGCAGCCGCCGGTGCAGTTATTCAGCGAGCTTTTGCCGAAGTACATCAGCGTCGAGATTTTTCACGCGCTGATGGAGTCGGTGGCGGCGGAGCACGCGGCACGGATGACGGCGATGGATTCGGCGACGAACAATGCGTCGGACATGATCGATTCGCTGACGCTGGCGATGAACCGGGCGCGGCAGGCGAAGATTACGAAGGAAATTATCGAGATTGTGAGCGGGGCGGCGGCGCAGGGGTAGGGAGCCGCGAGTTGACGCGTCCCCCGCATGGTTGAAATAAAGCTCGCTCGAACTCAAGACGGAGCAAGCCCCGTCGCTACGGAAAAGAGATTTATGGCAGAAAATATCGGACATGTGATTCAGGTCGCCGGCCCGGCCGTCGACGTGCAATTTGTGGAGGCGTCAATGCCTCCGATCTACGAGGCGCTGCGCGTGGTGAGCGAGGGTTTCACCGTGCCTTCGCCGATCAACGTAATTCTTGAAGTACAACAGCACCTTGGCGAGGGGCGCGTGCGGTGCGTCGCCATGGAGCCGACGGACGGCATGGTGCGGGGCATGAACGCCATCGATCTTGGCGGACCGATCTCCGTGCCGGTAGGGCGCGGCACGCTCGGGCGCGTGATGAACGTCATTGGCGAGCCCGTTGACCGCCTTGGCCCCATCGCCTGTGACAAGCGCATGCCCATCCACCGGCTAGCCCCTGCCTTTGACGAGCAATCCACTACCGCCGAAATGTTCGAGACGGGCGTGAAGGTCGTCGACCTCATCCAACCGTTTTTGAAGGGCGGCAAGATCGGTCTGTTCGGCGGCGCTGGCGTCGGGAAAACCGTCGTCATCATGGAACTCATCAACAACGTCGCCAAGCAGCACGGCGGATTCTCGGTGTTTGCCGGAGTGGGCGAGCGCACCCGCGAAGGCAACGACTTATGGCTGGAAATGTCGGAGTCGGGCGTGATTAAGCCGGGCAAGCCGGATGAGTCGAAAGCGGCGCTGATCTATGGGCAGATGACGGAACCGCCGGGAGCGCGTCTGCGGGTGGCGCTGACGGCGCTGACGGTGGCGGAATATTTCCGCGACGAGCAGGGGTCGGACACGCTGCTCTTTATCGACAACATCTTTCGTTTCACGCAGGCGGGGTCGGAAGTTTCGGCGCTGCTGGGCCGCATGCCGAGCGCGGTGGGTTACCAGCCGAATTTGGCGACGGAGATGGGCGAGTTACAGGAACGGATTACTTCGACTAAAAAAGGATCGGTGACATCGGTGCAGGCGATCTATGTGCCGGCGGACGATCTAACCGATCCGGCGCCAGCCACGACATTTGCGCACTTGGACGCGACTACGGTGCTTTCGCGCGCACTTACGGAGATTGGGATCTATCCCGCGGTCGATCCGCTGGCTTCGACTTCGCGCATTCTCGATCCGCGCATTGTGGGGCAGGATCACTATGACGTGGCGCAGATGGTGAAGAAGACGCTGCAGACTTATAAGGATTTACAGGATATTATCGCGATTCTAGGCATCGACGAGTTGAGCGAAGACCAAAAGCTGACGGTGTCGCGAGCGCGCAAGATCCAGAAGTTCCTGTCGCAGCCGTTCTTTGTGGCCGAGCAGTTTACGGGCACTCCGGGGCGGTATGTGAAGATTGCCGACACGGTAAAAGGCTTCCGCGGAATTGTGGAAGGGAAGTATGACGACATTCCGGAGCAGGCGTTTTACATGAAGGGAACGATTGAAGAAGTGCTGGAGACGGCGGAGAAGATGAAGGTGGCGGCTTAGTTGGTCGGTGGTCCTTGGTCGATGGTCGCTGGGAAAAGCTCCAGCGCGCTGGCCTTTCGGCTTACGACTTAGGACTGGGGACGAAGGAATTACGACTTACTACTACCGACCACCATCTACGAACCAAGGACTAACGACCAACGACTACATGGCAGATACTTTCCAACTCGAGATTGTTACTCCGCAAAAGCAGATGGTGAAGGATGTGGCCGCGGAAGAGGCGCAAATTCCTGGGGCGGACGGTTACCTCGGGATCCTGCCGGGACACGCGCCACTGATTACGGAGTTGAAGGCGGGCGCGCTGACTTATCGGGCGGGCGGGACGACGCATACGCTGTCGGTCGCTTGGGGATTTGCGGAGGTGTTGCCGGAGAAAGTCACGATCCTGGCGGAAACGGCGGAGCGGCCGCAGGAAATCGATGTAGCGCGCGCGGAAAAAGCGAAGGCACGAGCGGAAGAGCGATTGAAGAGCAATAATCCGGATGTGGATTATGACCGGGCCGAGGATGCGCTGGAGCGGGCGGAGACGCGGATCAAGGTGGCGGCGGAGAAATAAGCGTTACAGTGGTAGAGACAATTTCAGCGACGGATGCAAGGCGAAACTTCTCCCGCTTGTTACGCGAAGTCGATCAAGGCCAGAGCTGCATTCTAACCAGCCGCGGTCAGGCCATTGCGCAGATCACTCCGGTCACTCCAATCAGCAAAAGCCACGGGTTGGCAGCGCGCACGCGGTTGCTGAAGCGGCTCCGCACCCAAGCTGTTACCGACATCGGGCAATGGACGCGCGGCGAACATTATCAGTAAACCTTATCAGTAAACCTTGAGTTCGTTTCAGCGAAATTTCGAGCGAGGCAATCATGACAATTGAACGAGTGGGTGTGATTGGGGCGGGGACGATGGGGAACGGGATTGCGCATGTGTTTGCGCGGTCGGGGTTCAGCGTGGTGTTGTGCGATGTGGAGCAGCGGTTTGTGGATCGCGGGCTGGACGCGATCGGGAAGAACCTGGAGCGGGAAGTTACGAAGGGCAAGATTACGGCTGACGACAAGGCGGCGACATTGGGGCGAATTACATCGGCGCTTGATCGGGGGAAACTCAGCGACTGCGACTTAGTAGTGGAGGCGGCGACAGAAAAATTCGAGATCAAGGCGGAGATTTTCCGCGACCTCGACCGCATTCTAAGGCCGGGGGTGGTGCTGGCGTCGAATACGTCGTCGATCTCGATTACGAAAATTGGGGCGCTGACGAAGCGGGCAGATAAAACGATTGGCATGCACTTTTTTAATCCGGTGCCGGTGATGGAGTTGGTGGAAGTGATTCGCGGGCTCGCGACGTCCGAGGAGACGTACGAGACGGTGCGTGAACTGGCGGTGAAACTGGGTAAGACGCCGGTGGAGGTGAACGACGCGCCGGGGTTTGTATCCAACCGGGTGCTGATGCCGCTGCTGAACGAGGCGATGTTCGCGGTGATGGAGGGGGTGGCAACGGCGGAGGCGGTGGACGAGGTTTTTAAACTTGGGATGGCGCATCCGATGGGGCCGCTGACGCTGGCGGATTTTATAGGGCTGGATGTGTGCCTCGACATTATGCGCGTGCTCCAAGATGGGCTCGGCGATCCGAAGTACCGGCCGTGCCCGCTACTGGTGAAGATGGTGGATGCGGGGTGGCTGGGGCGGAAGAGCGGGCGCGGATTTTATACGTACGCGTGATGGGGATCATGGTTGGAGCGGCTTCACGCTCACAAAAGAGACATGGGCGTAGCAACATTTTAAGAGTAACCGATGCTTCCGGATCCAGTGAATAATCACCTTCGCTCTTATCGAGGCTACGAGCGAACCTGGGGCAGTGGGCTTTCGCGTGCCGCTCGGCGGTTTACGGCTTGGCGTGCAGGGCTGCGATGCGTTGCTTAAGTTCACCGTAGACGCGACAAATGGCGAGCAGGATCGGATCAGGACCATCCGACGTCATATAGTCGTGGAGTTCGTTTTGGGTAATTCGACCTTCCTTGAGCCACTCATCGATTACGTCCCGTCTCTCGTCGGCTGTGAGCAACTGACAAAGCTCTTGCGGTGGGAGATCGTCGGGATCCGATTCGTTCGAGTCTTCGTCTTCACCGTCCTCGTCGTCTCGTTCGTCTTGCTCGCAATCAGGCTCGCAATCTTTTGCCTCATCCTCGTCGGGATCGTGGCCTTCGCCGGTGGCCGACCATGGGGTCATGCCTAGCGGGGTTTCGGCGACCTTTTCGGGCTCGACGACGACCTGGGTGGGCTTGGGTTTCTCGGCCTGCATCTGCTTGAGGTTGCCGGAGGCGATCTGGAGGGCGTAGAGAGCGAGGCCGGCGTCTTTGCGGTCAATGCGGCGGCAGAGCAGGAGCTGGACGACGTGGCGGAGCATCATCTGAATGGAGTGGGCGTCCTCGAAGGGCGGGAGCATGATGCTGCTGTCGGGATAGCGGTCTCCGTCGAGGTAGAGTTCGGCGGGGGCGGGGCGGTTTTGCTGATGGTAGTAACAAAGGTCTTTGTCTTTGACGGCGGGAGAGCCGCATTGGGCGCCGCTGGTCTTGATATGGTGACAACGCCGAATTTCTACTGGATAAGACGCCATAAGTCAGGCTCCTAATGAATGAGAGGCAATAAAAAAGCGCGGCACGGGGCCGCGCTGATTTATTTGTCTCTATAAGTCTAGTATCTCAAATTGGAGGGGGGTAAGCGGACAATTAAGGGAACTTTATATGTGGCTTGGAATGAGTAAGGTAAGT
>Ga0224558_1000029_pt1 | contig 180476 bp, 151 predicted proteins | sample 714S32024metaG_FD_180682 | JGI IMG/M metagenome (GOLD analysis project Ga0224558, IMG submission 180682) | Peat soil microbial communities from Stordalen Mire, Sweden - 717 S3 20-24 | ecosystem: Environmental > Terrestrial > Soil > Wetlands > Peat | place: Sweden: Norrbotten County, Stordalen... | reverse complement strand
GTTCGCATGACGATTAGCGCCTTATGTGGATGGGTGCAGTTCACGGGCGCTGTCACACAAAGAGCACGTTTCGAGCGAGGTGTGACCCTTAGTGGGCGGTGGAATCATCAGGGTTTACCCCGATGGCTTGCGACTGGGGGTTCGCTTAGCCTCCGTAGAGAGTGGTCACCTGAAGCGCTCCGACGACGATCAGTCGTACGAAGCGCCCTGGTGATGTCGCGAGTTCGACGACGGATTGGAGGATGCCGATGAGCTTCCTGGAGATGCGAGCAGTTTCCAAGGTCTACGGTGAGGGCTCGACCGAAGTGCACGCCATCACCGACGTCGACCTCTCGGTCGATCGCGGCGCGCTCGTGGCGGTCATGGGACCAAGCGGTTCGGGCAAGTCCACTCTTCTCACCATCGCGGGAAGCCTCGAGGAGCCGACGAGTGGCGAGGTGACCATCGACGGAGCGGCACTATCGACGATGTCGCGCAACGATAAGGCGCGTCTGCGGCGTCGCACGGTCGGTTACGTATTCCAGGACTTCAACCTCCTCGCCGGGCTCACCGCCGTGGAAAACGTCACCCTGCCGCTCGAACTGGACGGAGTCGCGACCAGGAAGGCGCGCAGCGCGGGGATGGCGGCTCTCGAGGAACTCGGACTGGCGGAGCGTGCGACGCGCTTTCCTGATGAGCTCTCGGGTGGTGAGCGCCAGCGGGTCGCCATTGCCCGCGCCGTCGTCGGGAATCGTCAACTGCTGCTCGCGGACGAGCCGTCGGGCGCGCTCGACTCGGTCAATGGCGAGGCCGTCATGCGGATGATCCTGGCCGCCTGCCACCTGGGCGTGGCCGCCATCGTCGTCACCCACGACGCGAAGCTCGCATCGTTGGCTGATCGAGTGGTGTACCTACGGGATGGTCGGGTGGTTGATCAAACAACGCCGCCTCCGAGTCCAGAGTCGCGGCTCGAACCCAACTCGCCATCTCTCGATCAATGACCATGATCCTCGAACTTCCTGCCGATCGACCCGCCAATGGTGGGATGCCCGCCCGTCGAGCGGTGGTGCGCTGGGCGTGGCGGCTTCTGCGACGCGAGTGGCGCCAGCAGTTGCTGATACTGGCGCTGATCACGGTGGCCGTGGCGGCGACGACCGTGGGGGTTGGTGTCGCAGCCAACACGCCACTTTCGTCCTACGTTGGTTTTGGCGCCGCGCACGACCTGGCCACGTTCCCGCGTGTCAGCGCAACAGAAGCCGCGACGATTGCGCGGTGGCACCAGCGATTCGGCCCGGTGGACGTCATCGAGAATGAGACTGTCACGATCCCCGGTTCGATCGACACCTTCGAACTTCGCGCCCAGAACCCGCGAGGGCCCTATGGTCAGCCGCTGCTTGCCGTGGTGTCGGGTCGCTATCCAACCAGCGCAGGCGAAGTGGCGCTCACGTCGGGAGTCGCGACATCATTGGACCTAAAGGTCGGTAGCGTCTGGCGCGAGGGGGGCTCTTCCCGCCGGGTCGTCGGTGTCGTCGAGAATCCCCAGGACCTCCTCGACCAGTTCGCGTTGGTCATCCCCGGTCAAGTCCCCGAACCAAACCAGGTCACCGTCCTCTTCGACGCGCCCGGTGCGGCCCCTAGCAAACTCGGCTCCAACGTGGTTACTCTCCAGTCGGTAGCCCAGAGCAATCCGCTGAATCCGGAGACCATCTCCATCGCGTTGGCGACCCTGGCAATGCTCCTGATCGCCCTCGTGGCGGTGGCCGGCTTTACCGTGTTGGCCCAGCGGCGTCTTCGCTCCATCGGGATGCTGGGGGCCATCGGCGCCACGGACAAGAACATCCGAATGGTGGTGCGCGCCAACGGCGCCATGGTCGGTGTCGTCGGTGCGCTCATGGGCGTCCTAGTGGGCTTCGCCGCCTGGTTGGCTTATCGACCAAGCCTCGAGGCGAGTGCTCACCACGTGGTGGGCGTGTTTCAGCTGCCGTGGGCCGTCATAGTCGTCGCCATAGCGCTCGCCGTCGCCGCCGCCTACTTCGCCGCCACGAGGCCCGCCAAAACCGTGACTCGGATCTCAGTCGTGGCCGCACTGTCGGGTCGTCCAGCTCCGCCCAAAAAGGTTCGTCGTACTGCGGTGCCGGGTGTCATCTTCGTGATTGTGGCGTTCTTCCTCCTCGGCGCCGCGGGCGCGGGCAATGGCAAGGGCGCAGGAATTCCGGAGCTGGTCTTGGGCTTCATTGCTCTCACCGTTTCTGTCGTCTTGTGGGCTCCGTTTCTCCTCACGGCGCTCAGCCGACTGACTCGCGGGGCCCCCCTCGCCGTGCGGATGGCCACGCGCGATCTCGCACGTTACCGGGCACGTTCGGGCTCGGCGCTCGGGGCGATCAGCATTGGTGTGTTCATCGCCGTGGTCGTCATGGTGGCTTCGGCGGCGCGCTTCGGGAACGTTCTCGACTACGCCGGGCCCAACCTGTCACCGACGCAGTTGATCATCTACACGCCGATCGGGCCCTACGGACCCGGTCCCGGCAATGCCGGCGTGGTGCCGCCCACGTTCAACCTAGAGACGATGGATAGCGGCGCACACTCGATCGCCAAGGCCCTCGGATCCCACGACATCATCCAGCTCGATACGACCAGCGCCACCTTGCAGCACGCGGCACCCGGTCGCAGCTTTTCGGGTCCCCTCTACGTCGCCACGCCGCAACTTCTGAAGGCGTTCGGCATCAAGGCGTCGTCGTTGAGTCCAACGGCCGACGTCCTCTCGATGCGGCCCGGGTTCTCGTCGCTCACGAAAATGCAATTGGTCTACGGCGAGTACTTCGCCGGAAACGGCCCTCCTGGGGGTGGCAAGCACGGAGCGTGGCCGTGCCCGAAGGCTTCTTGTCTCGCTAACCCGAGGATCCAGGAGGTCACCGAACTTCCCTCAGGGACGTCGGCACCGAACACCGTCATCACCGAATATGCGGTACACCAGCTGGCACTGAAGACCCTGGTATCAGGTTGGTTGGTGCAGACCACCCAGCCACTCAGCGCCCTACAGCTTAACGACGCCAGGATTACCGCGGCGGCATCCGAAATGAGCATCGAGACCAAGTCGAGCATTCCGACCTCGGCGTCGATTATTGATTGGGCCACCCTGGTGGGCATCCTGCTGGCTTTGGGCATTCTTGCCATGTCGATTGGCCTCATACGAAGCGAGGCCGCTAGTGACCTGCGGATCCTCACCGCCGCTGGGGCCAGCAGCTTCATGCGCCGGAACTTAACTGCCGTGACAGCGGGAGCACTGGCACTCATCGGGGCAATGGTCGGAACCGCAGCTGGCTACATCGCCCTGATTGCCTTCAGCCGGACGAACAGCCTTGACGGACTCTCCTCGCTGTCCAGCGTTCCGGTGGCCAACCTTCTGATTATCCTCGTCGCAATGCCGGTCGGCGCCACGGTCGGTGGGTGGCTGCTCGCCGGCCGAGAGCCCGCAACATTCGCCCATCAGCCCATTGAGTGAAACCTGTGATTGTGGTCGAGAGTCGGTAGTTTCGCCACCGCTCCCCAGAATCGATTGTGGCAACACCCAAGAGATCACCGTGTTGAGTTCAATACTGCTCATTCGCCGAGTAACCGGTCGGATTTTGCAAGTCAGCCCTCAGACGACACCAGGTCACAGGGTTTCGTTGCGTTGGCGTCGTGACGCGGCCAACTTCAGTCCAGAAACTCTACGAACACGCCACGGTGATAGGGGTGATCAGTCAGGCGTCCACATGGGGTATGCATCAACTTCTATCAGGAAAGATGGGTACTTCCTCACCGCGAGTTGGCCTCTTACTGCAGTCCCCCCGCCACCACGTAGTACATGAACGAAGTCGAAGGCCCAGGGAGACCCTGGGCCTTCGTGCTGTCCGTGGTCCGCTTCACAAGCGTTCGGGTCCTCGTAATCCCAGATTCCCCGTGCGGCTGCACGGTGCTGCACGGTGCTGCAGGCCCCTGCGCACCCCGACCGCTCCAACCGCCTCCGTCGTAGGGACGCTTCGCCGGCGGGTGCCAGCACCGCTCGAGCGCCGTGAGTGCGCGCCGAGCATCCAGGAGCACCGTAAGGTGAGAAGGAGAGCGTCTCGTCAAGAGGACAAGAGGAGGACCGTGGGCATCGTCGTACGAGATACCGGAATGGGCCAGTCCCACCATCACGCGCCGGTTCGCGACCTCGCGGCTGACGCGAGCGAAGTAGGACGCACTGCGGACAGTCGGGATCATTGGAAGTGCCTGGGGGTTGGCTGCGTGGCGAAGTGGTCGCTGCCACCCGGTGAGCGCCCGTCGGCGTGATCGTGGTCACGCGCTGAGAGGGCGCGTGCAACTTACCACGCTTCGCGGTCGGTTTGGTGGTGCTACGTGAGGACGACGTCCGTCACGTCACGGCTACGCACGTTGCGGAACTGGAGTACCGAGACCTACTCATCGCGTACCCGGACCCCGACGAGGCCCGCACCGAGCAACGAGCGCCTGGCTAAATCATCGAAAGATCTTCTCAAGGTTGATGCACCGGCGATGAACGAACCGAGAGTTCACCGGTGTAGACGTGGCCTCTGCTCACGAAGAAGATTCGTTGGACGAAGTCTGGCTCCTCGCGCAGAAAGAGCAGTCGGCGATGATAGAGATGAGTCGCGTTAACTAGCAGATTCAGCGGCTTGCCCATCGACTGATGCGCTCACTCCGAGAGACAAGCCTTCGCTCTTTAACCATCGACTGGCCGAGTCCGTCAGGGCCAGACCCGAGCGTGAGAGAGCTCGGCACGCCATCTGGGTACTCTTATCCTCAACCTTGAATACTCTTCTCTTCGTCATCGGCCTCGTTATCGTCATCGTGACGGTCACGGGAATCCTCTTCGTCCTCGTCCTGCCCCGCCAACCCTCGGGTGTCGAACGGGCGGCACTGCTCGTGAATCGTTCAGTGCGACTGCTCTTCGTCGCCCTCTCGCGCCTGGCGACGACGTACGAAAGCAAGGACGCGATCCTCGCCCCGACGGCGCCGGTGGCACTCCTCGCGCAGCTGATGTTCTGGGCGGGTTCCCTCGTCGTCGGATTCGACCTGATGCTGATGCCGACCACGCATTCGATTTCTCGGGGGTTGCTCCAGGCGCTGATCGCCCTTTTCACGGTGGGGGCCGTGCACGTCGGCGGTCGTGCGAATATCGCCATCGACGTCACCGCCGGTGCCATCTGGGTCATCATCGTCGCCCTGCAGATCGCGTACCTGCCGACGCTCTACAACGCCTTCAGCCGTCGCGAGGGGCTGGTGGCGTTGCTCGAGAGCAGGGCCGGAGCTCCGGCGTGGGGACCAGAACTCCTGGCGCGCCACCAACTCGTCGGCATTGTCGACACGCTTCCCGACCTCTACAAGGAGTGGGAGTCCTGGTCCGCGGACGTCGCCGAGAGTCACAGTACCTACCCCATCTTGCTGCTCTTTCGCTCGCCCGACCCGTGGCTCTCGTGGCTCATCGGTCTGCTCGCCGTGCTCGACGCTGCCGCGATGCAACTGGCCCTTTGCCCTTCGTCGGCGCCATCCCAGGCGCGTCTCTGCCTTCGCATGGGTTTCACGCTGACCAATCGGATAGCGACATCACTCGGCTGGGAGATCGACTTCGACCCGAAGCCCGATGATCCGATCCGGCTCCAATTTCACGAATTTCAGTCTGCCGTCGCCATGTTGGAGGAGAGTGGCTTCCCGCTGGAGCGCACCGCCGAAGAGGCGTGGCCGGATTTTCACGGCTGGCGGGTCAACTACGAAGACGCCGTCTACCACCTTGCCGACCGGCTGACGGCGCCCCCTGCACCCTGGTCGGGGACGCGACGCCATGTCGGCAGCGGCATCGTCAAGCCCCACCGCCCGCCCCAGCGCCGACCCGGAAGTGATCCCAGCGTCACGTACCAGCGACCGCTCGTGATCAACACGCCGAACCGACGGCGGCGTCGCCTGGGGCGCCGCGGCCCGCGGTGATCTCGGCGCGTCCGTTGGACACGAAGTCGAGCGCGGTGAAGTCCTGGAAGACCTTCACCAGACTGTCGGTCGAGAGCACCGTCACCGTGCTCGCCAGCCGGTTTCGGATGGCGGCTTCGCTAACCGGCGCCAGCACGACCGCTGGTGACGCGGTGGCGACGTCGGGGCGATGAAGCTCGTCGAACTGCAGGGGGCCGGCCAGATAGTGCGGTCGGTTGAGTCGTGCCCTCCTGGTCTCGGCGTCCTACGCCCCGTGAGAGCCAGGCCAAGCGTTGATGCCCGCGATGTTTGAACGGAGCGAATGGCCGGCAAGGAAGCTGCCAGAAGCTGGTCCAGCCTCCAAGTGAACCCGGCGACATCCTCGTCGGGGCGACCGTGCTCCCCGGTCTATCCGGGCGCGCGCCAAAATGGAGCGGGAGTATTGATCCGGTCCAGGTTGCTCGCAACAGTGCCGAAGCGGCCATCGTCGTCGCGCCACGAATTGAATGCCTGGTCGATCTCGTTGCGGCTTCGCGCCACGAAGTTCCACCACATATGAATCTCGCTCTCGAAGGGAACCCCTCCCAGGAGCATCACCCTCGACGGCTCGAGGGCGTCGAATTCAATCTGATCGCTTCCGGGAGCGAGGTAGCCGAGGTGTCCAGGCTCGAGGAATATCCCGTTCAGCATCAGCGATCCCTCGAGAACAATCGCGGCGTACTCGAAGTGAATTCGAAGTGGGAAATTCGCGCGCCTATTGACCTTGAGGTCCGTCCCCATCAGTTCGGTGTCGTGGCGCGCGGGGCTCGTAACCCCGCAGAATTCGCCCACCAGGATGGTGGCGCTCGTGTCATTCAACTCGATGCGGGGCAGGTCGCCGTGGTGCTCGAAAGCGGGAGCCAGATGACGCGTCGCGTCGGGCTGGGCAATCCAGAGTTGGATGCCCTGCAGGGTTCCCTCGTACTGTCCCGTTGCCTCCTCGGAGTGCGAGACGCCTTCGCCGGCGGTCATCAGGTTCAGCTGGCCGGGAGTAATCAACTGCTCGGTGCCCAAACTGTCGTGGTGAAGGGCTTCGCCATTGATCAGATACGTCACGGTCTGCAGTCCCATGTGGGGATGGGGTCCGATATCGAGACCGTGTTCTTTGGTCACCTTCGCCGGTCCCATGTGGTCGGCGAAGCACCACGCGCCCACCGTGCGATGTCCCCTTCGAGGGAGCGCCCGGCGAACGGACATGGCGCCAACCGTGGCCGCACGACTGGTGGTGACTTCGAGCCGGGTCATGCAACGAGGCTAGCCAAAGGTGCCCGACTTTGGCCCACGAGCATCTCCCGGATGAACCTGATTCTCAAGGTCCAGGACTGCGCGCTTTTGACCGATTTCGCCACCCAACCGGGTGTAGAAGTCAACTGACCTGCCCTGCGTCTTGTTGCCCTTTTGTTTGTTGAGATTGGACCCTCGTGAGAGGCTCATTCCATGCCAACTTCGTACCCAGCGGGGTCTCGCCGGAGAGCGATTGCGCTCGTGAGATCGGGTTGGTCCGGTGAAGCAGCATCGTGGAAGCAACTTCGGGATCAGCTTCGAGTGACGTCTGATCCTCGCCCGGCGCGAGCGTCACGTCGGTGCCATACTTTTGATGGACTTGGAAAGGAGTTCCCTATGCCTACGGTGACACCAGACAACTGGCTTGACCTGTCTCGGGTAGCTAGTCCCAAGGTTGAAGGATCAGTAGAAAGGCCAGTCAAGTCGGTAACGACAGCGCCGAGCGGCCTCGAGGGGGAGGGGTTTCCGGTCCGCCGGGCTTTCGCCGGCGTGAGCATGAGCGACATAGATCCGTTCGTCCACATGGATCAGATGGGGGAGGTCGACTACGCCCCCGGCGAGCCCAAGGGCACTCCCTGGCATCCTCATCGCGGTTTCGAAACGGTCACCTACATGATTGACGGTACTTTTGCTCACCAGGACTCCCACGGCGGAGGCGGTCTCATCACCGGTGGCGACACCCAATGGATGACCGCGGGGGCCGGTATCTTGCATATCGAGACGCCTCCCGAGGAGTTGGTGGTCTCGGGCGGACTGTTTCACGGCATTCAACTCTGGGTGAATCTGCCGGCGAAAGACAAGATGATCGCGCCGAAGTATCAAGGGCTCGTCGCTGACCAGGTGGTTCTGCTGTCTTCGAGCGACGGGGGATCCCTCGTGCGGATAATCGCCGGAGAGGTCGGCGGACATCGTGGGCCCGGCTCGACCCACACGCCCATGGCGTTGGTCCACGCCTCGATCGCGCCAGGAGCGATGCTGGAATTACCTTGGGATCCCAACTTCAACGCGCTCGCGTACGTGCTTGCCGGATCTGGTCGGGTGGGAAGCGAGGCGCGACCCGTTGATGTTGGACAGCTGGTGACGTTTGGTCCCGGCGATTGGCTGAGCGCGAGCGCTGGCGATAACCAAGACTCGCGCACCGTTCATTTCGAGTTGCTGATTCTGGGAGGCCAGCCCATTCGTGAGCCAGTTGAGCATTACGGGCCGTTCGTCATGAATACTCGAAGCGAGATTATGCAGGCACTGGAAGACTTTGAAGCCGGTCGTTTGGGCCAAATTCCAGCGAATGCACTGATGCCTCACGTGCCCGATCCAAATCCGATTCGTGTTGAACACACGGGAATCTGAATCTTCAAGGGCCGGTGGACGCGGGCTCGCGTTTCTTCGTCAGTAACTCGAGCCAGGTTGCGAATGGCGAGCGGTTCCCGAGACTGTGGTGCGTGAGACAACGATTCAAGTGGCTGCGACTGCCAACGAAGTCATTGTTTCGATCGCCGTGGCCGGTTCGACATCGATCGACACCAGCGTATGATTCGAGAAAGGGCTGAGGACCCTTTCGTGACACTGATGAACGCGAGGTCGAATTGGCGGCGAGCGAAGGGTGCGATCCATGCGTCATCTGAGAGGGGAGTGAAGTGGACGACGAGAAGATTCTTCTGAAGATCGAAGGTCTGGTCGACGAAGAGGGAAGACTGCGGCGAGATGAGACGCCCGAAAACGCGGAGCGGCTTATCCATGTCGAGGAGACCCTCGACCAGTGCTGGGATCTCTTGCGACGACGCCGAGCACTGCGAGAATTCGGACAGGACCCCGACGACGCCACCGTTCGTGATTCTGACACCGTTGAGGAGTATCTGCAGTGACACTGGCCTCTCCGGACGTTTCAGCCAGAGTGGTGCATGCGATGTATTCCTCGGCGTGAGGTCGTAGGGATTTCACGATTGGGCGGCCCCCAGGGTTGGGCCTAGATCACCCAGAGATGGCGAGCGTGGGAGCCCTCGGGATAGGGGCAATTGCTCGGGTCGTCGACTGGACTGTCTACAGTGGCGTGTGCAGTCAGGTGTGCACCGGGAGTGTGGATGAACTCCAGTCAGGAAACGTGGGCGCTGGCTCGCAGCGGGTTGGCCTTTCACGACAGTTCCCCCGCCACCAAGAGGTAAGGACCGAAGTCGATTACTCAGCTGCACGCAGGTACCGGTTCAGTGTCCCTGAGCCGGGACTTCTGCTTTCCTGGGCCCTTGATCGGGGTCCGTCGCCGCGCCACGACACGAGGAACGTCGCCCCGGGGGCGACGGGGTCTTCCGCGTCCAGCGGCTCGGCACGGTTGTCAGCCTGAAGCGTGTTCGGCGCGTCGGAAAATCAGGCCGCGTGGAGGGGATTAGAGGTCGTGGACCGTGAACTCCGGCTGCGCGGCGTCGAGTCGACTGACCAGATCGTCGTGTCGAAGGAGACCGCTTTGTGTTCCGAACTGGCACGACGTGGCCACGAAATTCACGGGTGGCCAGCACAGAGCTTCGCGCAACGGCATGCCCCTAATGAGGGCCGCGACCATCGTTGAGGCGAACGCGTCCCCGGCCCCCGTGAGGTCCAGCGGAGGTTCGGAGTCGGCGAATGCCTCGATCTTCAGCCGCTCGGAGTCGTTGGCGGCGACGGCCCCGCCACTTTCGTCGAAGACGACGACGTTGCCAGCTCCAAGCCTCAACAGGGCGTCGAGCACGTGGACCGGGTCGGCAGCCGAGGTGCCGGTGATCGCTTCGGCGGTCGCGCGGCTGCAGAGGAGCACCTCGGCTCTCGCGTAGAGGCGAGCCAGTCGCTCGGTCCCTGCTTCCAATTGGAAGGTGCCGGGCTGGAAGGCCAGTCGCACGTTGGGGTACTGGTCCAGCCAGTCGGCGAGCTCGTCCTGGTACGTGAGCGCGTCGGGGCCCAGGGAGTTGATGTACAGCCATGTCGGTACTTCGTAGTCTCGGAGTCCCTCCCAGTGGTAGTTGAACTCGGCGTGACGAACGAGGATCGTCCGCTCGCCACCGAATGACAGGACGAAGTTTCGCACCGTGTGACTTGGCGAATCGACGTGGATGAGGCCAGTGCCGACGTCCTCGCCATGCATCGCACTCAATATATCCAGTCCAATCTGATCGTGGGCCAGGTAACTCGCGAGGCCAACACGGAGCCCGAGGCGTGACATCGCGACGGCTGCGTTGGCGGCGCTCCCGCCGGTCGCCGGAAGTGAGTCCTCCTCGATGATCAACTTCGTGCCGAGCGGGATCTCGAGCCAACGCCCGCCTCCGTCGTCGCGAACGCGCACGGATCCCTGGGGTAGGTGGATGAACTCATCGGTCACGACGTCACCCAGACTGACCACGTCGAAGTTTTGTGCTCCGGTCACGAATCCCATGGCGAACCTCCGCGTTGGTGCTGCAATGCAATACAAAGAACCACGCGGCCGCGGCAGCTTCTGAGTCGCGGTGGTTGGTCCAGGCTTCGGGGATGGTGACATCCGCGTCGACCTACCCTGCACAGCGACGTGGCGCGTAACGGCATTGGTTTCACTCTAGGTCGCGCGCTCGCGGGTTGTCGAGCTGTTGCCTCTGTCGGCGAACGCTCTTCGTAAGGCGCACGGTGGACCGGGTCGAGCGTTGGTGTTCGGCTGCTACGTCTGTCGAGATCGTCAAGGTGGGCCCCGGAAGGCGCGTTGCACGGTCCCGTCCGTCGGCTTCGCACGGCGGGCGATTCGAGAGCTCGTCGATCGCGGGCTTGAGGATCTCGATAGGCCGAATTTGATTGAAGGTGTGGGCAAACTCGCCGGATCGGGTGGAGTGCTCGAAGCCACGCGAGGTGGAGGCGTTTGGTAGCTCGTCGGGCTCATAACCCGAAGGTCGCAAGTTCAAATCTTTCCCCGCCACCAGGTAAGACACCCTTTCGAAGGGGAGCATGCCCGTCTCGCTCGTACGGCCTCCTGCCGGCGTGGCCCCTGTCGCGGTCAAACGCCTGGACCACCGTTCGGACACCTCCGCACGGCCCCGACACGGTGAGCTCCAGGCGCAACATCCGACAACGACATGGCTGAGGACGAAGAGCATCGACGCTCAACGTGCGACCTGACGGCCTTCACGGTGACCTTGGAACGCACCAAGTTTCTTCCAGGCCGACCGCCGGGGCGTCTCCAAGGAGGTGACCGGGGATTACATTCGGATCATGTCCCCTCATCGCACGCCAGGACAAACACAATCTCTCTCTGGCTCGGGATGGCGCGTGGCGCACGGGATATCGAGTCGGGCAAGAGCGCTCGGCGCCCGGAAGGCCGTGCCGGGACGAGCACCTCCCCCCGGAGCGCAGCGCAGGGGCCACGACGGGCCGCCGACGAAACTGGTCGGCGGTGAGTAGCATCAGGCGCGCGTCGAGATTCCATCTCCGGGTACTGGTCCTGGTCGCGGTGACGTGCACTCAGCTCCTGGTCGGCCAGAACGAAATCGCCGGTGGAACTTCGACGAGTCACGTTGCTCCCTCGGTCGGGTACTCAGTGGGCATTGCCAGATGCACGTTCGTCGACCCGACTCGGAGCACTCCGAATTTCGACACGACGCCGCCGTCCGTACTGTCGAGAACCCGAACGCTCGTCACCGAAATCCGCTATCCGACGCACTTTGGTGCCGCCGGCGTCGCGGAATCGCCCGGAGCCAAGCCCGCCACGAGTAGTGGAGGCTTCCCCATGATCGTGTTCGCCCACGGCTACGACGTGACTCCCGATACCTACGCACCGCTCCTCGACGCGTGGGTCAAGGCGGGTTTCGTGGTCGCGGCCCCGCTCTTCCCCGACGAGGACAGGTCCGGCGTCGCGGCGCAGCACGGCGCGAACACCGAAGACGACCTCCGGAACGAGCCCGCCGACCTGACCTTCGTGACGCGTCAGATACTGAATGACTCGTCCGCCGCGTCCGCGGGCTGCCCGGTCGTGCTCGGGCTCATTCGCTCGTCGGAACTCGCGCTGGCGGGCCACTCTGACGGGGCGACCGTGGTGGCGATGCTCTCCTACGCCCGTGGGAAGGATCCCTATGGCCGGAGCTACCAGCAGCTCCGCGCCGGTCTTGACTTCCGCGCCACGATCGTCATGTCCGGGCAGGTGGACGGGGTCGATCCGTACGGCCCGCTCGCGCCGGACCCGTCGTTGCTGCTGATCCAGAGTGCCGAGGACGGGTGCAATCTCGCCCGCTACGGGGTCCAGCTCTACCGTGCAGTGCACCAGGCCAGCAAGTGGTTCCTCGAGTTGCGCACCGCCCACCATCTCCCGCCGTTCGACGGCGTGGACATCCCCGCATTCGACGTCGTCACCCACGCCTCAATTCGCTTCCTGCAGATCGCCCTCGGGGGAGCGGTCCCGGTGAGCGGACTGGATGCCTACGGGGACGTGAACCCGTCGGTCGCCCTGATGTTCCACGGGGGCGATGGTCCGGCGATCGCTGCCTCGAACACGTTGGTCAGTTGCGGACCGACCTGATCGCGATCGGAGTGGCGAGTTCTCGAAAGGCCGGCTCACCAAGGGATATCGTGATTCCGTTACGAATCGCCCGCCCGTGGCGCCACCGAAACTGGCAGGCCTGGCCAGGTGGCCCCGGACGGCCTAGGGAACGTCTGCCTCGTCAACTACACCCTGAACAACCTGGTCGCGGTCGGCGCCAACGCCACCCCGGGGTCGATGGTGGCGATGATGATGATGATGATGATGATGATGATGATGGGCACTGATCTCTACGAGTTGTGGGGCTTGACGTTCACGAGTGGTGCGATGTGCACCATCGTCTGCTCGATACCGAACCTCATCGCCCTTATCCCGCAGGCCGCGTCGTCGTGCCAGACCATCCCGTACGGGCAGGGTGCAGGGGTGAAGAAGGTCGCTGGACTCTCTCCCTCCTGCCCCGCGGGTTACAAGCTGCGATTGGCCCCGGGGGTGTTCGCGGCCGAGCGTTCGTGGAGCTGGCGCCGGTGGTGGAGGGTTGAGCGATCGCTCGAGGACGCGGGTCCGTGGGGTTCGGCGTCACGACACCGGACCGAAGGTGTTCACCAACTTGCCTGGAGAAGCCTTCCAGTAGCGAGCAAGTCCACCTGCTCGTCGGATCGCTGTTCGAGGACTCCTCATCGTCACCACCAAGGACCAAGGACGTACTTGGCCTCGGACGGATAATTATTAATTCCTTTTTATCTCAACCCAATGGTGTATACAGGGTCGAAAACTAACTTGGCGAAGATGAATCGCGAGACAGGGATGCCCCGGACCGACGACGATTTCCCGGACGGGAGCGTTGCCCCGGTCGTCCCGCGTGGTCGCTCGAGTCACCCCTGATGCCTGATGAACGCCTCTTCGTGCCCGGACCCGTGGGGCGCGGCGGATCATGAGGCACGCCAGGGCACGCAGGTCGGTGGGGCCGCGCGTCGCAGTGACGATGGTCATCGCTTCGCTGGCGGCCGTGGCGCTCGTGACGGCCCTTGAGCCTCCCGGTGCCGTGCGCGCCGTTGGCGCGAACTACCGACCTTCGCAGGCGTCGTCGGGCGCCAAGAGGGCCAGCACCCTCGCCGCGCTGCCAGCGCCAGCGACGTTGGGGGCCTTCCCGACCGCCCGAGTGGCAGGGGAGGGACAGTGGCAACCGGCCGGGCGCCTCGTGGACGGCGTGTCGGCCGCGTACACGACGACGTTGCGGCTGCCCGACGACCCGTCGGTGGTCGCCGGTGTCGCCTGGATGGACACCAAGCTCCTGCGTGCCACGCTCTACTCGGGTAGCCTCAGTCCGGGCGGATTGAACTGGAAATTCACGGCGCCAATATCCCCCGCGGCGTCAAGAACGCTGGTCGCGGCGTTCAGTGGTGGATTCCTCTTGAAGGACTCGAATGGCGGTTATCTAAGTGAGGGCCATCTCGTCGCGCCGCTGCGCGTGGGCGCCGCGTCGCTCGTCATCTACAAGAACGGCTCGGCCACGGTCGGGCAGTGGGGACGGGACGTCACGATGAGCCCCGACGTGGTCGCGGTGCGTCAGAACCTCACCTTGCTGGTCGAGAACGGCCAGCCCGTGTCCGGGCTGCGGACGAGCGACACCTCGACCTGGGGCGTCGCACTCAACGGCGTGGCGAACACGCCGCGCTCCGGACTCGGCGTGACCCAGGACGGTGCGCTCGTCTACGTGTCGGGTCCGATGAACATCGTGGACCTGGCCAAGCTGCTGGTCCGCGCCGGCGCGGTTCGAGCCATGACCCTGGACATGAACCCGCTCTGGCCCGTATTCGCGACCTACGCTCCCGCGACGCCCAGCGCTCCGGCGACTCCGGCCAACGGCAAGGACCTCCTCGCGACGATGGTCCAGGGCCCGGCACGTTTCTTCCAGGTCGCCTACGCGCGCGACTTCATCACGATGTCGGCCCGCTAGCGGTCCGGCCAGCCATGTCGAAGGCGGAGAGTCCAATCAGCCAACGGGCCAGCCGGCGACATCACCGCCGACGCCGGCTGCGCCGACGCCTGCGGCTCGTCGTTGCCGTGGTCGTGGTCGCGGGGGTCGTGGTGCTGGTGCGCCCCGCGGCGACCCGGTGGCTCTCCGAGCTCGACGGACATTCAGCTGCGGCCGTCGCGAAGCTCGACATCGCCAATGCTGCCGCAATCTCGCCGCTGCGGGGTCGAATCGTCGCCATCGCCGAGGGGCAGGTCGGCTACCGGACCAGTCCGTCCGCCACCTACTGCAACAAGTACAGCGCCTACTGGGTCTCTGGCGCCAACGACTGCGCCAATGCGAACCGCGCCGAGCAGTGGTGCGCCGACTTCGCGGCCTGGGCCTGGAAGATGGCGGGCGTCGCGGTCACCTACCAGTACATCAGCGGAGACCTGAACTCGTCGTCGGCCAGCTTCTACGAGTGGGGAGTGGCGAACGGAACGTGGCACGCCGCGGGTTCGGGCTACACGCCGCTTCCCGGCGACGTCGCCGTGTACGGGCTGAACGTTTCCCAGCTGGTCGCCCAGCACGTCGCCGTCGTCGTCAGCTACAGCGGGGGCAGCCGGGGACCCGACGCGATCAACGGTGACGGCGACCGCACGGGCTTCAGCGTGGTCGAACTCGCCAACGACGAGTACCGGGCCGACGGCGAAGGCGGTTCTGCGGCGCTCTGGGGGTACGTCGCACCCAGCTAGGGCCGAAGCGGAGAGACCTGGCGACCAGCCGTCGCCCGGGGCGGCCGCTACGCGCTGGCCGGCGCTGGCGGCTCCTCACCCGGCGCGAAGCGGCCCACGTCGGCGCCCACCTTCTTGCCGATGTTGGTCACGTGCAGGTGGATCTCCTCGAGCAGGTCGGTGTTCCTCTTCACCTGGGAGGTGAGCTCGGTGTTCTCCTGGATCAGCGTCTTGATGTCGTCGGTGTTGTTGGCGGTGTGCAGCGCCACCTCGGACGAGATCGAGTCGGCTCGCTTGGCGGCGATGAGCAGGGCCGCCGCCTGGATGCCCGCCAGCATCGAGAGGAAGAGGTTGAGCAGGATGTACGGGTAGGGGTCGAACGCCTTGTGGTGCAGGATGTGCTGGATGAGCAGCGTGTTGGTCAGCGCCCACACGATCATCACGGCGAAGAACATGAAGACGAAGGGCCAGGACCCCATCATGTTGCGCATCCGATCGGCGGACCGCTCGCCGAGCGACAGCTCGTTGCCGGCGCGCACTCCGGGGTGCTTGTGCCAATGGCTCTTCCAGGCGTTTTCTTTCATGGAGACGATTGTCGCACACGCCACCAAATCTCGGCACGGGACGGACCGGACCGGACCGGACCGGACCGGGACATGGCTCTTCGTTCCACGGAACTGCCCCGTGCCAGCGGGTCCGAGGTATTAGCGGAAGCTCGCCTGCATGCTCGCCAGTTCCGCCGCGCCCGGGCAGAGCTTCGAGTAGGGGACCTTGTTGAGCCCCTCGGCGGGCGTGTGGTTCAACTCGTGGACGTCCTTGGCCGACTCGTCGACGTAGAGCAGCCCCGTGACGATCTCGCCGCGGGAATGACGGTCGCGGATGTACTCCTCGACCTTCTGTCGGTCGCTCGGGTCGTAGCCCTCGGGCACCGAACCGAAGCGCACAACGCTGCCGTCGTGCATCGTGATCTCGGTGGTGCCGTCGCTGGGGATCCGGCCGTGGATCTCGGTGCGCAGGGGAACGAAGTCGGTCTGGACCTCCTTGACCTCGTGCTCGCGCATGAAGCGGTAGCTCTTGGTCGAGCCCTCGTGGTCGTTGAAGGTCACGCAGGGCGAGATCACGTCGATCAGCGCGAGGCCGTTGTGGGCGACCGCGGCCTTCAGGATCGGCACGAGCTGCTCCTTGTCGCCCGAGAAGCTGCGGGCGAGGAACGTGGCGCCCATGGCGAGGCCCAGCATGATCGGGTCGATCGGGGCGATCTCGTTGGGCTCGCCCCGCTTGGCCCGGGTACCGATGTCGGCCGACGCCGAGAGCTGGCCCTTGGTGAGCCCGTAGACGCCGTTGTTCTCGATGACGTAGACCATCTTCACGTTCCGCCGGATGGCGTGGGCGAGGTGGCCGAGCCCGATGGAGAGCGAGTCGCCGTCCCCGGAGATCCCGATGTAGGTGAGCTCGCGGTTGGCGGCGTTGGCGCCGGTGGCGATGGTGACCATGCGTCCGTGCGCCGAGTTGAACCCGTGCGCGCCGCGGACGAAGTACGTGGGGGTCTTCGAGGAGCATCCGATGCCGCTGAGCTTGGCGATCATGTGCGGCGGCGTCGAGAGCTCCCAGAAGCTGTAGACAATGGCGGCGGTGACCGAGTCGTGGCCGCATCCCGCACAGAGGGTCGACATCGCGCCCTCGTAGTCACGGATGGTCAGGCCCAGGTCGTTCTTCGCGAGCGGGGCGAGGGGGATCAGTGGCTTGGTAATTGACGTCATCGTTTGTTCTCCAGTTCAGTGACAATACCGTCGATAACCTGCTTCGCACTCAGCGGGAATCCGCCGTAGGCGAGGATCGGCAGCATCTTCTCGATCGGTGCTCCGGTCTCCATGGTGATCAATGATCGCAGTTGGGCGTCGCGGTTCTCCTCGACGACGAAGCAGTACTCGTGCTCTTCGACGAAGCCTCGCACGTCGGCCACGAACGGGAATCCTCGGACCCTCATGTAGTCGACGGCGACGCCGGCCTCGGCGAGGATGTCGAGGGCCTCGCGAACGGCCAGGTCGCAGCTGCCGAGCGTGATGACGCCGACCTTTGCACCCGGGCGTCGCTCGACGATCGGGGCGGGGATGTGCTGTGCGGCGGCGGCGTGCTTGGCCTTGAGGCGGTCGACGACCTCCTTGTACTGCACCGGGCTCTCGGTGTAGTGACCGTACTTGTCGTGGCCCGAGCCTCTGATGAAGTACGCGCCCTTGGAGTCCGAGCCCGGCAGGGTTCGCGCTGTCACGAAATCCTCGTCGGCGTTGGCGTAGCGGAAGAACTCGGCCATGCCCGCGAGATCGCTGTCGTCGAGCACGCGGCCCCGGTCTGGCACGAAGTTATCGTCCCAGGTGAGTTCGGGAACGACCCAGTCGTTCATCCCGATGTCGAGGTCCGAGAGCAGGAATACCGGCGTCTGGAAGCGTTCGGCGAGATCGAAGGAGGCCACCGCGAACTCGAAGCACTCCGCGGGGTTGGCGGGGAAGAGCAGCAGGTGCTTGGTATCGCCGTGCGACGCGTAGGCGCACAGCAGCAGGTCGGCCTGCTGGGTCCGCGTCGGCATGCCGGTGGAGGGTCCGGTGCGCTGGACGTCGATGATCACGGCGGGAATCTCGGTGTAGTAGGCGAAGCCGAGCAGCTCGCTCATCAGTGAGATCCCCGGACCCGAGGTCGAGGTGAACGAGCGCGCCCCGCTCCAGGACGCGCCGAGCACCATGCCGATCGCGGCGATCTCGTCCTCGGCCTGGAGGATCAGGTAGTTGTTCTTGTAGGTGACCTCCGAATCGGGCGTGGGGCCCGGAACGGCTTCGCGGCGATACCTCGCGCAGAGGCGGCTGAAGTTGTCCATCACGGCGGTGGCGGGGGTGATCGGGTACCAGCCGGAGACCGTGGCCCCGGCGTAGAGGCATCCCAGGGCGATGGCGGTATTGCCGTCGATGAGGATCGAGCCCTTGGTGGCGTCCATTGGTTCGACGTGGAAACCGAGGGGGCAGTCGAAGTTCTCCTTGGCGTAGTCGTATCCCAGGCGCAGCGCCATCTGGTTCGAGGCCCCCAGCTTCTCGTTGCGCGCGAAGGTCTCCGAGACCAGGTTGGCCACGAGGTCGATGTCGATTCCAATCAGAGCGACCACCACGCCCGCGTAGGCGACGTTCTTCATGAGGATTCGCTCCCGGGGGGCGTTGAAGTGGTCGAGGCACATGCGTGCGAGCGGCACTCCGAGGAAGGTCACGTCCTCGCGAAGCAGTTCGGGATCGAGCGGCCACGACGAGTCGTAGAGGACGTAGCCGCCATGGCGAACGTCGTTGATGTCCTCGGCGTAGGTCTGGGAGTTCATGGCGACCATCAGGTCGTAGTCGAGCGCCCGGGCCGTGTAGCCGGACTTGTTGACGCGGATCTCGTACCAGGTCGGCAGCCCCTGGATGTTCGACGGGAAGAGGTTCTTCCCCGAGACGGGGATACCCATCCGGAAGATCGCCTGCATCAAGAGGCTGTTGGCGCTGGCCGAACCCGTCCCGTTGACGTTGGCGAGCTTGACCGAGAAGTCGTTCACCTGGGTGGCGGTGCGCGGGGCGTTGTCAATCGTCATGGTCTAGTTCCTCACTCGCGAATCGGTTGAGCCGCTCGAACGCACCGGGATCGGTATGAAGTTCGCGCTGGCGGCGTAGGGGACAATCAGGTCGAAGAGCTCCATGTCCCACGCCGCGGTCGGGCAGCGCTGGGCGCAGAGCCCGCAGTGGACGCAGACGTTCTCGTCCTTCACCATCACACGGCCGGTCTGGGGGAGCGGTGCCGAGACGAAGAGCGATTGGGCGAGGTTGTCCGACGGCGCCGACAGCCGGCTGCGCAGGTCTGCTTCCTCACCGTTGGTGGTGATGGTCAAGCAGCGCACGGGACAGATGTCGATGCACGCGTCGCACTCGATGCACAGCTTGTCCTTGAATGCGGTCTGCACGTCGCAGTTGAGGCAGCGCTGCACCTCGCGGGCGGTCTGCTCGGCACTGAAGCCGAGCTCGACCTCGAGGTCGAGCGACGCGAAGCGCTTGGTGAGCTCGACGTGGGTCATCTGCTGGCGCGATGACGGGTTGTAGTCGTTGTGGTAGCTCCACTCGGTCATGCCCATCTTCTGGCTCGCGAGGTTCATGCCCATGGGCGGACGATCGTGCAGCGGCACGCCTTCGCAGAGGCTGTGGATCGAGATGGCGGCCTGGTGGCCGTGGGCGACCGCCCAGATGATGTTCTTCGGTCCGAACGCAGCGTCGCCGCCGAAGAAGACCCGCGGCAGGGTCGACTGCAGGGTGACCGCGTCGACCACGGGCATGTCCCATTTGCCGAACTCCATCCCGAGGTCCCGTTCGATCCAGGTGAACGCGTTCTCCTGGCCAATGGCGAGGATCACGTCGTCGCAGGGGACGATGACCGTGTCGAGGACCGTCGAGTTCACGGCGTTCTCGTCCCACTCCAGGACGTCGAACTCCATGCCGACCAGCTGGCCGTCCTCGATCACGAAGCGCTTGGGCGCGTGGTTGACAATGATCTGGACGGTTTCCTCCTCGGCGTCCTCGAGCTCCCAGGGCGAGGCCTTGAAGAACTCGCGGGGACGACGCGCCATGACCTTGATGTCGGTGCCGCCGAGTCGCAGCGACGAACGACAGCAATCCATCGCGGTGTTGCCGACTCCGATGATGAGCACGCGCTTGCCGATCTCCTTCGCGTGGCCGAAGGCCACCGATTCGAGCCAATCGATCCCGATGTGGATGTGGGTATCGTTCTCGTCGTGGCGTCCGGGGATGTCGAGCTCCTTGCCGCGGGGCGCGCCCACGCCGACGAAGATGGCGTCGAAGCCCTCTTTGAGCAGGGCGTGCAGGCTCGTGATCGGCGTCTCGTAGCGAATCTCGACGCCCATGTCCAAGATGACCTGGGTCTCGTCGTCGAGCACCTTGGACGGGAGGCGGAACTCGGGGATGTTCGATCGCATCAGTCCGCCGGCCTTGGCGAACTGCTCGAACATGACGACCTTGTAGCCGAGCGGCATGAGGTCGTTGGCGACAGTGAGCCCCGAGGGGCCCGCGCCGATGCAGGCGATTCGCCTGCCGTTCTTCTCGGCCGGGATGATGGGCAGGCGCTCGCTGATGTCGCCCCTGAGGTCGGCGGCGACGCGCTTCAGTCGACAGATGGCTACTGGGCTCCCGTCGACGCGGTCGCGCCGGCAGGCCGGCTCGCAGGGCCGGTCGCAGGTGCGGCCGAGGACGCCGGGGAACACGTTGGACTCGCGATTGAGCATGTAGGCGTCGTCGAAGCGGCTTTGAGCGATAAGACGTATATAACCGGGGACATTCGTATGGGCCGGACATGCCCATTGGCAGTCCACGACCTGGTGGTAATAGTTTGGGTCCTGCTCGTTCGTGGGCTCCACGCCGCGTCCTCCTTCGACACGGTTCCACCCGAAGGGTATGTCCGACGAATGGAACCTAAAAGTCACTGTAATCGCTCCTCAATTGGCATTTTCCGCCCTTACCTGGGCTTAAAGTCATTGATTTGCTAGACCGTGCCGACCAATCGATCGAACTGTGACTTTGGTCCCTACTTGGTGCTCGGGTGCTCCAAGGCATTGTTTCGGGGTGATGGGGCCCTCCGAAGGTCCCCTCACGTCGGATGTGAATGGGTCTTTGGTAACGGCTTTCTCTTTAGATTTTCTGTCGAAATGGGGTACGGTCGATTGATGAGTCAGTTTCGCGAGAATCGCCGCTTCGAGGCACGTTTACGGGGTATCGACGTCCCCGCGCACGACAGCGTCGGCGCGGCCGTTGGCCAGTAGAAGGCGAGAGAGAATGTTCCAAGTTCGTATCCACGGGCGCGGGGGCCAAGGGGTCGTGACGGCCGCGGAGATGCTCTCGGTGGCCGCCTTCGCCGAGGGGCGCCACGCCCAGGCGTTCCCGAGCTTCGGGTCCGAGCGCACCGGGGCTCCGGTGGTCTCGTACTGCCGCATCGACGACCGCGAGATTCGGACCCGAGAGCCCGTGATGGTGCCGGACTGCGTCATCATCCAAGACGTCACGCTGATCAACCAGGTCGACCTCTTCTCGGGCCTCGCTCCCGATGGCTACGTCCTGGTCAACACGTCGCGCAGCTTCGATGAGCTCGGTATCGGCGACCTGTTCAACCAGTTCCACCACGACCACCTGCTCACCTGTCCGGCCACCGAGCTGGCCCTCGAGCACGTCGGTCGCCCCTTGCCCAACGCCGCCCTGCTGGGTGGATTCGCCGCGTTGACCCACCAGGTCACCATCGGCGCGATCGACACCGCGATCCGCGAGCGCTTCCTTGGCGTGGTCGGCGAGCGTAACGCCGCCGCGGCGGCGGAGGCCTACAAGATCGTCATGCAGGAAGAGGAGACGGCCGATGCTGCGACAAATTGAGGGCTCCCGGGCCGTGGCCGAGACCGTGGCGCTGTGTCGCCCTGAAGTCGTGTGCGCCTATCCGATCTCGCCCCAGACGCACATCATCGAGGCCGTCGGTGTGATGGTGAAGTCCGGCGAGCTGGCTCCGTGCGAGTTCATCAACGTGGAGTCCGAGTTCGCGGCGATGTCCGTCGCGATCGGAGCGTCCGCGGCCGGGGCCCGGGCCTACACCGCCACCTCGAGTCAGGGCCTGCTCTTCATGATGGAGGCCGTCTACAACGCCGCCGGCCTCGGCCTGCCCATCGTCATGACCCTCGCGAACCGGGCGATCGGAGCTCCGATCAACATCTGGAACGACCACAGCGACGCGATGGCCGTGCGCGACGCGGGGTGGATCCAGCTCTTCGCCGAGACCAACCAGGAGGCGGCCGACCTGCACGTCCAGGCCTTTCGTCTCGCTGAGGAGCTCTCGGTGCCCGTGATGGTGTGCATGGACGGCTTCATCCTCACCCACGCCGTCGAAGGCGTCGACATGCTCGACCAGTCCACGGTCGATGCGTTCCTTCCGCCCTACGAGCCGCGCCAGGTCCTCGACCCTGACAGTCCGGTGTCGATCGGCGCCATGGTCGGACCCGAGGCGTTCGAAGAGGTCCGCTACCTGGCCCACCTGCGCCAGCTCGACGCCCTCGACCGGATTCCGGTCATCGCCGCGGCCTTCGAGGAGGCCACCGGCCGCCGCAGCGGCGGCCTGCTGAGCACCTACCGGACCGATGACGCCGAGACGATCGTCGTCGCGCTCGGATCGGTGCTCGGCACCATCAAGGACGCGGTCGACATCCGTCGCGAGGCCGGCGAGCGCATCGGCGTCGTCGGCATCACGTCCTTTCGCCCCTTCCCCTTCCAGGCGGTGCGCGACGTCCTCTGCGGCGCACGCCAGGTCGTCGTGATCGAGAAGGCCTTCAGCATCGGCTTCGGAGGCGTCCTCGCGACCGACCTCTCCCTGGCGCTGCATGGCACGGACTGCACGCTTCGCAGCGTCGTGGCCGGGCTCGGCGGGCGCTCGATCACGCGCCTCGCGCTCGAGGATCTCTTCGCCACCGCGGCTCGTGGCCAACTCGAGGCGCTGACGTTCCTTGACCTCGATCACGGCGTCGTGGAGCGCGAGCGGGAGCGGATGATGGCGACGAGGCGCTCGGGGCCGTCGGCCGAGAACATCCTGCGCGATCTCAAGGCGCCACGTCGCGTCGGAGCGAAGGAGAAGTCATGACAACGCGACCGGTTCGCTTTTACCAGGTCGGCAGCTTCGCGGTCGGCAATCGCCTGCTCGAGGACGGCGACCGGACCGTCCAGTCAGACCTCAATCGGGCCAACTCGATCGACAGCGGCCACCGGGCGTGCCAGGGCTGCGGTGAGGCGCTGGGCGCCCGCTACGCCCTCGACGCGGCGATGCGCGCCACCAACGGCCAGATGGTGGCGGTGAACGCCACGGGATGCCTCGAGGTGTTCTCCACGCCCTATCCCGAGACCTCGTGGCGCATCGCCTGGCTGCACTCGCTGTTCGGCAACGCGCCGGCCGTGGCGACCGGCGTCTCGGCCGCGATGAGGGTCAAGGGCAAGCCTGAGGTCCGCGTCGTCGCCCAGGCCGGCGACGGCGGAACGGTGGACATCGGTTTCGGATGCCTGTCGGGGATGTTCGAGCGCAACGACGACGTGCTCTTCATCTGCTACGACAACGAGGGCTACATGAACACCGGCGTGCAACGCTCGGCCGCCACGCCGCCGGCCGCGCGCACCGCCACCACCGACGCCGTCGGACCTGAGCCCGGCAACGCCTTCGGACAGGGCAAGGACCTCCCGCGTCTCGCGATGGCCCACGACATCGCCTACGTCGCCACCGCCACGGTGGCCGACCTGCACGACCTCGAGGCGAAGGTGGAGCGCGCGATGCAGTTCCGCGGCGCCCGCTACCTCCACATCCTCGTCCCGTGCCCGCTCGGATGGGGATCGGCGTCCGACGACACGATCCACATCGCCCGGCTCGCCAAGGAGACCGGCCTCTTCCCCGTCTTCGAGGCGGAGTACGGCAAGGTCACGTCGGTCTCGCACATCCGCCGGCGAACTCCCGTCGAGGAGTACCTCTCGATCCAGCGGCGCTACGCGCACCTGTTCGGCAAGAAGCCTCGCACTGAGGTCATCGCGCGCATCCAGGCGATCGCCGACAGGAACATCGAACGATACGGGCTCATCACCGACGAAACCGTCGGTGCGACCAGGGAAGTGACGGCATGACGGAAACCCCCTTCGCAATCACATTGGACGTCGGCTCGAGCCGCGCGAACCACACGGGCTCGTGGCGAGTCGAGCGCCCGGTCTACGTGGACCGCCTCCCGCCATGCAACAACGCCTGCCCCGCGGGCGAGAACATCCAGGGGTGGCTCTACGAGGCCGAGTCGGGCAACTACGAAGCCGCCTGGAGGAAGCTCGTGGAGGAGAACCCGCTGCCCGCCATCATGGGCCGGATCTGCTTCCATCCGTGCGAGACCGCGTGCAACCGCGTCCAGGTCGACGAGGCGGTCGGCATCAACGCGGTCGAGCGCTTCCTCGGCGACCTCGCCATCGAGAACGGCTGGAAGTTGCCGTCCGCCGGTGCGGATACCGGCAAGCGGATCCTCGTCGTCGGTGCCGGGCCCGCCGGTCTCAGCACCACGTACCACCTGCGCCTGCTCGGCCACCAGGTCCGCCTGGTGGACTCGGCCCAGAAGCTGGGTGGAATGATGCGCTACGGCATCCCCGCCTATCGCCTCCCCCGACCGGTGCTCGACGCCGAGATCGCGCGGATCATTGCCATGGGCGTGGAGGTCCAGCTGGAACACAACGTCGTCAATATCGACCGCGAACGCACCGACGGGGGCTTCGACGCCGTCTTCCTAGCCGTGGGCGCCCAGTTGGGACACCGGGTCAACATTCCCGCCGGCGACTCGACGCGGGTGCTCGACGCGGTCAACTTCCTGCACCAGGTCGCCGACGGTGACGCGCCGATGCTCGGACGCCGGGTCGTGGTCTACGGCGGCGGTGACACCGCCCTGGACGCGGCACGCACGGCGCGCCGTCTCGGGGCCACCGAAGCCGTCATCGTCTATCGCCGCAACCAAGAGCACATGCCCGCCAACGGCGAGGAGTTCGGCCAGGCGCTCGGGGAGGGAGTCACCATGCGCTGGCTCTCGACGGTGAACCGCTTCGAAGGGGACCGTCTCATCCTGGAGAAGATGCGCCTCAACGCCGAAGGCTTCCCCGAGCCCACGGGAGAGTTCGAGGAGCTGGACGCCGACGCGCTCGTGCTCGCGCTGGGCCAGAACACCGATCTCTCGCTCCTGGATCAGGCCGGCGACGTCGTGGTGAACAACGGCGTGGTCGAGGTCCAGCCGTCGATGATGGCGGGCGCGAGCGGGATCTTCGCGGGCGGCGACGCGGTGCCGGCTGACCGCACCGCGACCGTGGCCATCGGACACGGCAAGAAGGCCGCGCACGGCATCGACGCCTTCGTCCTGGGCCGCACGCCGCCGATCGTCGAACGCCACGAGCTCGCCACCTTCGAGCGCCTCAACACCTGGTACTACTCGGATGCCGAGCGCACGGTGCGGCCCGAGCTCGAGCGGGTGCGTCGCCAGAGCAACTTCGACGAGGTCGTCGGGGGCCTGACCGAGGAGAACGCCCTCTTCGAGGCCCGCCGGTGCCTCTCGTGTGGCAACTGCTTCGAGTGCGACAACTGCTTCGGGGTGTGCCCGGACAATGCGGTGATCAAGCTGGGCGGCTCGAAGCGCTACGAGTTCGACTACGACTTCTGCAAGGGCTGCGGCATCTGCGTCAAGGAGTGCCCGTGCGGTGCCATCGAGATGGTGCCCGAGCGGATCTGAGTCGCCCGCAGGGTCCGCACCACTATTCGCCGGGGTCGAGCGCGAGACCCAGGCGTGCCAGGTAGCCAACTCCCATCACCGCGCCCTCGCAACCGACGCGGGCGAGCGCCTCGACGTCGGCGTCGTCTCGAACGCCGCCGGCGGCCACCACCGCGATGCCGCTGGCGCAGACCTGTTGGTAGAGAGCGAGGTCGGGTCCTCGCATGGTGCCGTCGCGTTCGATTGCGGTCACGTGCAGGCGCCTGACCCCCGCGGCCGCGCAGCGCTCGAGGGCGTCGGCGACGCTGAGGCCGCTCGAGGCGAGCCAGCCCCTCACCGCGAGCATCCCGTCACGAACGTCGATGGCGACCACCAGTCGTTCGCCCAGGGCCGACGCGAACTCGTCCAGCGCGCCGGGGTCGCTCCACACCGCCGTGCCAACCAGCACCCGCGACGCGCCGGCCTCCAGGGCCGAGCGCGCGGCGTCGACGGTACGGATACCGCCCGATACCTGCAGCGCGCAGCTGGCCGCCACTTCGGCGCACCGGCGCACGACGTCGGTGCGCAGCGCGCCGTCGCGCGCACCCTCGAGGTCGACGAGGTGGATCAGTTCCGGCGAGGTGGCGACGATGCGGGCCATGAACTCCTCGATGGGCTGGCGGAAGAGGACGCGGTCGTAGTCGCCCTGTTCGAGGCGCACGGCGAAGTCGCCCAGGAGGTCGATGGCGGGGATAAGTTGCATAGCAGCGTAGTAGCATGTTAGCATGTCATTATGACATCTGGCAAAGTGAATCCGGCCGAGACCAAGCTCGAGACGGTGGCCCGCTTCGACGAGTTGGTCGACGCCTTCGTGCGGCTGCGTGACCCCGAGTCGGTGGCGGCGTTCTTGCACGACGTCTGCACCGTCAACGAGCTCGACGCCATCGGCCAGCGCCTGCAGGTGGCGAGGCTCGTGGACGAGGGACTGGCCTACCAGGAGATCTCGCGGCGCACCGGCGCCTCGACGGCCACGGTGACCCGGGTGGCCCAGTGGCTGCACCACGGCGAGGGCGGCTACCGCCAAGTGCTGAAGCAGGCCCGGTCGTGAACCGGCGACTCACCATGGCACTGCCCTCCAAGGGTCGTCTGCGCGAGCCGTCGTGGCTTCTGCTCGAGGCGAGCGGCGTCGCGCCCCAGGAGCCGGGCGAGCGGGTCCTGCAGGCGCACTGCCGCAACGCCGACATCGATCTGCTGTTCGTGCGCGCCGACGACGTGCCCGAGTACGTCCAGGACGGTGTCGTGGACTGCGGCATCACGGGCCTCGACCTCGTCTCGGAGCGCGACAGCGACGTGGAGGTGCTGCTGCGCCTGGGCTACGGAACCTGCTCGCTGCAGGCGGCCGTCTCCATCGAGGACAGCGCGACGGCCATTGATGACCTCCAGGGCCGGCGCATCGCGACGGCGCACCCGCGCACCGTCGCCCAGTTGCTGGCTAATCGGGGCATCGAGGCCGAGATCGTGGAGGTCACCGGGTCGGTTGAGATCTCGCCCCGGCTCGGGCTGGCCGACGCGATCATCGACCTGGTATCGACCGGCAGCACGCTGCGCACGAACGGGCTGCGCTCCATCGGTGTGCTGTTCGAGTCAGAAGCCGTGCTGATCGGACGGAAGGGATCGACCGACCACGTGGCCCGGCGAACGCTGACGACGCTGCTCGGATCCGTCATCAACGCGCGCGCCAATCGGTACCTGCTGTGCAACGTCGCCAAGGACCGGCTCGGCGAGGTGACGGCGCTGCTGCCAACGAAGGGCTCACCGACGGTGATGGACCTGGCGACCCCGGGGGTCGTGGCCGTGCACGCCTTGGTGCCCGCCGCCGACATCTGGTCGCTGCTGCCTAAGTTGGAGGCCTGCGGCGCGACCTCGATCCTCACGCTGCCTATTGAACGGATGGTGCCATGAGCACGCCGGTGAAGACCACCACCTCAGTTGCAATCGAGAACATCATCCGCGACGTGCGAGAGCGGGGCGACCAGGCCGTCGCCGAGTGGTCCGAGCGCCTCGACGCCACGAAATCGCCCAAGCCCGAGCGGGCCGTCGCCTACGGTGACATCCCGACGGCCGCGGTGCTCGACGCCGCGCAGTCGGTTCGAACGTGGCACGAGGCCCAGCGTCCGCACGACATCATGATCGAGGTCTCACCCGGCGTCACTCTCGAGCGCCGCTGGACGCCGCTTCGGTCGGTAGGCGTCTACGTGCCCAAGGGCCTCGTCTCGTCGCTCATCATGGGCTGTGTCCCCGCCCAAGTGGCCGGGGTGGAGCGCATCGTCGTCTGCACGCCGCCCGAGGGCTCGGCCGCGGTTGCGGCCGCGGCCGCGCTGCTCGGCATCGACGAAGTATGGGCCGTGGGCGGCGCCCAGGCGATCGCCGCCATGGCCTACGGTACCGAGTCGATCGCGCCCGTGGACAAGATCGTCGGCCCCGGAGGCGCCGCGGTGAACACGGCCAAGCTGCTGGTCAGCCGCGACGTGGCCATTGACCTGCCGGCGGGGCCCAGCGAGATCGTCGTCGTGGCCGACGACGGCGTGGACGAGGAGCTGATCCGCCAGGAGATCGCGGCGCAGATGGAGCACGGCCCGGACTCGCGGGGCTTCGTGGTGCGCGTCGGCGACGACCTGGAGGCGGCGCTCGCCGAGGTCGAGGGCTACTGCGCCGAGCACGTGGCGCTGCTGGGCGAACGCGCCGAGTCGCTTGCGGGACGTATCCGCAACGCTGGCGCCGTCTTCGTGGGACGGTACTCGCCGGTGCCGGCGGGCGACTACGCCACCGGGGGCAACCACGTGCTGCCGACCGGCGGATGGGCCAAGTCGACGGGAGGACTCGGGCTCGAGACCTTCATGAAGACCGTGACCGTCCAGCGCGTGACCAAAGAGGGGCTCGAGAGGCTCGCCCCGACCATCGAGGCCCTCGCGCAGCTCGAGGGAATGCCCGCGCACCAGGCGACGGCCCGCCGTGACTAGGCCCGTCGCGCTCGACGCCTACCAGTGGCCCCCTTCGACCGAGGCCATCGCCGCCAAGGTGGGACTCGACCCTCGCGCCATCATCCGCTTCGACGGCAACGTGCCCCCGACGCCCCCGGCGAGCGCCCGACCGGCCGCGCTGGCGAGGGCGCTCGCCGACGTCAACGAGTACGACCGCGGCCGCTACGAGTCCCTGCGTCGGGCCATTGCCGGTCGTCACGGTGTCGGCCTGGACCAGGTCGCGATCGGCGCGGGGAGCGACGAGTTCATCGTCCTGCTGACGCGCATCTTCGCCGAGGGCGCCACGGTCGCCACGGTGCCGTCTTTCACGTACTCGATGTACCGCTACGCGGCCCTGATGGCCGGAGCGACGATGATCGACGACCCCGCCAAGGCCGACGTCGTGTTCGTGTGCCGTCCGAACAATCCCACCGGGGAGATGGTCGAGGTCCCCGACGTGCCGGGGCAGCTGATCATCGACGAGGCCTACGCCGACTACGCGGGGATCGACGCGCTCGTCCGAGTGGACGACGGCGCGATAGTCCTGCGGACCTTTTCCAAGGCCTACGGCCTGGCGGGCGCGCGCGTGGGCTACGCCATCGCGACTCCGGAGTTGATCGACGTCATCACCTCGCGCCAGGCCCCTCTATCGGTGTCGTCACTGTCGGCGGCGCTGGCCCTGGCGGCGATGGACATCGAGCCCGACGTCTCGGCCCAGGTGGCCGAGCGCGAGCGGATGACCGGCGAGTTGAAGGCCCTCGGTCTCGCGCCAATCCCGTCGTTCACGAACTTCCTCTTCATCCCGATGGACGCCCCCCAGGACCTCGTCGAGAAGCTCCTGCCCTACGGGATGGTGATGCGCGCCTATCCCGGCGGGCTGCGCATCAGCGTGCGCGACGAGCTCGACGACGACCTCCTGCTCGACGCCCTGCGATCGGTGCTGCTCGGCGCCGCGCCTTCGGGCCAGACCATCCGCCACCGGCGCGCCACCGCCGAGACGCTGCTGCGCGTGCGCCTTCGGGTGCCGGGCGAAGGCCGGGTCTACGTGAACACGGGCCTGGGCTTCTACGACCACATGCTCCAGCAGCTGGCGTTCCACGGAGGCATGGACCTGCGGCTCGAGGGGGTGGGCGACCTCGAAACGGGCGACCACCACACGGTCGAGGACATGATGCGGACCTTCGGCGAGGCGCTCGACCAGGCCCTGGGCGACCGTCGCGGGCTCACCCGCTACGGCGAGGCGCGGGTGCCGATGGACGAGGCCCTGGCCTACGCCGTCGTGGACCTGTCGGGCCGCGCCACCGCCAATATCTCGATATCACCTGATCCCGGCATGGCCGCGCACGCCTTCGAGTCGCTCGCCCAGACCGCGCGGATCACCCTGCACGTCACCGCCACCGGCGAGAACGCCCATCACGTCGCCGAGGCATCGTTCAAGGCGGTCGGGCGCGCCCTCGCCCAGGCCATGAGCCGAGACGGCTCCCTGATCCGCTCGACGAAGGGGTCGCTGTGAGCGACGTCGTGGTCGTCGACTACGGGGCCGGCAACACCCGGTCGGTGCGCGCGGCCTTGGCGCACCTCGGAGCCTCGAGCGAGGTGAGCAGCGATCCCGAGGCAGTGCTCGCCGCCAAGTTCGTCGTGCTGCCGGGGGTGGGTTCAGCCCGCAGCGCCATGGAGCACCTGCGCGAGACGGGGGTGGACGACGCGCTGCGCGGCCGATTCGAAGAGGGACGGCCGATCCTCGGTATCTGCCTGGGAATGCAGCTCGCTCTCGCGGCCAGCGAGGAAGACGGCGGCGTCACGGGCCTCGGCCTGCTCGCGGGTCGCGTGAAGCGCCTCGAGGTGGGCCGCGTGCCGCGCCTGGGCTGGGCGATGGTGGACCCCTGGGGCGACGCCTACTACTTCGCCCACTCGTTCTTCGCCGACTCGCCCGACACCGTCGCGACGTCGGAGGGAATCTCGGCCGCGCTCCAGCACGGCTCGTTCCTCGGGGTGCAGTTCCACCCCGAGAAGAGCGGTGCCGCCGGCCTCAACTTTCTCGAGCGATGCCTCTGCCTCGCCTGATTCCCTGCCTCGACGTCGCCCACGGTCGCGTCGTCAAGGGCGTGAGCTTCGTAGGGCTGCGCGACGTGGGCGACCCCGTCGAGCTGGCCGCGTTCTACAGCGACGGCGGCGCCGACGAGCTCGTCTTCCTCGACATCGCCGCCACGCCCGACGACGCGAGCACCATGACCTCGGTGGTGGCCAAGGTGGCCGACGTCCTCGAAATACCCTTCACCGTCGGCGGTGGCGTGCGCAGCGTCGATGACGCGTCGCGGATCATCGAGTCCGGTGCCGACCGGGTCTCGCTCAATTCGGCGGCCCTGGCCGACCCGTCGCTGATCACCGCCATCGCCGACCGATTCGGGAGCCAGGCGGTGGTCGTGGCCATCGACGCCGGCGACGGCGTGGTCCACAGCCACGGCGGGCGCGTCGCCACCACGATCGAGATAGTCCCGTGGGCCGTCGAGGCCGCGGCTCGTGGCGCCGGTGAGATTCTGCTCACGTCAATCCGTCGGGACGGGCAGCGAACCGGATTCGACCTCGAGCTAACGGTTTCGGTGCGCAGCGCCATCTCGATCCCGGTCATCGCTTCAGGCGGTGCGGGGTCGGCCCAGCACGTCGCGGACGCGCTTCGCGTCGCCGACGCGGCACTGATCGCGTCGATCGTCCACGAGAATCCCGCGGGCCTGGCGGGGCTTCGCCGCGAGATCGAGAGCCTCGGGATACGACTACGACCAATGAAGGAGCGGGTATGAGCGAGGAACTCCGTGCCGCGATTATCCAGGACGACCAGACCGGGCGCGTCTTGATGCTGGGGTGGATGGACGAGGAGGCGCTGAGCCTCACCCGGTCGACCGGTCTCGTGCACTTCTTCTCGCGCTCGCGCCAGAAGCTCTGGCAGAAGGGCGAGACGTCGGGCAACACCCTGCGGGCCGTCGAGGTGCTCCTGGACTGCGACGAGGATGCGGTGCTCGTTCGCGCGAGCGCCGACGGTCCGACGTGCCACGACGGCTCCACCTCGTGCTTCACTCCCTGGCTCTGGCGAAAGATACTCCAGCGCGAGAAGGAGGGTGCTGCGAAGTCCTACGTCGCTTCGATGCTGCGCGAGGGCCCGGCGCTCCTGTCGAGGAAGGTCGGCGAGGAAGCGGTGGAACTCGTGGTCGCGGCGCTGAGCGAGGACGACGGCCGGGTCCTCAGCGAGGCCGCCGACCTCTGGTTCCACATGCTGTTGCTGCTGCGCAGCCGCGGCCTCGACCCGGCGGCCCTCGAGGACGAGCTGCGGCGCCGGGACCGCTAGACGTAAGGTCGGTTGTCGGCATTCACATTGTCCTGAGTCAGCGAGAGGTAAGCAGGAATGTTCTTCGCCAGCAGCGTGCCCTCCGGGGTCGTCGTACTCGTCGGAGCTGTCTTCCTGGCCTCCTGCGTCGAGATGGTCGAGGCGCTCACCATCGTGCTGGCGGTCGGCCACACGCGCGGATGGCGCGCGGCCCTGCAGGGCAGCGCCGTCGCGATCGTCGTCCTGGCCGCGTTGGTCGCGTCCTTCGGACCGGCGCTGGTGCGCGTGCCGCTCAACGAACTGCGCCTCATCGTGGGCGCGGTGCTGCTGATATTCGGCATGCAGTGGCTGCGCAAGGCGATCCTGCGCGCGAGCGGACTCAAGGCCCTGCACGACGAGGACGCGATCTACCGTGAGAAGGTTGCCGAGTTGAAGGCGCTGGACGCGAGCGTGAACCTTGACCGCGTGGCCTTCGTCGTAGCGTTCAAGGGCGTGTTCCTCGAGGGACTCGAGGTCGTCATCCTGGTGCTCACCTTGGGCAGCTCGGCTCACCGGCTGGGGCTGGCCGCCGTCGCGGCCGCCGCCGCAGTGGTGCTGGTGGGTGTCGTGGGCGTCGTGGTCGCCAAGCAGCTCTCCAAGGTGCCCGAGAACGCAATGAAGATGAGCGTCGGCGTGCTGCTCGTGACGTACGGGACCTTCTGGACCGGTGAGGGCCTGAAGGTGAAGTGGCCCGGAGGCGACGTCATGCTCGCAGCGTTCGTTGGAATCTACGCGGTCGTGACCTGGCTACTGGTGTTGGTGGTGAGGCGAGAGAATCCTCAAGTGAGCGCCGAGGTCGCCGCATGAATCAGTCGCCCCCCGCGCTTGCTCTGCGCTTGGTGAAGGGATTTGGAAGGTTCTGTTGGGACCTCCTCGTTGGCGACACGCCCGAACTCTTCGTGGCGGCCCTGGTCATCATCGGCGTCGTGACACTGCTGAGCGTCGTTGGCCACTTCAACACCGCCGCGATGATCGTGCTGCCACTGCTCGCAATCAGCGCGCTGGCGATTTCGCTTCGTCGCGCCCAGCGCGCAGCTCGGCGCAAGTAGCTCAGGCCGCCGGGAGCTCGTAGGCGGTCATCGAGAGCGATCCCATCTCGTAGCCGTCGACCAGGGTGCGCGTCGGGGTATTGGCGGCCGCCGCGAGCCCGGCGACGTAAGCGAGGGGCAAGAAGTGGTCGGGCGTCGGCACGGCCATGCGGAAGTCGTCGTGCGTGTTGGCCTTTCCTAGCTCTGAGGCGTCGCTCGTCATGAGAGCTCGAACGTCGGTGTCGAATCGCTGCGCCCAGTCCGCGCCCTGGCCCGGTGAGTTCCAGTCGATGAGGCGCAGGTTGTGCACCACGTTGCCGCTGCCCAGGATGAGGATCCCCTCCTCGCGCAGGGCGTGCAGTTGCACGCCCAGGTTGAAGTGGTACTCGAAGGGGAGTTCCGCGTTGATCGAGAGCTGCAGCACCGGCACGTCCGCCTTGGGGAACATGTGCACCAGCACCGACCACGTGCCGTGGTCGATGCCCCAGCTGTCCTCGTCGAGTCCGACGTAGGTGGGCCGCACGAGATCGACGATCCGCTCTGCGACGTGCGGATCGCCGTGGGCCGGGTACTGCACGTCGAAGAGTTCCTGGGGGAAGCCGTAGAAGTCGTGGATTGTCCGCGGCACGTGCATCGCGGTGACGGCGGTGATATTCACGTACCAATGCGCCGAGACGACCAGCACTGCCTTGGGAGCCGGCATCGAGGTGCCGAAGGTGGCCCACGCGTCGGTGTAGCGGTTGTGCTCAATCGCGTTCATGGGGCTGCCGTGGCCGACGAATGCGGCTGGCATCAACTGGGCCATGAATCCTCACTTTCGTTGGAGAACCAATTCAGCGTAGTGGCCAGTGGCGCCTCCAGGGGCGCCGTAGCCTTGGAGCATGCGACGCGCCCGATACGTGATTACCGGATCGGTGGTTGCGGCGGCCGTGATAGCACTCACCGTGCTCGGGAGCACTACGACCACGACCGCGACCACGACCTCCACCGTGGAGGCGACCACGACCACGACGACGACGGCCGCGACGCAGGCGTCCAACCTGGCGTGCGCCACCAAGATTGTCACGAAGTGGTCGCTGGTGCCCCTGGCGAATCAGACCGTGGTCGTTTCGGTGAATGCCCTCGACCTCGCAGCGATGGCTCCCGCGGCCCAGGCCGGTTTCGGCGGAATCATCTTGTTCGGGACGTCGGCTCCGGCGGGCATGGCCGGCATCGTGGCGCACCTTCAGACCCTGACTCCCGACAAGTACCCGATGCTGATCATGACCGACGAGGAGGGTGGTGGCGTCGAGCGCCTCACCAACGTCGTCGGCTCGTTCCCTTGGGCCCAGACCATGGGAAAGACCATGACCGCCGCCCAGATCACCGCGACCGGACTGCGGGCAGGCAAGGCCCTCAAGGCGGCGGGCGTCAACATGGACCTCGCACCGGTGCTCGACGTCGACGGACGCAGCGTCGAGCCGGGCGAGGCCGACCCCGACGGATTTCGCTCGTTCGGGGGATCGCCCTCGCTCGTGGCGACCGACGGCACGGCCTTTATGGAAGGGCTCATCGAGGCCAAGGTGACGGTGGTGGTGAAGCACTTTCCCGGACTTGGCGGCGCGTCGCGCAACACCGATTACGGTCCCGCCACCACCAAACCGTGGTCGGTGCTGAAAGGGACCGCGCTCGTGCCCTTCGAGAGGGCCATCGCCGTGGGAGTCCCCGCGCTGATGCTGTCGAACGCGTCGGTGCCGGGTCTCACGACGCTGCCGGCCGGTCTCTCGCCGGTCGTCATCCTGGAGTTGCGCCAGAATCTCGGCTTCAAGGGCCTGCTCGTCACTGACTCGCTGAGCGCGGGCGCGATCAGCGCCCGGCACCTGTCCGCTGCCCAGGCGGCCGTCAAGGCGCTCGCCGCGGGTGCCGACCTCATCCTGGCCGGGTCCGCGGGTACCCCTGCGGCGTCCGAGACCTTCGCGAAGGACATCTCGCGGTCCATCGTGAGCGCGGTGGTCCACGGCGCGCTGGCGCGATCAACGCTCGTGGACGCCGCCGCACAGGTGCTCGCCACCCGAAACACGCTGACGTGCCCGCCCGCGCCGTAGCTCGCTACAGGTAGTGCGGGGGGACCTCGAAGCTCTCTCGGCGCAGGCGGCGGATCTCTTCTTTGAGCCGGGCCACTTCCTCGCGTAGGTCGTGCACCATCGCCTCAAGTTCTTCACGGGTCGGTTCGGTTGGCAGCACAAGACCAGGTTCGCACATCCGCAGAGGTTGAGGTTGGCCTTACCGCGAGGTGGCTCGACCCACGCCGTGGACTGGCCAAGGGTACGTTCAGCCCGGCCCCGTCAAGGAATGTGTTCTCCAAGTAGTGACGGCCCAGTTGGAAAGCGGCGTGTACCACGTGTCGAGAGCCGAGATTGCACTGCAATCCTCCAGGCCGGCGGGTCGGTCAGTCGGTCGGGTCTCAGACTCGCTCTAATAGAATTGTATGGCATCACTGATCGCGAATCACCCCGGCTACGGAGAGTGGCTGTTGGTGTATATGCGGCCGCTCGTTGAAGTTGAGGCACACACTTGCTTGAGAAGGGCCAACCGTCCGTCTTCCACCACCCTTACCCCGCTCCGACGACGCGGAGAGCGCCTTAGAGAGCTGCCCTGCGCCGGAGGTGCCTAGCCAGAAGGTGCCGGTGAGAATTCCCACCAACGATGAAGCGAAGGCGAACCAGACTCCCCAACTGGGGGTTGTGTGCCTAGATCCCCGATGCACCAGTTGGACTCCGACCTTCATTTGCACGATCTGAAATCCGACCAGCAGAACGACAGCCCCGAAGAGCGATTCCAGGGGCGTACCACTGTCTTCACAAGACCCGGCGTGATTCACCCACCATCGGCCGTCGAGTGGACCTACCATTCGCCCGTGTCGCAGCGAGGGGTCAGTAGGGCGTTGCGTGAACTCAACGCGGCGACATCTGCCACGTTCGGGTGAACTGTCAAGCAACGACACCCTGATGTTTTCCAAGTGCATTTACGACAAGCCTTATCATTCGTTCAGTGGTCCTAGGAGGATGATGACGAGAGGTCTTAAGTGGGGTGTGCTGGTCGGGCTGATTGCCGGGGTGATCGCAATCGTTCTTGTCGGCATTTCCGGCATTCGTGGACCTCTTGGTGGACTCATAGCAGCGGGTGCAACCGGCGTCGTCATTTGGATAGTGAGCCATCGGATTGACCGGCCTCGCGATGGTTCGCGAGACCGCTAGCGCTGGCGAAAGAGTGAATTGCTCGTCGCCGAGAGGTGCACCTCGCCCGGTGCTACCCTCCGAAAGAAGGCCAGCCAAGGGCGCCGAAACGCTCGTTCGGCTAGCCACATCGACGCCACAAGAGGACTGGAAGTTCGACGAGCACTGCAAGGACAAAGAGATTTCGAAAGGGACCAGGCAGGCCAACGACCCAGACCTCGCGAACGGCCTCTGGGAACTCTCAGCCAAATTGACGAACCTCAAGTAGAAGGAGCCAACCGCACTGGATATCGAGCGCCGCTTGAGCGCCGCGCCGAAACGGAGGTTGGGCTCGCTCCGGGGAATGCGAATGGGGTAGTCCGGTAATTGGCATTTTGGCAGGGGGACCTCAGTGCTCTCTCAATCCGAGACACTCGCCTGCCGATTGCGGACTGCACCATAAGGTCGCGACAAGCCAATCAAGTGGCCCCGGATTCTGGTGAGAGGTTCGAGTTGTGCGACCTCAGGCCCACCACGCTGCCGTGCCCGGTTTGTTGAGGTCTGCTCAAGGGCGGTGGCGCCGGTTCTCGCCGTAGAACATTCCTGCAATATCTCTCACAAACGTGTATGTTCCTCTCAACGGACTTCATTGGTGGTCCTAACCGGGAGGAAATATGACTAGCAGCGATGTTGGTGACGTTAGCGACGCCAGTCATGGCGAAGACGCACGAATGGTTGCGCTTGGTTACCGTGAAGAGCTTAAGAGGGTGCTGTCATTCTTCGACAACTTCTCGGTTGCCTTCAGTTACTTGAGCCCGATGGTGGGAATCTACTCACTGTACACGTTGGGCCTTGGCACGGGCGGACCGCGCTACATCTGGACGATTCCCATCGTCGTTGGTTGCATGACGCTGGTGGCGCTCGTCTTTGGGGAGCTGGCGAGCGAGTACCCGCTCTCGGGCGCGCTCTATCAGTACGGCAAGTACAACGTCGGACCGCGCTACGGCTGGTACGTGGGCTGGATCTACGGTTTCGCCCTATTGGCGACCGTCGCCTCTGTTGACTCGGGCGCGGTGCTGTACATCGTGGATCTGATAAACCTCTGGTTTAAGACCGATCTCAACCCGTCCAACCACGTCACCATCTTCGTGATCGTGGCGCTGTTCTTTCTCATCTCAGGAGCCCTGAACGCGGTGGGCGCGAAGATCATGGGCCGGGTCGCAAATCTTGGCGTTTACGTCGAAACAATCGGCACGTTTGGCGTATTTCTTGCTCTGGCGATTCACGGATTCCACCAGGGATTTGGTTTTCTCTTTACGACCCAGCACGTACAGGTCGCCTCCCGAAATGCGTTCGGCGTCAACTTGGGGGGCAACTGGTGGCTAGGAGCCGCGCTCGTTGCCGTGCTGGCCAACGCATACATCTTCTACGGCTTCGAGTCAGCCGGTGACATCTCAGAAGAGACCGTGAACGCGCACCGTAGCGTGCCGCGCGCCATGCGAAGTGCCCTGCTGTACGGGGGGATAGCTTCGTTCGTCCTAGTACTGGGTCTGCTGCTCGCTACGCCGAAGGCGGGCATTGCGGGCGTGGTCTCGGGAGGCGTTCCGGTGATCCTCGCGCAGTTGCCGAGTTACATCACCGACTTCTTCCTCGTCATGGTCGTCGTTGCCTTCTTCAGCTGTGGCACGGCGGTTCAGGGAGCGGGAGCGCGCGTCGCCTACGCGTTGGCTCGTGACGGCGCACTGCCCGCGAGCAACTGGGTGAAGAAGGTGTCGCCGAGGTTCAAGACGCCAGCGAACGCGGTCCTGATAGGAGTCATTGTTCCGTTCCTCTTCATGCTGCTGGTTCTGGTCAACCCGTCCAAGCCCATCCACATCCTCTGGTTCTACTACCCGGCCAAGGTCAACGCCCTGTACGCGCTGGTGTCGTTCGGGGTGTCGGGGATCTACCTCTCGTTCTTCCTCACGGTCCTTGGCTCATTTATTGCCCGCCAGCGCGGCTGGAAGCCCAGCGGGTCCTTCACGCTTGGGAAGTGGGGCGTGCCCGTCACGGTCGCTGGCATGGTGTACTTGCTGGTGATGTTCGTCAATATTTGTTGGCCGAGCTCTCTGGCGAGCGGTCGCGCGCTCTTCAATTACGGATGGATCACCTTGCTCGTTATGGCGATCATTGTGATAATCGGAGGACTGTACGAGGTCATCATCCGCCCAGACCGCAGGATCGCCACTCACCGCATTGAGAAGAGTTAGGCGTAGCCGGTGGTCTGGGCGACGCCTCGGACTGGCAACTGGCAAAACCTAGAAGATGCCTCGTCGTGGGCGCTCTGACCCTACGACGAGGCATCTTCCTGTGGTTCATCGAGCGTTGGATCTTTAGAAACTGAAGAATGGCATTGCATGGCTCCACGTGACGTCGGCCTTGGCACGTCCAATGACCCACGCAATCACCCTAACGAGGTAGTCGTGGAGATGGTGGTGCAGCCACTCAAGGAGCATGCACGTTGGGCTGCAACTTGCGTGCACTGACAACAGTGTCAAGAGGGCGCCCGGGTGTCCTTCGCGCTCGCCAGAGACTGCGCGATACCGATGAGCAACTCCCTGAAGAAGGTGTCGGCCAAGCATAAGATCCCGCGCAACGCCATCTACGTGGGAACCATCGTCCCCTTCGCGTCCCTGCTGCGGGTGCTCGTGAACCCGTCGAAGCCCGTCCACATCGTGTGGTTCTTCTACTCGGCGAACGTCAACGCCCTCAACGCGCTGGTCTCCTTCGCCACGTCGGGCGTCTACCTCTCGTTCTTCCTCACGGTCCTGGGGTGCGTTCATCGTCCGCCAGCGCGGTTGGACGCCGAACGGCTCGGTCACCCTGGGCAAGTGGGGCCTGTCGCTCACGGTCGGCGGGATGCTGTATCTGGAGATCATGCTGCTCAACATCGTGTGGCCGAGTTCGCTGTCGAGCGGTCGAGGATACCTGTTCAACTACGGCTGGATCACGCTGCTAGTCATGGCGGTGATCCACGTCATCGACGCCGTCTTCTCGCGTTACGAACGCTCCAGCGTCCGCAGGTAGCTGGTGATCATCGTCACCGCCTCGGCGAGGAAGGCCTGGGCCTGGCGGCCGGCGGCGTCGGGGCTGTCGAAGATCGCCGACGCCGTTTCGATCATCACACTCGCAGCGTGGCGGGCGCGGGCCTCGCTGAGCGCCCCGAAGCGCTCGCGCAGGACCTGCGAGAGGAATTCGATCCACTGCGCCGTGTCCTGCTCGTCGTACTCGACCAGTTCGGGCACCGAGCGGTACGCGCGGCGAAGCTGGGCGGTCGCCGGACGTTCGGTGCGCAGCCGCAGGGCGAGGGCGAAGGTCTCGGTCGCCCACTTGCCGAGATCGGGCGCGGTGGGCAGTTCACGGTACTTCTGGTAGAGGTACACGGCGCGCTGCTGCTGGTCGAGGCGGAACAACTCGAGCAGGATCGCGGTCTTGTCGGGGAAGTAGTGGTACACGGTGCCGATGTTGATCCGGGCCCGCTCCGCGACGATGTTGGTGTTCAGACCCTGTATGCCGAGCTCGACGACTATCTCAGTCGCGGCGTCGAGGATGCTGGTGAACGTCGCGATCGAGCGGGCCTGGGTCGGCCTCTTCGACCGCGTTCGTGCGTCGGCGGAAGCAGCTGTCATCCGTACAGTATCTACGCTGATCGGCGCAGAACGTGGTCTTTCGCCTTTCGCCGGAAAACTGCTGGAATTTCAAGGCTCCGGGTGTGCCGGAGCCCTCTCCGGCACGGAGGATCAGGGGAAGAGACCGCGGATCTCGGTCGCCTCGGCGATTCGCTCCACGCCCACCGCGATCGCGGTTTCGCGCATCGTCACGTCGAGCTGGTTATGGCGGGTCCAGATGTGATCGAAGGACTCGTGCATGGTCTTCTCGAGGCGCTGCTGGAAGAGCTCGGACTCCCACATGAAGCCCTGGAGGTCCTGGGCCCACTCGAAGTACGACGCCACGACGCCGCCGGCGTTGGCCAGCACGTCGGGCACGACCGGGATGTTGCGGCTCGCCAGCACCTCGGCGCCCTCGCCGGTCGTGGGGCCGTTGGCCGCCTCGACCATGACCGAGGCTTCCATTGTCTCGGCGATCTCGGCGGTGATCACGCCGCCGAGCGCGGCGGGAATCGCGATATCGCTTTTGATCGTGAACAGCATGTCGGAGGGCACGTTGTCGCTGCCGGGGTAGCCGACGACGGTTCCGGCCTCGGCGTAGTGCTCGGCCAGCGTGATGTGGTTGATGCCGGCCGGCACGTGGATGGCCCCGCGGACGTCAGCGATGCCGACTACCTTCATGCCGCGGTCGCTCAGGAGCTTCACCAGTGGCGCGCCGACCTTTCCGTATCCCTGGATGACGACGTGCTGCTCGTTCTCGAGGCGTCCGAGGCGCTGAAGAATCGCGCTGATGCATATCGTGACGCCGAGCGAGGTCGCGCCGGCGTGCCCGGTGGTGCCGCCGATGGAGAGGGGCTTGCCGGTCACGACGCCCGGGGTGTTGTGGCCGCGCAGCATCGACACGGTGTCCATGATCCAACTCATCACCTGGGTGTCGGTGTTGATGTCGGGAGCGGGGATGTCGCGGTCCGGTCCGATCACCGGGGCGATCGAGAACGCGTAGCGGCGGGTGAGTCGCTCGAGCTCTTGGCGCGAGAGAGCCGTCGGGTCGACGCGAACGCCTCCCTTGGCACCGCCGTAGGGGATATTCACGACGGCGCACTTGATGGACATGTCGGCGCTGAGCGCGGCGATCTCGTCGGCGTTGACGCTCGGGTGGAAGCGGATGCCGCCCTTGCCCGGTCCGCGCGACGTGTCGTGCTGGATGCGCCACCCGGTGAACATCTCGACGTCCCCTGAGTCCATGCGTACCGGCACGGCGACCTCGAGGCTGCGCTCGGGGGTGATGATGCGCTTGATCATCCCCTCGTTCAGTCCGAGCAGGTGCCCGGCTTTTTCGATCAGGGAACTCACATGAAGCCACGGGTTGAACTCGTGATCGAGAGATTCTTCTGGACGCGTGACCACGTTGTCACCAGCCTTTGGTTTGAGTGAAAGCCACGTTGCTTCCTCTAACCAGAGTAGGGCACTTCCGGGGCGTCCAATATACATCGGTCGCTTCGGTTCCGATACTGTGACAAAGGTCCCTAAAAGTGAAAGGCCGCCATGAAGATTTCCACGATGCTCGGGTACTCCGGAGGCTTCAAACAGGCGGCGCGCGAGGTGGCCGAAATGGAAAAGGCCGGGCTGGACCTGGTCTGGGTGGCCGAGGCGTACGGCTTCGATAGCCCGTCGCTGATGGGCTACCTCGCTGCCCTCACCGAGAAGGTGGAGATCGGGGCGGCGATCCTGCCGATCTACACCCGCACGCCCACGCTGATCGCCATGACCGCCGCGGGCATCGACGCCCTTTCCGACGGACGTTTCCACCTGGGACTGGGGGCCTCGGGCCCCCAGGTGATCGAGGGGTTCCACGGGGTTCCCTACACCAACCCCCTCGGGCGCACCCGCGAGATCGTCGAGATCTGCCGCGACGTGTGGAGGCGCGAGGCGCCGGTCGTCCACCACGGTAATAACTTCACGTTGCCGTTGCCGCCCGAGCAGGGCACCGGCCTCGGCAAGGCCCTCAAGATAATCGCGCACCCCGTGCGCAGCGAAATCCCGATCTGGATCGCGTCGCTGGGCGAGAAGAACGTGGAGTTGACCGCGGAGATCGCCGACGGCTGGATCCCCATCCTCTTCATCCCCGAACGTGCGAACGACGTCTGGGGCGGGCCGCTCGCCGCCGGCCGGGCCAAGCGCTCGTCGGACCTCGGCGAGATGATGATCACCGCCGGGGGACTGCTCGCCATAGGCGAGGGCGACGACGTCACCGCGCTTCGCGAGCTGCAGCGTTCGATGGTGGCGCTCTACGTCGGCGGGATGGGTGCCAAGGGCAAGAACTTCTACAACGAGCTGGCCATCCGCTACGGCTACGAGGAGGAGGCGGCGCTCATCCAGGACCTCTATCTCGACGGCAAGAAGAAGGAGGCCGAGGCGGCCGTTCCGGCGGAGTTCCTCGAGTTGACCACGCTCTGCGGTCCCCGGAGCTACGTGGCCGAGCGCATCGCGGCCTTCAAGTCCGCGGGTGTGACGCACCTGCAGGTACATCCGGTCCCCGTGGCCGGCCAGACCTCGGCGTCGCTCATCGAGGCCGTGAAGGAGCTGACGGAGTCGTAGCCGCCGTCGAGGACCCGACCAGACGCAGGACCGGGAAGCTCGGTCGCTCCCACGACGGCCGCCCGACGACGTGCGAGTGCCTTATCTTTCGATGTGGGTGACGTCGCGCCCGCCCGAGGCGAGCCACGCGTCGTACATCCTGGTGTAGGCCCCGCCGTTGGCCAGCAACTCGCCGGGGGTCCCCATCTCGATGATGCCGCCCTTGTCGACCACGACGATTCGGTCCGCTCGCTGGGCCGTAGTGAGCCGGTGCGCGATGAGGATGGCCGAGCGGCCCTCGAGCAGGCGATCGAGCGCCCGTTCGATCACGGTCTCGCTGCGCAGGTCGAGCGATGACGTCGCCTCGTCGAGTATCAGCACGCGCGGCCGGGCGAGGAACGCCCTCGCGAGCGCCAGAAGTTGGCGCTCGCCGGCGGCCAGGGTCTGGCCGCGCTCGTGGACGATGGTGTCGAGGCCCCGGGGCAGCCGGTCGATCAATTCGCGCAGCCCGACCACGTCGATCGCCTCTTCGATCTCCTCGTCGGTGATGTTGGTGCGCCCGAAGCTCAGGTTCGTACGGATCGAACCGGCGAAGAGGAAGGCCTCCTGGGGCACCACGCCCAGCTGCGAGCGCAGCGAGCGCAAGGTGACGGAACGGATATCGATGCCGTCGAGCAGCACACGGCCCTCGGTCGGGTCGTAGAAGCGGTTGGCGAGCTTGGCCATGGTTGACTTACCGGCGCCGGTCGGGCCGACGAACGCCACGGATTCTCCCGGCGCGATCTCGAGATTGACGTCGTGCAGGACCAGCCGATCGGGCTTGTAGCCGAAGCTCACGTGCTCGAAGGTGATGCGGCCCTGAATCGTCGGCAGCGTCGCGGCGTTCTCGACCTCGTCGACGGTGGGCGGGGTCTGGAGCAGCTCGCGGAGGCGGATGACCGAGGCGCGGCCCTGCTGGAGGGAGTTGTACTGCTGGACCAGCAGCTGGATGGGCGAGAAGAACCGGTTCAGGTACAAGAAGAAGGCGGCCAGGTAACCGAGGCTCAGCTGGTGTTCGAGGTACATGTGGCCGCCGATGCCGAGCAGGAGGCCCTGGCCGAGGATGCCGATCATGATGGTCGCCGGCCCGTAGATGGCGTTCACCCGTCCGGTGTAGAGGTTGGCGTCGCGGTAGGCGCCTACGACGTGGCGGTGGTTGCGGATGTTGCGCCGCTGGCGGTTGTGGGCCGTGACCACCCGGATGCCGTACAGCGACTCCGAGAGGTCGGCGAGCACGTTGGCGATCCGGTCGCGCACGAGGAGGTATCCCTTCTCGGAGGCGTGGTGGAACCAGATCGAGAAGCCGAACAGCAGCGGCACGATGAGCAGGATCGTCCAGGCCGCCAGCGTCACGTTCAACGAGAAGAGCACGACCGTGATCACGATCATGGTGAGGCCCTGCAGGGCGAAGGAGCTGATGCCGTCCTGGATGAGCTGCTGGAGGTTCTCGATGTCGCTCGTCATCCGGCTCATGAGAACGCCGGCCTTCTCGTCGGTGAAGAAGTCGAGGCTGAGACGCTGGAAGTGCGTGAAGACGCGGATGCGGAGGTCGTGCATCACGCGCGAGGACAAGATCCCCGTGACGTTGACCTGGGTTCGCTGCAGGAGGGCGCCGACGAGCGCGGACCCGAGGTAGAGGATCGCGCAGACCGCGACGATGGCGAGCGAGCTTCGGGCCTTCATGCCGTCATTGATGGCGTACGCGGTCAGCAGCGGGCCGACCTGCATGATGAGGCTAATGACGATCACCAGGAACGAGCCCGCGACGACGTAGCCCGGGTAGACCTTCAGCAGCCGGGGCAGCGTGAGCCTCTCGCTCTCCTTGGCGCTCGGGCGCTGCGTGAACGTGATCGCGGAGGGCTCGTGCGCCGGCTCGCTGGCGAGGAGCTTGGTCGCCTCGGGCATGAGCTCGCTGGGTATCCCGCCGAAGGGCAGGCCGGTGCTCGAGCTGCGCCCGCCGAACATGCCGCCGCCTCCGCCGAAGCCGCCCCAGGCCACTACTGGTCCTCGGTCGTGGCTTGGGCGAGCACCTGGGAGTACAGAGGGGAGGTGGCGAGGAGCTCTTCATGGCTGCCGGTGGCGACGACGCGTCCGTCGTCGAGCAGGATCACGCGCGACGCGAGGGCGATCGTGGAGATGCGGTGCGCGATGACGATGGTCGTGCGCTTCTCGAGCAGGCGCCCGAGGGCCTCGTAGATTCCCGCTTCGACGTGCACGTCGATGGCGCTGGTGGCGTCGTCGAGGATCAGGATCGGCGGGTTCACGAGAAGCGTGCGGGCGATGGCGATGCGCTGGCGTTGCCCGCCCGAGAGGGTGTAGCCGCGCTCGCCGACCACGGTGTCGTAGCCCTCGGGGAGCTTCACAATGAACTCGTCCGCGTTCGCGGCCAGCGCGGCGGCCTGGACCTCCTGGAAGGTCGCGTCGGGCCGGCCGTAGGCAATGTTCTCGAAGATCGAGATCGAGAAGAGGAACGGCTCGTCGAGCACGACGCCGACGTTGGCGCGAAGCGACGCCAGCGTCACGTCACGGATGTCGAGGCCATCGATGCTGACGGCACCGTCGCTCACGTCGTAAAAGCGGGTCAGGAGCCGGGCCACGGTCGACTTACCCGAGCCGGTGCGCCCGACGATCGCCACGGTCTCGCCCGGTTCGATGTGAGCGTCGAAGTCGACGAGGATCTCGGCGCCGTTGGCGTACTCGAAGCGCACGTGGTCGAAGTCGATGGATCCGCGCACCGCGTCGAGGTCGAAGGCTCCGGGCCGCTCGACGATGTCGGGGTTCTCGTCGAGGATCTCGAAGATCCGCTCGGCGCTGGCCCGGGCGCGCTGACCCATCATGACGAGCTGGCCCAGCATCATGAAGGGTGCCTGGAGCATCAGCAGGTAGAGGTTGAAGGTGACGATGGCGCTGACGGGGAGGGTGCCCTGCACGACCATCCATCCGCCGAAGAAGAGCACTAGGGCGAGGCCCAGCTGGGGGAGGTTCTGGACCCACGGCGACCACGTGCCGCGAATCTGGGCGTCCTTGATGTAGGCCCACGCGACGCGCTCGGCGGAGTCGGCGAGGCGGTTCACCTCGGCCTCCTCCTGGGCGAACGACTTCACCACGCGCACGCCGTTGACGTTCTCGTCGACGATCGTCGCGACGTCGGCGAGCCGGGCCTGGATGATCCACGAGACCGGAAACATCACCCGGCGCATCTTGATGCCGACGAAGTAGAGGATCGGCATCACGGTGAGGGCGATGCACGCCAGCACCCAGGAGATCGAGAGCATGAAGCAGAAGGCCAGGACCCCGCCCAGGCACTGCACGACTATGAGCGGTGCGAACGTGGAGTAGGCCTGGACGCTGCGGATGTCGCTGTTGGCGCGGCTGATCAGCTGACCCGACTGGACCCGGTCGTAGAAGCTGAACGAGAGCCAGGTGAGGTGTTCGTAGATGAGCGAACGAAGGTCGGCCTCGACGTTGTAGGCGGTGTAGTAGAGGTACTGGCGCGAGATGATGCCGGAGATGCCCGTCAAGAGGCCGACGATCAGGATGTGCACTACGTCGGTGTGCAGCGCGGTCGAGTGCTTCACCAGCCCGTTCTCGATGGCGCCGTTCAGCATGTTGGGTACGAGCGTCTGGAGGATCAGGCTGACGAAGGAGAGGACGATGGCCACCAGGAAGGTGAGGCGGTGCGACGCGATGACCGGGAGTATTCGCCGCCACCACGGCAGGCTCTGGTCGCGCAGGATGCGCACGCGGGGACCCTCGTACTTCGATCGCACGCCGCCCAGCGGATTGGCCGAATCACTGTTCCCGCCGGGCGTGCCGGTGGGAGAGAACGAAATGGCCATCTGCGAATTCTAGTTGTGGGGTCGAAATCGGGGTCGTGCGACGATCGACCGCGGGGCGCTCGCGCGCGTAAAAACTACGGCCTAGTGTGACCACGTGAGCACGCCACTCGTTATCAATCACCCGATCGTCGCGGACAAGGTCCGCCAGCTGAGAGACGTGCGGACGTCCAACGCCGATTTCCTGCGACTGGCCGGGGAGATCTCCAGGTTCGTAGCCTACGAGGCGTTTCGCGACACCCCGGTCACGGCTACGACCGTGGACACGCCGGTCGTGAAGGGGGCTCCCGCGGTGCGCGTCGAGACCGAGTACGTGATCGTGCCGATCCTTCGCGCGGGTCTCGGGATGAGCCCGGCGGTCCAGGAGGTACTGCCGCACCACCGGGTTTGCCTGGTCGGGCTTCGACGCAACGAGGAGACGCTGCAGCCCACGGTCTACCTCGACGGGCTGCCGGACAGCCTGGAGGGCGCCCACGTGGTGCTCTGCGACCCGATGCTCGCCACCGGCGGCTCGCTCGTGTGCGTGCTGGATATGCTGATTGCGCGTGGCGCGCGCGACATCACCGTGCTGTGCCTGATCATCGCCCAGCCCGGCGTCGACTTCGTGCTCTCGAGCCACCCGGGCGTCGTCATCGTCGCCGCGGCGCTGGACGCCGAGCTCAATGACGTTGGCTACATCACCCCGGGCCTGGGCGACGCCGGCGACCGGCTCTTCGGGCCTCCGGTTCGCTGACTACAGCCCGATGTCCTCGTGCCATAGCTCGGGGTGGTCGTCGATGAAGGTGCCGAGGAGTTCAGTGCAGCCGGGATCGTCCAGGACGATGATTTCCACGCCCAGTTCGCGAAGCCAGTCATGACCGCCGTGGAAGTTGGTCGCCTCGCCGATCACTACCGCGCCGATGTTGAACTGGCGCACGAGCCCCGAGCAGTACCAGCACGGGGAGAGCGTGGTGACCATCACGCAGTCGGGGTAGTCGCGTCGTCGTCCGGCCTTTCGAAAGGCGTCGGTCTCGGCGTGGACCGACGCGTCGTCCTCCTGGACGCGCCGGTTGTGCCCGGCGCCGAGCAAGGTACCGTCGCGGCTGAAGAGCGCGGCGCCGATAGGGATGCCGCCCTCGCTCAGACCCTTCACGGCCTCGTCGTAGGCGCTCGTCAGCATCCTTCGGGCGAGGGAGGTATCGAGTGGTGGCCTTGGCGTAGTCATTGGCTCAGTATGCTCCAACAGCGTGGGCGAGCGCACTTATTCGGTAGAGATTGGTACTCAGAAGGTCGAACTCCCGGTCGTATCGCTGGGCGACCAGTTGGCCCTGGCTCTGCTGATCACCGTGGACATGGGAGTGAGATTCATGTCCCAGGCCGGTAAGGAATTGGCCGAGGTGCTGGCCCCGTACGACGTGGACATCGTGGCAACGGTGGCGACCATGGGCATTCCCGTGGCGGTTGAAGTGACCCGGCACCTGGGACTCGATCAGTACGTCATCTTGCACAAGACCCACAAGATCCACCTGGCCGACGCCGTCACGGAGCGGGTGCGTTCGATCACCACCGACGCCGAACAGCAGCTCCTCTTCGACCGTGCGCGGATCAAGGACGTTGCAGGTAGACGAGTCGCCATCGTCGACGACGTGATCTCCACGGGCGCCTCGACCGGCGCCGCCTTGCGTCTGCTGCGCAGTATCGGTGCGGAAATCGTGGTCATTGGAACACTGGTCACCGAGGCGTCGGTCTGGCGCAGTTCGCTCGGCGAGGATGCGCTCATGGTGCGCGCGTTGGGTTCGATTCCGGTTTTTCGCCCCGATGGGTCGGGTGGCTTGGTCGAAGACTGGGCCGGTTGAAGAGTGGCCCATCGCCGACAATGCGCCGTCGGTACCGTTGAACGCCATGCGCGCCGCAGCTACGAACGGCGTTTCATCGATTCGGGCCTACGCGGCCTCGTTGGCTTTGATTGGTTCTCATCGTGAACATGAAGCGGCTCGGTCGCTGCGCGCGCGCGTTCGTCGTCCTGAACGTTGGCGTCCTCTTGGCTCCGCTGTCGAGTTCAGCTTCGACTCGCTTCGCGCACTCGGCTGAAGCTTCACACGCCGACGCCAAGGCGGTTGCGAGTTGCGCCTACGCGAGGTCTGATCCGAGCTTCACGCTCATCGACACGGCGCCAGAACTGAGCTTCGTCGTTCGCGTGGGCGGGAGCTTCCTCGTGAAGGTTCCGAACTGGGGCTCGTTCAAGGCCTCGGCGCTCAACATCACCGGGCCCAAGATCGTCCACCAGGTTTGCTCGTTCGTGGAGTCTGACGGAGCAAGGGTGGTTGTCACCAGGGCCGCCGCAACTGGGACGTCGCAGCTTCTCGCCACGGTGACGCCGACGAGCGAGGCCTTCCAGCCTAGGTGGAGTGGTCTGGTCACCGTGGTCGCATCGCAGGGTTCGAAGAGCTCGGCGGTCCACGCATCGTTCTGTTCGACGGCCAGCAAGATGCTGAGCGTGACCGAGACGAAGGCCGTGACCGAGATCGGATTACGAGTGCCGCTGGCGAAGAAGATGAGCACGTCGTTGAGAGCCACCGTACGCGAACTCTCACTCGAGAGCCTCTCGGCCAGGGCGACATCGCCGTCGCACAAGCTTGCGTCGCTTTTCGAGAGGCTCGCGTCTGCGGCGTCATTGGCCACGAGCCCCACCGGCGTACAGAACGCTATGGCCGGGTTCGCTTCCGGCTACTCGTTGGTGGATGCGGCGTGCCCCGCCGACTTTATTGTCTCGGCGATCGAGACGGCGAAGGTTCAGTTCAACTCCTTCATCGGCACCGAGAAGTTCTGCTCAGCCAAGCCTCTGCGCGGCTGGATCTTCTACAGTGGCGCTGGCTCGGCTCTGGAAATTGACATGAACGTAGCGGTGTGGGATCTCCCGAGCACCCTGCGCCGCGTCATCATCGAGTGGGTCAACTCCTCCGGCGGATCCGGCGTGCTCGGAGCCTTCGACGTCAGCAGGTACCGCCAGCCCGTGCCCGGTTCATTGAAGATCAGCGTCGTCCCCACGAAGCGCGCTGCCGCCCTTGAGCTCTTCGACCCGATTAGTTCGTCGCCGTTCGCCACTCTGGAGTCCTGCCCCGTTCACTAGACGCGTCGCGAGGCGGTCCAATCGTTATAGGTGGGCGGGGCCTACTCGTAGCTCCGTCATGGAGTGAAGGCCCAAGAGCGTCCAGTGGAGGCGTCTCGGCCGTCGCAGACCTTGCTGTTACCCCGCTCGATTCAGGAAGAGCACCCGCGCAATTGATCGCGAGGGTGCTCTTCCTGGGCGGGGCCTGCCTTCACGACAGCCCTATTGGTGGCCGTCCGCGGCCTCTAGAGGTTGGGCTCGAGTTCGTGCTGGCGCTTGATCTGACGTGCAACGTTGCCGGACAGCCTCTCGGCCACGAAGTAGACCAAGCCCGCGACGATGACGCCGGTCGGCACCGAGAAGTCCGCGCCGCCGAACCAACCCGCCGGGCCGCAGTTCGCGGCGGTCGAGCCCGCGCAGTAGAAGGCGCCGAAGTGGTTCGAGATCGGGGTCATCCAGTGTAGGGGGAAATTGACGGGCGGCGGCGCCTTGGAGTAGCACATCGTGGCCGCCACGAGCCCCACGACGAATGCCACGATGGCGCTCCAGTTGACACCGGAGCTGCCGCCGAAGTAGAGGCCTTCGTCATCGGTGCGCTGGAGTTCGCTGGCGTTGTAGCGGTACTTGCGCATCAGCCAGTCGGTGAGGAAGATCCCCAGCCAAGGCGCGATCCAGACGATGATGACGCCGACGAAGTCCTTCATGTAGATCGAGAAGGTGGACTGGAAGACCGCCCAGATGGTGAGCAGGCCCGCGAGCACGCTGTCCAGCAGGACCGCCTGGTAGCGCCGGATGTGGATGCCCATGGCCTGGAGCGAGACGCCCGACGAGTAGAGGTCCAGCGAGTTGATGCCGAAGAGCTGCACGATGGCGAAGACCAGGAAAAGCACCACTACCCAGCTGGGAATCGTGTGCTGGTTGCGGAAGGCCTCGAACGGGTTGGCGCTGTTCCAGATCGTTCCGCTCGAGAGGAAGGTGTAGGTCAGCGCACCGAGGATCATCATGAGGATCTCGGGTATCGCGGTGCCGAGGAAGATCCAGCCGACGATGGCGCCCTTCTTCGCTTCACGCGGCACGTAGCGCGTGTAGTCGTTACCGCACTCGGTCCATCCAAGTCCCGAGAGCGCGAACACGAATGCGAGACCGGCGGTGTACAACTCCCAGCCGCCGCCGAAGCCCTTGAAGCTCGAACTGCCGTGCTTCACGTCGTAGATGGCCAGCAGCACGAATATCGCACCGAAGGGGATGATCAGCGCTCGCAGCACCTTGACCATCGTGGCGTGTCCCAGGTAGGGCACCACGGCCTGGATTGCCGCTGCGGCGATGATGAAGATGACCTTCAGCGTGCTGCTGACGTGGACACCGGACATCTGGCACAGCACGATGGCGGCGCCGACGATGAGAATCAGGCCTTCGGTCTCGAAGCCCAACTGGGTGATCCAGTTGAAGAAGCTGACTAGCCGTGACCCACGCACGCCGAACGCGGCGCGGCTGATGGTGAATGCCGTGGTTCCGGTTTCGGGTCCCTGCAGCGAGGCGAGGCCCAGCAGGAAGAACGAGAGGTTGCCAATGATGATGAGGCTGAGAGCCGTGTAGAAGCTGAAGCCGAATCCCATGAGCAGGGCTCCGTAGACGAAGTACTCGACGTTTATCGCCGATCCGGTCCATAGCGCGCCGATATTGCGGGCCGTGGCCCAGCGTTCGCCCTCGGGGATGAAGTCGATGCCCCTGCGTTCAAGGTGGAACGGCTGGTCCTCTGCTGATCCGTCGTGTGATTCCAAAATCGATGACACTGAATGGTCCTCCCTGATAGATGTCATTCACGTGATAGGACCCCGTGAGGTGCTCGTCGTACGCGACATGTCTATCTGATTGGGAGCGGGTTGCGAGGAAATCGTGCCCGTTTGGTGACAAAACCCTAGATTTACCGTGTTCTTAGCCTCCCCCTACGGCCTCCTCATCGTCATCTCGCAAGATGGTCACGTCTCGGCAGCAACCCGTTGGCCATCCGAAAGGAACTCCATGTATCGCACCACGAAGAAGAAGGTAGTGAAGCGCGCGAGCCTCTCGATCGTCTTTTGCCTGGGGGCGCTCGTCACCGGAGTCGGAGTGGCGAACGCGTCAGCACCCGTGCACCACGGGGCGGTCGTCATCAGCCAAAGTGCCCAGGGCACGCCTCGCTCGCCGACCACGGCGAAGGAGTCTCGCGTGGTCGCCAACCTCGCGGTTGGCCCGCAATCGGCGGTCCTGGCAGACTCGCCGTCTCGACGAGAGCTCGGATCATGAACGAACGTGCCCCCATCCGAGTTCGAGCGACCGATGCAGGCCCACGTTGCGCGGCCGACCGTGGCGGTTACCGCCCGCACGTCGTCCTCGGCGAAACCCTCGAAACAGTGGATACGAACCGCACTCGCGACAAGGCGTTACTGGTGCCGGCACCCCGATTCCAAATTTGTTCTCAAGTTCGTGCAGGTCGGGACGGCTTCTAAGCCTACGGCCTGCCACAATTTCAGGGCCTAGGCGGTTCCTCCCTTCCGTCTAGGTCCTGAAACAATCCTTCGTGACGTCTTATGAATATTCGCATCCTGTCATTGCAACCGGCGTAGTTCTTGATAAATTGCCCCAAAGAGATGAACCGGCACCAGGCTGATTCACCGGGGGAAAGCGGGACAAGATGTCTTCAGAATTCAATCGTCGGTCGTTTCTGACTCATTCGGCGGCGACGCTCGGCGGCGTTGCAATGGCCGGCACCGTTGTCGACGGACTTCTCGCCAGCTCCGCGGGCGCGACCACCGGCGTCAGTACCAAGAAGCCCAAGCTAGGCGGAACGCTGACCGTGGGGCTTATCTCCGACGTGCCGGACTACCACGTCTTCAACGGCGCTCAGGGAAAGATGGACCAGTCGGGGTTCTGCGTCGCGAACGCCCTGTACGACGCGCTCTTCGTCTCAGCGGCCAGCGGCAAGGGCTGGCTACCGATGCTGGCTCTTTCGGCGACGCCCAACAGCAGCTACACGGTGTGGACCGTCGCGCTGCGCCATGGCGTGACCTTCACCAACGGAGACCCCTTCAACGCCGCCATCGTGGTGGCGAACTACCAGGCGGCGGCGGCCGACCCGACGGTCGGCCTCGCCATTCAGCCGATCATCAAGAGCTGCGTGGCTTCTGATACCTACACCGTGGTCTACACGTTGCAGATTCCGTACTCGTCATTCCCCTACGGTGCGCTGTCCGAGCAGCAGACGTCCTACATGTCCCACCCGAGTTCCTTCTCGTCGACCTTCACGGGAAACCCGATCGGCACCGGTCCGTTCGAGATCGTCTCGTGGCAGGTGGGAGTGGAGTCGAAGTTCAAGAAGAACAAGAAGTACTGGCGCCGCGACGCGGCCAACCGCCGGCTTCCTTACCTCGACGCGATCAACTTCAAGACCATCCCAGACCCCACGGCCCGCAACCAGGCGCTGCAGACGGGCGCCCTCGACATGATGCTCCAGCAGGATGCGTCGAGCATCAAGGCCCTGTCCAAGATCAAGGGCATCACCTACCGCACGGACCTGAAAGACCCGATCGACCCATCGGTCAACTGCCTGATCCTGAACACGACGGGAACGCTGAACCAGTACTTCTGCTGGGCCGGTGAATTCGCGTCGGCGCTCGGAATCCCCGGTGGCCTCTCCTATATCGAAAAGGGACAAGCCATTCCAACGGCCGTCCAGATGGAAGACTACGAAGGCACCCTGGGGGCGGTGGATCCGTCGACGCTGCAGTGGAACACCAAGTTGACGCCGGTAATGAACGACGTGTCGATCCGCAAGGCCCTGGCCATGGCGGTGAACAACACGACGTACTTCAAGGTGCTCGACAGCGGAGTCGGCGCGGTGGCCGACGGCGTGTACCGACACAACTCGCCGAACTACAAGAACCCCCACTACCCGGCCTACAACCCCACCGCGGCCAAGGCGCTGGTTGAGGCCTACAAGACGGCCAACAGCGTGTCGTCGGTCGGATTCGTGCTCGACTTCGTGTCGGGCGACTCCTCGGCGCAGCGCGCGTTCTCGTACTTCGAGCAGCAGTTCGGGAAGATTGGCGTCACCGTGACGCCACGTCCGCTGGTGCAGAGCCTGCTGATCAACAACGTGATCTACGGCGAGTACGATTGCGCGACGTGGAACCAGTTCGGCGGCGCGGACCCGGCACTGAACTACGTGTGGTTCAACTCGTTTCCCGCAACCACGTTGCCCGCAACGGGCGGTCTCGGCATGACGGCGCTGCCCGCCAATACGTTCATTGCCGGCGCCGTGAACTTCGCGCACCAGGCCGACCCGGTAGTCGAGGAGTCGATGCTGAAGGCCATGGCGCTGAAGAACGGTTCCGCCGCCCAGCACACGGCGTGGGCGCAGGTGAACACGCAGTTCGCCAAGGACATCCCGTACCTGTTCCTTGACCTCCTGGTCACGGCGTGGGCGGCTCGCTCGGACGTGCAGAACTGGGCCTACGCCACGGCCGGCGACGGCCGCACCCGCTGCCTGAACCCCGACGGCGGATCGACTCGTTGGGACCAGATCTGGAAGTCGTAGTTGGATCGGTAGCTGGTACGAGAGCGGGGCCCGGGCGCCGCTCTCGTACCAGCTACCGCCTAGGCCTGGTGGGAGATGTTGCCCTGGACGTTGCGCCACCACCACAGGGTCGAGGCCGCCAGCAAGAGTGAGACCACGGCGATGAGGGTGAACGGCAGCGCCGAGTTTATGGTGAAGAGCACCCCCGAAACGCCCGCGCTTATCGCCAGGGACGCCGTGTTGGACGTTGCGTAGAGGCCCTGTCGGCGGCTGAGCTCGCGGCTCGCCGCTCCTTGGGTGAGCAGCGACGCTATCGACGGCACCGAGAGCGCCGCCCCAATCGACTCGAGTGATCCCACGAACAGCATGATGACGTTGTTGTGGATGTGCGGGTAGATCGACATGAAGAGGGCACCGTTGCACAGTCCCGCGAGCGCGATGAAGCGGCGATTGGCGCGGTCGGCCAGCCACCCCCCGACCCGGCTCAGCGCCACCCACGGCAGACAGAACATCGTCCAGCTGAGGCGGATCTCGAGGGTGGTGGCGTGGTGGGCGTTCATCAGCAGGCTCCAGCATGTCTCGTAGACGCCGATCAGGAGACCCGACGCGGCTGCGGCGATGAGCGCTCCCACCAGCTGGGTGTTCCACTGCATCCTCGGCAGCGGTGTCGGATCGTACGCCTTGTCGCCGACGTTGGTCCGCATGGTCTGGACCGCCGCGAGCAGGCTGATGATCCCGGTCGCGAAGAAGGCCCAGCCGAGGTCCCGCACCGACGCCACGACACCGGCGATCGGGCCCAGGGCGATGCCGAGGAGCTGTGCCGCGAGGATTCTCGAGATTGCCCGCCCGCGCTCCGCCTCGGCGAAGAGTGCTGCGACCGCCGAAAGCGACGCCACCTCGATGGCGCCGGCCGACGCTCCTTGGACGGCGCGAGTGAGCGCGAACCAGGGCGCCGTGACGGGCAGGAGATAGGTCATGCTCGCCACGCCGTAGGTCACGAGGCTGACCATGAGGATGAGTCGCCGGCCGAACTTGTCGGCTAGACGGCCGAGGAAGAACTGTGTCGCCACCCCGGCTATGAAGAACGCCGACATGATGAAGCCGATGATCGTCGGGGTGCCACCACGGTGCTCGAGGAAGAGCGGGAGCAGGGGCAGACCGAGCGTAGCGCCCATCCACTGGACGGCGACGATGACCGTGAGACGTCGCAGGGTCTGCTGAGGCGACGAAGTGGGCACGGGTCAACGCTAGCGGCACACCTCTTGGGCCCGAGGGGAGTTCTTAACGGAAGGTCCCGCACTCAACGAGTACGAGGACCCCGAGGGCCAGGTAGATCCACGGGATGAAAGCCCTGGCGTGAGCGGCGCCCCACGTCACGATTCGCGGATGGCTCACGATCCTCTGCGCGGTGCCAATGAAGATGATCTCCCAGACGAAGAACACGACGATGGTCCCCGCCGACGCCACGGTCCCGCTGGCCCGCAGGAGCGGAATCCAGACCGCGAGGTTGTCACCCCCCAGCGCGAGGGTGACCGTGAACGTGGTGAACGCCCCGCGACGGAACTGCTCGTGCACCGGACCTGAACGATGACGCCAGGCGTGCAGGGCCAGCGCCCACGGCGCGATCGCCAGTAGGCCGACCCATCTGGTGGGGATGGGGGCGAGCAGCGAACCAACGCCGGAGGAGATCAGCAGGAGCATCGCGATGCCCAAGGCCTGAGCCCAACTTACCCTTCGGTAACGTCCACGGTCGGTGACGAGAAGCTGGGCGGCGAAGGCGAAGAAGTTGTCGAACATCGTGCCGACGAACGCCAGCGAGGCGACGACGATGACGGCGACGATGGAGTGCACGTGCCGACAATACTTGGCGGTACGTGGAGGAGAAAAGGTGACACGGTAGTGTTCCTTTGGAGGTTTTGATGATTCGCAACACTGTGGAACCGACGTCCGAGCAGCTCGAGGCGGCCCGCCGCGTCATCGGCGACCATCTCGTTCCCACTCCCACGGTCACGATCTCGTTGCGGGGACGAGGGGTGCTGGCCAAGCTGGAGAGCCTCCAGCCGACCGGTTCGTTCAAGGTCCGCGGTGCCCTGAGCGCCATCGACGCGGCCCGCCGCGATGATCCATATGGCGCGGTGATCACTTCCTCGGCCGGGAATCACGGACTCGGGATCGCCCACGCGTCGTCGCTGCTGGGCGTACGCGCCACGGTCGTGGTGCCCCAGAACGCCTCGGTGGCGAAGGTGAAGAAACTTCTCCAGTACGACATTGAACTGATTCAGTTCGGCTCGTCCTATGACGACGCCCAGGTCCACGCGCTCGAACTGGCCGCCAGCCGGTCCATTCGCTACATCTCGCCGTTCAACGACGCGAACGTGATTGCGGGCCAGGCGACCGCGTTCGACGAGATGCTGATGCAGGCCCCCGAGCTCGAGCACATCGTCGTCTCGGTGGGCGGCGGCGGACTGATCTCGGGCGTGCTGTTGTCGCGCGAGGACCGTGAACGCGGCGACGTCCGCGTCACGGGAGTCCAGCCGAGCGAGAGCGCCGCCCTGTACTACGTCTTGCGCGGCGCGTCGATGAACGAGATCGTCCATCACCCGACCATCGCCGACGGCCTCGCGGGCGGCGGCGACGACGGCGCCATCACGAACGAACTGGTCGCCAAGCATGGCGTGCCGCTCGTGCTCGTGCCCGAGAAGGAGATTCGCCGCGCGGTGCGCGAAGTGGCCGACAGCAACGGCCTGGTATTGGAAGGTTCGGCCGCCGCGTCCTACGCCGCCATTACCAACGACCTCGTCGACGACACCAGCACTCGAATCGGCTTCATCGCCACGGGGCGCAATATCGCTCACGAGCTCTTCGTGGAGCTGATGAACGAGCCCCCCGACTGAGGCCAGCCGCGACCCGCGGGGACGCCCGGTAGGGTGGTGTCATGAAGGCACCGAAACGTCTGCCGGCGATGGTCCTCGCCTTTGTGGCGGTGGCTCTCACGATTACCGGCGTTGTTCTGGCCGCCAGTGACTCGAACCCGTCGCAAACGCTCAAGGATCCGCTGGTCCTCAACGGCTACCCCCCCAGGTCGGCCGACATCCAGCTGGTGATATCCACCGGCCAGGCGTACAGCATTGACGCCAACGTGAACATCAACTTCGTCACCAACGCGCTGGAGGCGGATTTTCGCGTCCCGATGTTCTTCTCGGCCGCGGCCGTGAACCTTCGCCTGGTGAACAACCAACTCTACGCCGGCTCCCCGAACTTCTCGTCGATCATCGGAGCGAACTGGATCGGCGCCAAGGCGAGCCTGCCGTCGCTCTACGGGCTATCGCTCGAGATGACGAAGCCGGACATTCCGCTCATCACGGGATTCACGAGCGAGAGCGTCTCGACGGTCGGCTATTCCAAGACCTACACCTTCCAGCGCGACAACTTCATCCTAAACTCACCTAGCTCCCTGCCGGTGAAGATGCCGGTCGGCGCGAGGTTGCGCATCAGCATCACGGTGGGGATACAGGGGGAAGTCACCGCCAGCGCGTTGTCGGTTGTGTCGAAGACGACGAACTTCTCGATCACCGCAACGGTGCTCTCCTACAATCAGCCGGCCAAGATCGTGGCGCCGCCCGCGGCTCAGGTGAAGCAGGAGAATACGTCGCTACTGCACGAACTCCTGGGAACTTCCTCGTTGGCGAAACTTCTATCACCCCAGAACCTGGCCAACCTTGGAAAGGTTCAAGTCAGCTGAATCGAGCGAGGGGCCGTCACCCGGCTCTGGTTCCCGCCTCGGGTTCGAACGAGCGCCGGATTCGGTCGTCGAACTCGACACCATCTTCGGGTCCAGCTGCCTCGTCCGGGCCGCTCGTGGCACCAGCGCCTACGTTACGGCGTCGGCCCTCGCGGCCCCACGCCTCGGGACGACGTCCTAACGCGAGAGGCGGTCGAGCAGTCCGCTCGCGCGGCTTTCCGTGCCGTGGCGCCTCTCGGCGCGATCGGCGTAGGCCGCGAGGGCCAGTCCGACGTTGATGCCGAGCCAGCGCAGCGGCTCGGGCTCCCAGCGCCTCGAGCGGTGCTGCACGAAGGGCAGGCGCGTGTGGGCGGTCTCGGTGTCGGGCGCGGTCAGCAGGTCTGCGAGTGCGGTCGCCGCGACGTGGCTGAGAACCACTCCATCGCCGGTGTAGCCGCCAGCCGACGCCATGCCGGTCTCGAAGTCCACAAGCACCGAGGGGGAGTGGTCTCGTGGCATCGCCAGTGGCCCTCCCCATTGGTGGGTGATGGCGCCGTTCATCGGGGGGAACAGCTCGTGGAGCTCCGCCTCGAGGTCCCTGAAGACCTTGGCGTCGTTGTCGAAACGCTCCTCCGCGGTCGAGCCGAAGTGGTACGGCGCCCCCCGGCCCCCGAAGGCGATGCGGTTGTCGGCGGTGCGCTGTCCGTAGATGACCATATGGCGGTTGTCGGCGAATGTCTCGTACTTGGCGAATCCGACCTCCTCCCAGAACGAGTTCGCGAGAGGTTCGGTCGCGATCATGAGCGAGTAGACGGGCACGACCGTGCGACGTTCGCCGGGCAGGGTCGGCGTGAAGCCCTCGGTGGCCCGCACGACGAAGTCGGCGTGGACCGACCCGCCGACCGTGACGGCTTGAGGCTGGCGCCCGCGTCGGCCGGGCAGGATCCGCGTCACCGCGCTGTCCTCGAAGATCGCCACGCCCAGAGCTTCGTTGACCTCGCTCAGACCCCGCACGAGCCGTGCGGGGTTGATCCGCGCGCAGTGGGGCGAGTACGTGGCACCGACCGCGTCGGCCATCGAACCGCGCTGGCGCATCGCCTGCTCGTCGAGCCAAGCCAGATCGGTCTCGCCCAGCCCGTGTTCACGCGACTCCGCGACCGCGGCTCGAAGCCTCTTGGCCTGGACCTGGTTGCGGGCGAAGGCGAGGGTGCCTCCCCGGACGAAGTTGGCGTCAATGTTGTCGGCCTTCGCCGCGTCGCCGAGGGCGCCGACCGCGTCTTGGAGAACGTGACGCTGGTGGGTGAACGCCTCGATCCCGTGGCGCTGGACCATGTCCTTGTCGTGCACCGGGAAGATCGCCGAAGCCCAGCCGCCGTTGCGACCGGATGCGCCGAACCCGCACACCGACTTCTCGAGCACGCAGACTCGCAGGTCGGGGTCGCGGCGCTTGAGCTCGCGCGCCGTCCACAGTCCGGTGAACCCGCCGCCCACGACCGCCACGTCAACGTCAAGGTGACGTTGGAGCGGCGGTCGTGGCGCGACGGGACCGTCCAGGGTGGACCACCACAGTGAGTCCGGTGGGCGCACTAGATGTGGAGTGCAGCGGCTCCGGTGAAGACCTCGCGAAGCGTGCCGACCATGAAGTCGATGTCGTCACGAGTGGAGATCAGCGGGGGAGCGAGCTGGACAACGGGGTCGCCTCGGTCGTCTGAACGGCAGATGAGTCCGCGTCGGAACATCTCCGGTGAGACGTAGCCACGCAGGAGCCGCTCGGCATCCTCGCCGGCCCAGGTCTCCTTGGAGGTCTGGTCCTTGACCAGCTCGATCCCCCAGAAGTAGCCCGTTCCTCGAACGTCGCCGACGATGGGAATCTCCTTCAGTGACTCCAGGCTGTCGCGGAAGTAGTCCTCGTTCGCCAGGACATTCTCGAGGACGTGCTCGTCTTCGATGATCTCGATGCTCTTGAGGGCGATGGCGCACGAGACCGGGTGTCCGGCCCACGTGAAGCCGTGGATGAACGAGGTGTCACCGTGCTGGAACGGTTCGGCGATTCGGTCCGAGACGATCATGGCACCGATGGGCGCGTAGCCCGAGCTGAGGCCCTTGGCGCAGCAGATGATGTCGGGCACGAAGTCGTACTTCTGGCCACCGAACCAAGTCCCAAGTCGTCCGAAGGCGCAGATGACCTCGTCCGAGACGAGCAAGACCCCGTAGCGGTCGCAGATCTCGCGCACCGACTGCCAGTAGCCACGCGGCGGCGTGAAGCAGCCGCCGGCGTTCTGGACCGGCTCGAGGAACACCGCGGCGATGGTCTCGGGCCCCTCGCGCAGGATCGCCTCTTCGATGTGCTTGGCCGACCAGAGGCCGAAGGCCTCGAAATCGTCGGCGAACTTCTCCGCCCGGTAGAAGTTCACGGCCGGCACCTTCACGGCTCCGGGAACGAGGGGCTCGAACGGCGTGCGGTAATCCTCGAGCGAGGTGATCGTCAGCGCGCCGAGCGTTGTTCCGTGGTACGCGACGTCACGGCTGATCACCTTGTAGCGATCGGTGTCGCCGCGCAGCTTGTGGTACTGGCGAGCTAGCTTCCAGGCGCTCTCGACCGCTTCGCCCCCACCGGTGGTGAAGAAGACTCGATTGAGGTCGCCGGGGGCCAAACTGGCGATCTTCTCGGCCAGCTCGATGGCCTTGGGGTGCGCGTAGGTCCACAGCGGGAAGTACGCCATGGTGCTGATCTGCTCGGCGGCGGCGGCACCGATGTCGCTGCGGCCGTGGCCGAGCATGTTGGTGAAGAGACCCGAGAGGCCATCGAAGTACTTCTTGCCGTTGGCGTCCCAGACGTGCGTGCCCTCGCCGCGCACCATGATCGGAACCTCATTGGTCTCCGAGTAGGCGCCCATGCGCGACATCTGCAGCCACAGGTGGCGTCGTGCGCGCTCGGAGTAGCCGTAACTGGCGTGGTCCGGACTCGACACGGTGATGCCGTCCGAGATGATTTCATTGATTGTCATTTTGTCCCCCATGCATAGGTTTGTTTCGATAACTGCAGATACAGAAAGGTCTCAACCTCGGTCACACCGGGAATACTGCGGATTGAATCATTGAGAAGGTGAACTAACGCCGCGTCGTCAACGGCGATGACTTCGGCGATGATGTCGAAGCTGCCGGCGGTCATGACGACGTAGTTGGCCTCTTCGATGGCGGCGATCCTGTCGGCGACCGTACGGACGTCTCCGTGCACGCGAATGCCGACGAGCGCCTCACGGCCGTAGCCGAGCTGCAGCGGGTCGGTGATGGCGACGATCTGCATCACTCCGGAATCCCTGAGACGTTGGACGCGCCGACGCACGGCGGTTTCGGAGAGTCCTACCTCTTCGGCGATGGCTCCGTAGGAACGACGACCGTCGACCTGCAGAAGTCCGATGATGTGGCGGTCGGTTGCGTCGAGCGCGTTGGGGGTAGGGAGCAGTTCCAGGTTCGTACGCTCTGCGCTCTTCGAACTCTTGATTTTGGGTGTGTTGGCTGGCATTGGTTTGCTCCTGCACGGTGGCCCCCCGGGACCCGTGCTGCGGATAAAGGCACTATAGCGTCTTATGGCGCCTGAATACGTCGCAAATAGCCGTAAGGGGGACTAATTCCTGCCCCTCAGCTCCCAAAACCCTTGCAATCTCTGGTAAGGGAGCAGAGAAGGACTTGAGGTATATCCACGGAGGCGGGGGTGGGCCAAGCGCGTCTCGCGGCGTCTTTGTTCGAGGGCGGGTCGTTGCCTGGGGGTGCCAGGTGCCTCGAACTGATGGCCTTGCTCGCCGCCAAGCGCTTCGGAGAAATGCCGATCGGCGACGGGGTGGATATCGCCGATTCGGTCCAACAATGCGAAACTGGCCTCACCTCGAGAGGCGCAGTGCGCCTGGGAGGGCTGCAACCATTTTGATGACGTGCGGGGCTTCGGGCCGCGCGTCTCGAGCGCGACCGCGCTGCCCCCGCAAGCGCCCAAGGTAAGACGGTGTTCGCGGGACCGTTCACCGGACCTGGCCTAGTGCTCTTCGCGGATGACCAGCACCGGGCAGTGCGAGTAGTGAACGCACTGGGTTGAAACTGAGCCCATCAGCAGCCCCATGAATCCCCCGACGCCTCTTGAGCCAACGACAAGCAGAGCCGCGCCGCGGCTGGCCTCGATCAAGACCTCCGATGGGTTTCCCGGGACCGCCGACCATTCGACTTTGACGCCGTCGACGGAGGGGGCTGCGGCGATTATGCGCTGCATGAACTCCTTGGCCTCGGCCTCGACCTGCTCGTAGTAGTCCTTGCCCGTAGACCCCGTCAGCGGCGAGGCCATGACGGGGTAGGCGTACGTCACGTGAAGGTCGGCGTGGCGAATACGGGCCTCCTCGATCGCGTACTGGAGCGCAGTCTCAGCGAGTGGCGAGCCGTCGACTCCGACAACGATGAGTGATGGTGATTTGGCGTCGGTCATTTGGCTTGGTCTCCTTGATTTGACTGTTGTGCGGCGGGTCGACGATGGCTCGGGCTAATGCGATTCCACTTGTTTGGATCCGTACTCCTCGGTAACGAGGGTCGGAGTGTTGCGGTTGAGAACCTCGCCCCGGAAGAAGGCTGGGCGAACGCTCTGCATCGCGAACATCAGTATGAGTCCAATCAAAAGTCCGCCCACATCGAGGATGAAGGTGCCGCCGAACACGTGGCCGAAGATGTCCAAGGTCGTGTAGCTATTCCCAGGGTTCCAGTAGTACCAGAAGGACCAGCCCAGGATGAAGTAGAGGATGAGGGCACCTATCAGCGGCATCACGCCCTTGACGAAGAAACTTCGAACGCTCTGGGTGAGGGTCTTGCGGAAGTACCAGACGCAAGAGAAGCCGGTGAGGCCGTAGTAGAAGGCGATCATCACACCAAGGGCGTCGACCGAGTCGGAGATCACTTGCCCCGCGGACAGGGAGTTCATGATCACGTAGAGTCCAATCGACACGAGCCCGAAAGCCACCGTCGCGACCGTCGGCGTCAGGAAACGCTTGTGCATCCTCTCGAAGATCTTCGGAACCGCCTTGTGAACCGCCATGGAGAGGACGGTTCGAGCCGTCGGCAGTATTGTCGTCTGGGTCGAGGCCGCTGCCGACGACAACACCATCAGCAACAAGAGGTGCGACAGTATCGAGGCGAACGTGGAGTGTCCGAATATGGCCGGTCCGAGAATCGAGAGCACGTCATTGGTGTGGGCAGGATTGCCCAGCCCGATTCCCGACGTGCCGATCCCGGCGAATGACTGGACCGAGAGGATGACGAGGGCGTAGATGCCGAGTAGGACGAACGTGGAGATGATGCCCGCCTTGCCGGGCGTTGTTTCGGCGTCCTTGGTCTCCTCGTTGAGGTTGAGCGCCGTGTCCCATCCCCAGTAGATGAAGAGCATGTCCGCCAGGCCTATTACGAAGTCGTTGAAGTGCTTCACGGCGAAGGGGTTGAACCACGAGAGCCCGGGCGCTAGGTGCCCCACGGGAGCACTGCCGTTGCCCACCCTGATGAGTGCCCAGACGGACAGCACAATCAGCATCGTGAGCTCGATGCTGAGCAGCGCCTTCTGGAAGTTGGCCGAGACCTCGATGCCCACGTAGCAGATCCAGGTCATGAAGATGATCCACGCAATGCCGACGAGCAGCACCCAAGGACTCGAGGCGTCGCCGCCGATTCCTTTGGCGTTGAACAGAAGGAAGACGTATTGACCGGCGATCTGGGCGAGGCTCGCCATGACGATGATGTCGGCCGCGAGGACTCCCCAGCCACCCATCCAGCCAACACGCGGTCCGAATGACCGCGTTGCCCACGTGAACGTCGCGCCGCAGTCCGGGTCGACACGGTTCATCTGCTGGAACGCAATGGAGATGAAGAACATGGGCACGAAGGCGAGAATCGTGACGATCGGGGCTTGAACGCCGATTGCCACGACGACGAATCCGAGCGTCGCTGCCAGACTGTACGCCGGGGCCGTGGAGGCGATGCCGATGACGGTGCTCGAGATGAGTCCGAGGGCTCCGCTCTTGAGTCCTTTCTCGTGCGCCCGATTGGCTGGTTCTACGATCAAATCCACAATGTCCCCCTCGTGACGGTCGCTTTGGCGATCGACGATGTCAATACCCAGTCCAGAACCTGCCAGACACTATGGCACGAAAGAACCGGCGCTACAACTTGTTCAGTGATTGGTGAATTCGCATCGCTGTGGCGCCGCCCTCGTTGCATATGAAGTCCAGACGATTGGAAACCTGCGACTCGAATCGGCACGCTCGCCGTCATCGGATATCGGCCGTCGACCAACCATGCTCGCAGTGACAATGTCCTTCTCGGGGCCGGGCCACGCCAGCGAACCGGTCCTGGCGCGGCCTCTCTGGCACTGTCACCTCCCAAGATTCCCAGCCACTGGCGATGACGGCCATTGTTCGAACGTCCTCGTCCGATCGAGTTCGGTGGCTGGCCGTCACGCTCGAGCGCGCGCTCGCGCACGTGGGGCGGCGACCGACGTTCGATGAAGAGTAGGGAACGTCTGGAAAAGTCGTTGCGTTCGCTGGCCCCTCACCACGTATGGCACAATCGAGGAAACCTCCACGAAAGAAAGGATGATCAACGATGATCATCGGCGTACCAAAGGAAATCAAGACAGACGAGCATCGCGTGGCGCTCACTCCAGCTGGAGTGCGTGAGTTAACGAACGCTGGCCATCAGGTCCTCATCGAGCGCGGGGCCGGTGTGGGCTCGTCAATTAGTGACGCGGACTACGTCGCCACCGGGGCGACCATCATCGACACCGCCGACGACGTTTGGGCCGGCTCGGACATGGTCTTGAAGGTAAAGGAACCGATCGCCGACGAGTACCACCGTCTCTCGGCGCGCAAGGACCAGGTGCTCTTCACCTACCTTCACCTCGCAGCGGGCAAGGATTGCACCGACGCGCTCATTGGCGCTGGAAACGTGGCGATCGCGTACGAGACGGTGCGGCTTGCCGACAACTCGCTCCCGCTGCTCACGCCGATGAGCGAGGTCGCCGGTCGCATGGCGCCCCTGGTGGGTGCCTACCATCTCATGCGTCCAGGTGGAGGTAGAGGTGCCCTTATCAGCGGCGTGCCCGGTGTCGAAGCCGCCAACGTGGTGGTCATCGGCGCGGGCGTCGCGGGCCTGGCCGCGGCTACCCTCGCGGTGGGACTGCACGCCAACGTGAAGATCCTCGACCGCAACCTCGACCGCCTGCGGATGGTCGATCACCATTTTGATGGGCGTCTCCAGACGATCGCCTCGTCGACCCACGCCCTCGAAGAGGCGTGCATCGAAGCCGACCTGGTGGTCGGAGCAGTGCTCGTCGTCGGGGCCAAGGCACCCAAGCTCGTCAGCAACGATCTCGTGTCGCGCATGCGCGAGGGCTCGGTGCTGGTGGACATCTCCGTGGACCAGGGTGGCTGCTTCGAGGCCACGCGCCCGACGACTCACTCGGATCCGGTATTCGAGGTCAACGGGTCGATCTTCTACTGCGTGGCGAACATGCCGGGCGCAGTGCCCAACACCTCGACCTACGCCCTGGCGAACGCGACCCTGCCCTACACCCTGGATCTCGCCCGCCACGGCTGGCGTGAGGCGGTGATGTCGGACGAAGCACTGGCCGAAGGTGTCAACATCGTCAATGGTGCGGTTACCTACGGTCCCGTCGCCGAAGCACTCGCAATGACGTACACTCCGCTGCGCTCGCTGCTGTAGGTCTCAGGCAGTCAGGTAGGGGCAGTGGCGGCAGCCGCTGTCACAACACGTGCCCCGCTCGAGGTGCGTGGCGGCCGTGAGTACGAGGAGGTCCGTCGATGGATCGCGGTAGCACGGTCGGCCGAGCGCCACGGCCTCCTCGTGGGCCTGGATGATCGCGCCATAGTCCGCCCGCGACGGTGCGCACCTGGACGGGTGGGGCCTAGGGACGGACTCGGAACTCACCACTGCAAACTAATGTTCGTCTACTGCTCGACGAGCAGCACGATCTTTCCGAACTTGCCCGGACGGGCGAAGTGCTCGTACGCCGCCGCGGCGTCGGCCAGCTCGAAGGTCTGGGCCAGCGGCACGCGAAGCTGGTCGCTGGCCCACAGTGGCACGAGCTCCTCGTTCACCCGGGCGATCACCTCCGCCTTCTCCTGACGCGAGCGCGAGCGCAAGGTGGAACCGGTCAACGTGGCTCGGGTGGCCATGAGGTTCAAGAGGTCGAGGTCCATACGGCTTCCGCCGCCGACCCCGATGATGACCACGCGAGCGAACGGCGCGAGCACCTTCTGGGCCAGGGCCAGGTGCGCGGCTCCGACCAGTTCGAGCACGACGTCCACGTGACCGATGCCCGCCACCTCGCCAAGGGTGATGGTCTCGTCGGCCCCGAGTGCCCTCAAGGCCTCGTGGTGTACGTCGCTGCGCGTGACCGCCGTGATGTGCGCTCCGAGACGATTGGCGATCTGGACCGCGGCGGTTCCGACGCCGCCTGACGCACCGGAAACGAGGACCCGTTCCCCTTCGCGGAGTCCCGCTTGGGTGACGAGCCCGTCGTGGGCGGTCGTGAACGCCTCGGCGAATCCTCCGGCTTCGCTCCAACCGACCTGCTCGGGAACGAACGTCAGATGCTCGGCCGGCACCAGGCAGTGCGTGGCCTGCGCTCCGCCGCCGACGACGGCGCAGACCCGCCGCCCCAGTAGTGCCTCGTGGACGTCTCGGCCCACCGCGCTCACGATTCCCGCCATTTCGAGTCCCGGAATGTCGACCGGCCAGCCAGGTGGTGCCGGGTAGATGCCCTGGAGCTGGAGAAGGTCGGCGGCGTTGATCCCGGCCGCGCGCACCGCGACGACCACCTCGTCGGGTCCGGGCACCGGGGCGTCGCGCTCGACAATCTGGAGTTTCCCTTCCTGGATTACGACGGCTTGCACGGTGTTCAGCCTACGGCCGACGACGTCCGGGAAATCGCCGTTAGGGTCGAGCCATGAAACTTTATGACATCCCCGTCCATACCCTTTCGGGCGAGGAGGGTTCGCTCGCCCCGTTCGAGGGCAAGACCATCCTCGTGGTAAACGTGGCGTCCAAGTGCGGGCTCACCCCGCAGTACGCCGGGCTCGAAGAGCTCCAGAAAAGCTACGAGAGCCGCGGCTTCAGCGTGGTGGGCTTCCCCTGCAACCAGTTCATGGGCCAGGAGCCCGGCTCGGCCGAGGAGATCCAAACCTTCTGTTCCACGACCTACGGAGTCACCTTTCCTCTCTTCGAGAAGATTGACGTCAACGGCGACGCGCGCAGTCCGATCTACGAGCTGCTGACGGCGACCACCGACGCCGAGGGCTACTCCGGCGACATCCGCTGGAACTTCGAGAAGTTCCTGGTCGGTCCCGACGGCTCGGTGCAGCGTTTCGCCCCGCAGGTCGAGCCGCAGGACCCGGCCCTCGTGGGAGCGATCGAGGAGTTGCTGGGCTAGCCAGCACCGATCGTGCGATGGAGCCGCACGTACGTAGTTCCAAAGCCGTACCCGGTCCAGAACCGCGACGCCTGGCGATTGGTGACGCGCCAGTTCGCCTCGGCGTACTCGAAGCCGGCCGCGCGCGCCTCATCGAGCGCGCAGCTGATCATCGACGTCGCGACACCCAGTCCTCGGTGCTTCTCGCGCACGACGACTGCGCTCAGGTGCAGCGTCGAATCGAACGATCCGCGGCGGGGCGGCAGCGCGAAGGTGATGCACTGTGCGACGGCTTCGTCCCCGTGTTCGATGATGAAGAGCGTGACGTCGGGGTCGTCGAGCGTCTCGGCGAGCTCGTCGCGCTGCGAGTCGGCCGGGAGGTCGAGCGCGAAGCTCGGCCCTCGAGCCTGGGCCTCGTCCAGTTCGGTGGTGAGCGCGACGCAGACGTCGAGGTCGTGCGCCGATCCCTTGCGCAGGCGGTAGCCGTCGGGCAGTGGTGAGGAGCGGGGACGATCCAGCGCCAGAACACCACGCAGGTGCATCCGCGCGAAGCCCAGTTCGTACCACGCGTCGGTGGCGGACCAGTGGTCGAGGACCCAGGCGTAGTGCTCGCGGGCGCCGGCGTCGATCCACTCCTGGCCGGCCTCGGCGTAGAGGTCGGCCAGGACGTCGTCGTTGTCGTACGAGACCCCATCGGGACCGATCCAGACACCCGGTCCGTACACGGCGTTCTCGAGCAGGGCCCCGTAGAGATGGCCCACGAGACGATCGTCTTCGAGCGCGACCCATGTGGAGGCGGTGGCCGCGCGCAGCGCGTCGCCGAGCGCTTCGAGCGAGATCTCGGGATTCACGAGGGGCTGGAGGGCGGCGTCATCGCCCAGGCGCTGGTCGATGCGTCCAACCACCTGGTCGACATCGCCTGGGAGGAGTTTTCGCACGAGCGCCACGTCGCAACGCTAGTGAGTGGCGGTGTGTCAGAGTTGCGGGGTGACCTTGCAGGCGACGCTCTTCGACATGGACGGGCTCTTGATTGACTCGGAGATTCTGTGGCACAAGGCCGAGGTGGAGATCTTCGGACGACTCGGAGTGCCGATCTCCGAGTCGAAGGACCGCGCCACGAAGGGCATGTTCGTCGTCGAGGTCGTGAACTACTGGTACGAGCGCTACCCCTGGAGCGGCCCGAGCGGCGAAGAGGTCGTGATGATGCTCCTCGAGCGGGTCGGGGACCTGGTCGAGCAGGAGGGTCGGCTGCTGCCGGGCGCGCACCGCGCCCTCGATCTCACGAGCGCCCGGGGGCCGATCGCGCTGGCCAGCTCTACTCCGCTGGCCCTGATCTACCGTTGCCTCGATCACTTCGGCCTGCGTGAGCGCTTCGCGTCGGTTCACTCGGCGGAGTTCGAGCTCTACGGCAAGCCCCATCCCGGCGTCTTCCTCACGGCGGCGCAGTCCCTGGGCGTGCGGCCCCAGAGCTGCTTGGTCGTGGAGGACTCCGCCGCCGGGGTGCTGGCGGCCAAGGCCGGCTCCATGAGCGTGGTGGCGGTGCCGACGCACGACGACCGCCTCCAGCCCGCGTTCGCGCTCGCCGACCTGGTGCTCGAGTCTCTCGAGGAGCTCTCGCCGGACTGGCTCGACGTGCGCTTCTAGACCGCTTTGGTGAAGAGGCAGGCCTCGTGATGGTTGAAGGCCCCTGGCGGGTACTCGTCGACCGGCGTCCAGCCGAGTTTGGGATAGAGCGCCTGGGCTTCCGGCTGGGCCCATCCGGTCTCTAGGAAGAGCCGCTGATAGTCGCCTTGCCGGGCCCGGTTCTCGATCTCGGCCATCAGGGCCGCCGCCACGCCGGCCCGTCGAAGATCGGGCCGGACCCAGAGCCGCTTCACCTCGGCCACGCGTAGCGCGGGGTCGCCGATCGACCGCAGTCCCACGCCCCCAATGGGGTGGGCGTCCAGCCGGGCCACGAGGAAGAATCCGCGGGGTGGCGCGAGTTCATCGAGGCTGAAGTGGGGAGCGTCGTCGGCGCCCCCGTAGCGGCGATTGAGCTCGTCGACGGCCGCGTGGAAGATGCAGAGCGCACCGCTCGAGTCGACAGGCTCAACGTCAATGGTCAGATTCGTCACCTCTCCACAGTAGGGGTCGGGCCTGGTCGAGCCACTGGTTAAGTACGATGAGAGGACTTATTGAAGGAGACCAGTGTTTCGCCCCGTCAGCGCCGAACTTGATTTTGTTGCCATCGAGGAAGCCGAACTCGCTCGGTGGAAGGCCAACGACGTCTTCGCGCGCTCCATGAAGCAGCGCGCAGGCGCCGATCCCTGGATCTTCTACGAAGGCCCGCCGACCGCCAACGGCATGCCCGGCCTGCACCACGTGTGGGCGCGCGTGTACAAGGACCTCTTCTGCCGCTACCAAACGATGCAGGGCCACTTCGTGGCGCGCCGGGCGGGCTGGGACACGCACGGCCTGCCCGTGGAGGTCCAGGTGGAGAAGCAGCTCGGCATCTCGGGCAAGCGGGCGATCGTCGAGCAGGTGGGAATCGCCGAGTTCACGCGCCTCTGCCGCGAGTCCGTGCGAACCTACGTGGGCGAGTTCGAGAGGCTCACCGAACGCATCGGTTACTGGACCGACATGGAGCACGCCTACTACACGTTCCATCCGGCCTACGTGGAGTCGGTCTGGTGGCAGCTCCAGCAGCTCTTCGACCGCGGGCTGCTCTACGAGGATCTGAAGGTCATTCCCTACTGCCCGCGCTGCGGCACCGCGCTGTCGAGCCACGAGCTCGGCCAGGCGGGCGTTTACACCGACGAGGTCGATGAGAGCTGCTACGTGCGCCTGGCGATCACTGACGCCGAGGCCCACGGCGGCCTGCACGGCGCCACGCACCTGGCGGTGTGGACGACGACGCCCTGGACGCTCCTGTCCAACGTGGCTATCGCGGTGAACCCCGAGGTCACCTACGCCGTAGTCGATGGCGTGATCGTCGCCGAGCCGCTCGTGGAGTCGGTCTTCGGCGAGCACGCGGTCGTCAGTGCCACCATGGCGGGCAGTGCCCTGGCCGGCGTCCACTACGAGCGGCCCTTCACCGACGTGGAGCTGCCCGAAGGCGTGGACGCGTGCTACGTCGTCGAGGCCGATTACGTCACCACCGATGACGGCACCGGGCTGGTGCATCAGGCCCCGGCCTTCGGCGAGGTCGACCGCCAGATAGCCCGCGACCACTCGCTGCCCACCGTGAATCCGGTGGGTCCCGACGGGTGCTTCACCGACGCCATCGCGTGGCTCGAGGGCCAGGGCGTTCGCGCGGCCAACGAGGCGATCAATGACGAACTCGCGCACCGCGGAATCCTGCTGTCGCGCCTGGACTACAGCCACTCCCTGCCTCACTGCTGGCGATGCGGGACGGTGCTGATCTACTGGGGCAAGCCCAGCTGGTACGTCGCCACGAGCCGATTCAAGGACCTGATGCTCGCGGAGAACGCGACCATCGACTGGCATCCGGGCCATATCCGAAACGGCCGCTTCGGTGAGTGGCTGGAGAACAACGTCGACTGGGCTCTCTCGCGCGACAGGTTCTGGGGGACGCCGCTTCCGATCTGGCGCTGCGCCGACGACCACTTCACGTGCGTGGGGTCCCTCGCCGAGCTCTCGGAGCTTTCCGGCCGCGACCTCAGCGACCTCGACCCTCACCGCCCGGCCATCGACGAGGTGCTCGTGGCGTGCCGGGCCTGCGGGAACGAGGCGCGCCGCGTCGAGCCGGTCATCGACGCCTGGTTCGATTCGGGCGCCATGCCCGCGGCCCAGGTCGGCTATCCCCACGTCGAGGGATCCAAGGAGGCGATGCAGTTCCCGGCCCAGCTGGTCGCCGAAGCGATCGACCAGACGCGCGGCTGGTTCTACTCGCTGCTCGCGGTCAACACGCTGGTCTTCGGCGAGAAGCCCTACGAGCACGTGCTCTGTCTGGGGCACATCGTCGACGAGGCCGGCAAGAAGATGAGCAAGTCCGTCGGCAACGTCATCGATCCGTGGGAGGTGCTCAACACCCGCGGCGCGGACCCCCTGCGCTGGTGGATGTTCTCCCAAGGCTCGCCGTGGACATCGACGCGCGCCAGCCTGAACGCCATTGACGCGTCGCTGCGAGAGACCCTCGCGACACTCTGGAACACGTTCAGCTTCTTCACGACCTACGCGTCGCTGAACCGCTTCGATCCGCACGATCCCGGGATTCCCGCTGTGTCGCAGCGTTCCCCGATCGATCAGTGGATCCTCTCGCGCCTCGAGAGCGTGACGATCGGCGTCACCGACGCGCTCGAGGGCTACGAGCCGCTCGGCGGCACCGACGCGCTGGCCCAGTTGATCGACGATCTTTCGAACTGGTACGTGCGACGCAGTCGGCGACGGTTCTGGCGCACCGATCCGAGCGCGCCGCGCTCGGACTCGCTGGCGGCCCAGGCGACGCTGCTCGAGGCGCTCCAGCGGGTGACGCTGCTCATGGCGCCGTTTTGCCCGTTCGTTTCCGAGCGGCTCTACGTGGAGCTCTTCGACGTAGACGAGGAGGCTTCGGTGCACCTGGCCGACTGGCCATCGGGGGACGTGTCACGCCGCGACGACCGGCTCGAGGCGTCCATGGACGTCGCGCGGCGCCTGACCTCGCTCGGGCGCGCGGCCCGTGCCGAGGCGGGCGTCAAGGTGCGCCAGCCTCTCGCCCGCGCCCTGGTCTTCCTGCCCGCGGATTCGACGATGCCCCCCGACGGCATCGTCGAAGAGGAGCTCAACGTCGACGTGCTCGAATACGGCTCCGAGCTCGCCCAGGTGTTGAGCTTCGAGCTCGTCCCCAACTTCCGCAACGTCGGCCCTCGCCTCGGCGAGGCGGTCAAGGAACTCAAGCCCGCCCTGCTCGCGCTCGATTCCGTCGCGGCCGCCGCGGCGATCGAGGCCGGCGGCTGCGTGAGCGTCACGCTGTCGACCGGAACCTTCGAGCTCGGCGGCGACGACATCGAGCTGCGCGTGAAGGGCCAGCACGGCTTCGCCGTGTCACGTGACGGAGGCGAAGTAGTCGCACTGGACCTGACGCTCGACGACGAGCTGCTGCGGCGAGGCTACCTGCGCGACGTGGTTCGACAGATCCAGGACCTGCGCAAGCAATCGGGATTCGACGTCTCGGACCGGATCATCCTGCACGTCACCGGACTCGATGACCTGCGCGATGGCTTCGAACTGCTGGCCAGCGAGGTTCTCGCCGTTGAGATCATCTGCGAGGAGGGCTTGGGCGAGGGGACCGTGCTTGAACTCGACGACGGGCGCCAGGCGAAAGCCTGGGTCACGCGAATCTAGTTCGCCGCATTCAGCTTGGTGAGCAGCGTCGCAAGCTCGCCTCGTTCGGTTTCGCTGAGCCGGGAGGTGAGGTTCTCCTCGAGATACTCCAGGTGCACGTCCAGCGCAACGTCGAGCTTGGCGTTGCCCTGCGCGGTGATGGCCACGTGAATGGCCCGGCGGTCGCTCGGGCAGAGCTGGCGCTCGACGAGGCCCGCTTCCTCGAGGCGGTCGACGAGCCGGGTGGTGCCCCCCGTCGAGTGGACGATGGCGTCGGCGACCTGGTTCATCTTGAGCCGTCCATCGGGCGACGTTCGAAGCTGCAGGAGGACCTCAAACCAGGCGAGCGGCAGCTCGCAGGTCTCTTCGAGTCGCAGGCCCAGGCGCCGCGAAAGACGGGCGTTGGTCTCGAGCAGGAGACCGAAAAGTTGGACCCTCTCGTCACCGGAAGGACAGGCGGATGACTGGATCGACATGGGCTAATTATAACATATAGTTCGTTGTGCAATTGTTGCTTGACAAGTTGTTGCATAAGCAACTATACTGAGAACGGCACAGAAAGTGCCCAGAGATCTAGGAGAATCAAAATGAGCAACCTTCCCGCTCCCGGCGTTTACACCGTCGACACCGTCCACTCATCCGTCAGTTTCATCGCACGCCACCTCGTGGCTTCCAAGGTTCGCGGTAATTTCACGGACTTCTCGGGCACAATCACCGTTGGTGACACCCCTGAGACCTCCAAGGTCGAAGCGACCGTCCAGGCCGCCAGCATCACCACGAACAACGAGATGCGCGACGGCCACCTCAAGAGTGGTGACTTCCTCGACCAGGAGAACTACCCGACGCTCAACCTGAAGTCGACCAAGATCACTTCGACTGGCAGCGGCGATTTCGAGATGGTCGGTGACCTGACCATCAAGGGAATCACCAAGTCGGTTCCCTTCACCCTGGAGTTCCTGGGCGAGGGCCCGAGCATGGCCCCCGGCGTATCGGTCGCGGGCTTCGAGGCTCGCGCCGAGGTCGACCGTCGTGATTTCGGCGTCAACTTCGAGGGGGCCCTCGAGAACGGCAGCCTGGTCGTCGGCAACAAGATCGTCCTGGAGCTCGCCGTCGAGGTTTCCAAGCAGGGCTAAGCAGTCCTTAGCTCGTGAAATGCCGGGGGCCTTGGCCCCCGGCATTTTGCTCGTTACGATGGTTGCATGACGGAGAACATGAAGGGCAAGGGTGTCAAGTCCGGGATCGGCATTGTCGGCGCCTTGGCCACGATCGTGTCGGTGTGGTGGTTCGCCCTGCGTCCTCGGTTCAAGAAGCGCGGCGAGTAGCGGCGTCGCTCGGCGCGGGCGGCGATGAGCACTGACGAGCCCGTGGGCCGTTAGCGTCGTTGGATGGCCTCCGCTTCCTTTTCACCGCTGCGCCATCGAAGTTTCGCCCTGGCCCTTACGTCGTCGTTCGTGTCCTCGACGGGCACCTGGATGCAGACGGTGGCGCTGGGGGTGTACTTGACCGAGACGACCCACGACCCCGTCTGGCTGGGCCTGATCACCGTCGCGGCGTGGACTCCCGCCATCATTGGCTCGCCGCTCGGCGGGGTGATCGCCGATCGATGGAGTCGTCAGCGATGGATCCAGGCCAACAACTTCATGATGGCCCTGAGTGCGAGCGCGCTGGCGACCGCCGAGATCACCCACCACCTCACCCCGGAACTGGCCTGCTACCTGGCGGTGGTCGAGGGATTCTGCAGCGCCGCCTCCTGGGCGGCGTGGCAATCGTTGCTGCCCGACCTCGTCGAGCGTGACGAGGTGCTGGCGGCGGTGTCGCTCTCGTCGGCGCAGTTCAATCTGGGCCGGATCATCGGACCGATGCTGGCCGCGTTGGCGCTGGCCGTCGGGTCGCCCGGGCTCTGCTTCGCGTTGAACGCCGCGTCCTTCATCTTCGTCGTCGTCATCTTCTCCTTCGTGCGCTGCGCGCTGCGGCCCAAGCCCACGACGACGATGCGCCTCTGGGGCGAGACGGTGGCCGGAGCGAGGCGGGCGTGGGGGGTCAAGGGGTGCCGCTATCCGATCCTCGCCATCGCCACCGTCGGGGTGATTGCGAGCCCGTTCATCGCCCTCGTCCCGGCCATGGCGATCGAGGTGCTGCACGCCGGCCAGACCGGCACGGCCCTGCTGGTCGGCGCCCAGGGCGTCGGCGCCGTGACTGGCGCCGTGACGTTGCCGGCACTCGCCAAACGGACCTCACGCGTGTTCGTGCTTCGCGCGTCGCTCGCGACATTGGTCGTCGCCGAGGTGCTCTACGGGCTCTCGCCGAACCTCACCTGCGCCGCGTTGGCGCTCGCGGTGCTCGGGGGGGCGTACCTGGGCACGCTGACCGGACTCAACACTTCGGTGCAGATCCACGCGCCGGTAAGGGAGCGGGCGCGGATCCTGGCGCTCTACACGCTCTCGCTCTCGCTCTCGTATCCGCTTGGCACCCTCGTGCAGTCCGCCTTCGCCAAGACCTGGGGAGTGCGCCCGGTGACCATCGTCGCGGCCGGTCTCGTGGCCGTCGTGCTGCTCGCGGTCTCGTGGGCGCGTCCGCAGTTCTGGGGTGAGATGGGTTCGGTCCCCGCCGAAACGACGAAGCTGAATTTGCTGGCAGACTAGACGGGTGTCCTTCACCGCTATCAACCCCGCTACTGAGGAAGTAATCGCGCAGTACCCGACCCATTCGCCGGCCCAGATCGACGCGGTGCTCGCTTCGGCGAGCGTGGCGTTCACCTCGTGGAGCGAGGTGCCGATCGAGGACCGCGCGCTGCTGATGGTGCGCGCCGCTGAACTCCTCGAAGGTGAGATTCCGGTCATCGCCCAGCTGATGACCAGCGAGATGGGCAAGACCTTCAACGCCTCCAGGGGCGAAGCCGGCAAGAGCGCCATGGCCATGCGCTACTACGCCGAGCACGCGTCAGAGATCCTCGCTCCCGAGAGCATCGCGACGCGCGGCTCGCGCAGCGGGGTGCGCTACGAGCCGATCGGCGCCGTCTTGGCCATCATGCCGTGGAACTTCCCGCTGTGGCAGGTCCTGCGGTTTGCCGCGCCGAGCCTCATGGCCGGCAACGTGGTCGTGGTCAAGCACGCGCCCAACGTTCCGGGGTGCGCCGCGTACATCGAGGACCTCTTCACCCGGGCGGGTTTTCCCCGGGGCGTGTACACCAACCTCTTCGCCTCGGTCGAGGACGCCGCTGGGATCATCGCCGATCCGCGTATCGCGGGCGTGACGCTGACCGGATCGGAGAAGGCCGGGCGGGCCGTGGCCGAGCTGGCGGGCCGAAACCTCAAGAAGTGCGTGCTGGAGCTCGGCGGGTCCGACGCCTTCATCGTGGGCGCCGACGCGGACCTCGATCTCGTCGTGCCGATGGCCGTCACCGCCCGCGTGCAGAACAACGGCCAGGCGTGCGTCGCCGCGAAGCGGTTCATCGTGCTGAGCGCGCGAGCCGACGAGTTCATCGAGCGCTTCAGCCACGCCATGGCCACCGTGCCGACCGGCGACCCGATGGATCCCGAGTCCGTCATGGGGCCGCTGGTCTCGAGGGCCCAGCGCGACCTGCTGGCGGGACAGGTGTCGTCGTCGATCGCAGCCGGCGCGGTCGCGCGCACGGGCGGTGCGCCGCTCGAGGGTCGGGGCTACTACTACCCCGCGACGGTGCTGACCGACGTGCCGGCTGATTCGCGGGCGGCGCGCGAGGAGCTCTTCGGCCCGGTGGCGGTGGTGCACGTCGTCGAGGACCTCGAGGCGGCCATCGACCTCGCGAACCAGACCCCCTGGGGACTGGGCGGGTCGATATGGTCGAACGACCAGGGCGAGATCGACACCGCCATTGCCGGACTCGACGTGGGCATGGTCTTCGCCAACGCGATCGTGGCCTCGATGCCCGAACTGCCCTTCGGTGGCACGAAGAACTCGGGAATAGGGCGCGAGCTCTCGCATTACGGCGTGCGCGAGTTCACCAACGTTAAGTCGTTCTTCGTCGCATGACTCGCCAGTACTACTTCGACCACGCCGCGTCGGCGCCACGACGTGACGAGGTCATCGATGCCATGGAGCGCTGGCAGCGCGGTGTGGTGGGCAATCCCTCGGGTTCGCACCGTGCGGCGCGCGAGGCCCGCCGGGCAATCGAAGAGGCCCGCGACGAGGTCGCCAGCTTCGTCGGGGCCAAGCCAGGCGGTGTCATCTTCACCGCGGGGGGCACGGAGTCGTGCCACCTGGCGGTGGTCGGAGTCGCGAACCACCACCGACGTCACCACGAGTCCACCTCGATTGTGCTGTCGAGGATCGAGCATCACGCCGTGCTAGACGCGGCCGCGATGATGGAGCGCGACTACCCGAGCGTGAGCGTGCGCCACGTCGACGTCGACGCCGAAGGCGTCGTGGACCTCGACTCCCTGCGCGCAGCGCTCGGACCCGACACGGCGATCGTCAGCGTGATGACCGCGAACAATGAGACGGGCGTGACCCAGCCAATGGACGGCATCAGCTCGATCGCGAAGGGCACCCATTCCGGCGGCACGACGGTGCACACCGACGCGGTGGCCGCGGCGCCGTGGCTGTACCTGCCGATGGTCACCGCGTCGATCGACATGATCTCGATCTGCGCCCACAAGCTCGGCGGCCCGGTCAACAGCGGCGCGCTCATCGTGCGCAACGACGTCCCGCTCGACGCGGTCGTGCCCGGTGGTGGGCAGGAGCGCGGTCGTCGAGGGGGCACGGTGGACGTGGCGGCGGCGGTGGGCCTGGCCGCCGCGGTGCGCGCGACCGCCCGCGAGCTGACCGAGGTGAACGACCGGGTCATTGACTTCCAGGAGAAGTTGGAGGCCGCCTTGAGCTTCCTGCCGCGCTGCGTGGTCACCGCACCGGACGCGAGTCGTCTCGCGGGCACGGTGCACGTGACCTTCGAGGGACTGGCCAGCGACGAGCTGCTCTTCTTGTTGGACCAGGAGGGCGTGTGCGTCTCGGCGGCGGCGAGCTGCTCGAGCGGAGCCGCCGAGCCGAGCCACGTGCTGGCGGCGATGGGAGTCGCGACGGCCCGGGCGCGCGGAGCGCTGCGGATCTCGATGGGCGCTGAGACCACGGAGGAAGAGGTCGACGCCTTGATCGGAATCCTGTCGTCAGTGGTGTACCGCCTGCGTGGCGAGGCGTAGGGTCCGACCGGCTGGCAGACTGGGAGCATGAAAGTTCTGGTGGCGATGAGTGGCGGGGTCGACTCGTCGGTGGCTGCCGCCCTGCTCCTCGAGCAGGGCCACGAGGTCGTGGGCGCCACCTTGAAGCTCTGGGGTGGGGCGTCAGATTCGGGATGCTGCTCGGTGGCCGACGTCGACGATGCCCGTCGCGTGGCCCAGATGCTCGGCATCGACCACCACGTCTTCAACTACACCGAGGAGTTCGAGCGCTTCGTGGTCGCCCCCTTCGTCGAGGGTCATGCGGCGGGGCGCTCTCCCAACCCCTGCATCGAGTGCAACCGTCACATAAAGTTCGACCTGCTCTTCGAGCGCGCGGCCCGGCTGGGCTTCGACGCGGTGGCGACCGGGCACCACGCCCAGGTGATCGAGCGCGACGGCCAGCATTTCCTCGTGCGAGGTGACGACGACCAGAAGGACCAGAGTTATGTGCTGGGATACCTCGTCGAGGACCAGCTCGCCACGTTGATGCTGCCGATCGGTCACATGAACAAGAGCGACGTGCGCCGTGAGGCCGAGCGGCTGGGGCTGCGGACCTGGGACAAGCCCGACAGTCAGGACGTCTGCTTCATCGAGGCGAGCAAGGGCCGCGAGGTCTTCCTGCGCTCGCGCATCGCGCTGACGCCCGCCAAGATCGTCGACCGCACCACCGGCGAGGTGCTGGGCGAGACACCCGCGGCCGAGCTGATGACCGTGGGCCAGCGCCGCGGGGTGCTGCCCGGACGCGACGGCGAGAGGCGTTTCGTCGCCCGGGTCGACATCGCCGCCCAACGCGTCGAGGTCGGCCGCCTCGATGAGATCCTCATTTCGAGGATCACCCTGGACGAGACGTCGCTCACCTTCGGCCACGGCGAACTGGCCGACGCCACGGAGGTTCTCGCGCAGTGGAGCGCCCACGGCCACGCCCAGAGGGCGACGCTGCGCCACGACGCGGGTTGGTCGCTCGAACTGCACGCGCCGGCCCGTCCGGTCGCGGCCGGCCAGTCGGTCGTTATGTACCGCGTCGCCGAGCCCACGATCGTCGAGGGCGCGGCGATAGTCGCCGGCTCGTGACGCCCGCCGAGCGCGTGGCGTGGCTGCGCGGCGAGCTGGCGCGCCACAACGAGGCCTACTTCGTGCGCGACGCGCCACTGATCCCCGACGCCGACTACGACGCCCTCGCTCGCGAGTTGCGGGCCCTGGAGGCGCAGTACCCCGAGTTGGGCGACGACTCATCGGTGAGCATGGCCGTGGGTGCGCCCTCGTCGCCGCTCTTCGGCGCGGTGACCCACGCGGAGCCGATGCTGAGCCTCGACAATGTCTTCGCCGTCGACGAACTCGGGGCCTGGGCGCAGCGCACCGCCAGGGGCCTCGGCGTGGACGCGGACTCTCTGACCTTTGTCGTCGAGCCCAAGATCGACGGCCTGGCGTGCTCAATCACCTACGTCGACGGTGTCCTGACCCAGGGCGCGACGCGCGGGGATGGACGGGTGGGCGAGGACGTGACGGAGAACGTGCGCACCATCCACGACGTGCCGGCCACGCTGGAGGGCTTCTCCTCGGGGCGAGTGGAGGTTCGGGGCGAGGTCTACCTGGCCAAAGCGGATTTCAAGGATCTCAACGGCCGGCAGCGCGAGCTCGGGGCCAAGGAGTTCGCCAATCCGCGTAACGCCGCCGCGGGCAGCCTGCGCCAGAAGGACCCGAAGGTGACGGCCGCGCGTCCGCTCTCGTTCCTCACCTACCAACTGGTCGACCTCGACGGTGCGATGGTTTTCGCCCGCTACGTCGACACGCTGGCCCGGCTCTCGGCCTGGGGCTTCGCGACCGCTCGCGAGACCGTGGTGGAGGTGGGCGGCGCGGCGATGATCGCGCGCAGCACCTGGTTCGAGGAGCATCGTCACGACCTGAGCTACGAGATCGACGGGGTGGTCATCAAGATCGACGACCTCGCCCGGAGGGCTGCGTTGGGATCGACGAGCCGCGCGCCGCGCTGGGCAATCGCGCGCAAGTTCCCTCCCGAAGAGCGCACGACTCGGCTGCTCGCTATCGAGGTCTCCATTGGACGCACCGGCCGGGCAACCCCTTACGCCGTGCTCGAGCCGGTGCTGGTGGCCGGCTCGCGGGTGGCCATGGCCACCCTGCACAACCAGGACCAGGTCGCCTTGAAGGACGTCCGTCCAGGGGACCTCGTGATCGTGCGCAAGGCCGGAGAGGTGATCCCCGAGGTCGTCGGCGCGGTGGCGGAGCCAGCCCGGGCCCGCCAGCCCGCGTGGGTCTTCCCGTCGAGCTGTCCGGAGTGCGGCGGGCCCCTCGAGCGGGTGGGCGAGGAGAGCGACACCTACTGCGTCAATCCCGCCTGTCCCGCGCAACTGCTCCAGCAGATCATCCACTTCGCCTCGCGCGGTGCGCTGGACATCGAGGGGCTCGGGGAACAGCGGGTTGCCCAGCTCCTCGGCGAAGGGCTGGTCAGCGACGTCGCCGACCTCTTCTCGCTGCGCCGTCAGGACCTGGAGAACCTCGAGGGCCTAGGCGAACTCTCCGCCACCTCGCTGATCAACGCCATCGACGGGGCCAGATCGATGCCGCTGAGCCGGGTGCTGGTGGGCCTGGGCATACGTCACGTGGGCCCGGTGGCCGCGCGCGAACTGGCCCGCGCGTTCGCCACCTACGGCGCATTGGCCCAGGCGCCGCTGGAGCAGCTCGAGCGGATCGACGGGGTGGGCCCGGTCATCGCGGCGTCGGTCCACCGGTACTGTCGCGAGGATGAGAGCATCGAGCGCATGACCCGTCTCGCCGAGGCCGGACTGACGCTCAGCGAACCCGAGTCCTCCGCGGGACCGGAGGACACCCTCGCGGGTCGCGCCGTCGTGGTCACGGGGACCCTGGAGGGGTTCACGCGCGACGAGGCCGAAGCGGCCGTCGTGGCGCGCGGTGGAACGTCGCCGGGCGCCGTCTCGAAGAAGACCTACTGCGTGGTGGTGGGGGAGGCGCCGGGCGTGGCCAAGGTCACCAAGGCCCGAGATCTCGGGGTTCCCATCGTCCCGGCCGCCGCGTTCCGGCAACTCCTGGAGACCGGGACTTTCGTCGCGCCGTCGCCGTAGCGATCATTTCACTAGGGTTGAAGTGTCATGGCGCCCACCTTCAATCCCGGACACGATCTCGCTGGTCGTTATCAGATCATCGAACTGCTCGGCGTGGGCCATACGGCCGAGGTGTACCGAGCCGAGGACGTCTCCCTGCACCGCACGGTGGTGGTGAAGGTCCTCTTATCGCACCTGGCGGCGCACGAAGAAGTTCGTCGGACCTTCCGCAACCAGATCGTGCGCAGCGCCACGCTGAGCCACCCTCATCTGGCGCGGGTGTTCGACGGCGGGCAGGAATCCGGATCGATCTTCATGATCAGCGAGTACCTGGGCGGTGGGTCCCTCGAGGACGTGCTGGCGAGCGGACGGCGCCTCAGCGTCGACGACGGCGCTCGACTGGGACGTGACGTCACCAGCGCGCTGGCCTACGTCCACGCCAACGGTTTCGTCCACGGCGGCCTCTCACCGTCCAAGCTGCTGTTCGATGAAGAGGGTCGCGTGCGCGTCAGCGACATCGCCCTCGCCGGTCTGGGCGCGCAGTACCGCGAACGGCTCACGCTGGACGACGTGCGCTACCTCAGTCCCGAGCAGGTGCTCGGTGAACCGGTGGGGCCCAAGACCGACGTCTACACCCTGGCCCTCATCCTCTTCGAGGCGGTGACGGGCACGACGCCATTCGAGGGGATGAGCGCCGAGGTCGTCCTGCGCAGCCGCATCAACCAGCCCCTCCCGATCCGGCCGGAACTCGGCACGCTCGACATGCTGCTCGCCCAGGCGGCCGTGCCCGACCCGGTGCTGCGCCTCGACGCCGAGCAGTTCAACAACCGGCTCAGTGCGGTCGTGACCGACGGAGCGCCGCTCGTGGTTACCCCCGCGTCGGCCGCCATCCCGCTCTTGGGACAGCTGACCCCGCTCGAGCCGAGAACGTCCATTGGATTTCACACCCCGTCGCCGGACGAGATCGTGGGCGCGACCGCCCCGGTGCCGTCGGTGCTCAACCAGTTCCCGACGGCCCAGCCTCCCCGGCGGGTCGTGAGCAGTCCCATCGCCCGCGAGCACGAGTTCCGGGAACTGCGCTCCAGCGGGGCGCGCGGCTACGACGACCTGCCGGTGAATCGTCCCGACCGCAAGCGCCGCCTGGGCTTCATCCTCGCCGCCCTGCTGATCCTCATCGTCGGGGTCGGTGGCGCCGCGGCGTGGAAGTTCGGACTCCTGACGTCCAAGCACACCGTTCCTTCGCTGGAGGGACTCACCTTGACCCAAGCGGCCCCGGTGCTGAAGGAGGACGGCTTCACCCTGACGGTCGACCACGAAGTCAATTCGTCGACCGTGCCGGCGAACACGATCATCTCGCAGGACCCCGCGAAGGGGACGAACGCCAAGTCGGGTCTCGATATCGTCGTGACCGTCTCCAAAGGATCGGCGCTGGTGACGCTGCCGACATCCCTGATCGGCGAGACCTGCGCGACCGCCACGGCCAAGCTGCACACGCTGAAGGTCACCGCGAAGTGCCCGGCGTCGTCCGAAGTCGCGAGCACCCGCACACCGGCCGGTCTGGTGGCCGAGGTGGTCTACGGGAACACGAAGAATCCGCTTTCGGTGCCGGTCGACTCGACCGTCGTCCTGGCCCTGAGCACCGGGGCTTCCTCCGGCGCTCCCACCACCACGACCACGGTCGCGAGCGCCGCACTTCGGACCGTTCCCAACTTCGTCGGGATGAGCCCGGCCCAGGTGAGCGCCGCCGTGAAGAGCGCCACGCTGTACTACACGACGACCGGACCCGGCGCCGGCACGACGAAGTGGACGACGGTGCTCTCCCAGACCCCGGCCGCGGGCACCAAGGTGAAGGCGGGCTCCACGGTCACCTTGCAGGTGACGACCTCGGCCTCCGGCACTCCCACCACCACCACTACGACCACGGTCGCGAGCGCCGCACTTCGGACCGTGCCCAACGTCGTGGGCATGGACTCCGCCCAGGTGGACGCCGCCATGAAGAGCGCCACGCTGTACTACACGACGACCGGACCCGGCGCCGGCACGACCAAGTGGACGACGGTGCTCTCCCAGACCCCGACCGCGGGCACCAAGGTGAAGGCGGGCTCCACCGTCACCTTGCAGGTGACGACCTCGGCCTCCGGCACTCCCACCACCACGACCACGGTCGCGAGCGCCGCACTTCGGACCGTGCCCAACGTCGTGGGCATGGACTCCGCCCAGGTGGACGCCGCCATGAAGAGCGCCACGCTGTACTACACGACGACCGGACCCGGCGCCGGCACGACCAAGTGGACGACGGTGCTCTCCCAGACCCCGGCCGCGGGCACCAAGGTGAAGGCGGGCTCCACGGTCACCTTGCAGGTGAAGTGACCGACGCCTGCGATCTCTGCGAGGCCGCGATCGTCACCACCCGCTACCTCGACAACGATCTGTGCTGGATAGGCGACTGCGAGATCTGCGTGGTGCCGATGGTGGTGTGGCGCACGCACAGCCCCTCGCCGCCCGATGAACTGAAGAACCAGATGCTCGGATTGCTCGTCATGGTGGCCAACGAGGTGCTGGGCGAGGACAACTGGAAGATCGACGATCACATGCGAAACATCCCCGGCCACTACCACGCGCACGCCCGACCACCGTTCTCCCTGCATCGCGCGCAGGGCTGAGCCGCCCGCGTTTCGTCGTTACAATCGGTTCACCAGGAACTTTCTAAGGGGTCACAGTGGGTACTCTCGACGGCCGCATCGCCATCATCACCGGAGCGGGACGCGGCATCGGCCGCGAGCACGCGCTGCTCTTCGCCGCCGAGGGGGCCAAGGTCGTCGTGAACGACCTGGGCGGCGCGCTCGACGGATCGAGCGAGGCCGCGTCGCCGGCCGAGGAAGTGGTCGCCGAGATCCAGGCCATGGGCGGCGAGGCCGTGGCCAACCATGACAACGTCGCGGACTGGGAGGGCGGCGCGCGCCTGGTGCAGTGCGCCCTGGAGGCGTTCGGCGACCTGCACGTGCTGGTCAACAACGCCGGGATCCTCCGGGACCGGGTCCTCGTGAACCTCAGCGAGCAGGACTGGGACTCGGTCATCAACGTGCACCTGAAGGGCCACTTCGTGCCCACCCGTCACGCCGCCACCTACTGGCGCGAGCAGGCCAAGGCCGGCAAGACCGTGAAGGCCTCCATCATCAACACCTCCTCCACGTCGGGGCTGCTGGGCAACGTGGGTCAGTCCAACTACGGCGCCGCCAAGGCGGGCATCGCGGCCTTCACGGTCATCATCGCCGAGGAGCTCTCGCGTTACGGCGTGCGCGCCAACGCCATCGCGCCCGCGGCGCGAACGCGAATGACCGAGTCGACGCCAGGCCTGTCGGACTACGTGGTCAAGCCCAGTGACGCCGCGGTGTTCGACGTATGGGACCCCGCCAACATTTCCCCGTTGGTGGCAACGCTGGCGATGCAGGACTGCGAGGCCAGCGGGCAGGTCTTCTTCGTCCAGGGCGGCACGGTGCGCCGGTTCCAGAACTGGACGATGATGGAGACCCTCGAGAAGAACGACCGCTGGTCGGTAGCCGAGCTCGCCGGCGAACTCCCCACTCTGTTGAAGTGACCGACCCGCACCCTCGGGTGCACCTCGACCGTGACGATCCCGACGGGCTGCTCAACGCGCGCACGGATCCGGGCAGCGCGGCCTTCGGCACAATGGGCGCCGAGGCGGGCAGCGACCTTAACTGGTTCGCGCTGCTGCGCCAGCGGGTCCAAGACCGCGCCGCCGGCTCCTCGCGCTACCAGTGGTGGGTGCTCTGGTCGCTGCTGGCCGGTCTCTTCGCGCTCAACTTCACCTTCACGGTCTTCATAGTCGCGCTGCCCACGGTCGCCACGCAATTCCACACCTCGGTGACGGTACTCACCTGGACCATGGTCGGGCCACTCCTGGCCTACGGCCTGGCCGCGCCCATCTTCGGCAAGACCGGCGACATCTTCGGTCACCGCCGGCTCTACCTCTTCGGGCTGGCGGGCGCGATGGTCGCGGCGCTGCTCACGGCGCTCTCGCACAACGTGGACATGCTGCTCTTCGCGCGCACGCTCGACGGCGTCCAGGGCGCCGCGACGGGTACCGCGTCCGGCGCCCTCATCAGCCGGGCCTTCAGTCCCCGTGAACGGGTCAAGGCCATGGGCTGGTGGTCGCTCGTGGGAGCGGGCGGGCCCGTCATCGGACTTTCGCTCGGATCACCGATCATCGCGGCCTTCGGCTGGCGCGCCCTCTTCTGGTTCCAGCTGGGGCTGGTCGTCCTCGCGTTCGCAGTGGTCTCGATTGTGCTTCCTCGCAGCAGGGGCTTCGACGTCGAGGACGCTGAGCAGAAGGCACTGGCTCGCCGTGAGTTCAGGCGGATGGACTGGATCGGCTCCTGGGCCCTGTCGCTGGGCATTACCGCGCTGATGCTCGGTCTCTCCATTGGACCGTCCAAGGGATTCTCGAGTGTGTGGTGCCGGGGGCTCCTCGTGCTCAGCGCGGTGCTGCTGATCGCCTTTGTCCACCGGCTGCGCCACGCCGCGAATCCGCTCATCCCGCCGCACTACTTCGCCCGACGGAACTTCGTGATGCCGTTGGTCCTTCGCACGGCGGCCAACTTCGCGTACTTCGGCGCCTTCTTCCTCTTCCCGCTGCTCATGGAGAGGGGCTACGGCTTCTCGATCTCTCAGGTGGGCGCGCTCGCCATAGCCCGGCCGATCGTCTTCGCGATCTCTTCGCCGATCGCTGGCTACGTGACGATGCGTATCGGTGAACGGGTGAGCGTGATCGCGGGCGCGGCCTTCCTGACGACGTCGCTCTGCCTCTTCGCGCTCTTGGAGCCGTCGACGGGGGTGTGGGTGATCGTTATCGCCCTTGCGCTGTCGGGACTCGGCATGGGAGTCGCGATGCCGTCGACGAGTTCGGTGATGGCCAACGAGGTGCTGCCCAGCGAGTTCGGCGTCATGTCAGCCGCGCAGCTCCTGACCACCCAGCTCGGCGAGGTGGCCGGCATCGAGGTGCTCGAGACGATCCAGCAGTCTCTGACGCGCCAGCGCGGACTCGTGTCGGCGAAGTCGGGACCGGAGCTGCTGGCGACGTTCCACCTGCCCTTCCTTGTCGGGGCCGGTGTCGGCGCCGTGGGCCTGCTGTCGGCTCTCTTCTTTCGATCCGTGCCCCGGGAACAGCCGCACCGGCGCTCGAATCGCGCCCGGTAGTCTTGGGTCCTATGACTAGCGACATCATGCCGGGTTGTGAGCCGTTTTCCGCCCAGAATGGTCCCCTCGGCGTGCTCGTGCTGCACGGCTTCACCGGGAATCCCGCCTCCCTGCGCCAGCTCGCCGAAGCGTGCGCGGGCGCAGGGTTCAGCGTCGAGCTTCCTCGCCTGCCCGGACATGGCACGACGGTCGCGGACATGATGGCGACCGGCTGGGCCGACTGGGCGGGTGTCGCTCTCGAGGCCTACGACGAGCTGGCGAGCCGGTGCGGCCGCGTGGGCGTCGTGGGGCTCTCCATGGGCGGCGGGCTGGCCGCCTACGTCGGCGAGGTCCGCCCTGACGTGGCCGCCTTCGTGTTCATCAACCCGCTCGTGAAGCCGCCCGCCGACGAAATGATCGACGGCCTGGGTCAGCTGGTCGACGCCGGCATCGAGACCGTCGACTCGATCGGCTCGGACATCAAGAAGGAGGGGTCCGTCGAAGCGTCGTATCCCGCGACGCCGCTCGCGTGCGCGAGGAGTCTCTTCGAGGGCGTCGGTGCCGTGCACGCGAATCTCGGTTCGATCGTCGCTCCGAGCTTGCTGCTCTCGAGCCGCGAGGACCACGTGGTGACCTCCGACAACGGGGACGACCTGGTGGCGATGGTGGGTGGTCCGATTGAACGCGTCTGGCTGGAGAACTCGTATCACGTCGCGACGATGGACAACGACGCCGAGCTGGTGGAGAGCCTGACAATTGCGTTCCTGGAAAAGGAGCTCGGCCGATGAGCTCGTCGCTTCGTCGCGAGGACGTCGCCAAGGTCGCCCAGCTGGCTCGGCTGTCGCTGAGCGACGACGAGCTCGACAAGTTCACCGAGCAGCTCGGACAGGTGCTCGAGCACGCCAACGACATGGGCACGCTGAACCTGGAGAACGTCGTTGCCACGGCCCACCCCTTCGGCCTGATCAACGTGGTTCGCGACGACGTGGTGCGACCGAGCCTCGATCGCAGCGAGGTTCTCGCCATGGCGCCCGACGCCCGCGACGGCCGATTCGCGGTGCCGCGCATCATGGGCGAGGCGCCGTGAAGAGCGCCTTTCAGATCGTCGACGAGGTCCGCCGCGGCGCCACCACGGCCGCGGCCGAGCTCGCGACGTGCCTCGACGCTGTTCGCGCGCGCAACGAGGAGCTGAATGTCTTTCTCTACGTCGACGAAGAGGGCGCCGCGGCGGCCGCGTCGCGCGTGGACGGGATTCTCGCGAGCGGCGGCGATGGCGGTGCGCTGGCCGGAGTGCCCATCGCCATCAAGGACAACATGTGCCAGCGGGGCATCCCGACGACCTGCTCGTCCAAGATCCTCGAGGGCTGGCGCCCGCCCTACAACGCCACGGTCCTCGACCGGTTGCTCGCGGCCGGGGCGGTCCCGGTGGGCAAGACGAACCTCGACGAGTTCGCCATGGGTTCCTCGACGGAGAACTCGGCCTTCGGCCCCACGCGCAATCCGCTCGATCCCTCGCGCGTGCCAGGCGGCTCGTCGGGCGGCTCGGCGGCCGCGGTGGCGGCGGGCATGACGCCCCTGGCCCTCGGCAGCGACACCGGCGGATCGATCCGCCAGCCCGCCGCGTTGTGCGGCCTGGTGGGAGTGAAGCCCACCTACGGCCTGGTCTCTCGCTACGGACTGATCGCCTTCGCCAGTTCGCTCGACCAGATCGGCCCGTTCGCCAAGACCGTCAGGGACGCGGCGATGCTCCTCGAGGTGATTGCCGGCCACGACCCGATGGACTCGACGTCGCTGCCCGAGCAGTCGCCGTCGCTCGTCGCCCACGTGGGTGACGGCGTGGCGGGCAAGCGCGTGGGAGTGGTGCGCGAGCTGATCGAGGGCGCCGACCAGGACGTGGTGGACGCGGTGGACCGCGCGACCCGGGTGCTGGCCGACGCCGGTGCGACGCTCGTCGAGCTCTCGATCCCCGAGCTGCGCCTGGGCCTCAGCGCGTACTACCTCATCGCACCGGCCGAGGCGTCGAGCAACCTCGCGCGCTACGATGGCGTGCGCTTCGGGCTGCGGGTGAACGCTGAGGACGTCTCGGCGATGAACGAGGCGACCCGGACCGCCGGCTTCGGCGCCGAGGTCAAGCGCCGGATCATGCTCGGCACGTACGCGCTGTCGGCCGGCTACTACGACGCCTACTACGGCCAGGCGCTCAAGGTCCGCACGCAGATGATCGACGCCTTCCGGCGCGCCTACCGCGAGGTCGATCTGCTCATCGGCGCCACGGCGCCCTCGGTGGCCTTCGAGTTCGGATCCAAGACGAGCAACCCCATGTCGATGTACCTGTCGGACGTCTTCACGATCCCCACCAACCTGGCGGGCGAGGCGGCGCTCTCGGTGCCCTTCGGCACCGGCGAGGCGGGTCTGCCGGTCGGCGTCCAGCTGCTGGGACCGGGACGCAGCGAGGGCCTGCTCTTGGCGGGCGCGCGCGTGCTCGAGATCGCCGACGGCCGACCATGACGCTGCCCAACGGCTGGGAGATCGTCGTCGGACTCGAAGTCCACACCGAGCTGAAGACCGCGACCAAGATGTTCTGCGGCTGCGCGAACCGGTTTGGCGCCGAACCCAACACCAATGTCTGCCCGGTCTGCCTCGGGCTGCCCGGCTCGCTGCCGGTGCTCAACGTTCGCGCCGTGGACCTGGCCATGGCGATCGGGATGGCGCTGCACTGCACCATCGCGCCCTCCACGTTCCACCGAAAGAACTACTTCTACCCCGACATGCCCAAGGACTTCCAGATCAGCCAGTACGACCTGCCGATCAACAAGGGCGGGTACCTCGACCTGCCCGACGCCAGCCGGGTCTCGATCGAGCGCGCGCACCTCGAAGAGGACACCGGCAAGTCCACGCACCTCGGCGGCTCGGGGCGCATCCACGGCGCCGACCGCTCGCTGGTGGACTACAACCGCTCCGGTGTGCCGCTCGTCGAGATCGTGTCGGGACCTGACATCCGCTCTTCGTCCCAGGCGCGCGCCTACGCGTCCGAGCTGCGCGGCATTCTGATCGCGACCGGGGCTTCGGACGGACGCATGGAAGAGGGCTCGATGCGCATCGACGCCAACGTCTCGGTGCGCCAGGCGGACGCCGAGTTCGGCACCCGATGTGAGATAAAGAACCTGAACTCCCTGCGCAGCCTTCAGCGCGCGATTGACTACGAGGCGATGCGCCAGGTCGAGCTCATCGAGGCCGGCGGCACCGTGCGCCAGGAGACCCGCCACTGGGACGAGATCCTGGGCGCGACCTCGACCATGCGGATCAAGGAGGAGGCGGACGACTACCGGTACTTCCGCGAGCCCGACCTCGTCGATCTCGCGCCGGACCAGGCGTGGCAGGATCGGATTCGAAGCCAGTTGGGGCCGATGCCCGCCCAGCGCCGCCGTGAGCTGACCGCTCGCCTGACCAGTGCGACCCAGGCGCAGTTGGACGCCGTCGAAGTGGTCATCGATCTCGGTCTCGACCGGCTGGTGAACTACGCGGCCGACGGCGGCGCCGACGTGTCCCTGGCGCTCTCGCGGGCGGCGAACGAACTCGCCGGGGGAATCGAAGGCGTCGACCGATTGACGCCCGAGGCCTTCTGCGCCACGGTCTTGATGGAGCAGCGCGGCGAACTCTCGTCCACCCAGGCCAAGACCGTGCTGGGCGAGCTCTTGGCCAGCGGCGGCGACCCCCACGCGATCGCCGGTACGATGGGCTTCGAGCAGCTTTCGTCGGACTCGCTCGGCGAGACCGTCGACGAACTGATCGAACGCCACCCCGACGAGTGGACCCGGTACCGCGAGGGGGACGAGAAGCTGGCCCAGTTCTTCATCGGACAGGTCATGAAGGCCACCAAGGGCCGGGCCAACGGCAAGGCGGTCATCGCCGAACTGCAGGCCCGTCGCTAGGCGGCCCGCCGAGGACCGCCCGCGACTCCTCGAAGGCGCCGGGACCGGGTGCTCGGCCCTGCTCATCTTCGAACCGGCTCGGGCTCGGCTCGCGACCACCGGCCACCGCGATGTCATGAACTACAGTGTCGGACGAGGACCGCTCGGACCGGATTCGGTCGTCCTACGGGGGGGAGCCGTGTCGGAAGCACTAGGGCCTGACGATGGTCATCGGCGCGCCGTCCTGGCCGGCCAGCGGCGAATCCAGCGAGCGAAACTCCTGAGCGGACTTACCAAGATCCTCGTCGGCGTGATGATCTGCGGCGGGCTCTTTGCCGCGGTGGCCTCGGGCGGTGCGTTCAATACGGCGACCAAAGGCGCGTCGTCCGCCGACTCCTCCGGAGCGGCAATCGGTGGGGCTCTCACGGCCGTGGCGATCGGGATCCTGCTGGCGCTCTGGGTCGTCCTTCGCTACCGGAGGAACCTGGGCAAGGCGACGCGCGACTACGAGAGCAAGCAGCGGTTGAGCGATGCGGGCCCTGGTGATCGAGCGTCCGGTCCAGGCAGCGCCGGGGCGAACAAGTCGCTCCTTGGCAAGGTGGACCACGAGATCTCGGACCACGTCAGCCGGTTCGTGGCCGAGGGGCAGCTGTCGGGCGGACCCGGCCTGCGACCCGGCCCGTCCGTGCCGGACGAGGATCCGCCCTCTTCGCAGCCCGATTACTCGGCACTCGCCGAAGTGGAGTACGGCGGCCAGAAGGGCACCAGCCCCGACGGGGTCAATCGCTCGGGCGACCCGAGGCTTGGGCCGATTCAGTAGTGTCCTCGACGTGAAGTGAGGACACGTTCGAGCACGTCGCCGAGGAGACCAGGTCGCTGGCGTCGCCTCGGCCCGGGAGCCCGAGAGGCGAGGGCTTGACGCCGATGAGTCGCGCGAGCGACGGCGGAAGCCACCAGTTCCAGCGTCCGGCCATCGCCATCAGGCTCGGCATCAGGAGTCCGCGCACGATGGTTGCGTCGACCAGCACGCCCAGCGCGAGGCCGACCCCCAGCTCCTGGAGCCCCGCGACCCGACCGAGGATGAGCCCCAACAAGGCCCCGATCATGATCAGCGCCGCGGCGCTGACGACACGCCCCGTGTGGGTCATGCCTTCGATGATCGCGCCCGTCGTGTCGGCACCGTGGTCCCACGCCTCTCGCATGCGCGTGACGAAGAAGACCTCGTAGTCCATCGAGAGCCCGAAGAGCATCGCGAAGAGGAACACCGGCACCCAGCCCTCGATCTGCGAGACGCGGTACAGACCCAGCGTGTCGGCGCCGACGCCGAAGCGGAAGACCACCACCAGCAGCCCGTAGGTCGCCGCAATCGAGAGAAGGTTGAGCAGCACGGCCATCGTGGCCAGCAGCAGCGACCGGAAGGCCCGCAGCAGCACGAGGTAGGCCAGCAGCAGGATGATCAGGATGATCCACACGAAGTTGCCGTAGACGCGGTTCAGGAAGTCGACACCCTGCGCGGGGGCACCGCCCACCGACACGCGGACGCCGGAGGGGAAGCGGGCGCTGGCGACGTCGTGCTGACGGATTCGCTCGACCAGATGCTGGGAGGCCTCGGCGCCGAAGTCGTCACGCCCGATGACGATGATCTGGCGATAGCGATCCGCGTCGGCCACGTAGGGCGCGTAGGCGCTGATGGCCACGAGGAAGACCTCGGGGTCTTGGGTCAGCTTGATCGCGAGGCGCAGGGACGCCGCGGACACCGCCTTGTCCACGGCCTTATGGGGCCCGCCGGCGTCGATGACTATCTGGGTCGGCGTCAGGATCCCGGGCCCTCCGCGGTCGCGCAGCATCGCCAGACCCTTGGCGGCCTGGCTGTTCTGCGGAATGGCGCTGAGCGATCCGGGCGTGAGCTGGAACCACGCCAGGGCCGACGCCGCGACGAGCAGCACCACCGTCGCCACCAGCGCGATCGAGCGAGGGCGCCGCGTGACGACGTGGGCGAGGCGCGACCAGAGGCCGGCCTTCGGGCCCCGCCGTGCGCCGAACGGCGCCACGGCCGAGCGCACACCGCGCCTTCCGAGCAGCGAGAGCAGCACGGGTTGGAGGGTCAGCGCTGACGCCAGGGACACCAGCGGAACCACCAGTCCGGCGAAGCCGAGCGAGCGCACGAACGGCACGGGAATCAAGAAAAGGACCGATAGCCCGAGCGTCACGGCGAGCCCGGAGAAGAGCACCGTGCGCCCGGCCGACGCCATGGTGGCCACGATCGCGTCGGTGGGTCCGCTCACGTCCCTGGCGATCTCCTGCTCGTACCGGTGCACGATGAGCAGCGAGTAGTCGATGGCGAGTCCCAGTCCGATGAGCTCGACGAGGTTCGGGATGTAGAGGACCATCAGGAAGTGGTGGGCGAGGGCGTAGATGATGCTGAGCGCCCCGGCCATCGTGCACCCGGCCACGACGAGCGGCACCAGCATCGACCACGAGAGGCCGAGCACCAGGGCCAGCACCACGAGCGCCAAGAGAACGGCCAGCACCTCGCCGCGGTGAAGATCGGTGGTGAGCACCGGCGTGATGTCGTGCTGCAGGGCCGGAGCGCCGGTTACTACGGCCGTGGTCAGTCCGGCGCGGGCCAGGGCCTGGCGCAGCCTGGTGGTGTGCGCGGAGGCCTGGGCCAGGTCGAGGGTCGTGGTGACGGTGCCGTAGAGGACGCCCTCGGTGGAGGCGATGGGGATCACCCGTGCGGTCGGCACCGAACGGGCGGCGGCCCTGAACTCGGCGTTGAGCGTGGCCAGCTCGCTCTTGGTCGGACTGGTCTCGGGCAGCACGACGGTGTAGCTTCCCTCGACGTTCTCGGCGAAGTCGTGCTTGAGGACCTGGTTGGCCTGGGCCGAGCTGGTCCCGGGAACGCTGAGCGAGGTGGTCAGCAGCGCAGGCAGCTTCGCGACCGAGAGTGCCCCGAGCAGCAGAATCGCGACCCAGCCCGCGATGACCAGGACGCGCCAACGAATGACGCCGCGAATCCAGCGTTCGAGCACCTCGCCAGCGTACCGTTGCCCCACGAGGGCCCGGTTGGCCCCGCGGGGCCCCCAACCCCAACCCGACCGCGGCGGACGCGGTCGCCGATCGGTGGGCCGCGCCTCGGCACGTTTCGTAGACTTCTCCCATGACACAGCACCCGACCCCGCGAAGCTCCGACGTCACCCTGGGCAAGGGCCGTGCGCCCGCGCGAGCGATGCTGCGCGCGATGGGGCTGAGCGACGACGACATGACCAAGCCCCAGATCGGCGTGGCGTCGAGCTGGAACGAGGTGACGCCGTGCAACCTCCCGCTCAACCGGTTGGCCAAGCGCGCCAAGGTCGCGGTGCGCGACGGGGGCGGGGTGCCGTTCGAGTTCGTGACGATCGCGGTGTCGGACGGAATATCCATGGGCCACGAGGGCATGCGCGCCTCGCTGGTCTCTCGCGAGGTGATCGCCGACTCGGTCGAGACCGTGATGCACGCCGAGTGCTTCGACGCCATGGTCACCTTCGCGGGATGCGACAAGTCGCTGCCGGGGATGTTGATGGCCGCCGCGCGCCTCGACGTGCCGAGCGTCTTCCTCTACGGCGGGACCATCCTGCCGGGCCAGCTCCACGGCGAGGCCCTGGACATCGTCTCGGTCTTCGAGGCCGTCGGCGCCAACGCGGTGGGCGCGATGAGTGACGAGGAGCTCTACGCCATCGAGTGCGCCGCCTGTCCCGGCGAGGGAAGCTGCGCGGGGATGTTCACGGCCAACACCATGGCGAGCGTGGGCGAGGCGCTCGGGATGTCCCTGCTCGGCAGCGCGTCGGTCCCCTCGGTCGATCCCCGTCGCGACCAGTTCGCCTACGACTCGGGCCTGGCGGTGCTGAACCTGCTCGACCACGGCATCACCGCGCGCAAGATCATGACCAAGCCGGCCTTCGAGAACGCCATCGCCGTCGTGATGGCGCTCGGCGGCTCGACGAACGCGGTGCTGCACCTGCTCGCCATTGCCCACGAGGCGCGTGTCGAGCTGGAACTCGAGGACTTCAACCGGATTGCTCGGCGCGTGCCCCATCTCGCCGACACCAAGCCCCACGGCAAGTTCCACATGAGCGATCTCGACGAGATCGGTGGCGTGCCGGTCGTGCTGGCGCACCTGCTGGAGAACGACCTGCTGAACGGTGACGTCATGACCGTCAGCGGTCGCACGATGGCCCAGAACCTGGAGGCGCGCAGTGCGCCCAAGCCCGACGGTCGCGTGGTCTACGACCTGCGTCACCCCATCAACGACCGGGGCGGGATCGCGATCTTGACCGGATCGCTCGCGCCCAAGGGATCGGTGGTGAAGGTCGCCGGGCTCGACAGCCTGGCCTTCACCGGCACGGCAAGGGTGTTCGACGGCGAGGACGCGGCGATGGCCGCGATCATGGCTGACGAGATCAAGCCCCAGACCGTGGTGGTCATCCGCTACGAAGGGCCCAAGGCCGGTCCGGGGATGCGCGAGATGCTCGCCGTGACCGGAGCGATGAAGGGCGTGGGCCGCGGCGGCGACTGCGCACTCGTGACCGACGGTCGTTTCAGCGGCGGAACCCACGGCTTCTGCGTCGGCCACGTCGCCCCCGAGGCCCTCGACGGCGGACCGATCGGACTCGTCCAGGACGGCGACGAGATCCAGATCGACGTCACTACCGACTCCATCAACCTGATGGTCGAGCCCGCCGAGCTCAGCCTGCGCGCCTCTCGCGTGAAGCCCTTCGTGCCGCGCTACACCACGGGAGTATTGGAGAAGTTCGCCCGATTGGTCCAGGGCGCCGAGAAGGGGGCGGTGACCTCCGCCTAGCGCTCTTGTGCTCGCGACCGACCTGTGCTTAAACTGAACGTGTGACGACCTTCAGCGAGATTCCGGTAGTAGTAGGCAACAGCCGCCGGTAGTCACGTATTCTTGAACACCGGAGGCCTCCCAGGACAGGGAGGCCTTTTTCTTTACCCAACGACAAAGGAACATCGTGCAACTCACTGGAGCCCAAGCACTGATCAAGAGTCTCGAGCAGCAGGGCGTCGACACGGTCTTCGGCCTGCCTGGCGGCGCCATCCTTCCGGTCTACGACCCGTTGCTCGACTCCAGCATCCGCCATATCCTCGTTCGCCACGAGCAGGGTGCCGGCCACATGGCCGAGGGATACGCCCTGGCGACCGGTCGCCCCGGCGTCGCCATCGTCACCAGCGGGCCCGGCGCGACCAACATCGTCACTCCGATCGCCAACGCCCACATGGACTCGACCCCACTGGTGGTGATCACCGGACAGGTGGCGACCGCGTCGATCGGCACCGACGCGTTCCAGGAGTGCGACATCACGGGCATCACGATGGGCATCACGAAGCACAACTTCCTGGTCCAGTCGGCCCAGGAGCTCCCGCGGGCGGTGGCGGCCGCGTTCCACCTGGCCACGACCGGCCGCCCCGGACCGGTGCTGATCGACGTGCCCAAGGACGTGAGCCAGTCGATGATGGACTGGTGGTACCCGTCGACGGTCGACGAGTACGACCTGCCCGGCTACCGTCCCGAGGTCGACCTTGACGAGGACGCCATCGCGGGCGCGGTGGCGCTGATCGCCGCCTCGCAGCGCCCGGTACTCTACGTCGGCGGCGGCACCCTGAAGTCGCACGCGTCCAAGGAGCTCCTGGCCTTCGCCGAGCGAACCAAGATGCCCGTCGTCACGACGCTGATGGCCCGCGGTGCCTTCCCGGACTCGCACGACCAGCACCTCGGCATGCCCGGCATGCACGGCATGTACGCGGCGGTGACCGCAATCCAGCGCTGCGACCTGCTGATCTCGCTCGGCGCGCGATTCGACGATCGCGTCACCGGTCGCATCAGCGCCTTCGCGGCCGGGGCCAAGGTCATCCACGTGGACATCGACCGCGCGGAGTTCAACAAGGTCCGCCAGGCCGACGTCGCCATCCAGAGCAACGTCGCCGCGGCGCTGGTGGCGCTCGACGCGTCGAGCGCCACCCCGCGGTCGCTCGACGCCTGGTGGGAGGAGATCCGCTCCTGGCAGGAGAAGTATCCACTCACCTACGACGAGCCCACCGACGACGAGCTGCTTCGCCCCCAGTTCGTCATCGAATCGATCGCCCGGAGGGCCGAGCCCGGCACGATCGTCACCTCCGGTGTGGGTCAGCACCAGATGTGGGCGGCCCAGCACTGGAAGTTCGAGGAGCCCGGCACCTGGATCAACTCCGGTGGAGCCGGCACCATGGGATTCGGCCTGCCCGCGGCCATCGGCGCCAAGGTGGGCCGGCCCGACCGCACCGTGTGGTGCATCGACGGGGACGGGTGCTTCCAGATGACGGCCCAGGAACTCGTGACCGCACGAATCGAAGGCATCCCCATCAAGGTCGCGATCCTCAACAACGCGTACCTCGGCATGGTGCGCCAGTGGCAGGAGATGTTCTACGACGAGCGCTACTCCGAGGTCTACCTCTCGGCCGAGCTGCCGGACTACGTCAAGTGGGCCGAGGCGATGGGCTGCGTGGGGATGCGCGCCACGAACCTGAAGGAGATGGCCGACGTGATCGACGAGGCGAACAAGATCAACGACGTGCCGGTCGTGATCGATTTCCGCACAGACTCCTCGGAGAAGGTCTTCCCGATGGTCGCCGCGGGAGCGAGCAACGACGACATCATGGTCCACCCCTCACAGCGAGGCGCGTAGTGGCCCCCCCCGAGCCGTATCTCGGCAAGACCGACCACACGCCCGTACACCACCACATCCTCTCGGTGCTGGTGGAGAATAAGGCCGGCGTGCTCGCGCGCATCGCGGGACTCTTCGCGCGCCGCGGATTCAACATCTACTCGCTGGCCGTGGCGCCCGCGGAGAGTCACGCGCGCTTCTCGCGCGTGACCATCGTGGTGGACGCCGAATCGGCCCCCCTCGAGCAGATCGTCGGCCAATTGGACAAACTGGTGAACGTCGTGGCGATCACCGACCTCGCGCCGCGCGACGCCGTCGAGCGTGAACTGCTGCTGGCCACGATCCAAACCGACGTGGCCAACCGGACCCCGCTCCTGGACACCCTGGGCAACGCCGGTGCCGCGATCGTGGACGTGGACCCCGGCGCGGTGACGGTGATGCTGGCCGGGACCCCCGCGGCGTGCGACGCGCTGGAGCGTGCCCTCGAGAGCTTCGCGGACGTCGAACTGCACCGGACCGGGCGCGTGGCACTCCCTAGACTTGGCCACGAGCCAGGCACTTGACCTCTCGACGAAAGAAAGAAACCACTCATGACCACGATGTACTACGAAAAAGACGCGAACCCTGAGCTGCTGAAGGGCAAGAAGATCGCAATCCTGGGCTACGGCTCGCAGGGTCACGCCCACGCGCTGAACCTCCACGACAGCGGTTACGACGTACGCGTGGGTCTGCGTCCCGAGTCGGCGTCGATCCTGAAGGCCGAGGACGCCGGACTTCGCGTGCTCAGCATCGCCGACGCGTGCGCCGAGGCGGACGTCATCATGGTGCTGGTGCCCGATACCGAGCAGAAGCGCACCTACGACGCCGACATCGCGCCGCACCTCACGGCGGGCAAGTGCCTGCTGTTCGCGCACGGCTTCAACATCCGCTTCAATCTCATCACGCCCCCGGCGGACGTGGACGTGGCCATGGTCGCTCCCAAGGGCCCGGGCCACCTCGTGCGGCGCACGTACATCGAAGGTGGCGGGGTGCCGGCGCTCATCGCCGTACACCAGGACGCCACGGGCCACGCGCACGACATCGCGCTGGCCTACGCCCACGGAATCGGCGCCACTCGCGCCGGCGTGCTCGAGACCACGTTCACCGAGGAGACCGAGACGGACCTCTTCGGCGAGCAGGCCGTGCTCTGCGGCGGCGTGTCGGCGCTGGTGAAGGCCGGCTACGAGACCCTCGTGGAGGCGGGCTATCAGCCCGAGAGCGCGTACTTCGAGTGCCTGCACGAGCTGAAGCTGATCGTGGACCTCATGTACGAGGAGGGAATCACCGGCATGCGATTCAGCGTCTCGGACACCGCCGAGTACGGCGACCTCACCCGTGGACCGCGCATCATCACCGACACGGTCAAGGCCGAGATGAAGAAGATCCTGACCGAGATTCAGGACGGCACGTTCGCGGCCGAATGGGTGAGGGAAAACGAGATCGGCCGCCCGCGCTACCGCGAGCTGCGCGAGAGCGGAAAGAAGCACCCCATCGAGGACATCGGCAAGAAGCTTCGCGCCATGATGCCCTTCGTGTCGGCCGGTAAGCAGAAGGTCGGCGACGTCTCGGGCGGCGACACGGACTAGCGGGGAAGCCTGGCGCGATTGGCTCTGCCATCGGGCCTCGGCCCACGCCCATCGGCAGGGCTACATTGATGGACGAGGACTGGACTCCGTCCGGTACGTCAGGGATGGTGACATCAATGGAGTTGACGATCATCGGTGCCGGCGCGATCGGCGGCACCATTGGTGCTCACATGGCCAGGGGCGGCCATGACGTCGTCCTGTGCGACGCCGACACCGATCACGTTGCTGCGATCAATCGCGACGGGCTGACCATAGAAGGACCGGTCGAGAACTTCAACGTCCGCGTGAAGGCCATCACCCCCGATCAGCTGCCCGCGCGGACCGAGCACCTCGCCGTCGCGGTCAAGAGCCACCACACCCAGGCGGCGGCGGATCTGATGCGCGGTCGGATCGCTCCTGGGGGGTACTGCGTGAGCTTTCAGAACGGCTTCACCGCCGACATCCTCGCCGAGGCCGTCGGTCGCGACAACCTGATTGTCAGCTTCGTGAACTTCGGAGCCGACGTGGTGGGTCCCGGGCGGATCATGCAGGGCAACGTCGGAACGTTCCGCGTCGGCGAGCCCTTCGCCAACGTGGTCACCACTAGGGTGGCCGAGCTGGCGGCGGCCCTGCCCTACGCCGTGGCGACGGACAACATCATGGGATTCCTCTGGGGCAAGGAGGCCTACGGGGCGATGCTCTACGCGGGCGCGGTCTCGGACCTGTCGATCGCCGACTCGTTGGGGCATCCGCGTTACCGGACGCTGATGATGGCAATCGCGTCGGAGGTCCTGGCCCAGTCGCCGGTGACGCCCGAGGGCTTCGATGGATTCGAGCCTGACGATCTTGAAGGCTCGCTGGACCGTCTGGTCGCCTTCAACCGCGCCAGCGCGAAGTCCCACAGCGGCATCTACCAGGACCTGATGGTGCGAAAGCGCAAGACCGAGGTCGATGACGTGCTGCGCGGCCTGAAGGGGCCGCTGACGACGTACGTGGGCGAGCTGATACATGCCATCGAGCGCGGCGAGCGGACGTGCGAGGTCGCGAACCTCGACCTGCTGTGCGCGTACGAGCGCACCGAGCGCCTAGGACGCAAGCTCAACGCCGTGGTGCACACGCTCCCGGCGCCCCTTCGCCGTCAGGACGGTCCGCTGCACGGCGTCGCCGTCGCCGTGAAGGACCTGGTCGACGTGGAGGGCGTTCCACGCGGCAACGGCAATCCCAACGCCATGGCCGGCCCACCGTCGTCGAGCGACGCTCCGGTCGTCGCATCGCTGCGCGAAGCTGGCGCCGACGTCTTCGCGGTCACCTCGCTGCTCGAGTACGCGGCCGGGGCGCTGCACCCCGACGTTCCCGAGGCCATGAACCCCCATGGTCCCTCGCGCACCGCCGGCGGGTCGAGCGGCGGCTCAGCGGCGCTGGTGGGGGTGGGCGCGTGCGAGGTGGCAATCGGTACCGATACGGGCGGATCCATCAGGATCCCCGCGCACTACTGCGGCATCGTCGGCTTCAAGCCGAGCTACGGCTCCATCGACCTGGCAGGCGTGCAGCCGCTCTCCCCGTCGCTCGACCACGTGGGGCTGCTCGCCAAGGACGTCGCGATCACCGAGCGGGTCTTCTCGGCGATGACCGGTTCCGCCGTGCACGACGCCCCGCACCGCCGGCTGCGCATCGGGGTCGTCTCGGGCCAACTCGACGATCCGATCAGCTCCGACGATGTCCGCGGGGCTCTCGCCGTGGCCGTCGGGCGGATTTCCGCCGGGGCGGACATCGTTCAGGTGGACGGCGGCGCGCTCGACGAGATGCGCTCGACGTTCGAGGTCATCATCTTGTACGAAGCGTGGCGGGTGCACCGCGAACAGGTCGAGCGCGACCCGGGCCACTACGGCCCCGAGACCTTGCGCCTCTTCCTCGCGGGCTCGAAGATCACGCGCGAGGCCTACGACGTGGCGATGGTCACGCGCACGCGCGTCGCGTCGTCGATGGAAGCCCTGTACGAGGGCCTCGACGCCTTGCTGACGCCCGCGGCACCCTACGTGGCCCCGGCCACGACCCCGCCGATCGACACGCCCGACGGCGAGGTCGAGGCGTACTTCACGAGCCCCTTCAACCTGAGCGGGGACCCCGCCCTGGTGCTGCCGTGCGGATTCGGCGGGGAGGGCCTGCCGATCGGCCTGCAGCTTTCGGCGCCACGCGGCGCCGACATGGACCTGCTCGCCGTCGCGCGAGTGATCGAAGGGCTTCTGGACGTCGATCATCGTGCGCCCGTCGTCACCTGACCAATCAGCCGGACGTCGGTGACTCGGCGCTGCCCGGGGCCGGCAACTACTGCGACCTGCGCTACGGCGGCGCGGCGTGCACGGGACGCGGCGAGATGAGCATGCGCGCCGTCGGAGCGCGCTCGGTCGTCGAGGCGCTCGGCCGTGGCGAGGACCCCGCCGAGGCGTGTCGCTCGATGCTCGCCGACGCGGCCACGCTGCTCGACGCCTTCCGGGCCGAGTTGCGCACCCTCTGCCTGACACCCGACGGGCGCCACGGCGCCGCGGCCGGGCAGGCGGGTTCGACCTACAACGTGATGACCGCATCCAGCGCCGCACCGAGGTGTTCGCGAGGGTCGTGCTATGAAGATCCTCATCTCGTCGGACATGGAGGGCACGGTGGGCGTCGTCGACTGGGACCAGGTCACCGCGGGCGGTCACCAGTTTGACTACTACACCGGGCTGCTGACCAAGGAGATCATCGCCGCCATCGAAGGGGCCATGCGCGCGGGCGCCACGGAGTTCCTGGTGAACGACTCCCACTCGAAGATGGCGAACCTTCGCCCCGACGCCCTCTCGGGTTCGGCGCGCTACCTCTCGGGTCGCTTCAAGCCCATGTACATGATGCAAGGCCCACGTCGGGTTCCTCACGGCGCCCCGCCCACGCCGCTGATGACCTTCGGCCCTTGCGAACGGCTCGCGCGACGCACAGAATTATTTTGTGACGGCTAACAATCACGGTGTACGAGGCGCGGAGCGAGCAAGGAGCGTCCGGCGGTGCCCGGGGCGCTTCTGACCGACCTCTACGAGCTCAACATGGCGGCGAGCTACCTACGCCATGGCATGCTTGCGCCCGCGACGTTCAGCCTTTTCGTCCGCAACCTACCGCCGAGCCGCGGCTTTCTCGTCGCCGCCGGCGTAGAGAGTTGTTGTGAGTGGCTGGAGCAGTTCGGTTTCGAAGACGAAGACCTCGCCTATCTCGCGCACCTCGGCTTTGACGACGGGACGCTCGAGTCGTTTTCGACGCTGCGCTTCACCGGGGAGGTCGTGGCCGTTCCCGAAGGTCGGATCATCTTCGCTAACGAGCCCATCATCGAGATCACCGCTCCTCTCGCCGAGGCGCAGCTCGTCGAGACTTACCTGCTCAATCAAGTCAGTCTGCAGACGATGCTCGCTACGAAGGCCGCGCGCTGCCGTCTGGCCGCGGCGGGAAAGATTGATCTCGTCGAGTTCGGGTTCCGCCGGACCCAGGGTATCGAGGCAGGGATCGCCGCAGCACGCCTTTCGGCGATGGCGGGGTTCTCCGCAACCAGCAACGTCGAGGCGGCCCGACGCTACGGGCTCGTCGCGGCCGGGACGATGGCGCACTCCTACATCGAAGCCTTCGAACACGAAGTTGACGCCTTCTCGACCTTCGCGAGCGACTTTCCCGACCAGACCACCTTCCTCGTCGACACCTACGACACTCTTGCCGGCGTCGCCCGGGCGATCGAAGTCATCAAGAGCCGCGACCTTGCGCACCACTCCGGCATCCGTCTCGACAGCGGTGACCTCGCGGAACTTTCCGTCGCTGCCCGCCTCCTCCTCGACGCGGCGGGTCTCTTCGACGTCCGCATCTTTGTCTCCGGAGGTCTGGACGAGTACGACCTCGCGCGTTTCGTCACCGTCGGTGCCCCGATCGACGCGGCGGGTATCGGGACCCAGCTGGGCGTCTCGGCAGACGCCCCGTACCTCGACTCCGCCTACAAGCTCGTTGCCTACGACGGACGCCAGGTAGTCAAGCTCTCGGAGGGGAAGGCCACCCTTCCCGGCCCGAAGCAGGTCTTCCGGGGTGCTCACCTCCAAGATGAGATTGGCTGTCGGGACGAGGCGGCCCCGTCCGGCGCGGCCCCTTTGCTCGAGCAGATGATGCGGTCCGGTCGGCGACTAGGGCGTCTGGACACGCTTTCGGCCGCGCACGTTCGCTTCGAGGCCGACCTCCGCGACCTGCCTGAAGCCGCGCGCCGCCTGACTCATCCGGTCGCGCCGATCTCCCAAATCACGCCGAGACTCTCACGCCTTACCGAAGAGGTCCGAGCCACAGCCCGCCAACGAGCCGGGCTCGGAACTGGACCGTCATAGAGCTGCTCGGCGATGGCGTCGGACTTGATCGTCGCGTGACCCGATGGTCTCGGATAGTAGGCGTACAGTTCATTAAATCGAGACCAGAGTCTTGATCCATCGGATGATCACGATCGCCGCGCCGGACCCGGCAATCGGGGCTGGCGAAGCGCCAATCGGGATAAGTGGAACTCCCCGACGACGGACTGAGTCTGCCAGTCCCGGTCGCAAAACTCAGACTCGCCGAACGAACCAAACAATGACAAAGATGACCAAGATAAGCACAACGGTTCCCATTCCGATGTACATGTGGACCCACCTCTCTAGCTAATTCGAAACGCTATAGATCCATGAGTTTGTAATCACGGGCCAAAAGGCCCTTAATCGTGCCACTGGGTTCGGAACTCGGAGGCCCGACGTAACAGGAGTGCAACCTTCCATTGGCGGCTGATCGAGCATTCCTCCCTCAATCTGACGAAGCTTGTGGTGAGGGCCGATTTCCAAATCTAAGGTACGTTCACTCTCATTTGCTGGCATTAGTGCAGTCCACGGTGTGATTAGGGCACGAATACCCTGACCAGTAATTCTTTGACGAACTTTCCGCAATTAGGTTGGAAGTTGAGGGAGATTTCATGAAGCGTAAGTTTCTGACAGTGATCATTGGCGTTGTCGGCCTTGGCGCACTTGGGATTAGTGCAGGGGTGGCTAACGGCCAGGGTTCTGGGTCTCAGACAACCACGACAACGACCCAGGTCGGCTCGATGTACTCGTACTACCGCTCCATGATGGGCCGTTTCGATACCGGCTCGATGATGGGTGAGTCGATGAACTCAATGATGGCCGAGTACCCCTATCGATGGATGCTCGGAGGTGCGCGCGCGCCGGGCTGGATGGACGGCGCTACGCTGCCGAAGTTCATGATGGGCACGAACACCGATCCAGGCATTGCCGTGGGATCACTCTTCGCCGACGCCCCCGGTCCGCGGGTCAGCTCCTCCGATGCCACCAAGCTCGGCAACCAACTTCCCAACGGCGCCACCGTGAGCACGAAGAATCACCGGATCACGTTCTCGGGCTCGACCGTCCATCTGGTCGTTCTCGCCAGCCCGTCCAGCAGGGACGAAACGTTTCGCGCGGCCGGAATGGTGAACCCCACCATCGTCGTATCCAAGGGTGCCCGGGTCAGTATCGAGATCATCAACGCCGACCCCGACATGGCCCAGGGACTCGTCGTCACTAACGGGACGTCGGCATCCTCGCGGGCGCCCATGATGACTACCGCTCGGGCCTTCCCGGGATCGGCGTTGTGGTTCCTCGGCGAACCGACGTCGACGGGCATGCACTCGGGCACTCTCACTTTCACGGCGTCTGCGTCGGGGACCTACCAGTACCTGTGCGCCGTCCCGGGCTACGCCCGAAACGGCATGTTTGGAAAGTTCCTGGTCGTCGGCTGACAAGGCCTGAGATGTCTCATGATGTCCGGCTAAGACCCCTGACAGTTTGCCTCGAGGTGTCGGACTTGGATAATCAACGGTAGCCGGCAATCAAGTCTGCACGGCGATATCAGAGAGCCACACCACCGGGTGAGGTCTGTACCCTCCCAACTCTTAGAATCCGGATGTGAGTGTTTCGTCCGTCTTCAAGGTCGTCTTGAAGGTCCTTGGTCCGGCCCTACTTGGCTTCGGTACAATCTTTCAGCCCAAAGCCAACTTGACCGACCACTGGTCGACCAATCCCAAGATCTCAATCCAAGTCGAAGTGTCGGTAGACGAGTCCGGTGACCCTCCGAGACCGGACGAGGACCGTTGGTTAAGACCCAAAACGACTGCCGCTTGAAAGAAGTCCTGGTCGAGGTGTGAATTGAGCGCAACTACAAGTGTCGGAGGCCCGACGCAACAGGAACGCAACCTTGCACTGGAGGCTTGAGGGAAGTGAGTTCTGATTGGTGTCGGAAGCCCGACGTAGCGGGTCTGCAACCAGGCACTGGCGGCTTGAGCACGCACCCCCGGATAAAAATTATGGTCGGGATGGTCGACTTAGGTCCTCACAACGGTACGCTCCGGCCTGATTCCGAGCTCAGGGTCGATTCCAGACGGACGCATTGTGCGACACGAACTGAAGGAACGTCACGGGTGGTTCATCAACGAGCTGCGCCAATCCGTCTGTGATTAGATCCTCGGCGCCATCGGCGATGATGAGATCCATGAAGGCAAGCGTCTGAGCGTATGGCTCACTCAATCCATTCGCGATATGGCGAGCCACGAGCTCGTCGAAAGTGAGCGAGTGGTGGGTGATGGTCTCGCCGATGACAGCGCTGATGCGCTGGGCAACCTCGTCATAGCTGAGCAACTCAGGCCCGGTCAGCACATAGTCCGCGTGAGGAGGAACGGGTGCGGTCAGCGCGGTTGCTGCAGCTGCAGCGATGTCGTGAGCACTGATGAAAGGGACTCGTCCGTGTGCGGTTGCGGAGTAGATGGCGCGTTCGTCGCGAATGGTGGCACAGTGCGGCCCTTCGGAGAAGTTCTCCATGAACCACGAAGGCCGGAGTACCGCCCACTCGACGCCGGAAGCTTGAAGCCACTGGTGGACCTGGCCCATCGCTGGACCCCCCGCATCGAGGGACGATGCGCTGAGCAGCACGAATCGAGCCACACCACGGTCGATCGCCATTTCGATGAACTCGGTCATGAGGGACACCGCATCGCTCGCCCCCATTGGCGCAACCAGATAGGTCGCACTGACTCCGTCCAGCACAGCGTCCCAGGTCGTGCGATCCGTCCAGTCGAAACGGATCCCACCGGTCGGCGGCTCACGGCAAGCGGCCATAGCTGGAACGCTGCGCTGATCAAGAAGCGTCAGCAGCCGGCGCCCGGTCTTGCCGGTAGCCCCGGTGACCAGAACCCTCCCCATCACGACAGGGCCTCGGCCGACACGAGCGGATTCCAATATTCCCGGTAATGGGTCAGTTTGCCGTCACGCGTCTCGGCCACTATGACGTATTGCTGGTTGTAGGGCTTGTCCGTCTCGACGGCCCGTCCCTTGATTGTCATCTCGACGACCACGACGTTCGGGTCAAGAGCCGGGTGGACGCGTAGTTTGTCCACCCCTTCAATGAAGATGCGAGAGGGATAGGCCGTCATGTAGGCGAGTATTTGCTCTTTGCCCTGAAGAAGTCTCGGGCGTCCAGGACTCGCGAAGGGAAACTCGCAGACTCCGTCATCAGCCCACAGTTCGATCCACTCACCAAAGCGCGCCTCGGTGAGAAGTCTTTGGTACTGCTGCATCAAGCTGAGGGTCTCAAGTCGAATACTTTCGTCGTCGGTCATCGGCCCGTCACCTTTCGAGTGCGACGACAAGAAGCTTGTCGTCAAGTTGAGACTGTCGATAGTATTCGGACCAGCGGTCCGGTTAGTGTTCAGAATACGGACTGATAGTCCGCTTGTCAAGAGGAGACGCTGGCACGTCATGCAAGAAGAACGAGCCGATGCAGCGCGGAACCGCAAGGCGATCCTGGAGGCCGCCGATAACCTCTTCGCGATCTCGGACAGTCCTAGCGAGGTGTCCATGGACGACATTGCCCATGCCGCGGGGGTAGGCAAGGGCACGCTTTTTCGGCGCTTCGGTGACCGGCGCAACCTGATCCAACAGGTCTATGCCGTTCGGCTGGCGCCACTCCGGGAGCAGATCGAGTCAGGGCCGCCGCCGCTCGGGCCTGACACCCCGCCCCGGGAACGCGTCTCAGCAATTATCGATGCAATCGCTGTCGTCAAACTCGATAATGCCCATCTCATGTTGGCCCTCGAAGAAGGCACCGGACCAACGAATGGCCTCTACGAGTCAGCCGATTACGTGGCCGTCCATGGTCTCTTGCGTGACCTCGTCGCTGGCAAGTTCGGAAAGAGCCGAGCGAGTTGGATCGCCCATTCACTCCTGGCGAATGTTCGGGCCGACCTCCTTGGCCACTTGGTCAAAGGAGAAGGCATGAGCCACAGCAACATTCGCTCGAACCTCAGGGACTTCGTTGCACACACGCTGGATTACTAACCGGTTCGCCGGCTGACGCTTACATCCTGTCCTGCAGGTTCAGGTTCCAGTTTTCGTGTCGGAGGCCCGACGCGACAGGAGTGCAACCTTCAATTGGCGGTTGGCTTAGTGAAATTGAGCTGCCGCGAACGTACCGATACGATTCGTGCATGAATGATGGAGCACGGACCCCGATTTCCGACAAGAGACGTGCCCTTAGTAAGTCCGTCTACGATCGACGACTCGCAACCCTTCGACGTGGTCGACTGTATGCGTATCCCTTATTTTTCCTTGGCTTGGCGGTGTTCCTCTTTGCTGAGTTGGAGGTCAAAAGTGCCGGTGTGGGGTCCAATCCTGGACGGCAATTACTCCTGATTATCGTCGGTTTGGTCATAGCGTCTCTTGGCATTGAATTCTTCATGGGGAGAACGATCACCTTAGGAAGGTTCAAGAGGAAATATCAGATTGGCGATCACTTGGTCTCGGAGGAAAAGCCGGAATGAGAGAAAGGTGTAGAGGGGGCTTAGCGAGTTTCGATTACCGTCGAAACTGTCAAGCGGCCATTCATCGCGAATTGTCGGAGGCCCGACGCGACAGGTTTGCAACCTAATGGGGCTGGCCATCTTTCTGGCTGGGATGAACGTCACCCACTAGCTTTACGGCCGCTCGAGGTTTGCAAGCGAATCAAACTCTCAAAGGGATATGATGCGCAAATGAAACTGCTCCGCATAGCCAGCCTGACCGTTGCCTTGATATTTGTAGGTGGTGGATTAGCGCAGGCGACCCCTCGAGTTGTTCGCTCCGCCCCTCCCTTTGTCGCGGGCTTCTACTCTGAGCAGGGCACTGCTAAGGGAGTTGCCTTCATTGAGTTCTTCGTGAGCGGCAACGGAAAGGAGATTCTGGGAGGGCATAAGTCAGGAGGTAGTTGCGATGCAAGCTCAGCTCTCGTGGCCGAAGGCGTCCAGGGTACTGCAGGCATCACCTTTTTCTTTCCCCAATCGATACCCATCTCACCGAGCGGTGCGTTTTCCGGCACGGAAACTGTCACGATGACTCCCTACGAGACACAGTCGACCGTCGGCGGTAGCGGCACGATTACCATTAGCGGTCATTTCATTAAGGGGAAAATAGTTTCGTACCGTACCAATGCGGTGGTTGGTACGTTCAACGCTCCTAGCATCTGCGCAACAACGACTCCGAAGCGCTTGGTGATGCAGTGGGACATTAACGACCTTTAGACGACCAAGTCTCCTCGATCATGGTCTTCACGGATCACCTGGAGGTGAAAGATTCCGGAACCCCCATTCAATGTCTTTCTGGGCGAAATCGGCCTCAAGGCACAGGAGATTGTTGGTCTCGGAGGCCCGACGTGAACCCGCACGCTGAACGTCTTGACAGAATTGAAAATCCCACATTTCATCCCACATTTCATCCCACAGACCAATCCGACACCACCGGACAGATTCTCTTTGATTCTCGGACAATTCCGAGACCACCGGACGAATCCGACCATCCGCCTCCCTCTTGTGATCCTCAGGCGCTGGGATCGAAACCCAGGTGGCCCACTGAGAAGAAGTGAAAGTTCACGCTCGTGGATCCCAACGGTTACGGTGCTCTGGAAGGAAAGTCGAAGATTTTCGAATTACTTACCGTTTCGCAAAACACACCTGCTTTGGTTCTGTAATACGTCGTGCACGGCTACAGGCCTCATTTTAGGTCTCCGTCTTCTGCAACACTGCGAAACCAGACCGACAACACCGTCTTGGAAGTTGCGCGGTCTCCCGCTTTCCCGGCGCCATTCAAGCTAGGACTGTCAAAGGGGCTGAGGGTCAAATATGGGATTTGACGCCCTTCGAGAGACGGAAACGCGCATTCCAAGACCGAGCTACCTGACAGGCGATGAAGGTTGGCCTCGATCGGTTGAGTTTTTCATGTGTAATTCCCAGGGCTGCTGTAGGTTTTGCAGTTGAAGGAAAGTAGATTGAAGACTGTCGTTTCTCAATTCATGAGCAACGGAATCTTCAATATAAAAGTAGCTCGCGGGCTCGCCGAAAGATTATTCGCCAATTGGTGCTGGCCCGAAACATACTGGCGCCGGAGGCTCGACGTACTCGAGTCGGTCAGGTGGGCAGATCGCTCGTACCCTTACAGGTCGGGCAGGCCAAAATCCAGAGCAGGCACGTCTGTGCCGCCGTCAACCTCCAGGACCTTGCCGGTGAGGAAGGCGCCCGCGGGCGACGCCAGGTAGACCACTGCGGCCGCTATTTCCTCGGGGTCGGCAATCCGGTGTAGCGGAGTCAGCTCCTCCATCATCGACTTGAGTTCAGGTGTTGACGTGACTATCTCGAGGGCCGACGTCGCCGTCGATCCGGCGGCAATGGCGTTCACCCGGATCCTCGGCGCGAGGTCCTTGCTGATTAGGCGGGTGTAGTGCGAGAGGGCGGCCTTCGTGGCGCCGTAAGCGGAGTACCCCCGACCCGCCACGTGTCCCATCGCCGAAGAAATGTTGATAATCGACCCGCCGCCGTGCTCCAGCATCAACGGAACGGCCACCAGATTCAGAGCGTGCGCGGTGGAGACATTGAAGTGGAATGCCTCCTCGAGGTACTCGACCGTCGTGTCAAGAAATGGTAGGGGAATTGCGCCCCCCACGTTGTTCACCACTACGTCGAGCCGCCCGAACTCGCTCCGCGCAACCTCAGCCAGTCGGCGCATCGCGTCGAGATCCGAGAGGTCCGCGGCCACAGTGAAGACCCGGCGACCGGTGGCGGTGACTAGCTCGGCGACCCGATCTAGGTCACTCTGAGTCCTGGAGGAAATGACGACATCGGCGCCGCACTCGGCGAGGGCGAGCGCGCTAGCTGCCCCGATCCCGCGACCCGCCCCGGTCACCACTGCAACTTTGCCATTGAGTCGGAAGAGATCGAGAATCATGTACTTCGCCTCCAGGTTCGCGTTCACACAGGCTAAGCGAATGGACTCGCCGCGCGCACCACATTGCGCGCCGCGACGCCGCGAGGCGTAGTAGCTCTATTTCGGGCGTTTGCCAAGGAAAATCGACTCGCAAGATTAGACGAATGTCGTCAGCCGTGACAACGTTGCCTGGTATGAGTTCATCAAGAACTCCGACTATGCATCCGCCCCACCTGCCAGGTCGTTGGGCGAGGGTTCCGTCGAAACCGAAGATTGCCTTTCGCATTCGATTGAGAGTACCGCCTCAAGTCAACTATGAGTTCAACGAACAGATCTAATGCTTGGTCTTCCCAGTGTCGGGGGCCCGACGTCCCATTAGGTCTGCAACCCTGCATTGGAGGCTGACACGGCTTAACGGCTAATTGGAGGTGAACTTGGCGCAGCGGGGTGCTTTCGAAAAGCCCCTGAAGCCGCACGGCGTTTGGGATCAGAAAAGAGCGGCAGAAATCCTGCTGCTCCTTCCTTGACCTGCAAGTCGTTCACTTCAAATTGCTAACGCTGCTCACCCAACAAATTTCTTCAGATCGACGATAATCTTGTCCTCGACCTCAAGGCTCCACGCCGAGTCAGCGATGTCGACGACCAAGAAAAGGTCAGAGATGAGCAACGTTTCGATGGCGGCAACGCCGAGGTGCTGGAGCCATTTGCCAACGCCAAATCGCACCGTGAAGTCAGCCGGATCGCCAGCAATCGTAATCGTGAAGGCGCGGTCGGCGTCAACGACGTCGCGCAGAAAGCCTTCCTTCTTTGCTTGAATTACCGTTCCTTTGTCGCTTGCGGCCGACGACTGGACCTTGAAGCCATCGTCAGTGAGGTACTTCTCGATATGGGCCTGGAGCTTACCGAGGTCCGTGCCTTTTCCCTGGAAGTGTTCTGTCTTGTCACCGAGCATGGTTCCCTCCTCATTGAAGCATCGAAAGACGATTCAATGTGAGTGTAGTGGGCCACTTACGAAATATCACTCTGCCCGCCATACACTCGTGACGCATGCAACCGATGCCACGGCCCGATTCGCTCACCGATGGATCGATAGCCCTGAGGCCCTTCACCTTGGATGATGTGCCAGCGGTGACAGCCGCGTGCCAGGATCCCGAGATAAGCAAGTGGAGGGCGAGCATTCCTTGGCCCTACAACGAATCAAACGCTCGCGACTGGATTGCGACTCATGCTCACAAGTGGGCGCATGGCGAGTCGGCGCAGTTCGCGGTCGTCTTAGCCGGAGGAGACCGGTTCTGGGATCATTCGGATTCCACAAGTTTGATTGGAGTCAAGGAACGGCGGTGGGTCAATACTGGATCGCTGGTCCAGAGCGGGAGCGAGGATTTGCCACTCGTGCTCTTTGCCTAGGAACAGACCGGGCCTTTGAGGAGTTGGTTCTTGCGCAGATCGAACTCATGACGGTGATCGACAACTTCGCGTCGGAGCGCGTGGCGCAGAAGGCGGGATTTGAGTTGAAGTCAGAGATTCGAGACTTCTTTTTCGCAACGGTTCCAGAACAGTCCTTTCTCGTTAAGCGGTGGACTCTTAGTCGAGCAACGGCCTGGGGCACCGGTGGTTCGTAGGGATTCCAGTTGTCCTTCGAAGGTGGTGGCGTCGGTGGGCCGACGTGCACAATCTGATGGAGGCTTGGACGTTGGGGTGACAAGACCACGCAGTTTCGCGGCGAGTCAGGCGTGACGTGAGACCCCAATCTCACTCTGGACGCCGTTCCGAGTCTGACGCGAACGACGGCGCGATTCATCGTCGTGGTCAGTGCGTCATCGCGGCTGGTGGCGTACGGCGAGACTCAGGCGTCGCGGGTGGCCATCCGCCACGCGCCAAGTCCCGTCCAGACCACGATCCAGGCGACGATCACCGCGACCGCGACCGTGGTCGATTCGGTGAGGAGTTGGGCCCCACCGCCATCGCCCCGCATTCCCGGGACCGTCGGGTCAACACTCGAAGGACGCTCGTCAGGATTGGATTCGGGGAACGTGCCGCTTCCTTGGGTCGGCGCCCGACGCAGCCGAACTGTCACCGCGCCTTGACCCTTGAGTCAGACGCGCCCCTTTGGTCCCGAGTTGGCCAAGAGTGGTCTAGAGGTTGCCCACCACGTAGTTGATGCTGGCGCACAGCGACGCGACGTCTTCTGGGTCAACGCTCGGGAACATCGCAATGCGCAGCTGGTTTCGACCAAGCTTGCGGTACGGCTCGGTGTCGACGACGCCGTTGGCCCGAAGGGTCTTGGCGATGAGCGCCGCGTCGACGTCGTCGGAGAAGTCGATGGTGCCTACGACGTTGCTGCGCTGGACCGGGTTCTGCACGAACGGTGTGGCGAAGTCCGAAGCCTCGGCCCACGTGTAGAGGATCTCTGCGGACCGCTTGGAGCGACCGGCGGAGAAGCCCAGCCCGCCGTTGTCGTTCATCCACTTGATCTGCGATGCCAGCAGATGGATGGTCGCGAGTGCGGGCGTGTTGTAGGTCTGGTTGAGTCTCGAGTTGTCGAGGGCGATCTTGAGGTCGAAGAACGCCGGCGTCCAGCGGCTCGAGGCCGCCAGCGCCTCGATGCGCTCGATGGCCGCGGGCGAGCAGATCGCGAGCCACAGGCCGCCGTCGGAGGAGAAGGACTTCTGGGGCGCGAAGTAGTAGCAGTCGAACTGGGCCGGGTCGACCATGAGCCCACCGGCGCCGGACGTGGCGTCGACCGCGACGAGGCCCTTGGAGCCGGCGGGACGCGTGATCTCCATCATGACGCCCGTCGAGGTCTCGTTGTGGGTGAGCGCATAGAGGTCGACCGACTCGTCGATCTCGCAGAGCGGGTGGGTACCCGCTTCGCTCTTGATGATTTGGGGCGTACTGAGGTGAGGGGCCTCGGTGACGCACGTGGCGAACTTCGAGGAGAACTCGCCGAAGCTGAGATGCTGACTGCGGTTGCCGACGAGGTGGAACGTTGCAGCGTCCCAGAAGCACGTGGTGCCGCCGTTGCCGAGCAGGACCTCGTAGCCGTCGGGCAGGTTGAACAGCGACGCCAGCCCGTCGCGGACCTCGCCGACCTTGTTGCGCACGGTCGCCTGGCGGTGCGACGTGCCCAGGTACGTCGGGGCGTCGGCGAGCAGGGCGCTCAGTTGCTCGGCGCGGACCTTCGAGGGGCCGGCGCCGAAGCGTCCGTCGCGCGGCAGGAGGTCGGAGGGGATCTTGAGGGTCTCGGGTGAACTCATAGACTTAACTCTAGGGAAAATGAACGGAGCCGAAAGCAATGACTTCCAGAGTGAGTGACCTGCTGGCCGGACTGGCGCCGAGCGCGACACTGGCGGTGGATGCCAAGGCCAAGGCGATGAAGGCCGCCGGCGAGCCCGTGATCGGCTTCGGCGCTGGTGAGCCGGACTTTCCGACCCCCGCGCACATCGTCGAGGCGGCCGCGCAGGCCTGCTTTGATCCGAGTAACCACAAGTACACGCCCACGGCGGGCCTGGGCGAGTTGCGCGACGCCATCGTCGTCAAGACCAGGCGCGACAGCGGCCTCGAGATCAGCTCCAATCAGGTGCTCGTGACCAACGGCGGCAAGCATGCTGTGGCGACGACCTTCATGACCCTGCTGAACCCGGGCGACGAGGTCCTGATCCCTGCGCCCTACTGGACCACCTACCCCGAGGCGGTCTACCTGGCCCGGGGCGTGCCGGTGCCGGTCCTGACGAGCGAGGCGAACGGCTTTCGCGTCACTGTTGACGAGCTCGAGGGTGCCCGCACGGACAAGACCAGGATCCTTCTCTTCGTGTCGCCCTCGAACCCGACCGGCGCGGTCGTGCACCGCGACGACGTGGCCGCCATCGGCCGCTGGGCGGCCGAGCACGACATCCTGGTGATGTGCGACGAGATTTACGAGCACCTCGTCTACGGCGACGCGCAGAGCGCTTCGCTGCCCGTCGTTACCCCCGAGCTGGGGGACCGCTGGATCGTGGTGAACGGGGTCGCCAAGACCTACGCCATGACCGGCTGGCGTGTCGGATGGATGATCGGCGCGCCCGACGTGATGAACGCCGCGATCAACTACCAGAGCCAGACCACGTCGAACATCTCGAACATCTCCCAGCGTGCCGCGGTGGCGGCGCTGACCGGCGACCTCAGCGCGGTGGCCCAGATGCGCGCGGCCTTCGATCGACGCCGCCGGGCCATGACCTCAATGCTCAACGCCATCGACGGCGTGAGTTGCGCCGTGCCCGAGGGAGCCTTCTACTGCTTCCCCAATGTCACCGGGCTGCTCGGCCGTTCGCTCGGCGGCAGAGTGGCGACGTCGTCGGCGCAACTCGCCGAGACGTTGCTCGAGACCATAAAGATCGCGGTCGTTCCGGGTGAGGCGTTCGGCGCTCCGGGCTTCTTCCGACTCAGCTACGCGCTCGGCGACGACGACATCGCCGAAGGCCTCGAGCGTCTGACGAAGTTCGCCGCCGCGGGCTGACCCGTCCTCAACTCCCTTAGGCTTAAGGGACCTAGCGAAAGGTTTAACAGTGTCCCGAGTACTTGTTTCAGAGGAGATTGCCGAGTCGGGGCTTCAGCAGCTGCGCAACGCGGGCCACGAAGTCGACGTGCGCCTTGGCCTTTCGCCGGCCGAGCTGATTGACGCTCTGCAGGGCGCGCACGCCCTCATCATCCGCTCGGCCACCCAGGTGGACGCCGCCACCCTGGAGGCGGCCAAGGACCTCGTGGTCGTCGGGCGTGCCGGAATCGGACTCGACAACGTCGACGTTGCCAAGGCCACGGAGCTCGGTGTCATGGTCGTCAACGCCCCGCAGTCGAACATCCTCTCCGCCGCCGAGCAGACCATGGCCCTCCTGCTCGCCCAGGCCCGGAACATTCCCCAGGCCCACACGGCGTTGAAGAATGGCAAGTGGGAGCGCAGCAAGTGGGAGGGCGTGGAACTGCACGGCAAGACCCTGGGCGTCGTCGGACTGGGCAAGATCGGGGCGCTCGTGGCCCAGCGCGCCATGTCCTTCGGCATGCGCCTGGTGGCGTTCGACCCCTTCATCTCCGAGGAGCGTGCCCGCCACATGGGCGTCGAGCTCGTGGACCTGGACTCACTGCTGGCCCAGAGCGACTTCATCACGATCCACCTGCCCAAGAACAAGGAGACGATGAACCTGCTGAACGCCGAGTCGCTGAAGAAGACCAAGCCCGGCGTGCGCATCATCAACGTGGCGCGCGGTGGCATCGTCAACGAGGCCGACCTCGCCGAGGCGATCCGCAACGGTCACGTGCAGGGCGCCGCCCTGGACGTCTTCGAGAAGGAGCCGACTACCGAGTCGCCGCTGTTCGAACTCGCTTCGGTGGTCGTGGTGCCGCACCTCGGCGCGTCAACCGCCGAAGCCCAGGACAAGGCCGGCGTGACGATCGCCGAGCAGGTCCAGCTGGCGCTGGCCGGCGACTTCGTGCCCTTCGCCGTGAACGTGGCGGCCGGCGACGTGTCGAACATGGTGAGGCCGTTCATGGGGCTCGCCGAGCTGCTCGGGCGCTTCATCGGCGGCTTGCTCGATGGCAAGCCCGCCGACCTCGAGGTCGTCTACCAGGGAGAACTCGCCGGTTCGGGAACGAAGATCCTGACGCTGTGCGCCTTGAAGGGACTGCTGGTGGCCACCGGCCACGATGGAGTGTCGTTCGTGAACGCGCCCCAGCTCGCCCAAGAGCACCGGATCACCTTCGGCGAGGTGTCGATCGTGGAGTCGCCCGAGTACGTGAACCTGATCACGGTCAAGTCTGGCCACCACGCGGTGTCGGGCACGCTGATGAGAATCGGATCGCGGCTCGAGACGCGCATCGTCGCGGTTGACGCGCACAGCGTCGAGATTCCGCCGGCGTCGTCGATGCTGGTCGTGCGCAATGACGACCGTCCAGGCATGATCGGCATCGTGGGCGTCGCGCTCGGCGAGGCGGAAATTTCGATCGTCTCAATGGCCGTGGGTCCCGACCAGAGCTCCACGACCGCGTTGATGGTGCTCTCGACCGGGACGCCGACACCGAGCTCGGTGATCGAGCGCCTTCGCGGCACCAACGGCATCCAGGACATCCACCTGATCACCTTGCGCTAGGCGCAGCCGAAGCAATGACGAGACCCGGACCCTGGGGGCCCGGGTCTCGTCATTGCAGTTCAGCGAGATTCACCGACCTGAGTGGTTTACCAGCCGCCCGGCGTGCAGCCGGATTGATCGGGGACATATCCACCGGTCACCCTCATGCCGATAATGATCTGCTGGTCCTCGGAGGCCTCGCCGGCGAGCGGCGCGAACGTCGTCCCGCCGAAGTTGGACCACGTGGCGTTGAGGAAGCCAATGCCCGAGTACGTGGCGCCGACCATGGACCATTTCCCGCCGACTTCGCAGATGGCTACGTGCTCCCACTTGGTTCGCAGCGCGGCGCTGGTGGTCTGGACCGCCGCCGCGGTGAAGGCCAGGGCGCGTACCGTGGCGTCGGTGACGGCTTTCTGGTGGCGCAGGGCCGCCCTTTTGGCCAGGGCCTTGCTGCTGGGTGGGAGTACCGCGCGGGCAGCGGGCGCCGAGGGCTCGCTCGCTCCAACGGGCACGGCGGGCAGGACTGTTGCGGTGATTAGTGATACCAGCAAAGCGGACAGAATTCGTCGCACGGCTCTCTCCTTGGTCAACGCACGCGGTCAGTAGCTCTGACAAGCGACTAGGTCGCTGGCGCACGACGCGAACCTCGGCGGATTTAGGAATACCCCACCAAGGGGCGCAGTTTGGTGTGTCACACGGTCCACAGTTGGTGCGGAGTGACGACGCGGCAGTAGATTGTGCCTTTCACCAGCCTATCTGGCCAAAACAGGGCAAAAGGAGTAATTCGCCGGTGGCCGGCCTCCAACCCCGATGACCAGGTACTATGCGTTGGATTTGACTCGTCGGGTCACGGCCTCTGACCAGCATTTGCCCTCCGGACCATCCGCGGGTCGGCGACGCCTCGACGGCAGGGCGGAGGGCAGCTTGGAGGTGTCGGGCGATCCGTCAGGAGCACATCTTGGCCGTCCCGTCGTCTCCGCGAGGTTGGCTGCATGGCTGCATCGGGCCCCACAATCGACCCCGACCGACGCTCCGGGCCACCGAACCCGGACAATTCGGGCCGGATCCAGGGGGAAAAATGGGCCGACGTTCATCGGCGACCACGAGCCTCGCCCGGCGGTGAGTCGAGTTGGCCCGTAGGGCTCTAGAAGTAGCTGATGAGGTCGATGCGCCCCATGATCTCCTCGGTCAGCAGCGGCATTGCGTCTAGGGCCGTCATGTTCTCACGAACCTGGGCAGCCGACGACGCACCGGTGATGACGGTGGAGACGTTGGGGTTCTTCGCGCACCACGCCAGCGAAAGTTGCGCGAGCGACACGCCGAGTTCGTCGGCGATGACCTTCAGGTCGGCCACCTTCTTGTTGCGCCCCTCGTCGGTCAGCATGCCCTTCAGCCACTCGTAGCCGGGCAGGGTGGCGCGAGATCCGTCGGGAATCCCGTCCAGGTACTTGCCAGTCAGGAGCCCGGACGACAGTGGCGACCAGGTGGTGGTGCCCAGGCCGATGTCCTCGTAGAGGCGCTTGTACTCCTTCTCGACGCGGTCGCGCCACAGGATGTTGTACTGCGGCTGCTCCATGAGCGGCTTGTGGAGGTGATGGCGCTCGGCGATGTCGTACGCGGCGCGGATCTCGTCGGCGGTCCATTCGGACGTCCCCCAGTAGAGGGCCTTGCCCTGGGTGATCATGTCGCTCATGGCCCAGACGGTCTCCTCGATCGGCGTCTTCGGGTCGGCTCGGTGGCAGAAGACCAGGTCAACGAAGTCGAGGCCGAAACGCTCGAGCGACCCGTCGATGGCCTGGCTGAGGTACTTGCGGTTGAGGGTATTGCGCATGTTGACCTGCTCGTGCAGGCCCCAGAAGAGCTTCGTGGAGACCACGAACTCGTGACGCTTCCAGCCGAGGTCCCGGAAGGCCTGGCCCATGACACGCTCGGACTCGCCGGCCGAATAGGCCTCGGCGTTGTCGAAGAAGTTGACCCCGGCCTCCTTGGCGGCGCTCAGGCACTCGGCGGCCTGGGTCGCGGTGTCAAGCTGGTTCTTGTTGGCGAAGGTGACCCACGAGCCGAACCCCAAGACACTCACCCGCAGGCCTGAACGGCCCAACTGACGATATTCCATCTCTGCCATATCTTCTCCTTAGAGGTTGTGTTCTATTTTCCAACTTAGGGCGTGTTCCGAGTGTTGATTCACCGTGCCGCTACCGTCGGTATATGCGTCGCGAGAACCTTGTCGAGGCTCGCGGTGCTGAGAGCGCGGTGGGGGAGATTGAGGGCGGCGGGCCGCATGCCGGCGATCAGGAGGTCGAGGTGGCGTCGCCACGCATCTGGAGCGACGGGAAGCGTCGCTTCGAGGACGCCAAGCAGGGAGAACATTGCGAGCGACAGGTCGGTGCTGGTGAGGTCGTGGCGAATCCGATCGTGCTTCTTCGCGTCGACGAGAAGTTTTGCAATGAGTTGACGGGCGGTCTTCACCATTTCATGGTCGGTGTTCCAAAGTCGCGGTAGGCACCCCGCGTGCTCGGCTTGATAGGCGCTGGACGCCTCCAAGAACCTTTCGAGTCCGGTGCCGTCCGGTGCCCTGACGGCGTCGCGGGCCATTTGAATGGTGGCACCGAGGATTTCGCGGACGAGGGCGTCGATGAGCGCGTCCTTGGTGGGAAAGCGCCTATAGAGCGTACCGATGCCGACACCGGCGACGCGCGCAATCTCGGTGACGCTGGCGTCCAGGCCTTGTTCGTCGAAAACCTGCACGGCCGCGGCGAGAAGTTGCTGGCGGTGCTGCGCGGCGTCCTTGCGCAGGGGTCGCTCGAGGTTGGCGGTGTTGGTGGCGCTGGTCATGAGCAGGTCACTCGGATTCGTCGCCGACGAGCGTGCCACCGGCGACCATGGCGAGCTCGGCGTGAGGCATCGTTGCCTCGGTCGTTGACGCGGGCGGGCGGAGCCTTCCGGGAACGAAAATGGCAGCGATCGCCGCGGCGATGGCGGCGACGGTCAACAGCGCAAAGCCGTGGGCGTAGCCGGACTCACGAGGGAGCGTACCCGCGCGCACGCCCGAGGTCACGATGCTGCTCATGACCGCTGCGCCAATCGAACCGCCAATGGTACGGATGTTGGCGTTCATGCCGCTCGCGACGCCCGTCTGCTCGGGCGGAACCGCCACCACGACGAGGGCCGACATCGACGCGAAGGCGAGACCGAAGCCGATGCCTTCGACGACCATGGCGAGGAGAATCTGCCACTGGGCGGCGTGGGCGAAGGTGAGGAGTGCGAAGGTGACGATGCCGATCAGCAGTCCGGTGACGAGCACGGACTTACTGCCGAAGCGCTTCGAAAGGGGTCCCGACAACATGCCAAAGGCGAACATGAACACGCTTGACGGCAGCAGGATCAGTCCCGAGTGCGTGATACTCACGCCGAAGCCGTAGCCCGCTGAAGTTGGGGTCTGCAGGAATTCGGGCAGGAACGCGAAGACCGCGTACATCCCGACGCCGAGCAACAGCGCCACGAGGTTCGTCGTCCACACGGCGGGGATCCTCATCATGTGCATGTCGATCAGAGGGTGCGCGGAACGCGCTTCCACGAAGACCCACGCGACAGCGACCACCACCGCGCTGATCAAGAGACCAATGACACTCGCCGACCCCCAGCCCCACGTCGGAGCTTCACTGATGCCGAGTATCAGGGCCACGAGCCACGCCGAGAGCAGGATCACGCCCGGCCAGCTGAGCCTTCCGGGGGTGCGAACTTGCGACTCCGGAATGACGAAGTACGCGGCGACCCCGACGACGGCGATCACGATCATCGGAATCCAGAACAACCAGTGGTAGTTGAGCGCGTCCACGATCGGTCCAGCCAGCACGATGCCGAGTCCGGCGCCGGCCGCCGCCAATGCCGCGATGACTCCGATGGCGCCCATCACCTTTTCCTTCGGGAACTCGTCGCGGATGAGCCCGAAGGACAGGGGAAGGACGCCGCCACCGACACCCTGGATGACTCGGGCCACGATCATCAGCGTGATCGACGTCGAGATTGCGGCCATGAGAGATCCGACCGTGAGCGCCGCCAACGTTATGACGAGTAGTCGTTCCTTGCCGTACATGTCGCCGAGTCGGCCCATGATCGGTGTGAAGATTGCCGCCGACAATAAATACGCGGTGAGCACCCACGTGACGGTGTTCTGCGAGGTATGCAGCCCAGCTTGGATAGTGGGCAGCACCGGTATGACCAGTGACTGCAGCAATGCGTAGCCACCGACCGCTAGGGCCAATACCGCGTACGTTGCCTGATATGGCCTCCGGGCCGTTTCTACCGCCATTGCTCACCTCAGATGTCTAAGCGGAGTGATCTCTCCGTATAGAGACACTATACAGTGAACCGGAGAAGTCGCTCCGCTTAAGATACACCGCTGTTTCGACTCGTATTGGATTCACCGTGCTTTGGTGCGGTGAATCCTGCACAGCGAAGCACGCGCGAAGAGCCGTTCGTCAACCGTACGAGCCTCGAAAGAGGTAGGGCCCTGGGACGGAACCGGCAAGTGTTGGCCCGAGCGGGCCAACATCCGGACGGTGAACAAGTGCCGGCTGTTCAGTCGGTCAAGGCGAGCCGGTGTGTCGAAATGGCATACGCGCTGTTCGCAGAACTGCGTTGCGATGAATTAGCACCGCTAGGCGGCGGGATTCTCGGGCACCGTCGGCCACTCGTCGTAGGAGACCGGTCCCGAGGTCTCGCGGCGCTTGACCACCGTGACGACGCCCGCCACCGCCGCGGCGACGAACAAGAGAAGGAACAACTTGAACAATGTCTTCATGGGGCCAAGGATAGTGGGAACGGCCCTGTGGACATTTGGCGGCGAGGAGGTAGAATGGCCTTGTGGCTATCGTCTCGAGTTTCGACCTACTGCTTCGATAGGACGAGCGCCTGCTCGTCCGCGACCCCCCGCCGACGCGGGGGGTTTTTGTTTCCCGCGCCGCGCATTGCTGAAAGGTATGGACATGAAGAAGACTCACCAGCAGCCAAGCCCCATGGCCTTCGACAAGTACCAGCCCACGGTCCCCGTCGAACTGCCCGACCGGACCTGGCCCGACCGCCGCCTGACCAAGGCCCCTCGGTGGTGCAGCGTCGACCTGCGCGACGGCAACCAGGCGCTCATCGACCCGATGGACCTCGAACGCAAGAACGCCATGTTCACCCAGCTGGTGGCCATGGGCTTCAAGGAGATCGAGGTCGGGTTCCCCAGCGCCAGCCAGCCCGACTACGACTTCGTACGCCACATCATCGAGAACGACCTGATCCCCGGGGACGTCACCATCCAGGTGCTGACCCAGTGCCGCGAGGACCTGATCCGGCGCACGTACGCATCCCTGCACGGGGCCAAGCGGGCCATCGTGCACTTCTATAACTCCACCTCGACGCTGCAGCGCCGGGTCGTCTTCGGTCTGGACACCGAGGGCATCACGAAGATCGCCACCGACGCGGCCACGATCTGCCGGTCGCTCGAGCACACGTCGCTCGCGACCGAATTCCTTTACGAGTACTCGCCCGAGAGCTTCACCGGCACCGAGCTCGACTACGCGCTCGAGATCTGCAACGCCGTCATCGGGGTCATCGACCCCACGCCCGAGCGGCCGCTGATCCTCAATCTGCCCGCCACCGTCGAGATGTACACCCCCAATCTCTACGCCGACGCCATCGAGTGGTTCCTGCGCCACGTCGATCGCCGCGACAGCATCGTCTTGTCGCTGCATCCCCACAACGACCGCGGCACCGGGGTCGCCGCGGCGGAGCTCGGCGTGCTCGCGGGAGCGGACCGGGTGGAGGGAACGCTCTTCGGTAACGGCGAGCGCACCGGCAACGTCGACGTGGTCAACCTGGCGCTCAACCTCTTCTCGCAGGGCGTGGACCCCGAGCTTGACATTCGAGACATTGACAAGGCCCGTCACGTGGCCGAGTACGCCAACCGGCTCCCGGTGCACATGCGCCACCCCTACGTCGGCGAACTCGTCTACACGGCGTTCTCCGGCTCCCACCAGGACGCCATCAAGAAGGGCATGAACGCGATCGGCGAGAACTACGACCTCTGGGAGGTCCCGTACCTGCCGATCGACCCCAAGCACACCGGACGCACGTACGAGGCGATCATCCGGGTCAACTCCCAGTCGGGCAAGGGCGGCGTCGCGTACCTGCTCAGCTCCGAGCACGGCCTGGACCTTCCTCGCGCGATGCAGGTGGAGTTCTCCAAGCAGGTCCAGGAACTCACCGAGGTCTCGGGCACCGAGATCTCGCCCGCTCAGATCTGGGATGTCTTCACGACGACCTACCTGCCAGAGAATCCCACGCTTCAGCTGCTCTCCAGCGAGGTCTCGGCCGACCAGCACAACACGCGCATCTTCGCCCAGATAGTGGTGAACGGACAGCACGTCACGCTCAAGGGCGAGGGGAACGGCCCCATCGACGCCATGATGTCCGGCCTGCGCAACGAGATGGACATCTCGTTCACGGTGCGCGACTACCACGAGCACGCTCTGACGGCAGGCTCCGAGGCGTCGGCCGTCGCCTACGTGGAAGCGCAGGGCGACGATGGCACGACGTGGTGGGGCGTGGGCATGAGCTCGTCGATCCTGGATGCCTCGCTCGAGGCCGTTATTTCCGCGGTGAACCGCCGTCGTTAATTTTTTTCGCACGTAAACTGGAGGCATGAGTTATCTCACCCTGAGCGTCTATTTCGGGTGGATTGCAGTCATAATCGGATTCTTCGGGTTCACGGCGCAGTTTCGGCGCGCCGGCACCATGGGCGTCGAGGGCATCTCGCTCGCCACCTGGATCCTCTTCTCCTTGATGGGCTGCTTCTGGATGGCCTACGGTTTCGTGGCCCACTCGTGGGCCATTTCGATGGGCAGCCTCGTCGTCCTGCCCCAGCAGGTCTCGGTGGTCTTCCGCCTGAAACCCTGGCAGCACGGGAGGGTGGTGGCGCGTTGCGTCGGCTTCTTCATCATCTGCTGCGTGCTACCGACTGTCTATTGGGGCTGGGCCGGCGGCGTGTACGGCACCGGCATCGCGATGGCCATCAACCGGGGCCCCCAGCTGATCGAACTGATCCGTCACGATGACGCGACCGGAGTCTCGGTCTGGTCGTGGGTGCTGGGTGCAGTGTGCACCGCGTGCTGGATGGCCTACTACGTGGGCGCCCACCTCTGGGCGGCGTTCAGCGCGACGGGCTGCGCGCTGGCGGCGAACGTCGTCATCGCCGTGCTGGCGAGCTGGCGTCATCGTCAGCGTCGCGCGCAGTTCATACGCGACGAGGTCTTCGTCTCGTAGGACGCCACGTTCGCCGCGCCGCGCTGGTGGCGACGGCTGGGCGGCAATCAGGCCTTCAGGCGCTCCACGAAGAACCGCAGCACCTGCTCGAGCGCCTGTTGGGTGGGTGATCCCGCGCGATCGCCCAGATGCTCGGTCAGCACCGAGTGGGCATTGGCCGGGTAGCCCCAGGGATTCGAGGGCGACGAGTCGATCTCCACTCCGATGAAGGCGTCGCCCAACTCCTGGCGCAGCCTCTCGAAGCGCTCGGCGGGCGCCTTCTTATCGCCGGTGAAGCGGTACGCGAGGACGCAAACGCCGTCCGCAGCGCGCCGCTTGATCTTCTCGAGGTCGCCCGCGCTTACCCCGAGGTCGGACTTGGCGAACGGCGACGCCGGCAGCGACGGCTGGGAGAGCACGGGGGCCACCACGACGGGGTCGACCATCATCGCCAGCGCGAAGCCGCCGGTGAGGCACATGCCGACAACCCCGACGCCGGGCCCCCCGTTGCTCTCGTGCTCGGCCCGGGCGAGGTCGCGCAGCCACGACGTCACGGGACTCGACCGGCCCGACGCGAAGAGGGTGAACTCGCGAGAGACGCAGACCTGCGCGGCGGCCTTGAGGTTCTGCGCCAGGGTGGGCGTGGCCCCGTCGTTGCCGAAGAGGTGCGGTACGACCACCCGCAGTCCTTGGGCGGCCACCCGTCGAGCGAACTCCGCGACCAGGGGCGTGATGCCGGGCATCTCGCTCAGGATCAGGACGGCGGGCCCGTGACCCATGCGGTAGACGTCGCGCGTGACGCCCTGGGTGCTGAAGGGCTCTCGTTCGAAGTCTTCGAGGCTGGTTGTGTTGTACCGGACGTTCATGGACTCTCCGCTGGTCGAAAATGGCTTGCCAAGAACATAGGTCGCGAACCAGTCGACGTCACGGCTAATGCGAGCGGTACCCCCGCGCCGCGCTCTCGCGTCGACGGTCGGGGCGCTTCCCTCGATTGCGCACAACAGTTACCCTGGGACATGGACCAGAACTTCCACACGATTATCGAGCCGTTTCGCATTCATTCGGTGGAGCCCCTGCGCATGACGACCCGCGCCGAGCGCGCGAGCGCCATCGAGCGGGCCGGCTTCAACCTGTTCAACCTCCACTCCCAGGACGTCCTGATCGACCTGCTCACCGACTCGGGCACCGGGGCGATGTCACGCGACCAGTGGGCCGCCATCCAGCACGGCGACGAAAGCTACGCCGGCTCGCCGTCGTGGTTCCGCTTCGAAGCGGCGGTCAAGGAGCTCTTCCCGTTCAAGCACGTCATCCCCACGCACCAGGGCCGGGCCGCCGAGAAGATCATCTTCACGGTGCTCGGCGGGCGAGGCAAGGTCGTCCCCAACAACACCCACTTCGACACCACTCGCGCCAACGTGGAGGCGTCGGGGGCCGAAGCCCGCGACATCGTGATCGCCGAAGGCCGCGACGCCGCGACCATCCACCCCTTCAAGGGCAACATGGACCTCGAGGCGCTCGAGGCGCTGCTCGAGGAGCGGGCGGGCGACGTTCCCGTGGTCTTCTTGACGATCACCAACAACTCGGGCGGCGGACAGCCGGTATCGCTCGCGAACATCCGGGGAGCGAGCGAGATCTGCCACCGTCACGGCGTGCCGCTGTTCCTCGACGCGTGCCGTTTCGCCGAGAACGCCTGGTTCATCCACGAGCGCGAGGAGGGTCAGTCCCAGCGCGAGATCCCCGACATCGTGCGCGAGATCGCGTCGCTCGCCGACGGCATGACCATGAGCGCCAAGAAGGATCCCTTCGGGAACATCGGCGGATGGCTGGCCCTGAACGACGACTATGTGGCCGAGAGCTGCCGCAACGTGCTAATCCTCACCGAAGGCTTCCCCACGTACGGCGGTCTCGCCGGACGGGACCTCGAGGCGCTGGCCCAGGGTCTCAAGGAGGCCGTGCACCCCGACTACCTGCGCTACCGGATCCGGTCCACCGCGTACCTGGGCGATGCCCTCGACGCCGCGGGCGTGCCCGTCGTCAAGCCCATCGGGGGTCACGCCGTGTACATCGACGCCAAGGCGATGCTCGACCATATCCCGGCCCTGCAGTACCCCGGCCAGGCGCTGGCCGTCGCCCTGTACCAGACCGGGGGGATCCGCAGCTGCGAGATCGGCACGGTGATGTTCGGGCGCCAGCCCGACGGCACCGAGTTGCCGGCCGCCATGGAGCTGGTGCGCCTCGCCATTCCCCGTCGCACCTACACCCAGAGCCACATCGACTACGTCATCGAGGTCGTCACGGCCGTCGCCCAGCACGCCGAATCACTGCCCGGGTACCGGATGGTCCACGAACCCAAGGCACTTCGTCACTTCACCGCCCGCTTCGAACCGATCGGCTAGCCGGACCACGCCGACGCGCACAGGGATCCCGCCGTCTCGCACGCGATCTAGGAGCTGCTGAGCGCGATGTAGCCAGCGTTTCGAGGTCGGCGAATGGTGGCCATGGGACGGCATCGTCGCGTGACTTATGGCACTGGATACGCACGAATTGAAGTGGTGTAGTGAGGAGGTGAGCAGTCCGGAGGTCCAAGCGACGAGATCAGGTGGACGTGATCAGGGGACGGGTCGCCGCCTATCGGCTGAGGAGCTCGTCCAGGAGCTGGAACGACTTCAAGGAGAGATGCGACGTAACCACGCCGAGGCGGTCGAGGTCATTGAGCGCGTCCATCCAACGCACCGCCAGAGCGCGGGCAACCTGATTGACTACCTGACCCTGCGCCACTACGACATGCGCGACATCCAAGAGTCGCTCGCGGAACTGGGATTGTCGTCGTTGGGGAGGTCCGAAGAGCACGTCATTGCGACCCTGGAACGGGTCCTCGATAACCTTCATCTCCTGGCGGGCCACGGTGAGCGGCGGCGGACCGAATCCTCCGTTGGCTACCGCCAGGGTCGATCGATACTGGAGTCAAATGCTCTGGCCCTGCTCGGGCCCGCCCGGCCGCCGCGTTCGACCCGGATCCTCGTCACCATGCCGAGCGAGGCCGCCGACGATTACCGGATCGTGGCCACCCTCATCGCGAGCGGCATGGACTGCGCACGGATCAACTGCGCCCACGACGACCCCGACCGCTGGGGCCGGATGGTGGAGAATCTTCGACGCGCCAGCGCTGCGGCCGGCCAACCCTGTGCGGTCCTGATGGATCTGCCGGGCCCGAAACTGCGAACGGGACCAATCCAGCCGGGACCGAGGGTGATTCGTCTGCGTCCCGCGCGCGATGCCTGGGGCCGCCCGCGTACTCCGGCAACCGCGCTGCTCGTCGCTGATCGCGGTGACGAGAGCACCGACGGCACGCCGACCGGCGCGCCGGTGAGGATTCCGGTGGACGAGACGTGGTTGGAGGGCCTGCTCGAGGGCGACCGGGTTAGGTTCTCGGACACACGTGGCGCATCGAGGACGGCGCTCGTCACCAGCACCAACGGGACCAGCGCGTGGATTGAGATCGGCGACACGACGTACCTGGCCACGGGCTCGCGGCTTTCCTCGCCGGAGGGGCGCGTGACGTTCGTCGGGCAGTTGCCCGAGCTCGAGCAGGCGCTCGTGCTGAGGGTCGGCGACGTCCTCACGCTTACCAGTGATCTCTCTCCGGCCGCCCTCTGCGAATCGGCCGACGAGCCGTCGCCCAGCTTCGAAGTCGCTGAGCGCCGCATTCGTTTGAAAGCGCGGATCGGGTGCACCCTGCCCGAGGCGCTGGTGGTTCTCGCCGTGGGCCATCGAGTGTTCTTCGACGACGGCAAGATTGGCGGAGAGGTCGTTGGCGTGCGCGAAGGAGAAGTCGACATCGAGATCACGGCCGCCGCACCGACGGGATCCAAGCTCCGTGCGGAAAAGGGCATCAACCTGCCCGACAGCGAGCTGAACCTGCCAGCCCTCGGCCCCGAGGACGAGCAGCTGCTTCGCTTCGTGGTCGATCACGCCGACGCGGTGGGACTGTCCTTTACGCAGAGTCCGAACGACGTCACCCAACTGCAGAATCGTCTCGCGGAGATCGGTGGCGCAGACCTGGCGATAGTGCTGAAGATCGAGACGGCCCGGGGCTTCGCGGCACTTCCCGACATCCTTCTAGCGGCGTTCGCTTCGGAGCGGGTCGGCGTCATGGTCGCACGGGGGGACCTGGCGGTGGAATGCGGATTTGAACGGCTGGCCGAGGTGCAGGAGGAGATGCTGTGGGTCTGCGAGGCGGCCCACGTTCCGGTGATCTGGGCGACGCAGGTTCTGGATCAGATGGCCAGAACGGGTCGCCCATCGCGCGCCGAGATCTCCGACGCGGCGATGGCGGGGCGCTCGGAGTGCGTCATGTTGAACAAGGGGCCGTTCATCACCGACACGGTCTCTGCGCTCAACGACATCCTCTGTCGAATGAGCAGCCACCAGCGCAAGAAGACGACGTTGTTGCGGCGCCTGACCAGCTGGTCGCATATTCCCGAGTGACGAGGCCGTCGCGCCGGGCGTTTGACGCACGACACTCAAGGTGAGTCCTCAAGCAATTGGCCCTCAGACGCCGACGGGCTTGGGTCTCCTGGCGTCCCACGTCCGCGAGATCAGCTGGGTAAGCGCGACGGCGATGGCGGCGATGACGAACGACCCGACTATGTCGATCGGGTTGTGGATATGGGCGGCCACTCGCGCCGCACCGACCAGCAACGCGATCAACAGCAGCAGGGCGCCGAGACGCCTCGAGTACAAGAGGATGGTGAAGCCGAGGAACGACGTGAACAGCGCGTGATCCGACGGGAAGCCGTTGTCCGGCGCGTGGGCGATCAACGGGACCAGGTGCTGGCTCACGAAGGGGCGTGTGTCGTAATAGAGGTGGCTCGCGATGGCGGACAGCACGAGGGCGATGGCACCGCCTACGACCAGTTGCCAGCCGAGCTTGATCTTCATCGACCGCGAGGTGCGCAGCCAGTACACGGCGACGATGGCAACACTGAGGAAGAGAAAGTACCTGGCGACGAAGATAATTATCGAGTTCACCGGTTCAGTATAAAACGGCGTGAGGAAGCGTCGGGGTCGGCCGAGCCGCGGGGTGCGGCTTCGTCGGGTTCCAACGGGCGCCGCGTCGGGAGGTCCATTCGAGGCCCCGGCCTCGCGCGGGTTGGAGAGGCCCGAACGTCTCACTCGAAAGTGACGCTCGTGGCGTGAGCTAGAACCTGGTCGATCCCTGCGCGTAGTCGCCGGTCACGACCGATTGAACGGGACCGACCACCGTCGCGGCCTTGGTGATGATGCCGAGCTCTCGGTTGTAGTCGAGTGACGACGTGGAGAAGTTCTCGCTGCCCACGAAGACGGTGCCGCCACTCGCGCTGCAGTCGGCGCAGATGACCTTGGAGTGGATGTAGACCTGGCTCGAGGCGAGAACGTGCACGTGCACGCCGGCCGAGGCGAGTTCGGCGAGGGCCGAGTGCCACGACGAGTCGTAGGTCATGACGACCTCGACGTTGACCCCGCGCTGCGCCGCGCCCTCGAGGGCCGATTCGATGCCGTAGTTGTCCATCTCCTCGTTCTCCACGAGCAGCGAGCGCTTGGCCGAGCCGATCAGCGCGACGAGCGCACCGGCGGAGCCGGGACTCCAGACGAGGTCGCCGGTGCCGGTGCCGAGCCGGGCGCCTTGGTGCGTAGCGTCAGCCGCGAACGTGGCGTTGGCGGCGGCGACGTCGGCGTGGTTGGTGTCACGGACCCAGAAGTCACGAGTGGAGGAGTACCACTGGGAGGTCAGGTTGCCGGTGCCGATGTAGAGGATCGAACCGTCGACGATCAGGTATTTCGCGTGGAAGATCACCGAGCTCGGCGCCCACGTGACGCGTACGCCGCCCCTGATCAGGACGCCAGCGGCGGGTGTGTTGACGCTCTTGATGCCGTAGTCCGTATCGAGCACCACGTGCACGACGACGCCCGCTCGGGCCTTGGCTACGAGGTCGGCCTCGAAGGCGTGGTCCTCGAGCTCGTACATCGAAAGGTCGATGGAGTGCTTCGCCGACGCGACGGCCCGGTCAAGGAAGCCGTAGCCGGCCGACGGCTCGACGTAGGTCGTCAGCTGCTTCGCGGAGGTTTCGGCGCCGTTCGCCGGCCCGACAATGCCCACGTCGGCGAGCGTCGTCACGACCAAGGCGGTGGCGGCCAGGATTCGCCGGCGTGACCGCCTCGCGGCGCGTGCCGGTTGGCGTTGGTGGGACCCGTCCATTGCAGCTCCAGCCTCTCGTCTCGTCATCGTTCGCCAGAAGTACTTCGATCGCATCGAGAGCGAACGCAGGAACCCTTCGTCACCGCGCCGCTCTGCGGGCGTGTCCGCTCGCATCGAAGACGCCTTCAAGGGTGGGCGCGTGGCTGGTGGTCTCGTAGGCGTCGATGGCGCTCTCGCGGCGCAGGGTGAGACCGATGTCGTCCCAGCCGTTGAGCAGGCGCTGGCGCGTCATGGGATCGAGCACGAAGTCGCGCTGCCAGCCGGTCTCGGGCACCTCGACGCGCAGGTGATCGATGTCGATCACCACGAGGCGACTCGGCTCGTCCTTTATCAGCCGCGTCAACTCGTCGACGTCGGCGGGCGCAAGTTCGACCGTGACGAACCCCTGCTTCGAGGAGTTGTTGCGGAATATGTCCCCGAACGAAGGCGCGATGACGGCGGCGAAGCCGTAGTCCATCAGCGCCCACACCGCGTGCTCGCGCGACGAGCCGGTGCCGAATCGTGGACCGGCGATCAGGATCGTCGCGCCGGCGTAACTCGCCTGGTTGAGCACGAAGTTGGGATCGTCGCGCCATTCGCTGAAGAGGCCGCGTCCGAATCCGGTGCGTTCGACCCGCTTGAGCCAGTCCGAGGGGATGATCTGGTCGGTGTCGACGTCGGAGCGCTCGAGAGGGACTGCCCGGCCTTCGAGGATGCTGATCGGCTTCATGAGTCGAGCTCATCGGGGGTGGCGAAACGACCGAGCACCGCGGTGGCCGCTGCGACGACCGGTGAGACCAGGTGCGTGCGTCCGCCACGCCCCTGTCGGCCCTCGAAGTTACGGTTCGAGGTCGAGGCGCTGCGCTGGCCCGGGCTGAGCTGGTCGGGATTCATGCCGAGACACATCGAGCATCCCGGCTCGCGCCACTCGAATCCGGCGTCGAGAAACACCTTGTCGAGGCCCTCTCGCTCGGCCTCGCTCTTCACGCGATGCGATCCAGGAACCACGAGGGCCCGGACGCCGTTCGCGACGCGGTGGCCGGCGGCGACGCTGGCCGCTGCCCTCAGGTCCTCGATTCGCGAGTTGGTGCACGAGCCGATGAACACCACGTCGACTGCGATCGACTTCACCTCGGTGCCGGGTTCGAGGCCCATGTAAGCGAGGGCCCGTTCAGTGCTCTGGCGCTGGTCGGGGTCGCTGAACTCGTCGGGCGAGGGAATGACGCCGTCGAGCGCCACGACCTGGGCCGGGTTTGTTCCCCACGTGACGAAGGGGACCAGGTCGGCGGCGCTCAGCGTGACCTCGGCGTCGAATTCCGCGTCGTCGTCGCTGGTGAAGGTGCGCCAACGCGCGGCCGCGGCTTCGAAGCCGTCGTCTTCGGGCACGCCTGGGCGCCCCCGGAGGTAGTCGATGGTGGTCTCGTCGGTCGCCACGAGGCCCGCGCGCGCGCCCGCCTCGATGCTCATGTTGCACAGCGTCATGCGGCCTTCCATCGAGAGGGCGCGCACCGCATCGCCGCGAAACTCGATGACGTGACCCGCGCCGCCACCGGTGCCGAGGTGCGCGACGACCGCGAGCGTGAGATCCTTCGCGCTGACGCCGTTCGGGGCCACGCCCTCGAACGTGACGGCCATGGTCTTGGGGCGCTGCTGGGGGAGGGTCTGGGTCGCGAGCACGTGCTCCACCTCGCTCGTGCCGATGCCGAAGGCCAGGGCGCCGAATGCGCCGTGGGTGGAGGTGTGCGAGTCACCACAGACGATGGTCATCCCCGGCTGGGTCACGCCGAGTTCGGGTCCGATGACGTGGACGATTCCCTGGTTCTCGTGGCCGCGAGGGAACAGGGTGATGCCGAACTCTCGGCAGTTCTCGTCCAGCGCCTCGAGCTGTCGGCGCGAGACGGGGTCCTTCACCGGTGTCGAGATCGGGTCGGTGGGCACGTTGTGGTCCGCCGTCGCGAGGGTCCGGTCAGGTCGACGGACGCCGCGACCCTCGAGGCGCAGGCCGTCGAAGGCTTGGGGACTCGTGACCTCGTGCACGAGGTGCAGGTCGATGTACAGCAGCGTCGGCTCGCCCTCGGGGGACGCGACGACGTGCTCGTCCCAGATCTTCTCGAAGAGCGTGCGACCAGCCACGGCTTAGCGCAGGCCCACGATTTTGACGCGAAGCACGCCTGACGGCGCCTCGTACTCGACGGTCTCGCCAATGGCGTGGTCGAGCAGGGCCGCGCCCAGCGGAGACGTGGGCGACGCCACCAGCACTCCTTCGGGCTTCTCCTCGATCGAACCAATGAAGAACTCCTGGAAGTCGTCCTCGGCGTCGCCCTCGTAGACCACCTGGACGATCGAGGCGTACTGGACGGCGTCGGCGTGCGCGTCGCGCGCCACGATCTCGTGGTTGCGGATCACGTTGTCGATCTGGCGGATTCGTGACTCCATCTTGCCCTGGGAGTCCTTGGCGGCGTGATAGTCGCCGTTCTCCGAGAGGTCGCCCATCAGCCGGGCCGATTCGATGGTGCGCGCGATCTCGGTGCGCCCCACGGTGGTGAGGTGTTGCCATTCGGCCTTGAGCTTGTCAAGGGTCTCTTGGGTGATGCGGTGAATTTCGCCGGCCATGGCGCAACCTCTGCTCGTGGAGAAACCCAATTCTACCTAAAGCCCGCGAGAACCCCGCAGCGAGTTTGCTCCTGGCGGGCTGGGGCGACCAGACTGGAACTGGGAGAGAGAGGGTCCAAGTCATGACGAACCAGCGTATTTACCGGGTGGCCGTGCTCGGCGGCGACGGGATCGGACCTGAAGTCACCCAAGCGGCTCTTGACGTCGTGCGCGCTGCCGGCGTGTCGATCGACCCGACGCCCTACGACCTCGGCGCCGCGCGCTACCTGCGCGACGGCTTCGTCCTGGATGACGCGACCCTCGACGAGCTGCGTGGCTATGACGCGATCCTGCTGGGCGCCGTCGGACCGGCAATCGGCGACACGCGCATCCCCGGCGGGGTCCTCGAGCGCGGACTGCTGCTGCGGATGCGTTTTGGACTCGACCTCTACATCAACTACCGGCCGTTCTCGGGGGTGGCCGGTTCCATCGCTCAGGGATGCGAGTTCGCCATCGTTCGCGAGAACACCGAGGGCCCTTACGCCGGCGAGGGCGGCACGCTGCGACGCGGCACCGCCCACGAGATCGCCACCCAGGGATCGGTCAACACCCGCTTCGGCGTCGAGCGTTGCGTGCGCTACGCCTTCGAGCGCGCGGCCCAGCTCGCTCGTCCGAAGCTCACCCTGGTGCACAAGACCAACGTGCTGACGTTCGCGGGGGAGTTGTGGAGCCGGGTCGTGGCCGAGGTCGCGGTACAGTACCCGAACGTCGAGGTCGACTACAACCACGTCGACGCGGCGTGCATCTACCTCGTTGAGAGCCCCGGGCGCTACGGCGTCATCGTTACCGACAACCTCTTCGGCGACATCCTGAGCGACCTCGCCGGGGCGGTCACCGGAGGCATCGGCTACGCCGCCAGCGCCAATTTGAACCCGGCGCGAACCGGGCCTTCGCTCTTCGAGCCGGTTCACGGCGCGGCCCACGACATCGCGGGCACCGGCCAGGCCAACCCCATCGCCGCGGTGAAATCGGCCGTCCTGATGCTCGAGCACCTGGGCGAGGCCGAAGCGGCCCAGCGCATCGCGCGAGCGGTGCAAGACTTCAGTGGTGACGTTACCTCGCTGGGGACGGCTGGAATCACGAATCAACTACTGGAGAGGTTGTAGAGATGCCCATTACTCCGACGCAGAAGATCTGGATGGACGGCGCTCTGGTCGACTGGGAGAAGGCGACGACCCACGTGCTCAGCCACACCCTCCACTACGGCACCGGGGCCTTCGAGGGCATCCGCGCCTACAAGACGCCCGAGGGCGTGGCCATCTTTCGCCTCCGCGAGCACATGCTGCGCCTCCAGCGAAGCTGCAAGATCCTGATGATCGAGGTCCCGTACACGCTGGACGAGCTGTGCGACGCTTGCATCGAAGTGGTGCGCGTGAACGACCTCCCGGACGGCTGCTACTTGCGTCCGCTGGTGTTCCTCGGCTACGGCGAGATGGGGATCTACCCGCTGAGCTCGCCGGTCAACGTGGCGATCGCCGCGTGGCCTTGGGGCGCGTACCTCGGCGAGCACGGGCTGGAGAACGGCGTCAAGATGAAGATCTCCTCGTGGCAGCGCCACAGCCCCAACGCGATGCCCAGCGCGTCCAAGACGGTGGGCGGCTACGTCAACTCGAGCCTCGCCAAGGTCGAGGCGATGAAGGCGGGCTACGACGAGGCGATCATGCTGGGACCGGACGGGCGTATCTCGGAGTGCACCGGCGAGAACCTCTTCATCGTGCGAGACGGCCTGATCGTCACGCCGCCGCCTTCGGAGGCCGGAGCGCTTCGCGGCATCACCCAGGAGAGCGTCGTGCGCATCGCCCACGACCTGGGCTACGAGGTCAGCTTCGAGGCGCTGGTGCGCACCGACCTCTATCTCGCTGACGAAGCCTTCCTGACCGGGACGGCGGCCGAGGTGGTCCCCATTGGATCGGTGGACGACCGCACCGTGGGCGAGGGCAAGCCCGGTCCGATCACCAAGGCGATCCAGTCGACGTACTTCTCCGCCGTGCGCGGCGAACTGGCCCAGTACGAGGGCTGGCTGACGCGGGTTTGAGGCCCTAGAGCGTAGAGATAGTCTCGAAGGGTGACCCAACCTACATTCTCCCCAGTGCCCCTGGCCGGTGAAGTTCGCCCGACCATGATCACCCAGACCCCCGAATTCGGTCGTCCGTCAAAGCCCGGGCTGCAACGCTCGGCCCATCCCGGTAGCGGTCTCGGCTACGGTACGCCGGCCCCCGGCGAGGGATTCGCGCTCACCATTGCCCACCGCGAATGCGCCAAGTTGAACTTCGCCCGTTCCCACGACCGTCACGACGTGGAGCTCGGCGTCGCCCTGGTCGGCGCGAAGCGGGCCAGTCTCGTGGGTCGAGGGCCGATCCTCGACGACGTGCACGTCGCCATGGACCTCTTCGGGCTGCGCGGCGCCGAGGTCATCAACCGCGAACTGGCGCGTCCGTTCTCGGGGCTCGCCCACAGTTACGTCGTCCAGCGCCGTTTCGTCGACGCGGTCAGCGTCGATCAACTGATCGCGCCGGTCGCGCAAGTCGCCCCCATAACTTCTCACTAGTCCCACCACTGAAGGAACAGATATGAGTTTTGACCTCACCGACGAACAACGGGCTTTTCGCGACGTCATGCGCGGGTTCGTGGACGACCGCATCAGCCCCCACGCCGCTCTCTACGACCGCGAGCAGACCTTCCCCCAGAAGAGCTGGGAGGCCTGCCGCGAGATGGACCTGCCCGCCCTCTGGGTGCCCGAGGCGTACGGCGGAGCCGGGGCCGACATAGTGACCCAAGCAATCATGGCCGAGGAGATCGCCCGAGGCTGCGCGTCGACGTCGGTGACGATGCTGATCTCCAAGCTCGGCATGCTGCCGGTCATGAACTTCGCGTCCGAGGAGATCAAGCGGCAGTACCTACCCCGCATCGCTTCGGGCGAGATCCAAGCGTCCTACTGCCTCTCCGAGGCCGACGCCGGCTCCGACGTCGCCTCGATGCGCTGCCGCGCCGAGCGTGACGGCGACGATTACATTCTCAACGGTTCGAAGTACTGGATCACGAACTCCGGGGTGTCGGACACCTATACCGTCTTCGCGTCCACCAACCTCGAGGCGAGGAGCCACGGCATCACGTGCTTCTTGGTGGAGAAGGAATGGGGCGTCGAATTCCCCAAGCACGAGGACAAGCTTGGCCTGCGCGCCTCGCCGACGGGCGAGGTCGTCTTCAACGACGTGCGCGTTCCCGCGTCGCACCGCATCGGCGAGGAGGGCCAGGGCTTCAAGATCGCCATGCACACCCTGGACCGGTCGCGGCCGACCATCGGGGCTCAGGCCGTGGGCATCGCGCAGGGCTCGATCGACTTCGCGGCGAACTACATGAAGGGACGCAAGGCCTTCGGGGCTCCCATCAGCCAGCTGCAGGGCCTTCGCTTCATGCTCGCCGACATGGCCATCCGCACCGAAGCGGCCCGGGCCCTGGTCTACCGGGCCTGCGCGACGATCGACGCCGGGGACCCCGACGGCCAGCTGAGCTACCTGGGAGCCGCCGCCAAGTCGTTCGCGTCGGACACCGCCATGAGCGTGTCGACCGATGCCGTGCAGTTGTTGGGCGGCTACGGCTTCACCAAGGAATTCCCGGTCGAGCGCTTCATGCGCGACGCCAAGATCACCCAGATCTACGAAGGGACCAATCAGGTCCAGCGTGTCGTCGTCGCCAAGCACCTTCTGAAATAGGTACGAATGCCATCCACCCCGTCGAGCCCGGCGCAGTACGTCCGCCGCGGTCTCTTGAAGATCTCCGACGCCGCGGTCCTCGAGGCCGTCGACGCGCTCGATCTGCGCGCCAACGCCAGGATCAGCGCCGTGGTCGGGATGCCCCTGCGCAGCCTTCAGCAGCGTCGCGACGTCACGACCTTCGCCAGCACCGCGCCGATCGCCGCCGTGAAGGGCCTGCTGGAGCTTCTCGCCATGGAGCCGCTCGAGAAGGTCATCGAGGCACTGGGGGACCACTCCGAGACCCCTTCGTACGAGCAGCTCGCGGCGGCAGTGGACCAGCTGCTCGCGAACGGGTCCACCAATGACGACATGGTGGCGCTCTTGACCTTTGCCATCGGCGAGGACTTTCCCGCCGGACCGCACTGTCGGCGTCTGCTCGAAGAGCGGGCCGAGTTTGCGCTGCCTGAGCTTCCCGACGTCGCGCCGAGCTCCTCGCTGGTCGCGCCCAAGGAGGTCGACGCCGAGGTTCGCGAACAGCGCAGGGCCCGGCGCGAAGAGGAAAAGAAAAAGAGGGCCAAGGCGCCGGCGCGTCCGGTGCGCCCCGCCAAATCCAAGGGTGAGAAGAAGGCTGCCGCGACCACTCCGACACCGGTCCGCTCGGGGCCGGTCACCGCTCCCGGTCGGCGTCGCGCCATCCTCACGCCGGGAGAGTTCGAGAGGTTCAGCCCCGAGCACCCCTTCGTCGGCACGGTTGTCCTGGTCGAGGTGCCCTTCGACTCGGTCGATCCGATCGTCCCAGAGCAGAGGGCGAAGGCTCGTCCCGCGCTCGTCGTGGCGGCCTCAGACACCGGCGTGCTGGTTCGTGGCATCTACTCGAACCCCGCGACGACGCGCGTCCTCTTCCAGCCCTGGCGCCGTCTCGGGCTCGACCACGTCTCGTACATCGACGGCGACCGAATCGCCGTGGCCCTGGACAACCTCGACGAGATTGGGCGACTGGGTCGTCTGGTCGACGAGGAATGGAACGGGCTCGTTTAGCCGCCGGGGTGCCGTCCATTCCGTTACCGACGTGAAGCTGGCGAAGGCCCGGATTCGATCCTTGGCCTGCGGGCGGCGAATTTGGCAATATCGGCCATGACGAGTGATACTGCCACTATGACCTACGACGATGCCCGTGCCGCGCTCGCCGCCTGGAAGGCGGACTTTCCGAGTGACCCCTACCAGAATGACGTCCAGTTGCGGTCGATTCTGGAGCGGTCCCTCGAAGGGGACCGGTTGGTGGAGTTGGATTCGCGTGCGTCGATCTTCGCCCGGGCGCTCGTGGCGATCATCGCTCCCGCGGCCCAGCGTTACGAGCAGCGCCTCCACCTGCCCGAGCTCAACCGCTACGACGAACTCGGAAATCGGACCGAGACGGTCTCCTTCGACCCCGCCTACCATCAGGCCGGGGAAGCGGTGTGGTCGAGCGGCGTCGTGGCGCTGTCGGCGCAACCGGGCCGGGCCTACGAGCAGGCGACCCTTCTGTACCTGCTTTCACTCGAAGGCGAGGCCGGCCACGCCTGCCCGGCGACCTGCACCATCGGTCTGGCGCGGGCGCTGCGCCGGCGCGCGTCGCCCGAGGTGCGAGACCGGTTCCTTCCGGCCCTGGTGGATCCGCAGTACGCCAGCGCGCAGCGCGGCGCCCAGTTCCTCACCGAGGTCCAGGGCGGCAGCGACGTCGGGGCGAACGAATGCCTGGCCGTGGCCAATGAGGACGGCGAGACCTACCGGATCACCGGTGAGAAATGGTTCTGCTCGGTGGCCAACGCCGATCAGTTCTTCATCACGGCCCGGGTTCCCGGAGGGCCGGAGGGCACACGGGGGCTCGGAAGCTTCGTCGCGCCGAGGATGATCGACGGCCGTCCGAACGGCTTCACGCTGCGACGGCTGAAGGACAAGCTGGGCACTCGCGGTCTCGCCTCGGGCGAGATCGACTTCGACGGCGCTCTGGCGTGGCCGATCGGTCCGATCGAGCACGGTTTCCGCACGGCGGTGTCGGTGGTGCTCAACACGAGCCGGTGGATGACGGCGCTCGGCAGCGCCGGGATCATGCGACGCGCCGTCCTGGAGGCCAGGTCGTTCGCCCGGTTCCGGGAGGCCTTCGGCGTGCCGGTCGAGCAGTTCCCTTCCATGCGACGCATCCTGGCCGATATGACGGCCACGTCGGTCGGGGCCCTGCACCTGGTCTTCGCGCTCACTGGCCTCGAGGACCGTATCGACGAAGGGACCGCGAGCGAGACCGATGTCCTCTACCACCGCTTCTTGGTGAACGCGGCGAAGTACCTGATCTCGCGTCAGGCGACGTCGGTCGTGCGTTCGGGCATCGAGGTCCTGGGCGGAAACGGCACGATCGAGGATTTCAGCGTGCTGCCGCGCCTCTACCGCGATGCGATCGTCTACGAGTCGTGGGAGGGAACGCACAACGTGCTGGCCGCGCAGGTGCTGAACGACCTGCGGCGTCTGCCGATCCTGGACGCCGTCGAGGAGAACCTGATGTCCGGCCTCGACCGCGCCGATCAGGACGAGGCCAGCCAGGCGCTACGCGAACGCCTGGTCCGGGCGCTCGGCGACGCGCGGCGCTGCGGCGAAGACGACGGGTTCGCGTCGTGGCACTTTCGCAGCGTCCTGGACGAGCTCGGCGTGCTCGCCGAGGCCGTGTACCTTTGGGCGGCCGGCGAGGTGGGCGAGGCAACTCATCTGCTCGCGATCTGCCCGGCTCCGGGTGCCGTCGTTGAGCCAGAGAGCGTGCTGGCCCAGCGGATCAACGCGCTCCTGGACGCTCACTGAGGACTCCGGCCGACCTCTCGCCTCGAGCAATGGGCCGCGAGCGTGTCCGCCACGCAGGCGTCGCGCAGACGTTGGTGGTGTCGCTAGATCGCCTGGGAGGCCGTCGCGTAGCGACGACAATGCTCCAGGTAGGTCTTCTCATGATCGACCAGGAGGCCGACCACGTTGGCCCACAGCCAAGAAGGCGCGTCCGGCTCCTTGCTCCGGTTGCGCGAGAGCTCCTTCTAACACGAGGTCCTGGTTGATGAGTCCATCTGGCGAGCGTGGGCGAAGCCGACCACGGTGGACAGATACTCAGCCGCCATCAACGCCTCGTCGGACGTCATCTGATCGATCTCCAGCTTGAGGTCCTGGGGGAGCAGCTCTCGAATGAACACTGGTCGCCCGAGCAGGGTGGCCGCCCTCATCCGCTCGCCGAGAAAGGGCGAGATGTGCAGCGCCCCCTGCACGACTCTCAGGGCGTTGTCGAGGGGCATCTCGGCGCCCGGGGCCACCGGGGCCGGGGGCGTGACCGCTTCCTTGATGTCGACGAGGCAGCTGTCGGAAGACTTCGAGCTCTTGTCGGAAGCGTCGGCCAGGACGCCGTAGCGCAGCAGGCCCAGTGAGCTGCAGCCCTTCTTCCAATAGGCCGAATCCATGATTGTCACCCGGGCGTCGCTGGGGCGCGACTCGACCATTGTGACGAGACGGGCTATCGACGAAACCGTGAACACCGATTCGGTGGCCGAGCGTTCCGCTTTCGTTATGGGCCAGAAGGTCCTTCCCAGGGGAATCCTCGGACGCGTGTCGTTGATCCTCTCCTTGGCCAGTTTCTTCCAGGTTCTCCGGTGCGCTTCTCGCAAGGCAACCCGCACGACATTGGGGGATCCGGGTTGTCCCAGGCCTCGTCGAAGTCGTGCTCAATTGCGGACTCGTAACCCTCCATCATCGCCTCGAGCATTCGCGCGGTTGTCACACCGGGCAGGTCCGAGCCCCGAATGGCCGAGGCCAGCGAGAGTGCCAGGCGGATCAGGTCGTGGGCCGGATTGCCGATCACCGAGTGGTCGAGATCGCGGATATGGAGGCGGACCCGCCCACCGGCGTCGGCCACGGGGCCGAGGTTCCCCACGTGGCAGTCGCCGCAAATCCAAATCGGCGGACCGTCGGGGACGCCAGGGGCCGTCGGTCCGCCTAGCCATTCATAGAACTGGCCCGTGCTTCCGCGCACGAAACTTTGGGATGACTGGGCCGTCTTGCGGCTTCGTTCCTGCGAGAGGACGCTCGTACGTTCGTCGGGGCGGGGTGGGGAGTACTTGGTTTTCGACACGACGTCTCTTTCGACCGGCGCGACGCGCCTTGTCGTACGTTACCGTCCGGGGTCCTGGCACCGCACAGTGCCCTGGCGAGGCGGGCGGCCGATACCCCGCGCAGTAGCCGAAAGGCGGGGGGTTCGGCTTGGACGGACTGGGCGTCCATAATGGAGGGATGGACGATCGTCACTGGATTCAGAATTGGCTCTGCGATATGGACGGCGTGCTCATCGACGATGGTTCGATGATCGAAGGGGCGGACCGGTTCTTGGAGCGCCTCCGGTCAACGGGCCGGAAGTTCCTGATCCTCACCAATAACTCCCTGTTCACGCCGCAGGAGCTCCGCGACCAGCTGTCGTCCATGGGTCTGGAGGTCTCCGAGAGCCAGTTGTGGACATCGGCACTGGCTACTGCTCAGTTCGCGCACGTGCAACGCCCCCAAGGCACTGCGTTCGTCATCGGCGAAGACAGCATTCATGTCGCCCTTCGCGATGTCGGCTATCGCGAGGACTCGAAGAATCCCGACTACGTCATTCTCGCCGAGACCCAGAAGTACTCGTTCGACGATTTCGCCACCGCGATCAGACTCATCGAGCGCGGAAGTCGTTTCGTCGCCACGAATCCAGAGCCCACCGGGCCGTCGCCCGACGGATCGCTGCCGGGCTGCGGAGCGATGGCCGCCATCATCGAGCGGGCGACCGGCGTCGCGCCTTATTTCGTGGGCAAGCCCAACTCGATGATGATTCGCGAGGCGATGAACGTCCTGCAGGCGCACTCCGACACCGCCGTGATGGTCGGCGACCGGATGGAGACCGACATCCTGTCGGGAATCGACGCCGGGCTCGAAACTATCCTGGTTCTCTCGGGCGCCAACGGCGAGGAGGACGCCAACCGCTTCCCGTATCGGCCTTCGAGGGTGGTCGGCTCGATCGCGGACTTGATCGACGATCTGTAGAGACAGCGACAGTCGGAGACTGTCGGCAGTTTTAGGGCTAGGCAGCCGACTCCTGGACTCTCACCGATCTCGGGACAACCTCAGGGGATTCGGTGTACCGGATGCCCAGCGCTGCTCGACTCCACGCACCGCCAAGGCTCCGACCCGGGGACCAGGTTGCCGTGGTCTCTCCGTCGCGGGCCGGCGCCGGCGTGTTCGCGCAGGTGCACGATATCGGTGCGCGCGTGCTGCGTGAAGAGCTCGGGCTTGTGCCGGTCGAATTCCCGACCTCTCGCCAGGTGGGAACATGTTCCTGGGAGCGCGCGACCTGAACGCCGCCTTCGGTCCAGATCGACCGAAATTCCCATCATGCGCCGAGTGCAGCCGGAGCTTCGTTTCACCCCTCCGGACCAGGCAGAGTGCTAGTTAGCCGCTTGGCGATGGTGACGCGTCGTGCGTTTCGGTGGGCGTCCGATCCTGGCTGCCCTGCTGCAGAGCGGCCAGGAACGACTGGGCCCAGTCGTAGACGTTTCGGCGCAGCGTCTTGCGGCGCATGCGCGACATCCTGGCCTTGGCTTCCTTGGGCCCGGCCTTCATCGCCAGCCTGATGGCCTCTTTGATCCCTTCGAGGTCATGCGGATTCACCATGAACGCGCCACGCAGCTCGGCGGCGGCTCCCGCGAACTCGCTGAGCACGAGCTTGCCGGTCTGGTCGGTGCGGCACGTGACGTACTCCTTGGCCACGAGGTTCATGCCGTCGCGGAAGGGAGTCACGAGCATGATGTCGGCCGCCAGGTAGAGCGCCAGCAACTCGTCGAACGGAAGGTTCTGGTGGAGGTAGTGGAGCACGGGGCTGCCCACGAGGCTGTGGTCCCCGTTCATTTCACTGACGACCTGCTCGAGGCTGTGGCGCTCGAGGTCGTAGTGGGCGTCGGATTCCCGGCTGGGGACGGCGACCTGGACCATCACATGCTTGTCGCCGCTGAGCGAACCGTCGGCGTACAGCTCGGTGACGGCCTTGAGCCTCTGCTGGATGCCCTTGGTGTAGTCCAGGCGGTCCACGCCAAGCAGCATGACCTCGGGGTTGCCGAGATCCCGCCTGATCTCGCGCGCCCGCAGACGGATCTTCGGATCCGACGCCATCGAGATTATCTGCGCCGTATCAACGGTGATGGGGAAGGCGCCGACACGGATGATCCGGCCGTCGTAGTGGAGAATCGAGTCGGTCCCGGTGGCTCCGAGCAAGCGACGCGCGATGCGCGAGAAGTTCGAAGCGACGTGGGGAACCTGGAACCCGATGAGGTCGGAGCCCAGCAGGCCGGAGATGATCTCACGGCGCCAGGGTAACTGCATGAAGAGCTCGCTGGGCGGAAAGGGAATGTGGAGGAAGAAGCCGATCTGGACGTCCGGCCGGAGTTCTCGCAGCATGTTGGGCACGAGTTGGAGCTGGTAGTCGTGGATCCACACCGTCCCGTTGGGAGCGACCGCCTCGGCGGCGGCCGTCGCGTAGCGCATGTTGACCTCTTCGTAGGTCTGCCACCAGGTGCGGTGAAAGGTCGGCGCGCGGATGGCGTCGTGGTACAGCGGCCACAGGGTGGCGTTGGAGAATCCGAGGTAGAAGTTCTCGTACTCCTCGCTGCTGATGTCGACGGCCTTCAGCCGAATGCCTTCGTAGGTCCGGGGAGGGTCCCCGTGCTCCGAAACTCCCAGCCAGCCGATCCAGAGGCCGTTGCGACTCTGCAGGACCGACGTCAGCGCCGAGACGAGGCCCCCCGGGCTGGGCCTCCATTCTTCGTTTCCTTGGGACATCGACTGCTGGACCGGCAGACGGTTGGCGACGACCACGAAATCAGCCCTCTGAGGGTCCGAATCTGACATCCGCCCTCCAATTGAGGTCGGTTCAACGTGGTCGTTAGTTGGTTGTGACATTGCTTTGCTTGAAAAGAGCCTAACGTCGACTTCACGATGTGACCCAAGGCCAATGAATGGCCGGGAATACCGACTCTTCAGGCTTGCTCATCGGTGTCGAATCAAGCTGTTGACGATTGAGACGACCCTTCGAAACGCTCATCGTCCTCCTTCTAAAGGGGGCGGTGGTGATGTTCGGATGCGTCTGCACTCGCACGGCACTGGACGGAGGTTCGTTCGACCTAGGTCGCAAGGTTGGTCCTGTCCGCTGCGTTGGGGCCTCGCTCCACATTCAGGCAACGGTGCCGGGGCGGGCGTCTCCTCCGCCGGCGCTCCACCAGCTGGGGGAACCAGCCGGTCCGATTGACGTGTCGGTCGCGCGCTGCTCCGCCTCGATCACGTGCAGCAGCGCGTTGATGAGGGCGAGGTGGGTCAGCGCCTGGGGGAAGTTGCCGAGGTGCCGTGCGGTGGTGGGGTCGATCTCCTCGCCGTAGAGACCCAGAGTGCTCGCCGCGCCGACCAGCTTCTCGCACTGCGTTCGAGCCCGTTCGAGCTCGCCGATCTCGACCAGCGCCGAGACGAGCCAGAACGAACAGGCGGTGAAGCTCCCCTCGGGCTGACCCTCGAGACCGTCGTCGGTGCACTCCGTGCGGTAGCGATAGACGAAGGCCCCGTCGCTGAGATAGCTCGCGATCGCCAGGACGGTGGATCGAATTCGCTCGTCCTGGGGCGGCAGGAAGCCGAGCATCGGCAGCAGGAGCAGGGACGCGTCGAGGTCATCGGAGCCGTACGACTGGGCGAAGTAGCCCTTCTCGCTCAGCGCGTTCTCGCAGATGTCCGCGTGGATCTCCTGGGCGGCGCTCCACCAGAGGTCCGCTCGATCCTTCTCTCCCCTGAGCGCCGCCAGGCGCGCCCCGCGATCCGCGGCGACCCAGCACATGACCTTGGAGAACGTGAAGTGCTTGGGTTCGCCGCGCATCTCCCATATGCCGCGGTCCGTCTCGCCCCAGCACTTGATCGCCGTCTCGACCGCCTGCACGACGATTCGCCACGCGCGTTCGCTGAGCGAATCGCGCGATCGCGTGTGTTCGAATACGCAGTCGACGATCGCGCCGAGGATGTCGAACTGGGTCTGGTTGTAAGCGGCGTTTCCGTTTCGCACCGGGCGGCTCCCGACGTAGCCCGTCAGATGGTCGAGCTCCGACTCCGTTGTGGCGGTCGTGCCGTCGACGGGGTAGAGCACCTGAAGGTTCCCCCTCGACTGCACCTTGACGCCGGCGACCCGGCCTCGCGGCTCGAGCACGTCGCCCAGGAAGGCCAGGAAGTCATCCGCCTCGGTGTCGAAGCCGAGGACGTGGAGCGAACGCAGCGTGAATGCCGCGTCGCGGATCCAGGTGTATCGGTAGTCCCAGTTTCGCTGCCCCCCGGGCTGTTCCGGCAGCGAGGTCGTGGGCGCGGCGAGCATGGCTCCGGTCGGCGCGTAGGTGAGCCCCTTCAGGGTGAGGGCGCTTCGCTGCAGGAGCTCTCGCCAGGGGTGATCGGGGAACTTGCCGCCGTCGATCCAGTCTCGCCAGAAACGGCTGGTCTCGGCCCGGCACGAGTCGACCTGCGCACGGGTTGAGGGCGGCTCGGCGTCGGTCCAGCCCAGTACGACGAACGACGACTCGCCCTCGGTCAAGCGATGACGGGCCCGCACCGCGCGGCCGTCGATCCCGAACCTCATGTCGCCGGTCAACGTCAGGCGGCTGAAATCGGGATTGGTCGTCGCCACCTGGTCGTAGGTGTCGCCCGTGTACTCCCACTGCGCGTCGGCGCGGCCGTAATCGAAGGATGGCTCGCAGTTGAGCAGGACGTCCACGTTGCCGTGCAGGCACGTGGCCGAGCGCACGAGGATGTGGCGAGCGTCGTGGTCCCCGGGGGTTCGCCGGTGCACGTCGGAGCGATCGCCGGTCCGGTACCAGGGGCTGACCGCCAGGAAGTCGTTCACTATCAGCCATCCGCTGCGGGTCTGCCAGGTAGTCGCCAGCACCATCGTCCCGGGGACGTACTGACGATGAGCGGGGACGGCGCTGTCGACCGGCGCCAAGCGGAAGGAGCCCGCGGCGCGGTCGAGGATGGTGCCAAAGACGCTCGGGTTGTGGGGCTTTGGCAGGCAAAGCCACTCGATTGCGCCCGTGGGCGCCACGAGGCAGCTGTTCTCGCAGTCGGAGAGGAACGCGTAATCGGCAATCGGCGGGAAGATCGTGGCCAGGACTTCCTGGTTCGGCGGCCCGAGTAGACCCACCTCACCCAGGCGCGAGGCGAGGAAGGGTTGCGGTCGCTGAGCGGACCGCTGACGGGCTCGGTCCTCTGCTGAATCTGCAGTGTGATTGACTTCCGGAATCACGTGGCCACCTTTGGTGTAAGTATCGGGCGCGTGCAACCCAGGATTCAGGGCAGCCCGGCGTTTGAAATGCCTCTACCACCACCCTAACCACGGCGAATGTGAGAGCAGTCAGTCACTGGTATGACTGGTGACGTACGGGCCACCGGTCGCTCCAACCAGGATTTCGGCGGCTCGCCGCCGCGTGCGGTCGGCTGGCTCATCCTGACGCCCCGTCTTTCCAGGTCCCCGCTGGGAATACCAAGATCGATGAAACCACAGGTCGGGCACGTCGGTGTCGTGCGCTCGATCGAGGCCGGCGGAGAGGTTGCGCCACCAGGAGCGGCCACGCCGCAGATCAGGAGGCTGGCGTGCCGACGCCCGGTCCAGACGACGTGGGGCCGGTCGCTGACGCGTCAGCAGCGTCGCTCTCGCGGAAGCGGCTCGGTCGGGCCCGGACAGCCGAAAGCACGCCCGCGAGCACCATCAGCGAGGTGGAGGAGTAGAAGGCCGCGTGCAGGCCAACGATGAATGGCGCGACCGTCGACGCGCTCAGGGTGCTCGTTCCGACGAAGATCGAGAACGCGACATGGCGCGAGATCGAGGTTGAAGCGACCAGGATAGCGACGGCGAAGGAGAAGACCATGCCCACGTTCGCGAACGTGCGCAGCAGTCCTGACGTGATGCCGAACGAGTCGCGCGGAGCCACCTTCATGACCGCCGAGTTATTCGAGGGGAAAAAGCATCCGGCGCCGATGGCGCCCACCATGTAGGCGACGACGACGACCCAAAGCGAGCTGTGCGCCTCGAGCTGCGCGTACCAGAGCAGGGCCAGCACTTGGATCGCGAGGCCGGCCGTTGCTGGGAGCACCGCGCCACGGCGATCGGCCAACCGGCCGGCGAACGGGCCGACGATGCCGCCGACGAGGTAGCCGGGCACCAGGAGCAGCGACGCGTGGATGGGGTCGAGGCGGCGAACGCCCTGGAGGTACATGAGCAGCAGGAAGAGCACCGCGAAGTTGGCGAGACTCTGAAGCAGGGCGGCGAAGAGGGACGGTGTTATCGAAGGTACCTTGAAGAGCGAGAAGTCGAGCAATGGCTCCGAGGTGCGCTGCTCGATCTTCCAGAAGACGACGAGGAGGAGCAATCCGCTGAGAAAGAAGCCCACAATGGTCGGATTGAGCGACTCGGTGATCAGGTCGATCATCGCCCAGAGGAGGCAGAAGAGTCCCAGTCCCACGCAGAGCATTCCCCACCAGTCGATCTGGCGCCTCAGATGTTCAACGCGATCGAAGAGGACCCGACGGGCCATCACCACCGCGCCGATACCGATCGGCACGTTGATCCAGAAGATCCATCGCCACGACACGTAGGTCACGATGACGCCACCCAGTACGACGCCGAGCACCGCGCCGGTGTTGAAGCCGATCGCGTTGAAGCCGTAGGCCCTTCCTCGTTTCTCGCGCGGAAAGGTGTCGGCGATCACCGCCCCTGAGTTGGCCGCGATGAAGGCGCCACCCACCCCTTGGACCAGCCGGAAGACGATCAAGGACAACTCGCTCCACGCCAACGCGCACGCGAGGGAGCCGACCACGAAGATGACGAAGCCCGATTCGTACATCAAGACGCGACCGTACATGTCGCCCAGGCGGCCGACCTGGGTCGACACCAGGGTTATGACGAAGAGGTAGCCGATGATTACCCAGATGACCGACGAAAGACCGATATGGAACGTGCGCTGAATCTCGGGCAGTGCGAGAACGACGATCGTGGTGTCGACCGCAGTGATCAGAACGCCGACCACGACCACCAAGAGAGCAAGGTTGGGATGGTCGGTGCGCCCAGAGGAGTAGTCGTCGACGCTGGTCGGGACCCGCCCTCGACGCGAGGTCACCGTCGAGCAGCCGTGTCGCGACCGTCGCGCGAGCAGAGGAGGGGCTCGAGAACTCTTGGTTTCATCACTCGGGTACCGGTATAGACAAGCCCTGGCGTGATGTCAAGTGACGCGAGTCCGGCCTGCCTTGGCGGATGGAGCGGCAGCTGGCACGAGGGACCAGGAGCGCTGATAAGAAGTTCATTAGCGGCGCCTAAGCATTTCGAGTGCACGCGGGCAGGCTTGATGACGACCACGCCGTACCCAGCTGACGTCGCTCGGCCACTGCGGCGTCGCTCCACGATCACGGACGCCTGATGATCGAGGATCCCGGTTTGGGCGACGGCGCAGGGCGCCACCTTGAGTTACTCGGACGGAAGGGCCGAAGTAGCATTGTGGGCGACATCACAATCCCGCACGATGGAGAGGTCCATGGCTCTTCGACGAACTCTGTATCGCTATTACGAGCACCGTCTGGCGGCTGCGCTGCCCGCCGAGAACCTTCCGCGACACGTTGGCGTGATTCTGGACGGACATCGCCGCTTCGCCCGTGATGAGACCGACGGTGAGTATCGGGCTAGCTACGAAGCCGGAATGGCCAAGCTCGAGGAGTTGCTCAAGTGGTGCACGGAGCTGAACATCAAGGCCGTGACGGCGTGGGTTCTTTCCACCGAGAACCTCCGGCGACCTGCCGAAGAGTTGGATCCCTACTTCGAAGTCTTGACCGAACTCTTCAACCGACTCCCGAAGTTGGCCGAGCGACTTCACTTCTCGCTGTCCGTGAGCGGCAGTCTCGACCTTCTTCCGCCCGAGCTCGCACTGGCGGCGAAGCGAGCGGTCGACGAGGTCGGACTGGTCGGTGCGCCGCGCATGGACGTCAATATCGCCCTCTGCTACGGGGGGCGCCAAGAGGTCATCGACGCGTGTCGCTCGCTGGTCGCCGATCTCCTGGCGGGAGGGGCGGCCCCGGACGACCTCGCGCAACTGATCGACGCGGACGGCCTGGCGCGCCACCTTTACGCGGCCGATCTGCCCGACATCGACCTCGTGATTCGAACGAGCGGGGAGTCTCGTCTGTCGGGCTTCCTGTTGTGGCAATCGGCGTTCGCCGAGTTCGCCTTCGTCGACCCCTACTGGCCAGCGTTTCGCAAGGTGGACCTGCTGCGAGCTCTGCGAGACTTCACTCGGCGAGAGCGCCGCTTCGGAGCCTAGGTGTACTAGGGCGGAGGTCCGACCTCGGGCGGGCTCTCTCGCGTCGGGGGTGATGGCAAGCATTCACCAATTCGTGACAGGAGTCCCAGGGGAATGAGAGTGGAGCATCAATCTGGGTCGCCGATGACTGAATCGCCCGGTCATCGGTCTCGGAAGCTCGATGCGAGGTACGCGAGGGGGAGTCGCGGTCGCGCGTGGCGCCGGTTGCGCGAGATTGGCGGGCACCAGGGCGTGCGGCGTCAATTGGTTCACCTGGCTGTTTCCTCCCGTGGTTGAAAACTCGACGTATGGACCACAAGACCGGAGTGGGGCACGAAGTAGAATCAACCGGTGAATGTAACCTTGCGTCACTGGTTCCGCCGTGGTCCGATTCTCATTGCGGTTCTCGCGGCTCTCGTCGCGGCGTCGACGATGATGTTCACCCCCGCCGTCGCCACCTCGACCACGACCACCGCTCCTTCGTCCACCACGACCACCGTTCCTCCGTCCACCACGACCACCGTTCCTTCGTCCACCACGACCACCGTTCCGACCACGACAACGACTCTTCCTCGGAAATCGGCACTGCCCTGGCCCGAGCAGGGCAGTGCCGCCGTTGTCGTTCCCCAACTATTAGTTGCAGCTTCTTCGCCATCCCAGCCGAGGGCGCCCATCGCCAGCCTGACCAAGATGATGACGACCTGGGTTGTGCTTCATCGTCTTCCGCTGACCTTCGAACAGCGTGGTCCCTGCATTGTCGTTAACGCTCACGACGAGGCGCTCTACAAGCACGACGTCGCCACCGGACAGTCCAACGTCGAGATCGTTCAAGGTGAGAGGATCTGCGAGGGAATGCTGCTGCGCGGACTCCTGGTCCATTCCGCGGGCGATTACGCTCAGCTGCTTATCTCGATGATGGGAACCACCGAAGCGAAGTTCGTCGCCCGGATGAATCGCGATGGGCTGGCCATGGGGCTGCACCACACCCACTACGTCGACTACACGGGAATCGCCGCCGGAGACAGGTCGACCGCGAAGGACCAGGCGACGCTGGCTGTCAACCTCATGACGAAGGAGCCCATTGTTCGTAGCATTGTCGCACTGACCCACGTGAGGCTTCCGGTAGCCGGAGTGGTCGGCTCCTACACGCCATTGATCGGCGAGTACGGGGTCATTGGAGTGAAGTCCGGGTTCACCGACGCGGCCGGAGGCTGTGACGTGATGGCCATCAAAGTCCACATCGGAGATTCCATCATCACCACCTACGTCGTCGTGCTCGGGCAGCAGGGTGATGACCCGCTCGGGCTCTCGGGCGACGTCGGTCTCGCCTTGTCACGATCACTGCGCTCGTTCATCGCGGTCGTAGACACCTCGGCGGGTCACGTGGTCGAATGGGTGGGCTGGCCTGGCGATCTCGCACCTCCCACCACCACGACGACCACCACGACCACCACCACCACCACCACGACGACGACGACGACGACGACGACCGTTCCATCATCCACCACCACGATCGCCCAAGCGGGCTAGGGCTCGAGTCCCCTTGTTTTGGCCAGGCGCCGCATGGTGATCGGGTATCGCACGGCTCACGCGAACACCTCGGCCTTGGTCCGGTGCTCACGAAATCTATCGCCAGGCGACGGCCGGCAAAGGCAGCCACCGGGTCGCATGTGCCCAGGGTTAGTGCCCGGTCGCGATGAGCGGGCGGCTGCTCCCGGTGGTCGGTGATTCCCGGTGGTTCGACCTAGCCGACGCGCGTGATTTCGACGACCACGCCGAGGGATCTCGAGGGACCTCCGTTGTAGATACCCTTCAGCGGCGGAACGTCGCCGTATTCGCGGCCCTTGGCCACGATCACGTGATGTACGCCGATGCCGCTGCCATTCGTCGGATCGATTCCCACCCAGTCGCCGCAGAAGTACTCGACCCACGCGTGGCTTTCGCCGACCACCATCTCACCGATGCTGGCATCGGCGTCGGAGTGCAGGTAGCCCGAGACGTAACGCGAGGGAATGCCCAGGGAGCGCAGCAGGGCGATGGTCACGTGCGTCAGGTCTTGGCAGACGCCCTGTCGTTGCGCCCACACCTCCTGGGCCGTGGAGGAGACGAGGGTGGAACCGCGCACGTACGTGACGCGGTCGCGCACCCACGTTATGACCGCCTGGACCGTCTCGTGAATATCGTCCCTCGGGGGCACATGCTCGCGCAGCTCGTCGAGCACGATGGTCGACATCGTGGTCCTCGTCGTCGGCGCCAGGTACTCGGCGTAGGTATCGACGAGCTTGGCGACGTGGAGTGAGCCGAAGGTGATGGATGGCTGGTTTGGGTTCTCGCTGAACGTCTCCACCGTTGCCTCGGCGAGGACCTCGAGTCGGTCATGTGCCTCGTGCAGGTCGAAGGTGGTCACGATCGTGTCGAAGTAGTCCCGATACGTCGACTGCAGGGCCTTGGGATGGACGGTGAGCAGGGCATCGATGACTCGCTGACGGGGCAGGGCCAGCGGCGTCATCCTGGCCTCGTTGTAGGAGGACTCCGCGATCCCGTCGTAGACGAAGCCCGTGACGTGACGGATCTGCAGCAGCGCGGAGCTGCCGGGGGTACTCACGTGGCACCCTCGGCTTCCCACACCACGGCGGCGATCTGACGGAAGTAGTAGGACGTGATCTGATCGTTCGCCGCCGCGCTGGTCTGCTCGAGCAGCTCGAGGAGTTCGGGCAGCTCGCTGAGCAGCGAGCGCGGATCCGAGTATTCGAGACGGGTCTGGGCCATCCTGATGGTCCGGCGCGCTTGGTTCACGACGTCGCTGCGAGCTCCGGCCCTGGTCAGGTCCTCCAGGCAGCGGTCGGCGACGGTGAGGGAGTGGTAGGCCGATCTGGGAAAGGACCGGTCCAGGATCAAGAAGGCGGCGATGGCTTCGGGATCGGAGCCGCCCGTGGACTGGCGGAGGTACGACTCCATGGCGCCGGCCGCCCGCAGCAGCGTCAGCCAGTCGGGTGAGTGCTCGGCCGCGAGCAGTCGGCTCTCGAGCAGGCGCGCCGTCATGTCGATTCGTTCGAGGCTTCGCCCGAGCACGAGGAACCACCACGTCTCGTCGTGGCTGATGGTCGCGTCGGTCAGCCCGGCGAAGAGGGCGGAGCGGTCACGGACGAATTTCAGGTAGCTGGCCGGACCGACACGCTCGGCTTCACGGCGCTGGAGTCCCAGGTCGTTGCGCGTCGAGTTGAGGCAGACCCACATCTCCGAGGAGATCACCTCGCGAGCGCGCCGGGCGTTCTCGTGCGCCGCCAGCACTGCTCCGGTGATGGCGCTCGGGTTCAACTGGTCGTAGACGAGCTGGGTCAGGACGGTCTCCTGATTGATCGGGATCGAGGCGTCGACCTCCATGCCCAGGATCGCGAAGAGCGAGTGGCACGCCGCGTTGAGGTCTCCGAACGGGTCCTCGGCGATGCGATGGATGTAGGCGTCGACGATGCGCGACGTGTCGTCGGCCCGCTCGACGTAGCGGCCGGTCCAGTACAGCAGCTCGGCGAGCCTCGAAAGCATGCCGCGGCTCATTGGTCGCCCCTCGATCCTGCTGCGGGGCCCGGTTGGCGGACGCTTCCGTTGACCGACGGCGCGACGCTGTGTGCAGCCGCTCGGGTCCAGGCCTTGGCACCGGGTGGCGTCGGAGCCAACGTCTCGTCGGCCAGTACCCAGGTGTCCTTCGATCCGCCACCTTGACTGGAGTTGACCACGAGGGCGCCCTTCGGCAGGGCCACGCGGGTCAGGCCGCCGGGGAGCACCCATACCTCTTCGCCGTCGTTGATCGCGAAAGGCCGCAGGTCGACGTGGCGTGGCGCCAGGTGATTGTCGACGAAGGTCGGCACGGTCGAGAGGGCCACGGTGCGCTGGGCGATGAATCCGCGGGGGTTGCCCCTCAGGATGGCGCGCAGTTCCGTCAGGGTTCGCTCGTCGGCCTGGGGCCCGATCACGATTCCCTTGCCTCCCGATCCGTCGACCGGCTTCACCACGTACTTCTCGAGGTTCTCGAGCACTTCGTGCAGCGACTCCGCGTCACCCAGACGGTACGACTCCACGTTGTCGAGCAGCGGTTCCTCGCCGAGGAAGTAACGAATCAGCTCCGGAACGTAGGTGTAGAGCAGCTTGTCGTCGGCGACCCCGTTCCCGAGCGCATTCGCGATGGTCACGGTCTTGGCCCGCGCGGCGTTGACGAGTCCCGCGACCCCCACGATGGAGTCAGGACGGAATTGGAGGGGGTCGAGCCACTTGTCGTCGATTCGCCGGTAGATCACGTGGACCGGACGTTCACCCTGCGTCGTTCGCATGTGGACGTTGTTGCTCATGACCACCAGGTCGCTGCCCTCGACGAGCTCGACGCCCATCAGGCGGGCGAGGAGCACGTGTTCGAAGTAAGCGGGGTTGTGTACCCCGGGCGTGAGCACGACGACCGTGGGATTGCGGACGCCCTCGGGAGCCGAACGGCGCAGCGCCCGCAGCAGCCGGGCGGGATACTCGTCCACCGGGTGGACCCGATAGTGCGAGAAGAGCGATCCGAAACTCTGGGTCATCGCGCGGCGGTTCTCGATCACGTACGACACGCCAGATGGGATGCGCACGTTGTCCTCGAGGACCCGAAAGTTGCCGGTCTCATCGCGGATGATGTCGATTCCCGACACGGTGATCCGCGCCGCGTTCTCGGGAACGATGCCCTTGGCTTCCCGGCAGAAATTCGGGCTGGAGGTGATGAGCGCCCGCGGGACAATGCCGTCGTCAAGGCACTGCCCGTGTCCGTAGACGTCGTTGAGGAAGGCTTCGAGCGCGTGGACCCGCTGTTGAATACCCGCCGAGAGGCCTCCCCATTCGATCGCCGTGATGATCCGCGGAATAAGGTCCAGGGGGAAGGGCCGCTCCTCGCCTCCGAGGGCGAAGGTGACGCCTCGCTCGGAGAACGTCCTTCCGAGCTGGTCGAAACGGAAGCGGAGATCGTCGGCATTGAAATTCTGGAGGATGTCGACGATCTCCTTGTAGATCGGCCGGGGCACGCCGGGCGCGGAGAAGACCTCATCCCACGCCTGGGAGGGATCGATGTCGATGAAGGTCGAAGTAATCATCATTTCTTACCACGCAAAGGTTTCCACCTCATTTCGGATGAGCGATCCGACGCCGACGAGCAGCGTCGAGGTGGGGCCGTCAATATCCTCGTGGCCCACCCTTCGCGCTGGTACCGCCGCGACGAGCGCGAATCGTAGTTGCGACTTCCACTGCGACGGGCTGCGTCACCAACCGCGCCAACACCATCGCGCCGGGCTGGTCGTGCGAACCGCGAGCGTGGCCAACGCGACTTACCTGCCGAAGAACCGCGCGATGAGGCCGCCGTCGGTCGAGGCATTCGCCGTCGTGGCGAACCGGTCACACGTGCAACGCTGACTCTTGGGCACGCCGGCGAGCGCCACTTCGATATGGTTCCCGCAGCCCTTCCACGTTGGCTTGGCGCACGTCCGGCAGGTTGTCCTACTGCACATTGCTCGATCTCCTTCTCGAGTTGCTGCTAGTGGTCAACGGACGAGTTGCCCGAGGACGGCGGCCGGGGAGTGGCTCCACGTCTCGTATCCGCCGTCCAGATTGAACGCGTGGAATCCCATCTCGTTGAGAAGGAGTGTCGCCACGTGTCCACGTTGGCCCACCTGGCAGGTGACCAGCAGTTCCTTCGTGGGGATCTCGTCCAACCGGTCGCGAAGTTCGTCGAGGGGGATGCTGAGTGCGTCCGGGACCGCGCCCTGCGCGAACTCCTCATCGGAGCGAACGTCGAGCACAAGGTATCCGCTGTCCTGGCACGGCCGCACCTGGCTCCACTGCACCGTTTCGCTGAGGTGCGTCAGGCGGTTCTCGGCGATGTAGCCGAGCATGTTGACGGGGTCCTTCGCCGATCCGAAGGGTGGCGCGTAGGCCAGTTCCAGGTCGGCGAGTTCCGGAGCGGTTATGCCACCGCGAATCGCCGTGGCGATGACGTCGATGCGCTTGTCGACTCCTTCGGCTCCGACGCCTTGCGCGCCGAGAATCGCGCCCGTCGCTGGTGCAATCAGCAGCTTCAGCGCCATGGGCTTGGCGTCGGGATAGTAGCTCGCGTGCGAACTCGGGTGGGTGTGGATGGCGAGAAACTCGCGTCCCGCGCCGATGAGTCGCTTCTCGTTCCAGCCGGTGGTCGCGACGACCAGATCGAAGACCTTCACGATTGCCGTCCCGATCGTGGGCACGGCCCGCACCTTCCTCCCGCTTATGTGGTCGGCTACGACGCGACCCTGGCGGTTGGCGATGTTGGCGAGCGGGACCAGCGTCGCGCTGGCGTCGAGTGAGTCGTGCTTCTCGGCGGCGTCGCCAATCGCGTAAATGGACGGGTCGCTCGTGCGGTTGAAGTCGTCGACCAGGACACCTCCGCGCGGGCCGACCTCGACGCCCGCGGCCTTGGCCAGTGAGACATCGGGCCGCACACCAATCGCAAGAATGACCAGGTCCGCCGCCACGAGGCGCCCGCCCGCCAGCCTCACCGAATCGGCTCCCAGCGCCTCGACCGTTTGGTCCAGGTACAGGCTCACGCCGTGGGTCTGCATCTCCTCGGCCACCAGCGTGGCCATCTCGGGGTCGAGCGGTGCCAGAAGTTGCGGCGTCGCCTCGACGATCGCGGTCCGAATTCCCCTCTGAGCCAGATTCTCGGCGACTTCCACGCCGATGAATCCTCCACCGATGACGACCGCGTTCCTCGGTCGTTCCTCCACGCGGACCACGATTCGCTCGACGTCCTCGACCGTGCGTAGGGTGAATGCCCGGTCGATGCCCGCCAGCGCTGGGACGACGGCAGAAGCGCCGGGACTGAGAATCAGCTTGTCGTAGTCGAGCGAGTACTCGACGCCGGTGGTCAGGTCCCTCACCCGGACGGTCTTCGCCCCTGCGTCAATGGAGAGCGCCTCGGTGCAGATCCGCACATCGAGTCGGAAACGTGCGCGCAGCGATTCAGGGGTCTGCAGCAAGAGAGTCTCCTCGTCCTCGATGACACCACCCACGAAGTAGGGGAGTCCGCAGTTGGCGTAGGAGACGTGGCTGCTGCGCTCCAGGACGGTGATCTCGACTGATTCATCCAGGCGACGCAGACGAGTGGCCGCCGACATGCCGCCCGCAACGCCGCCGATGATGATGACCTTCATGTCGTTCCTCACGCCAGGCTCAGAAAGAGCTTCTGGAGCTTCTCGGTGACGGCGTCGGTGTCAATCGTCGCTTCCTCGATGCATTCCTTGAGGCTCGCTGAGATCAGTTTGAAGGCCGCCGTGTTGATGGCCTTGCCCACCGCCGCCATTTGGGTGACGATATCCTCACAGGAGCGGCCATCTTCGAGCATGCGGATCACCGCCCCCATTTGTCCGTAGGCGCGTTTCATTCTCTTGGCGATCGCGTCCAGCTGGTCCTGGTCCTGGAGAACGTGTGTTGCTGAATTACTGGCCATTTCGGCTCCCATTCGGTATCTCTCCATGAGTATATAATACCCCCAGGGGTATAAGCAAGACAGCCACTCCGAGCGTCGCCGCGCGGGGCAACTCGGTGCGAATCGGCTTGGGTTCGATCGCGCGCGACCGCCCGCAGGCCGTCCGTCGGGCGCCTTGGTCGACAGATACTCCGATATCGCCGACTAGGTGAAGATGATTTCTCCTCCGGCGGCCTTCTCGTAGAACTCTCCGACGGTGATGATGTCCTGGACCTGCTCGATGAAGTCCTCCTTCGTGAAGCCGAAGAGGTCGGCCGACGCCTTGCACGCGTACATCCCGCACCCCGTGTCGGCAATCATTTCCATGAACTCAGGTATGCCGGGGATGTCGAAGGCCTCCATCTTCTTCTCCATCATCCGCGTGGCGATGGCCGACATCCCCGGAAGCACACCGATCAGACTGGCCATGTGCATACCGGGATTGCCGACCGCGGCGACCTTGATATGGGCCAGGCGCTTTGCGTGGATGGCGTCGAGGCCGAAGAAGGTGAAGAAGAGGTTGGCCTCGATTCCTTCGGCCCGCGCTCCGTTGGCCATGATGAGTCCCGGGTAGATGCCTTCCAGGGAACCCTTGGAGATGATGATCGATACCTTGCTAATCGTGTCGTCCATGGCGTAACTCCTCTCCAATCAGATGCAGCCGCGGGGCTTCGGAATCCCGGCGATCTTGGCGGCCAGTTTCGCCGGCCCCTTCGGGAATAGTTGGTAGAGCTCCTTGATCGAAACGCCGGACGTCTTGCCGAGGATTCGTACGCTCGGTCCAGATCCCTTGGTTTCGTACTCGTGACGCATGAAGCGGATGACCTCCCAGTGGCGATCAGTGAGCGGGTCGATTCCTTCGCGCCGCGCGAGTTCGACGGCGACGTCCTCGTTCCACTGATTCGGATCGATGACGAAACCTTCCTCGTTGAGGGCAATTTCAACACCGGCAATGGTCTCGAGACTCATGATGGCAACTCCTCTTTCTTGGACTTTGTGGACTGATGCTTTCCGGCGAGCGGCATGGTGCTTCGCACGCCGGGAATGTCGCGACCGGGCAGTAGTGCGTGCCAGTAGAACCACTGGAACATCAACTTGCCCAGGTGATTGAGTCGAGACTCCTTCAGCAGCGGCAGGCCCAGGCCCGCGGGGTAGTGACCGGTCTCGGGTTCGACTTCGTAGTTGAAATCGATGAGCATGGCCTTGGAGAATCCCGTCTCGATGAAGCAGTTGGCGTGGCCGTCGTACGAGGCGTCCAAGGGTTGGTCGCAGAGGAATCGTTTGACGTTCTCCACGAGCACCTCACCCTCAAAGTGGGTGACCGAACCGGCCTTGGAAACCGGCAGCGATGCGGCGTCACCGATGACGAAGACGTTGGGCGACGCCAGGCTCTGCAAAGTGTGCTCGTTGGTCGCGATGAAGCCCAGGACGTCACCAAGTCCTGGCGACCGGGCGACGCAGGGGGCGCCGTTGTGGGCCGGGATGATCACGCAGAGGTCGAAGGGAACCTCGCGTTCGTCGAACGAGATCAGTCGCCCGCCAGCACCGTCCACCTCGCCGGTATTGAACTCGGTCACGAGTTCAATATTGCGCTCCTCGAGCATTCCGGCGAGGTGCCTGGCGGCCACGGGCTTGGTGAAGGCCGCGTCCAGCGGTGTGACAAACGACAACTCCACGCGATCGCGGATGCCGCGCTCGTGGAAGTACCAGTCAGCGAGGAAACAGAATTCGAGCGGCGCGACCGGGCATTTGATCGGCATCTCGACGATGTTGACCACGACACGTCCGCCGTCGAAGGTGGAGAGCGCCCCCTCGAGGGCGGCCGCACCCTCTGGGGTGTAGAAGGTGAAGACCTTCTCCATCCATCCCGGCCCCGTGAGTCCTTCGGTCTCCTCGGGCGCAAGCACGGCGCCGGTGGCAACGATGAGCACGTCGTAGGCGAGATCGACGCCGTCCATGAGGTGCACGACCCTCTCCTCGACGTTCACGGAGTTCACCGCAGCAGTGCGGTATTCGATGTCCCGGTGAACCTGCCTCCCGCGGGGCCGAACAATGTCTTCGGGATGGGTGAGACCGAAGGGTACGAACAGCAGTCCCGGCTGGTAGACGTGACGGTCATCCTGGTCGACGCAGATGATTGACGCTTCGGAGGTGCTGAAGGTCTTTCGCAAGCGGTTCGCGGTCAGCGTGCCGCCGGTGCCGACTCCCAGGATCACGATGCGGTGCATAGTTGCCTCCGTTGCTCAGTATCGTGGAAATCGAAGGTGATCGATAGGGACAAAAGTCCAACTTCGAATGCGGGACTGTCGCGAGAACCGTCGGTGGTCGGGAAGTGCATGACCCGCTAGCGGTGCTCAGAGGTGCGATTATTGCGTGATGCGGGTGATCATCTACGGAGCCGGTGCCATCGGGGGAGTCATGGGGGCACAACTCTTTCGGCAAGGGAACGACGTCACCTTTATCGCGCGCGGCGACAACTTCGCCGCTCTGGCGAGGGACGGGATCCGTCTGGAGACGCCCGCCGAAGCGGTGACGCTGCGCGTGCCCGTCGTCGAGGATCCGACGGAACTATCGTTCGGATCCGATGACCTGGTGATCTTGGCCGTCAAGAGTCAGGACACGACGGGCGCGCTTCGCCACTTGGCTCAGGTGGCACCTGCTTCCACGGCGATCGTCTGCGCCCAGAACGGTGTCGAGAACGAACGCATGGCCCTGCGGATCTTTCAACACGTCTACGGGATGTGCGTCATGTGTCCCGCTACCCACCTCACGCCCGGCGTGGTGCAGGCCAACTCGGCTCCGGTCACCGGTCTGCTCGACGTTGGCCGCTGGCCGCAGGGGCTGGACGAGCGCGCGAGTGAGCTCGCGGACGTTCTCAGCGCGGCGTCCTTCGACTCGGTGGCGCGCGACGACATCGCACGCTGGAAGTGGGGCAAGTTGCTGATGAACCTCGGCAACGCGGTTGAGGCCGTGTGCGGCGCGCAGGGGCGCGGCGGAGTCCTCGTCCAACGTGCGGTGCAAGAAGGGGTGGATGTTCTGCGATCGGCCGGGATTGCCTTCGTTGACCGGGACGAAGACTCGTCGCGGCGCGGAGCACTACTCAAAATCGGTCCAATCGGCGGTGCCGAGCGCGCAGGCGGATCCTCGTGGCAGAGTCTCGCCCGCGCCACGGGGGAGATCGAGACTGATTACCTTTCGGGCGAGATCGTGTTGCAGGGAAGATTGCACGATTTTCCCACTCCGGTCAACGAACTCCTGCGGCGGCTCGCCAACGAGATGGCGGCCCAGCGACGCGCGCCCGGAACTTGGTCCGAGGACGAGGTGCTGGCAATGCTGGAGTCCGGGTAGCCCACGGTCGGCGTCCAGAGGCCGGAGGAGGGCTCCAGGAGAGCTGCTCGCCGGCGGGCTGGCCCGGTGGACCCGGGGAGGGTCTGACCTCAACGCTCGCGCGGCGGTAAGTTGGTCTGGCGGGAGCAACGGTGAGGGCAGTCCAGTCCCAGGGGACGAGCTCCCATCCACATCACGTCGGCGGGTGCTGGACCCAGCGACGAACGGGAGGAGACCTCGATGATTGGCAAGAAGGAAGAGCACTTCGAAGGCAAGGGAACGGATCTGGCCGCCCTGCAGTCGTACATCGAGGAGTATCTCAAGGCCGACGGATTCACGGTCCAGGTCTCGGCGCCCAGCGACCAGGGCGTGATCATGCAGGCGAAGAAGGGCGGATTCTTGCGCGAGGTCGTTGCCGCGGACCACGCCATGACCATCGCGATCACCGGCAATCCGAATGACTTCACCGTGCAGGTCGGCATCGGCAAGTGGCTCGAGCACGTGGGGATAACGGCCATCGAGGTCCTGCTCGTATCGGAACTGTTCCTGCTGGTTGACGTGGCCGACATGGCCTGGTCGCTCGAGATCGAGAACAAGCTGATCGCGAGCCTCAAGACCTTCATTGGCTAACAGCGTGTGTTCTATTTGGACCCACCGGCTCGCCTTGACCAACTGAACCAAGTGGCTCAGCGGTGCTCGCTCACCGTCAGATTTCCCGGGGGACTCTGCGTCTGAGTACTCGGTTCCGACCCATGGCCCTCATCACGTTGCCCTGATGACTATGCGGGTGACGATTGGCCCTTCCCGCGTGCGTCGCGGTGCAGATGCGGAAGGTTCAGGCTGTCGCCACGAGCAGAGCGGGCGATTGGGTTGACTGTTTACCCACTGGCGGCTCTTCGGCCCGCCAGTGGGCCAGGTTGATGGTCGCGTTGAGGTCGCGGTCGAAAACCAGACTACAGACGTCGCGCGAGTAGGTCCGTTCCGACTGGGTGAGCTCGCTCTTGACCACACCGCAGCCCGAGCGGGTGTCGGACGACGCGAAGCACCGGCCGGCCGCTCGCGCCTCGACTCCGTGCCAGTTGGCCTTGCAGAGCGCCTGGCGGGAGAGCTCTCCCGTGGCGGCATCCGAAATGGCCCTGGCCAGGTCACTCAGTTCTTGGTATCGGAGATGATCGATCCATCGCGCAGGCGCAGCCGACGCTGCGCGTGCGATGCAACCTCCTCGTCGTGGGTCGCAATGATGATCGTCACGCCGAAGCGCTCTTGCAGGTCATGCAGCAGCGCCATGAACTCCTTGGCGTTGCTGGAGTCAAGGTTTCCGGTCGGCTCATCGGCAATCACGACTTCTGGCGCGTTGGCCAATGCTCGGGCAATGGCGACGCGTTGTTGTTCACCACCAGAGAGCCGCGAGGGAAGATGTCCGAGACGATGCTCCAGCCCCACCTGGGCTAGCAGTTCCTGGGCACGGGCCGCGCGCTTTTCGCGTGATGGTTCACGCGGCACCATGGCTATCGCCACGTTCTCGTCAGCCGTTAGCGTCGGGATCAGGTTGAACTGCTGGAAGACGAAGCCGATCTCCTTCGAGCGAATCTCGGTCAAGACTTTGTCCGACTCGTTCTCGAGCGAGCGACCACCAAATCGGATCTGTCCGGCCGTCGGGATGTCGAGTGCTCCGAGCAGTTGGAGCAACGTCGTTTTTCCCGAGCCGCTCGGACCCTCAAGGGCTATGGTCTCACCTCGCGCGAGATCGAGATCGATTCCGCGCAGCGCATTCACCACAACATTGCCTTTGGAATAGACACGCGTGACGCCACGCAGTTCGTAGAGCGGCGGGCCGGCCACGTTTGTCGTGCCTTCATTGGCCATTACCTCAGTCATTGTGCTGTCCTTTCGATTGCATCGAGGCTCAACCGAGGTCTCGGAGAGCCGACGCGGGGGAGAGTCGTGCCGCTCGCCAGCCGCCGACGGCACCAGCCACCAGACCGCCGAGCAGCGCACCGGCGAAGGCGATCACGATAGTGAGGAACCGGATCGGCGCCGTCAGGTGAATGGTTGACGCGACCGAAGCGGTGGTCGTCTGATGCAACAGGCCGCTCACGTTCGAGGCGCCCACGGCGAGGCCCGTGCTCGTCACGGTCAGTCCAGGCCCAACGGCCCCGATGATCAGACAGATGGCGGCGCCGATCCCGACGCCGACGACACCACCGAGGACGCCGATGCCCAGGGTCTCGGCCATGATCTGGCGCACCACGCGGCCACGTGACCAACCGATCGCGCGAAGCGAACCGATCTCGCGCACGCGCTTAGAGACATTCGAGAGTGTCAAGAGGCCGGCGATCAGGAAGGCCGCGAGCAGGATCAGCAGGGCCAGCGCGCCTCCGAGGTCATTGGCCAGCTTTCGTGCGTTCGAAAGGCTTCCGGTCACCTGGTCGGCCAAGGACGCCGAGGTGAGGACGGTCGCGCCGGGCAGTTCCTTCTTGATCGCCTTGGCGACGGTGTTGACGTCCTTGGCGTTGGCGACCGAGACCAAGATCTCGTTGATTCGGCTCGTATTCGTCGAGAGCGACTGGAGGTTCGACAGGCTGAAGTAGATATCTGAGACGTCACCCGTGAGAGTCGGGTTCACCAATCCGACGATCTTGTAGCTCACCGAGTTGATGGTCAGCGTCTGGCCGACCTTCAGTCCCTTTTGGGAGGCGTAGGCCGTGGTGACCAGGACCTGGCTCTTGGCGGTCGTGGGATTCGTGGAGAGCCAGGTCCCTTTGACGAGTTGCGCTTTGGTGACCAGTCCCGCCGTGGGGTCTGACGGGTTCACCCCAGCCACCGTGTAGGTCGACGTCTGGGTGTTGGTGGTCGGCGGGTTCAGGACCTCGTTCACGGTCTGCTCGGGGACAACGACGTCCTGCTGGTAAGCCTTCTGAGCGGGAGTAAGGCACTTCGCGAAGGCTGAACTGCTCCCAGCCCTGAATTGAAAACCGCCGCCGCCTCCAGTCCCTCCGGATGGATGAGTTCCGCCTGCACCGGTGGTACCTGTTCCAATCTGCTTGGAAACAATGGCCTGAATGCAGCTGCGTTCTGCGGCCTGCTGTGCCGCCGTGAGGGTGGGTGGCTTCACGGTCGTCGAGATGGTCTGCCCGCCGGTCTTGACCGAAGCCGTTATCTTGGGAACCGTCCCGGTCTCGTGGAGCGCGTCAAGCGAGAGCGCGCCCACGGCGCTGGTGACTCCCTTGACTTTGGCGACGTCGCTGACCGCCGCAGATGGGAACGTGATGAGCGTGCCCGGGACGAAGAAGTCGTGGGTGAACTTGGTGCCCGCGGGCCCGAGCTTCGCGAGGTCGGTGATGACCGAGGAGTTGGCGCTGGCGAGTGCTGCCGCGTCGCTCGAATTGAGTGCGGTCCCGCCTTGCCCCGCGAAGAATCCGCCGCCTGGCGCACCGCCGGCAAAGCGGTTGGTGGGAGTCGTCGTCGTGGTGGTCGCCGTCGACGTCGTCGGTGCGACGGTGCGGGTAACGATGATGTCGGTGCCGACCGACCCGAGCGGTGAGAGCGCCTTGGTCTGAGCATCGCTCAGACCCTGCGAGACGCCGATGATGCCCATCACGAGGCCGACACCTGCGGCAAGTCCAATGGCGGTGACGAGGGTCCGACCGATTCTTCGGCGCAACTCGTTCCATGCGTAACTAAGGGAAAACAACTCGGGCCTTTCAAGAACGGAGGTGATCAGTCGTTGTGATCACAAATGCAGAGTAGGCATTCCCGTCGGTCGGGTTCACGAGTTTTCTGGTCGAAACTTGGATTCTTACTGAGATCTTACGGCGATGTTATGGACGACGCGGGACTGCCGATCCATCGACCAGAGACCGCACTACTGAGGTCTGTACCCGATGAAGTCACGTCATCGCCTCGCCGCTCCCACCGCCTGTCAGCGCGCCTCGCCTGGTCGCTGGGGTCCCGTGGAGTCCGAGGACGGCGGGCCAAGTGCACGCCGATGCGTCACGAGCGTGGACTGCCAGCGGACGTGTCTCTCGACGAGCGCTCAGAGCTCGGAATCCCAGGCGTTGTTCTCGAGCACGTCCTTCAATGACCTAAGGAACGCGGCTGCGTACGCTCCGTCGAAGGCCCGATGGTCCCAGCTGAGCACGAGCATCCCCACCGAGTGGATGGCGATTGACTCGCCTCCCTCATTGTCGGTGATCACCACGGGCTTTCGCGACACGCCGTCGGTGGAGAGTATTGCCACCTGGGGCTGGTTGATGACCGGTGCGACCATGAAGGTGCCAAAGGGCCCCGAGTTCGAGACCGTGAACGTCCCGCCGATGAGCTCCTCGGTGCGCAGCTTCGAGCTGCGGGCCCGGGCGGCGAGGTCGGCGATCTCTCGCGCGATCGCGCCGAGGCGCTTGTCCTCAGCGCGACGCACCACCGGAGCGAGCAGCCCTTCGAAGTTGAGGTCGATGGCAACGTTGAGGTCCACGTGGTCATGCAGCACGAGTCCCCCCTCGACGACCGAAGCGTTGAGGTGCGGGAACTCGTGCAGCACCTGGACCAGCGCGCGGCAGATGAACGGCAAGTACGTCAAGGTGAAGCCCTCGGCGCGTCGCCACTGGACCTGGTTCTTGTGCCGTACCGACTCGATTCGCTCGTAATCCACCTCGATCGCGGTCATGACGTGGGGCGACGTGGCCTTCGAGATGACCATTCGATCGCCGGTGATCTTTCGCGTCTTGTTGAAGGGGACGAAGTTCGCGTCGGGAGGCACCGGAGGCGGCACGAGGCGCGACGGCGCCGATTGCGGCGCGGGGGCCACGCTGGCGGCGTTCAGGTGATCGGGGGAGAACGCGACCTTCTCCGCGTCCTGACGGGTCACTCTGCCGTCGGGACCGGTGCCGGTGACGAGGCTCGCGTGAGGTCCGAGGTCGTTAATCAGCTTTCGCACGATCGGTGACGTGACGAGCAGTTCTGGAGCGGCGGGCGCGACCGTTGCTTCGACCGGCGATGCAGGTGGCGCGACCTCGGCCAGAGCCTCCGGTGCAGGCTGCGGCGCCGGCGCGGTGGGAGGAGGTGTCGCTGCGCCAGCAGGAGCGGCGGGCGCGGACTGCGCCGCGGGAGGAGCGGCGGCGGGCGCCGGCACGGAACCGACGGCGTCGACCTCCGCCACGACGGTGCCGACGTCAACCGTCTCGCCGAGAGCGATGAGGATCTTGGTGATGGTGCCGGCGATGGGCGAAGGCACCTCGGCGTCGACCTTATCCGTCGACACCTCGAACAGGGCCTCTTCGACGGCGACGGTATCTCCGACTTCCTTGAACCACCGCGTGATCGTGCCCTGGGTGATCGTCTCGCCCAGCTCGGGCATGCGTACGTCGGTCATCGGAATTCTCTCCTCGTTGCCGCGATGGTCACCGCGTTCTCGGGTCGTCAAGCTCTGGATCGAGACCGTAGTCCTTGATGGCGTCTTCGACGACCTGGGCCTTCACCTCGCCGAGCTCGGCGAGTCCCGACAGCACGGCGACCACCACGTGCCCCTCGTCGGTCTCGAAGAACCGTCGCAGCGCTTCGCGGGTGTCGGACCGGCCGAAGCCGTCGGTGCCAAGCGTGATGAAGGGGCGGGGAGTGGGTGCCATGGCCTTCTTGGCCGACCCCGAGGTGGGGATCGGCGGCACGAAGCGGCTTATCTGATCCGGGATGGCCTTCATGAAGTCGGAGACGGCGATCACCGGTCCCGGCGCGCGCGAAAGCAGCTCGGTTACCGGGGCGAGGCGCGGCTCGTCCATTGGGTGGAGGCGGTTCACCCGCTCGACCGACAGGGCGTCCTCTCGAAGTCGCTTGTAGCTCGTGGCGCTCCAAAGTTGCGCGCCGACGCCGTAGCGCTCGGCGAGCGCGGCCTGCGCGGCGCGCGCGGCCCCCTGGGCCGAGCCCGAGAACAGTATCGTCGCGACCGCTTCAGAGCCCCCGGGGGCGTCGGCCCACTTGTAGAGCCCGCCCATGATGTCTTCGTCGGTGACGTCGACGGGTCGAACGGGCATCTCGTAGTTCTCGTTGTAGAGGGTCAGGTAATAGAAGACCGAATCGCCGGCGCCGTCGGTGCCCTTGGCGTCCTGGCCGCCGTACATCCGCTCGAGGCCGCAGCGAATGACCGCGGCGACTTCGTAGGCGTAGGCGAGGTCGTAGGCCTGGCAGGTCGGGACCGTCGACGCCAGCAGCAGGCTGTGGCCGTCCTGGTGTTGGAGTCCTTCGCCGAGCAGTGTCGTGCGCCCGGCGGTCGCCCCGAGCAGGAAGCCCTTCGCCTGCGCGTCGGCGGCCGCCCAGATGAGGTCGCCCACCCGCTGGAAGCCGAACATCGAATAGAAGGTGAAGAACGGCACCATCGGTACGCCGCGTGTGGCGTACGCCGTGCCGGCGGCGGTGAAGCTCGCCATGGACCCCGCTTCGGTGATGCCCTCTTCGAGCAGCTGGCCGTCCTGGGATTCGGTGTAGCTGAGGAGCAGCTGGGCGTCGACCGACTCGTAACGCTGGCCCCCCGAGGCGTAGATCCCGAACTCGCGAAACAGCGAGTCCATCCCGAAGGTGCGGGCCTCGTCGGGGATTATCGGCACGACGCGCGGACCGAATCCCTCGGTGCGCGCGAGCGTGCGCAGCAACCGGGTGAAGCTCATGGTCGTCGAGACCTCGGCGCCCTTCGAGCCCTCGTCGAACTCGGCCAGGGTTCCCGCGGGCGGAAGCGACAGCGACTTGCGGATGATCGTCGAACGTCGCGGCACCGGTCCGCCCAGCAGGTCGCGCCGCTCCTTCATGTAGCGGTACTCAGCGGAGTCCTCCGGGGGCCGGTAGTACGGGGGGTCACCGTCGGCGAGCGCCTTCTCGTCGATGACCTCTTCGAGGTGCAGCCGGGTGCGCAGCTTCGCGAGCTGGTCGGTGTTGAGTTTCTTGACCTGGTGGCTCGCGTTGCGGCCCTCGGTGGCGGTTCCGAGCGTCCATCCCTTGATGGTCTTGGCGAGGATCACCGTCGGCGAACCGCGATGCTCGGTCGCCGACTTGTACGCGGCGTACATCTTCAGGTAGTCGTGGCCGCCGCGCGGGAGCTTCTGCAGCTGTTCGTCCGAGAGGTGGCTGACCAACGCGCGAAGCCGGGGATCGGGGCCGAAGAAGTGCTCTCGGATGTACGCGCCGGATTCGGTGGCGTAACGCTGGAACTCCCCGTCGACCGTCGTGTTCATCTTGTCGAGCAGCACGCCATCCTTGTCGTTGGCGAGCAGCTCGTCCCACCCCGCGGCCCAGATGACCTTGATGACGTTCCAGCCTGCGCCCCGGAAGGCGGCCTCGAGTTCCTGGATGATCTTGCCGTTGCCGCGAACCGGACCGTCGAGGCGCTGGAGGTTGCAGTTGACGACCCAGGTGAGGTTATCGAGCTGCTCGCGGCCCGCGAGGCTGATCGAGCCGAGCGTCTCGGGCTCGTCGCACTCGCCATCGCCGAGGAAGCACCACACGCGCGAATTGGACGTGTCGTCGATCCGGCGATTGTGCAGGTAGCGGTTGAACCTGGCGTGATAGATCGAGTTGATCGGACCGAGTCCCATGGACACCGTCGGGAACTCCCAGAAGTCGCCCATCAGCCACGGGTGGGGATAGCTGGTGAGCCCCTGTCCCGCGATCTCTCGGCGGAAGTTCGACAGGTGCGTCTGGTCGAAGCGGCGCTCGAGGAACGCGCGCGAGTAGATGCCCGGCGCAGCGTGTCCCTGGAAGTAGACGTGGTCGCCCGCCTGGCCGTGGGCCTTGCCCCGGAAGAAGTGGTTGAAGCCGAGTTCGTAGAGCCCGGCGGACGAAGCGTACGTCGAGAGGTGACCGCCGATCCCGTCTGCTTGGTGGTTCGCGTTCACCACCATCACGGCAGCGTTCCAGCGGATGAAGGCGCGGATCCTTCGCTCGATTGCGACGTCGCCCGGGAACCACTCTTGGGCGGAAGCCGGAATCGTGTTCACGTACGGAGTCGACACCTCGACCGGCGTCCCCACACCGAGCGCTCGCGCCCGATCGGTCAACTTGGCGAGGACGAACCTCGCTCGACGCTCACCGCTGGCGTCGACCAGCGAATCGAGCGAATCGATCCACTCTGTGGTCTCTTGGGGGTCGACATCGGGGAGCTGTTCCACGTAATCGTCGCGCAACTGGGTCTCTCTTCCAACATGTAATGGTTGGGGCGATTTTAAGGTACCTGTCGGGAATAGTCCATTGAATCGTCCCGTATAGTGGGACAAATTGATGAAGGGTTTCCGTTGACCACCTCTCTCTCGAAGGGTTTGACCATCCTCGCAGTGTTGGCTGATGCCTCCGAGCCCGTTTCACTGAGTTTCGTGGCTCGCTGCACTGGCCTGCCCAAGTCCACCATCCATCGGATCGTGACCGAACTTCGCGACGCCGGGTTCGTCGAATCGTCGGCGGATGGGCACAGCCTGGGACTTCGCCTCTTCGAGCTTGGCGGTATCGCACTGCGCCAGAATCAGATCGTCAGCACCGCGCGGCCGCACATGGAGGAGCTCTTCGAGCGCACCCGTCACGTCATACAACTGGGAATCCTGCAGGGCACCGACGCGATGTACCTCGTGCGGGTCGGGCGCCAAGGACATCAGCTCGTGGCTTCGCACATCGGGGGGAGAATTCCCGCCACCTGCACGGCTGTTGGGAAGGCGATCCTCGCCCATGACGACGCTTTGCTCGAAACGGTGATTGACGCGGGACTCATCAGGAGGACCCGCTATTCGATGACCGACGCGATTCTTCTTAGAGCGTCACTCGCAGAGACCAGACGCTCCGGCATCGCGGTCGAGCTCGAGGAGGCTCGCGTCGGACTCGCCTGCGTGGCGAGTCCGATCATCATCGACGGCACCGTCCGTGCCGCGCTCTCCCTTACGGCGCCGGTTCATTCATTCGAACCGAGGGCGTTCGGTCCCGCGGTTCGAATGACTGCCGCCCGCCTTTCTCGAGTGCTCTCCATGCATCGATCTGCTTCTCTCTAGATCCGCGTCCGACCGCTGCGCGGAGCGGCCAGTCGAGGCCGGTCCAAGGCGTGGCGAACCTATCCATTTCGACTGAATTGAAAGGTGCTCCTTGGCATCGGGCTCGCTAGGATGCCCAGAATGTCTAAGAGTGACAGTTCTCGGTTCGCTCAGGTCGGGTCCCTCTGGCGGTACCCCGTGAAATCAATGCGGGGTGAGTCTTGTGACGAACTTCGTTTGGAGGAACGCGGCGTCGCTGGCGACAGGGCCTTCGGGGTCTTTGACCTTGGATCGGGGACCATCGTCTCCGCCAAGCGCGAGGGTCGCTTGCTCGGAGCGGTCGCCGATCTGTCGCCCGGGAAACTCGTCGTGAGGTTGCCCGATGGCCGGGAGCACGGCCGGGGAGAGATTCTCGACGAGTGCCTCTCGCGCTGGCTTGAGCGGCCCGTGAGGTTGATCGACGCCGCCACCTTTGGGGCGGGCACCTATGAGTGTCCGGAGGATTACGACAGGGACGATTCGGAGTTAGTCCAGTGGGAAGGACCGAGCGGGTCATTCGTTGACGAGAGTCCTCTTCACCTCCTGACAACCGCTGACCTGGAGCAACTCGCTCTCGAACGTCCAGATCTGCAATGGGATGTCCGTCGTTTCCGTCCAAACGTAGTGGTTGACGCCGCACCCGATTCCCTAGGTTTGCTGCAACCAGGACAGCGGCTGCAGCTTGGGGACGTCGAGGTCGAGATCCAGAAGGGTTGTTCGCGCTGCGTGATGACGACGAGGCACCAGCCGGAGTCCTTGGAACGTCAATTGGACATTCTTCGTCACGTCAGCAAGGCGCACAACAACGTCATTGGTGTCAGGGCGAAAGTGGTCAGGACCGGACTGATCCGAGTGGGCGACCCGGTGTGCACAAGTAACTGATTGGCTGCTTCCATTTGAGCGGTCGTTGGACTCGGAGCGCCGTCGAAGGTAATGGGTGTCAACAAAGCACCTTTGACGACTGTGGCTGGGGAGCCTGAGCCGTCCCTAGGCGTCGGTGCGCTCATAGCCGAAAGCACTGAACAGCGTGGCGTGCGGGTTCACGTCGGGCCAGCGACTTGAACGACATAGGAGTATCAGGGGTCCGCACCCGCCCTCGACCCATGGCCGGTATCGGCGGTTACGGGCACCCTGCCCGACCTAGCGCCGCCCATTCCCGGGCGATCGCAAACGGCACTTATGGCACTGTCAAACCCTGCAATGTTATTACAGTTGCGTAAGGAGCTCCCATGACTATCCCCCCAACGCAACACGATGCTCTATACGAGAGCTCAGACCCCGTCGAACTGCTCATCAAAGATGCCCGACCGAAGGCGCGTCATCGTCGTCTGACTGTCAGCGTAATGCTCTTCGCAGTCGTCGTGGTCATCGCGGCAATTCTCATCGCTGTCACGCGCGGATCTGCGACCAAGATGGTTACCTCGGCACCGCCGACGTGTCTGCGGTCGCAACTTCACGTGGCATTCGTCCGTGCCAACGGTGGTCTCGGACACGGGGGCAATCTGATTCAAGTCACCAACGTGAGTGGCAAGGTGTGTTCGCTCACGGGTTATCCGAGGGTCACGGGGGTTTTTGCTTCAGGCGTTCAGAGGATTTTCAAGGACACGCCAAATGGATATCTCGGAGGTCTCTTCATAAACCCGTCGAGTAGGACCAAACTGCCTGTCGCTACGTTGCGTGCCCGTCACGGAGTTGCGTCATCAATGGAGGAATCTGTTCTGCGCCTGACGTGTCCTGGTTTCACCTCGTACGTCGTTTCGCTGCCTCACGTTACTGGCGGGACCTATACGTTCAACATCAGTTTCCCGGACCGATACTGCTTCCAACCGGAGGTTCACCCCTTCGTTCCCGGTTCTACCGGCTCCGCTAAATGAAGACACGTGCTACGTAATCATGCAAACCCTCGATGTCAGTCGACAGGAGTCGCCAGTGCAGGGTTGCAGAACTATCGTCGGGCCAACGACTCCACAGACATAGGAGCATCAAGGAGTTGCACCCAGTGCTCACCAAGCGACGTTTCACGCTTCACGGCGACGTGATTCGAGTTCCTCTGCCCGTACGGCTTAGTTTGATTCCATGCCTGGTGCATTGCTCGTAGCCGTTGCCCTGGGCTTGTCTAATTTCGCTGCTGCCATTGGCATTGGTTTGTCTGGAGTTGATCGTCGTTTGCGAATCCGTATTGCCGTAGTTTTCGGCTTCCTTGAGGCTGCAATGTCCCTGGCGGGTTTGGTCGCGGGACACAGACTGGCCAAATCCATTGGCTCAGCTGGTCCTTACCTAGGCGGCGGACTGCTCATACTCACGGGTGTCTTCACCATCGTCCAAGCTCGACGGAGTGTGACGAACGATTCACCCGGTTCGCACTGGCTAGGGGGTCTGATATTCACCGGCGCAGCCCTGAGCATAGATAACCTCGTGGTCGGATTTGCCCTCGGCACTTACAGAGTTTCGCTTCTTCTGGCAGCAGTCGTAATCGCAGTGGTCAGTGTGGCAATGTCCCTTGTCGGTCTTGAGATTGGAACGCGACTCGGTACGTCAGTCGAGCAATGGAGCGGCGAGCTCGGCGGTGCAGTGCTTGTCCTCGTCGGCGTTGCTATCGCCTCTGGCGTCTTCTGAGCGCGAATCTTCTAAGGACTTGGAATCATTACTACGGCCGAGTCCCTTCATCGGGTGGCCCAAGCTGCAAGACGCCAGTCGTAGACTGTTGACGTCGGCCCATCGATTACTCAACCTCACCCACTCGCGCCAGAGACTGCTTTGGGCTGGGCCGGTAGAGTCGCACCGCGGCGCGTGTCAAGTCTTTTGAGACAGTTCTTGATTCAATTCAGTGAGTTAGCGACCTCCTTCGCCGGTTGATTGATCCACGCGACGGTCGGAAGCGCCGGTGGAGTGGGAATCTTGCGGACGAACCGCTCGGGGTGAAGAGCGTAAGCGTCGAGCAGCACCGCGCCACGTAGTTCTCGAACCTGCTCCGCTCGTCCGTGGTGAAGGTCGGCGGGCGTGTGATAGCCAATGCCCGAGTGCACGTGGTCTTCGTTATACCAAGTCATGAAACGCTGACAGTGGGCCTGGGCGTCTTCGAAACTGCCGAAGCGATCGGGAAAGTCCGGCCGGTATTTGAAGGTGCGGAACTGGCTTTCGCTGTAGGGGTTGTCATTCGAAACGTGGGGTCGGCTGTGCGACTTGGTCACCCCGAGGTCGGCCAGCAGGTGCACCACCGGTTTAGCGATCATCGGTGAGCCTCGATCGGCGTGGATGGTGAGCTGACCCTTCACGACTGCCTGCTTGGCGACCGTGTCGTTCATCAGTCTCGTCGAGAGTTGCGCGTTCTCGCAGCGCGCCAACATCCAGCCCGTGACGTAGCGACTCCAGATGTCCAGGATCACGTAGAGGTAGTAGTACGTCCACTTCTCGGGTCCGTGCAGTTTCGTGATGTCCCAACTCCAAATCTCATTGGGCTTGGTGGCGATGAGCTCGGGTTTCTTGTGCGCGGGGTGCGTGGCCTGGCGCCGGCGTTCGCGCACTTCGTCGTGTTCGTGCAAGACGCGGTACATGGTCGAGACCGAGCCCAGGTACACGCCCTGATCGAGGAGTTTGGCGTAGGCGGCGGCCGGAGCCTCGTCGATGAACTCGTCGGATTCGAGTGTCGCCCTGATCTGCTTGCGCTCCACCTCGCTGAGGGCTCGGGGCTGTGGTGTCGCCACCCGTTCGGGCTTCTCGGGTGCAGGACTCTGGCGGTGTCGCCGGTACCAGGTCGCTCGACTCTCCCCGAGCGCGGCGATGGCGCCAGAGGTGCCCACGACATCGCTCAGCTCGCTGATGGCTTCGTCGATCATTTCTTCTCGCTGCTTTCCGCAGTGCTGTTCGAGGCGAGTGTCTCTAACAGCGCGGAGAGTTTTACTTGGATCTCGATCACCTTCTTGGACCTATCGAGTTCACTCTCGAGACGCTCGTTCTTGCGCTTCAACGTGGCGATCTCCCGGTCCTTGGGGTCCGCCTTCTGGCGCCCCGCAGGACGAGCGAGTCCTTGCTCGGCCCCCTTGTCGCGCTGTTCGCGCCACCCGGTGATCAGCGAGGAGTAGAGCCCTTCGCGACGCAGTAGCGCACCTCTCTCGAGTCGGGGCAGGGCGTCGTATTCGGCGAGGATCTTGGCCTTGTACTTGGCCGAGAACTGCCGGCGGCCCGAAGAGCGCTCGAGCACCTCGGGGTTCGGTGAATCTGGGTCTTTCATCGCACCATTATGCAGGTTGGTGTTGTCGATGATCGTGGTGGTCATGGTCATTGGAGAAATTCCTTCTCCGCCCTCTAGTTGATTAATTTGTCAGTGCAGACTGTCTCAGTAGAGGTTGGCACAGAGGGCCGTGAACGATCTCGGGCGATACTTGCTTAACAATCAGCAAGCGGAGGCCGGGGAGCGCTTCGATGCGCTCGCAAAACTCTTCAACCCCTCCACGTTTCGCCACATCAAGGAGTGCGGGCTCGCTGAAGGGTGGAACGTCTGGGAGGTGGGTGCCGGAGGCCCCAGCATTCCGACGTGGCTCGCCCAGGGAGTTGGGCCGACCGGAAAGGTCATCGCAACTGATATCGATACGTCGTGGCTGGACAAGGTCGAGGATCGCAGGTACGAAGTGCTTCGCCACGATGTCGCCGCGGACGCCCCTCCAGGTGCTGCTTTCGATCTCGTTCACGCTCGGCTCGTCTTGGTGCACGTAATCGATAGAGATCGAGCCATCGCCAACATGGTGAAGGCCCTCCGTCCAGGAGGTTGGCTCATCTTGGAGGAGGCTGACCCGGAACTTCAGGGAATGGCGTGCCCCGATGAATTCGGTCCGGAGCAAGAACTGGCCAACAAGTTGAAGAGAGCCTTCCGGTCCCTCATGGCAGAACGTGGCGTTGATCTTTCATTCGGTAGGACTCTGCCTCGGCGCCTCAGAAATGCAGGTCTCGTAGAGATCCAGTCCGACGCTTACTTCCCCGTCGGTGGGCCTGTCTGCAACGAACTGGAGAGAGCAACGCTCGAGCAGATTCGAGGTCGCCTGGTTGATTCTGGGCTTGCCACGCAACAGGAAATCGATCAGCACCTCGCCAACGTTGCTTCGGGACTACTTGAAATAGCTACTTCACCAATGATCTCCGCTTGGGCACACAAACCGCTGCCTTCTCCTTGACTCCGTGAAGGGGTGAAACTTCGAAGTCCAGAATCTCCAACGGGAGTACTTCTAGGTCAGCGATTGGATACGTACTAGTGATTGTTCGCGTTTAGCCGCCGGTGGAGGGTTGCATTCCTGTTTCGTCCGGCCCCCGACACGAGAAATGAACGTACGGCTCGTTCAACTGAAATTCCTAGCGAAATAGTCACAATCTCGATATGCTCAGAAATAATCTGGCTCCAAGATTTCGGGTCAGAGTGAATCGTAAGGGGTAATTGTGAGTGATGGATCGAATAAATCGTCGTTCTCCTTTGAAATGAAGCGTTGGTCTCCAGCAGAGCGGACTACGGCAATAGCGACGCTCGTTTTGTTCATTTCCTTATTTCTTCCGTGGTTCACGTACAACTACGGCCTTGGTTCAGTGTCCGTCGACGGTTTGTGGCATGGATGGATGTATCTCGTCTTTATTTTGTGCTTGGTGATTCTTGTTTACTTGGTTTCGCGCGCGGGATTCAGTGAAATGCCATTCAAGCTCCCGATTGCGGGCGAGCAATTGTTGTTGGTAGCTTCGGTGGTGAATCTGGTACTGACCGTACTGGCCTTCGTGGACAAGCCGGGCGGTATTGGATTTAGTGGAATCGGGTGGGGCTTCGGGGCATTCGTTGGCCTCATTGCGGCAATCGTGGCCGCGGTTCCACTGGGAATGCCCGCTCTCCGGGCTCGACGCAAATAGCGATCAACAAAGAGACCGGGCGTCAGCCGTTTGGCGGAGCAAAGAGTGATGCTGCTTAGTGGGACGTGTCTCTTCTCCCCAGTTTCGTGGTGTTCATCTACATCTATGTTCGTGCGGTTCGTAGGTTCCTAATCCCACCGCACTGGTGAAACTGAGGGGACCCCACATTCCGACGCGATCTCGTTATTGAACGAGGTTGTGCCAGGCCCCCAGTGCCACTGCCGGATTCGCCATTAGATTGTGGCCGATTGAATCCGCCGTCGGCCCTCCGACAGTGTCAAACTCACGTGGTCCAACGCTGCCGGGATGTTGCCCGAGGTTTGTAGGATGACATTGTGTTGCGGCCTCGATTGCTTCTCACGGTCGGACTCGTGCTCTTCGGCATTCCGACCCTCGCCACCTCCGTTTCTGCGACGTCGGCTCCGGTGCCGGAATGCACGACCAACCAGCTCGTGCTCCTAGCCAGTGGCTGGTTCGGCGCCGCCGGGACCGGCGCGATGGCATTTGATGTCGTGAACCAAGGCGCACGCTGTCGTATCGGGGGCTACCCCAACGTCACTTTCCTCAACGCGAGCGCCCTCGCAGTCGACAGTCATGATGTCCACGTCTCGTCGATGCTCTTCGCCGAGCCGAGAACGGTAACGCTGACCCTGGCGCGCGGCGGCGTCGCGACCTTTGGCGTTTCCTGGGCCGACAATCCAATCGGCAATCAGACTTGCCCAGCGACGGCCCGCGCTCTGGTCGAACTGCGCCAGGGAGTGGGCAGCCTCTGGGGCGAAGTGCCGATCAATCCCGAGCCGTGTGGGAGAACCCTTATGGTTACGCCAATAGAGTCGGGAGCCTGGCCTCGACCGAACGGGTAAGAGACGGCATCCTTCAGGGTGGGATCCAGTGCATGGTTGCACTCTTGGACACAACGGCAGGGCTCTTTTCGGAGCCCGCTTCAGACCGGACCGTCAATTTGTAAGAACCGAGCCACTCGTGGGTGTAAACGGGGTAGCAACTATGAAGAAAAGCCGACGACCCAGCGGAACGCATCGACGCCCAGTCGTGATGAGTTCGAGGCGTTCTACAACGACCACTACAACGCTATCTCGCGCTGCGTGGCGAGGCGCGTGCCGGCGTCACGGCCACCACCGTCCCCGATCTGCGCCATCAATAACTTCTTCATCAGCGGCAAGCAGAGTGATGGCGGAGCGGGATCGTATGACACCTACGTCTACCTGACCAACAGCGGGTCAACGTGCCGACTTGTACCGATCGGCGCGAGAGGCTACAACGCCGCCACCCACCCGTTCGTCGGGACGGCGGCCTCCATTTCGAAACCGGAAGTTACGCCCGGGCAACTCTTCCCCTACGCAACCAGACACTGACTTGGCACGGTTGCCTACGGCCAGAGTGTCTCGCTCCTCTTGAGCTGCGCGGATGCCGGTCCGGGAACACCACGCGGCTGCGGGAAGATAGCTACTGCCAATTCGATGAGGTTTTGGATGTCGGGACGCCCACACGTGATCAAGGTGGTACATCTGATCTATGGTCTGCGCGGCGCGTTCACCTCGATGCGAGCATGTACCAAGGCGACGTACCTCGGGGCCTCCTGGCCCTCGGCAGGATCGTTCTGGTTCGCTAATTGGCCGCCTGATCTTGAGCGGGTCAGTAGGCAGAAGTTTGATCTGGTATCTCCCAAGGGGCTTGTCCAACGTGGCCATTCTCATGATGTCGGTCCGTCAGTCGACAGTAGTCGTCGGGTCTCCATCGACATTCAGAGCGATGCCGGGTCAGCCCGTGCATGGTTGCAGACCTACGTCGGGCCATCGGCACCAATCGGTCCTGCTTTCGTCGTTTCTGGTCCGCGGCACATGGGCCGGCGCTTCGCACCTGCGGAGAGAATCCCTTTGAGGATTTACTGATATCCCGATCCCCGGTTCCTGCGGTACATGGCTTCGCTGGGAGAGGGTAGACGTCATCATGAAGCGTATGCCAGGATCAGTAGCTACGAGAGGGTCTTGATGACGACGCGGCAAGGTGGTGAGCACGATGGTCGGTACCGCGACGCCTGAGCGGCGTCCGGTCGTTGACTGGTCGATGGGGGCGATCGAGACGCTGGTGTTCGACGTGCTCGGCACGGTAGTCGACGAGACCGCCTCGGTCGCGCTCGAGGTTGAGGCCGCGATGGCCGAGGCCGGGCTCGATCCGCGTGGGGAAGCGCAGCTCGCGCTCGAGTGGTCACGCCGGCTCGATCTCCTAATTGATCGGGTGGTCGCCGGCGAAGAGCCATGGAGATCCAATGATGCCTTGCGCGCCGTCGCGTTGGGCGACGCGCTCGACGCCATGGAGATACATGGGTTAGACCAAGCAAGGCTGGATGATCTCGCCCTAGGGGACTGCTGAACAAAGCGATTCTTGAGGAGTCACCTGCAAGACATCGAGAAGACCACGCGCAGTACGGCCTTCTAGCGGCTCGAAGAGGCCGTTCAGGTCAAAACGGTCGGGCGTAATCAGTCACTTCATTGACTGCTCTGAATTATTCAACAGTCTCCTAGTCGGCCACCGCCTGAAGCCCTGGCCCGACGCGGTCCTGGCGCTAGAGGAACTGAGAGAATCCTTCACCGTGGTGGCGCTATCCAACGCGGATCTGGCGCAGCTGGTCGACATGTTCGGTGAAGGACGTCTAGCGTGGCACGGTGTCTTGTCTGCCGAGTCGGTCAAGACGTACAAGCCCGACCCCTCCGTCTATCGACTCGCTTTGGACACGCTTGGCCGCGAGGCGCAACGGACGTTGATGGTCGCCGCACACCCCTGGGATTTGCGGGCCGCGGCCGGCCAGGGGATGCGCACCGCCTTTGTCTCGCGAGCCGGCGAGGGGGTGCCCGCACCGCACGACCGGTTCGACGTATACGCCGAGAGCCTCACGGACCTGTCAGAGCAACTGACCTCGGGCGGAACCCAGCATTGATTCAGCGTTACCGAGCAGTCGTAGTCGCGGCCGCCCGATTGTCCGCCCGGACGGAGTGGCTCAGTGTCTCGATCAGCGCACCCGGGTCGGGATGCATGTCCTTGGCATCGGCTAGGACTTGACACTATCGAGCCGATGCCAGTTCAAGGCGGCAGTCGCGTCGGGCCCCATGAGGACCGCGAAGGGCAGACTCTCTACCAGCAACTACTTCAAGCGACTAGGAACTCGGCGTGAACGGCCCATGTCAGTTGCACCTTCAGTCGACACGGGCGCGCTGAAGGACGTTGGCTCCGACGCCGACCACGGCACCGACCACGGCACCGACGCCGACGATTGCCCCGAGGATGCAGACACCGGCCCAGTGATGAAGAGCGAAGGCTTCGCTGCCTACCGCTGAGCCCACCGCTCCGCCGAAAAAGCAACTCACCATGTAGGCCGAGGTGACCCGGCTTCGCGCGTGGGGTGCCAGTCGATAGATGAGGGATTGGTTCGTCACGTGCAAGCCTTGAACCCCGGCGTCGAGCACCAATATCCCGAGGATCAACATCGCCAAACTGTCGCGGCCCCACCAGAGCACCACGAAGGATATCGGGATCAACGCGGAGAAGATCAGCGTCGTCGTCCTTGACCACCCTCGGTCGACCAGGCGCCCAGCGATGTTCGCCATGAGCGCCCCTCCCGCTCCGACCAGACCGAACAGTCCGATCTCCATCGCACCGTAGTGGTAGGGAGCACCCGCGAGGAGGAAGGCCATCGTCGTCCAGAAGACACTGAAGGCGCCAAAGGCGAGCGCACCGAGGAGAGCCCGCCGTCGAAGCGTCGACTCACTGGCCATCAACCTGGCCACCCCGGCCAGCAGCTGCCCGTATGTCACGCGAGGGCGCTCTTCTTCGGGCGGTAGCTGACGCCGCAAGACGAGGGCGAGCACCGTCGAGATTGCTGCCGCCAAGACGAAGACCGCCCGCCAGCCCAGAAACTGAGCGACGATTCCCGACACCGTGCGCGCGAGAAGGATTCCCAGCAGCAGGCCACTCATCACCGAGCCCACCACGTGGCCGCGCTCCTCATCATCGGCGAGGGACGCGGCCATCGGGACGAGGAGCTGCGCGGCGACCGAACCGCCACCGACGAGCAGGCCAAGGGCCGTCAACACGCCGATGGTGGGCGCGACCGCCGACGCCGCCAAGCCAACCGCGGAGACGACGAGCACGACGGGCACGAGGAGGCGGCGAGCGATCAAGTCGCCGAGAGGGACAAGAAAGGCGAGGCCCAGGGCGTAGCCGATCTGCGCGAAGGTGACGACCAACCCCGCAGCGCCAGAGCCTGTACCGAACGCCCGGGCGAGAGTGTCGAGTATCGGCTGCGCGTAGTAGAGATTGGCCACGGTCGCGCCACACGAGAATGCGAACAGCACCACCATGCCCCTCGAAAGTTGACTCGCGTTGCGCTCGGGGATTTGCTCGACTCTGGTGGTCATGGTTCCTCCTTCATTTAGTGAACGCTAAGTACATTATCATATTTCTGAACGGAGCGTACATGATGTAGCATGAGGAGGTGACCACGCCTTCTGCTCGCGAGCCTTTGCGCCTGGGCCGACCCCGCAGTGAGAAGACGACAACCGCCATTTTGGAGGCCGCCGCCGACCTAATGGCGGAGGAGGGCTTCGCCGCCACGACGATCGAGGCGATTGCGTCACGGGCGGGCGTGAGCAAGGTGACCATCTACAAGTGGTGGCCCACCCGAGGAGCGGTGGCTATCGACGCATTCCTTCGCCGGTACCGCCAGACCCTCGACTTCACCGATACCGGCGACGCCGCCGCGGATCTCACCGCGCAACTTCAACTGCTCGTCACCGCTTTTCGAGGCCGCGCCGGCGACATCATGGGCGAACTCATCGGCCAAGCGCAATGCGACACCGCCCTGGCCGTCGTCCTGCGCGACAACTGGCTCCAGCCGCGGCGCGACGCCACGAGCAAGGTGCTGCGACTGGCGATTGAACGCGGTCAAATCAGACCCGACGTCAACATCGAGTCGATCATGGATCAGCTGTACGCCCCGGTGTACTGGCGCCTCTTGATGCGCCACAAGGGGTTCGACCGCCAATTCGTTCCCTCCCTGGTGGACAACGTCTTGCGCGGCGTGGGTCCGACTTCTCCTTAAGGCCCGTCCGACGGTCTCCTCCGAGCGCTCACCGCGAACTACGCCAAGAGTTTGCAAAAGCCGGAGGGTGCTGGACTGATCGAGATGGCAGCGAACGAGTTCGTCAGATGTTCCGAGGGTACTGCTCGAGTGTTGAACTGATCGCATTCCGGGCGCCGACATAGACCGTTAAGCCTGAATCCACCGCGCGGGTGAAGCAGTCGACGAATTCGATGCCAAAACCTCAGGCTCAGTCGTGGTTTTCCGAGGCGCGGGCGTTTGTCCGTCGGCCGGACGTGACGAGCCACAATTTCGGTCAAGTTTGTAACTTGTTCACGCTGAAAGTCGCCGGGCGTGCCGCGAGCGACCTCGAAGCCAAAGTGGCTAGGTCTGTAGTTTGACGAGCCGTTCGAAGCAACTGCTCCACTGGGTGGCCCAGGGCCAGTGTGTCGGCAAGTGAAGGTGGCGTCGCCGTGCACCGTGCGTGATGCGACCGGGTAGCGCGAGAAACTTGCGACGGATTGTCTTGGTGACGAGTGGTCCAGTGACCCCGAGTCCGAGGGCCCCCACCCAGCGCACCAGGTTGTGCGCGATTGACGCGAGCACGGCCCAGGCAGCGTTCGCGTTGAAGTCACCCGACGGGCAGTGCTCGAGCCCGGATCCCTCTTTGAGGTCACGTATCGCGAGTTCCACCACGGCGTGACGACGGTGGTCGGCGTCCAGAGCGACCGCGTCGCCGTCGCGGTCGGTGATGAAGGCGTGGTAGCGATAGGTGGGGAACAGCGCGGGCTGGGGATCGTTGAGCTTGGTGCGACGAACGACGAGTCGGTGTCCGTCGCCGTAGGGGGTCTCGGCGACCCAGGCGTCGCCGTTCAGGGTGTAGTCGATTGGCGTCCAGGCGTCTTGCGCGATGCTTTCGATAGCCCGGCGAATGACCGGGTTTTGACGCACGGTGATCGAGTAACGAACCTGGTGGTCGCGACACGCCTGGACCACGAACTGGGAGAAGAAGCCCGAGTCGCAGCGCAGGGTGAGTGGTCCACTGGCTCCGGCGCGTCGCACCCGACCCACCACCTCGCGCACGAATCGCTGGGCTCCGCGGCCCGAGTTGGCCGAGCCCTTTCGAAAGCGCACGTGCAGGGTCTCGCCGGTGTCGGCGCGTGTCGCGAGCAGCGGGTGAAAGCCCAGCACCTTGGTGTAGCCGTAGCCGGCGCCCTGCTTCTGATTCCCGAACACTTCACATATTGTCGAGTCGACGTCGATGGTCATGGGCTCGTCGCCCGGACCGGCGCCGAGGGACCAGGCGCGCGTCATGAGCATCTCGGAGACCCGGTCCAGTTGACGGACGTTGCCGAAGGTAAAGCGACGCAGGAACGTGCCAAGGGTCGAGGGCGCCATCACCCGATGGGAGAGGACCGACGAGGCGGCACCTGAGCGCAGCACGTCGGCGTCGTCGATGCACGAAGCGCCCGCGACCATTGCGTGCACCAGCGTTGCCACGCGCCTTCCGGGGAACGGAGCGATCGAAATCGTCTCCTCGGCCAGTTCTTGAAGGCCGAGCTTTTCGCTGAGTAGGCCCACCAATGCCAGTCCCGCGTTCGCGACGGAATGGTCGTCGTCGAATGCCACCGACAGACGAGAAGGGTTGAGTAGAGTTGGCATCGAAAAGGTGTCCTTCTTTTTGGTCGAATTTGTTGTGTGGTAACACAAATTCTACCTGATGGGGACACCTTTTTAGCGTATGGTCAGACCCTTAACGCGCCACCCCGACGGTGGTTCCAGGTTAAGGTTCGCACCGATCAGGTCC